>Ga0209974_10000956_pt1 | contig 10115 bp, 10 predicted proteins | sample InoplaM3SPM_FD_187592 | JGI IMG/M metagenome (GOLD analysis project Ga0209974, IMG submission 187592) | Arabidopsis thaliana rhizosphere microbial communities from the Joint Genome Institute, USA, that affect carbon cycling - Inoculated... | ecosystem: Host-associated > Plants > Roots >...
TGCTCCAGACGATTGTCGAGGCTACGGTCATGCTGTTCGAAGCCGAGGCCTCTTCTATCGCGCTGTTCGAGCGCAACCCGGACAGGCTCGAGTTCAGGGTCGCGGCCGGCGCCCAGGGCGCAGGCGCGATCGGCCTTTCGGTCCCGCCCTCCAAGGGCATCGTCGGCTTCGTCTTCTCCACTGGCCAGCCACTGGCGCTGAGCGACGTCCTGGCCGATCCCCGTTTCGACAAGGCCACCGCCGAGAAGACCGGCTACGTGCCGCGCTCCATCGCCGCGGTGCCGCTGGTCGATGCCGAGACGACGGTGGGCGTGCTCCAGGTACTCGACAAGCACACCTCGCCGACCTTTTCGCTGCGCGACATGGAGCTGCTTGCCGTCTTTGCCCGCCAGGCGGCCGCGGCGATCCGCGCCGCGCGCGTGCAGCGCGACAGTCAACGGTTGCTGCGCGCGGCGCTGGCCGGTGTCGGCGGCGCGGACGTCAGCGACGAGCAGCTCGACGCCCTTATCTCGGCCGCGACCACTGAGCTCGACACTGACCCCGACGCGCCATTCTGGCGTCTGGTCGACCGTGTCGCCAGGATGCGCGACCTGTCGGACCGCGAGCTGCGCATCGTGAGCGACATCCTCGACGTCCTCGCGACGCACGCCGGGCGCGGCCGCCGCGCCGTCTAGGGGGCTCGATATCAGTGTGGCCGATATACCGGGGGCAATCCGGCCTTAAGGCGGTGATCCGCGCCGCGGACACCCCTTGGCGACGCTCGAGGGGTCGGGATGGACATCCTCAGGCACCAATTTCGGGCACCTTGAGTCCCTGTAACCCCGTTCATATCAGCGTCGCTGATCTGGGACCGCACATCGATGGCTGAGCTCGATCTCCCCGCGTGGAGTGAGCCATTCACCGACGACGAGCGGCACAACCTGGTTCGCGCCGCCGCGCTCAAGCAGCTCAGCCGCAAATGGGCGTGGGGCGGCGCCACCGGCAAGGGCGTGAAGGTCGCGATCCTCGACTCGGGCGTGGAGGGCAGCCATCCGGTCGTGCAGGGCCGGCTGGTCGAGTCGGTGGCGGTGGAAATCGTCGACGAGGAGGCGACCGTCGTGCCCGACGAGCCGATCGACCTGTATGGCCACGGCACTGCCTGCGCAGGCATCATCGTCGGCCTGGCGCCGGAGGTCGAGATCTACTCCGTGCGGGTGCTCGGGTCCGACCTCAAGGGCAAGGGAGTGGCGTTCCTGCGTGGGCTCGAGTATGCCGTCGAGCAGGGCGTCCAGGTGATGAGCCTCTCGCTATCGTCCAAGAGCGAGCGCCTCTTCCCGTTCTTCCACGAGGTCGTGGACGAGGCGTACTTCAAGCAGGTGTGCCTGGTAAGCGCCGTAAACAACGTGCCCGGCCTCTCATATCCGTCCACGTTCTCGAGCGTCTTCTCCGTGGCCGCCCACGCCATTCCTGAGTCGGAAACGTTCTTCTACAACCCGTCGCCGCCGGTTGAGTGGGGCGCCTGGGGGGTCGACGTCCCGATCGGCTGGAAAGACGGCGCCACAACGGTTGCGACGGGCAACAGCTTCGCCGCTCCGCACATTGCCGGCCTCGTTGCGCGCATCCTGTCGAAGCATCCCGGCCTGACGCCGTTCGAGGTCAAGGCCGTCCTCGCCGCGATCGCCAACGACCCAAACTGAAAGCGCCGGCCCTGGTGAGGGGACCGGCGCTTCTTTGAGGAGGAGTTTGCGGGTTGTGCGCTAGAACAGCGCGACGACCCCGAGGATCGTGACCAGGCCCGCCGCCACAGCGACCAGGTGCTGCTGGAAGGTGCTGGCCACGGAGTGGGCTGCATGAGTACCGTGGTGCGCGTCGCGAGCCGCATGCTCCTTGCGGCGAAGCTCGGCCTCGTGCAGGGCTTCCTGGTGGTAGAAGCTGGGATTGAAGTCCAGCGCTCCGGGGATCCGTGACATCTGAGTTCTCCTTTGTCGGTTGGGTTCCGGCTGCTTCGTCTGTTTGTCTGTTGTTGATGGTCCAAATGCTCGCTTCGCGCCGCGCGCCGCACCATCAAAGAGGCGACGAATGAGCCGTCAACGTTTCGACCGATGCTCCGTCACGGACTCACGCGCGGACCTGTCCAACAGCCGACAGCAAGAGGGAAGCGCTACGATCGCCACCCCATGACCGCTGACGGCGCGCGCGAGCGCTTCTACCTCACGACCGCGATCTTCTATCCCAGCGCGCGGCCGGCGCTGCACTCGCTCTTCGAAGCGATCGGCGCCGACGCGATCGTGCGCTACCAGCGAATGCTGGGTAAGGACGTGCGCTTCCTGACAGGGATGGACGAGCACAGCGCCAACGTCGAGCGCAAGGCGACCGAGGAAGGGGTCACGCCGCGCGACCTGGTCGACCCATGGGCAGCCACGTGGCGAACGGCGTTCGACAAGTTCGGCATCAGCTACGACCGATTCATCCGGACCACCGATCCCGACCATGCCCGGGCGTCGACCGAGATGGTCACGCGCGCCATGGCCGCGGGCGACATCTACAAGGGCACTTACTCGGGTTGGTACTGCCCTGGCGACAACGAGTTCAAGACCGATCAACAGCTCGTTGACGGCCGCTGCCCCGACCACCCCAGCCTCGAGCTGCAGTGGCTCGAGGAGGAGAACTGGTTCTTCCGCCTGTCGGCTTACCAGGAGCGGCTGGAGCAGCTATACCGCGACAATCCCTCGTTCTGCGAGCCGGAGCACTTCCGTAACGAGGTGCTGGGCTGGCTGCGCGAAGGTCTGCGCGACTTCTCGATCAGCCGCGCTGGTGGCCAGTGGGGCATTCCCTTCCCAGGCGAGCCGGACCACCGGATCTACGTCTGGTTCGACGCGCTCACGAACTACATCACGGGCGCCGGGTTTCCGGATGACATGCAAGCCTTCGCCAAATGGTGGCCGGCCGACGTGCACGTCATCGGCAAGAACGTCACCCGCTTCCACTGCCTGTACTGGCCGGCGATGCTGATAAGCGCGGGCATCGCACTGCCCAAACAGGTGTTCGCCCACGGCTTCATGCTCGACCGCGGCGGCGCCAAGATGTCCAAGACCCAGGGCAACGTGCTCGACCCCGACGCGATGGCCGAGCTGATGAGCGTCGATGGCGTGCGCTACGCGGTGCTGCGCGAGGTGCCGTTCGACCGCGACGCAGACGTCAGCTTCGACGGGTTCCTGCGCCGCTACAACGCCGACCTGGCAAACGACTTCGGCAACCTGCTCAATCGAACGCTGACCATGACCAGCCGCTTCCTCGACGGCGAGCGGCCGGCCCCCGCGACTGCAGGCGAGCTGGCATCGGCCTGGGCGACGGCGTGGGCGTCGTACACCAGGGCGATGGACGCCTACCTGCTGCACGAGGCGCTCGAAGCCCTGTGGAGTTTCGTCGGTCACGCCAACCGCTTTGTCGATGACGAGCAGCCATGGGCGCTCAACAAGACGGCCAGGACAGGCGATACGGAGGCGGCCGATCGACTGCGCTCAACGATGGCCGACCTGCTGGAGGCCTGCCGCGTGGTTTCGCTCGCCGCGGCGCCTTTCATGCCGGGCGCCGCCGAACGGGCGCACCGCCAACTGGGCCTCGGGTTCGACTACGCGGCGAGCGGCAGCGGCGGCCCTCCGCTGGCACAGCAGGCCGCCTGGGGAACGCTGGGCGGGGGAGGGAAAGTCGGTGCCCAGGAAATTCTCTTCCCGCGCGTCGAAATCGAGCCCGCCTCTTCGTAGTACTCGTGAAGGAGGTGCTGAATGGCACACGGCCAGATGAGTCACCTGGAGATCCCGGCCGACGACCCGGCACGCGCCCGCAAGTTCTACGAGGGCGTGTTCGGCTGGGAGACCAGTGAGATGGAGCAGTACCCGAACTACTTCCTGTTCAGCTTCGGCGAGATAGGTCGCGCCGGTGGCGCGATCGGTGTGCGCAACGAATCGACCGGGCCACAGCTGCGTCTGTACATCAGTGTCGACTCGATCGACGCGACGCTGCCCAAGGTGACGGCGCTGGGCGGCAAGATCGTCGAGCCCAAGACCGACATCCCGGGCCAGGGCTGGTATGCCGTGATCGATGACACGGAGGGCAACCAGCTCGGCCTCTACGAGAACCTGCCATCCGACTCGTAGACAGCCACTGTCACCTCCAGGCGGGGGCGTTTGCGGCCGACACTGCGGACGTTCTCGCCGCGGCACGCGGTGCCGGCGTCGAACGCGTCCTGGCGCCGGGCTACGACCTCGAGTCGTCGCGCGCGTCGATTGCGCTTGCCCGCGCCCTCGCTGTAGACGCGTCAGTCGGCATCCATCCTCACGTCGCGACCGGATCCCAGGCCGCCTGGCCGGCCATCGTCGAGCTCGCGTTCGACCCTTTGGTCGTGGCGCTTGGCGAGACCGGTCTGGACTACGACCGCGGCTTCTCCCCGCGCGAGGACCAACTCGCCAACTTGCGGCGCCACCTGCGGCTTGCCGCCGATTGCAACAAGCCGGCGATCCTGCACTGCCGCTCCAAGCCCGGCCAGCGCGATGCCCAGGACGACCTGCTGCGCGAGTTGGCCGACGCCGGCGCGCCACCCGCTGTGCTGCACTCGTTCTCCGGTCCGGTGGACTACGCCGAGACAGCGCTCAACATGGGCCTGGCCATCTCCTTCTCGGGCCTTGTCTTCAGAGGAGGGGAGGAGGCCAGCGCCGACGTGGCGCGGCTGACACCGGCCGATCGGCTGCTGGTCGAGACCGATTCGCCGTATCTGTCGCCGCCCGGCGCACCCGGGCGGCGTAACGAGCCGCGCTTCGTCGAGATCACGGCGCGCTGGCTGGCCGAACAACGTGGTGATGACCCTGGGGCACTCGGCACCCAGCTGGTCGCGAACTACGGCCGAATCTTCAGCCGCCCACCCAGCTAGACGGGTCCGTCTCGAGGCGCGCCCGGAACAGCTCGCGCTCGTCGCCCCACAGCTGGTACAACCAGGCCGAGCCTTCACTCCAGCCGCGGCCTGACACCCTGGCGCCCGCCTCCGCCGACGCGAGAAACTCGGCCCGGTAGCGGCGCGGCACCGGCAGTCCGTGACGGATGCGCTCCACGCCCAGGAACTGCTCGTCCATGTAGTCGAGATAGGCGGCGTTGTTGACGTGCGCCATCGGGTCGAGCTCGCTGCGCCGCGGGCGAAACTCACGCAAGCTGGCCGACGCCGGGGCAGTCGGAGCCTCCATGCGCATGGGTGTGAACTCACCCAAAGCGGAGCCGAAGACGTCAAGGATCTCCTGCGGCGGGCGAACGGGCCGACCCGCCTCGGTGATCAGGACCCAGTCAGTTATGGCTACCGCGATGATGCGTTCCTCGCCGGCAGGCTTGAACTCACTCCGGCGCCGGGCCCAGACGCGGCGAAAGCCGGTCAGCTCGGTCGAAACGTCGAGGTCGTGGCTGAATGGCACCTGGGCGAGCACGTCCAGCTCGGTCGCGCGCGCCAGCCAGAGCAGTCGGCGCTCGCGGTACCAGTCGCGGTCGAAGCCCGCGCTTTCCGAATGGATCCAGGCGAGGTCCTGGGCGAAACGCAGGAAGCCCGAGGCGTGCAGGTAACCGTCCGGACCGGCCTCGTCGAAACGCACCCGATAGGGCCGTTCGATCCGGCGCTCGACCGTCACGCCGGCGACTTCTCGCGCATGAATTCGAGCACCCGCGGATCGATCCAGCCCCGTGCCGCCGCGCGCTCCTCGAGGTTCTCGATCGACATCCACTCATCGAGCGCGCCGGTCCAGGCGGCGTCCCAGTTCGACGGCAGATCCCGTGCCTCGCCCGTGCGCGAAAGCCCTGAGCGCTCGACGATCTCGGCCAGGCTGTTCGCCTTGTCGAGCTTGTCGGGTGCGTAGCCCACCGCCGTCAGGCGTTGCCGGAGCTCGTTGGCCAGGTTCTCGTCAATCGGCAGCAGGTCGGTCGCGGCCGGTCGATCGAGGTAGAGGTGATTCAGATCGAGCAGTCTGGCGACCTCGCGCATCGGGTCAAGGTGATCGTCGACACGCAGATCGATCCAGCGGTCGGAGCCGCCGCCGTAGCCGCCGCCTTCGCGGACGACGAGCAGCGCGGCGGATTCGCGCCCGCGCCGATCGCCGCCCTGCTCATCCGCGGCTTTGAGTCCGGCAAGCAGCCGCTCTGGGAACGCGGCCGTGCTGGCGAGAAACGTCTCGATCAACGCGTCCACAACGCTGGGCCCGGCAAGGAGATTGCCCTGGGCGGCGACACCGGCCGCTGTTCGGCCACCGGCCCACGTGATGCAACCGCTGCCTGTGTAGGTCGCGGACCCGCCCGCGCCATCGACGACGCCGGCCTGGCGATGGTCGCGCCCTTCGTCGGCCTGCGTTAGCTCATTCAGAGCGTCGGCCGCGCTCTTGCCGGCGGCGAGAAGCGCCAGGCCGTCCGCGCCATAACGCACGTTGGCCAGCGCCTGTGTCGCGACTGCGCCCACGCCAGCGCGGGCGTGGGGCACGACGGCGCCCACGGCCAGAAACTTGGACGCGACGGCTATGCCCAGGTCACCTGTAGCCGCGTCGCGGGCCACAATCGAGAACGTCATGCCGCCAGTACCTCCGCGCTGCCTGTATGCGCTGACCTTTCCGGAGAAGGTTATGCGGGCCACGCACGGTCGCGCTTGACACCTCACCCGGCACTGCGTAACCTTCTAGCACTCTCAGACAGAGAGTGCTAAATGCACAACGGATCGGCCACGCGCCGTGACCCGCCGGCCCAAAACAAGGCGGACGCGCACCGGCCATCGCACAGGACCACCAGGAGGGTAACGCGTTGGCGACTGCCACTGCGACGAAGCTTCGGCCGCTCGGCGACCGGGTCGTCATTCAGCCCACTCCACGCGAGGAGATGACCAAGTCGGGCATCGTCCTGCCTGATACGGCCAAGGAGAAGCCGCAGGAAGGCAAGATCCTCGCCGCCGGCCCCGGCCGCCTGACCGACGAGGGCAAGCGCGAGCCGATGGACGTCAAGGAAGGCGACATCGTGCTCTACGCCAAGTACGCCGGGACCGAGTTCAAGGTCGAAGGCGAAGAGCTGCTCATCGTCAGCCAGAAGGACATCCTCGCAATCGTCAACAGCTAGCCGGGCGCCCACGCGCAACCGGCTTTTCTGTTTTCAGGAGGTAACTCGCACCCGTGGCCAAGCAACTGATTTTTGACGAGACCGCACGTCGCTCGCTGAAGCGCGGCGTCGATCGGCTCGCCGATGCGGTCAAGGTGACGCTCGGTCCCAAGGGCCGTAACGTCGTCCTCGACAAGAAGTTCGGTTCACCGACGATCACCAATGACGGCGTCACCATCGCGCGCGACATCGAGCTCGAGGACCCGTTCGAGAACATGGGCGCGCAGCTGCTCAAGGAAGTCGCCACCAAGACCGACGACGTCGCGGGCGACGGCACCACGACCGCCGTCGTGCTCGGCCAGGCGCTCGTGACTGAGGGCCTCAAGAACGTAACCGCCGGCGCCAACCCGATGATCGTCAAGCGCGGCATGGACAAGGCCGTCGAGGCCATCGTCGCGGAGCTCAAGAAGAACTCGCGGCCCGTCGACAACCGCGAGCAGATCAGCGCGGTCGCGGCCATCAGCGCGGCGGATCCCGAGGTCGGCGAGACCATCGCCGAGGTGATGGACAAGGTCGGCAAGGATGGCGTCATCACCGTCGAGGAGGGCCAATCGCTGGGCCTCGAGAAGGAATACACGGAGGGCATGCAGTTCGACCGGGGTTACATCTCGGCCTATTTCGTGACCAACTCCGACCGGATGGAGACCGTTCTCGAGAACGCCGCAATCCTCATCACCGACAAGAAGATCTCCAGCATCCAGGAGCTGATCCCGGCGCTCGAGAAGGCTGTCCAGCTGGGCAAGCCCCTGCTGATCGTCGCCGAGGATGTCGACGGCGAGGCACTCGCGACGCTGGTCGTCAACAAGCTCAAGGGCACCATCTCCGTGCTCGCCGTCAAGGCCCCTGGCTTTGGCGATCGGCGCAAGGAGATGCTGCGCGACATGGCCATCCTGTCAGGTGCGCAGGTCATCAGCGAGGAGCTGGGGCGCAAGCTCGACTCGGTCACTGCCGAGGACTTCGGCAGTGCTCGGCGCGTGGTCGCGACCAAGGACGACACGACGATCGTCGACGGTGGCGGCTCGCCCGATGACATCAAGGCGCGCATGACCCAGATCAAGGCGCAGGTCGAGGAGACCACGTCCGACTACGACCGCGAGAAGCTCCAGGAGCGCCTGGCCAAGCTCGCCGGTGGTGTCGCCGTGATCAAGGTCGGGGCCGCGACGGAGGTCGAGCTCAAGGAGAAGAAGCACCGCATCGAAGATGCGCTCTCGACCACCCGCGCGGCGGTCGAGGAGGGCATCGTCGCCGGTGGCGGCACGGCTCTTCTGCAGGCGATCCCCGCCCTCGACGCCCTGACGCTCGACGGCGATGAACAGATTGGCGTCAACATCGTTCGTCGCGCTCTTGAGGCGCCGGTGCGCCAGATCGCGGAGAACGCCGGCCAGGAGGGCTCAGTCATCGTTTCGGCGGTGCGTGGCCAGAAGATCGGCGAGGGCTACGACGCTCTCAAGGGCCAGTACGGCAACATGTTCGACAAGGGCATCGTCGACGCGGCCAAGGTGACCCGTTCGGCACTCCAGCACGCGGCCTCGATCGCGGGCATGGTGCTGACGACGGAGACCCTCGTTACCGACAAGCCCGAGAAGAAGGAGTCAGCCGGCGCTGGTGGCCACGGCCACGGCGACGACATGGACTACTGAACCCGGTTCCAGACCGCAACCAGTGACCTGGGCCGAGCAATCGGCCCGGGTTCTTGATTCGGAGCAAGGCGGTTTAGCCGACGCCTCAGGGGCCGCGGGACGGTTGATCGCGCCCCGATCGTCCGTGTAGGCTCGGTGCGTGGGGCCCGTTCTGTCTGCGGGGGTGCTGCGTTGAACTTGAACCGCTGGATGCAGTTCGGCGCCGTACTCGTTGTTGCCTTCCTCTTGAGTGTTGGTGCCGGTGCCTGGCTGAGCCGGCAGCGAACTGGCACACCGGTATCGAGCGTGCCCACACCGAGCCCAGCGCTGACCGCGCTGTTCACGGCCAGCCCGCCGTCAACTCTTCCCCCGACCCCGACCCCGACCCTGACCCCGACCCTGACCGCCGCGCCGACTCCTACCGCGAGCCCGGTTACACCCACGGCCCCGCCCACGGCCACGCCTTCAGCTCCGCCGGCGCTCGATCCGCCGACGGTCGAGGAGTTTGCGGACGCCCTGCTGGCTGCATTCCAGTCGGGCGACACGCAATACCTGTTCGATCGTGTGCATCCCCTGGTGTTCGACCGCTACGGCATACGCCAGTGCCGCCGCCATATCAATGGGTTGCCGGCGGACCCGTCGGCCAGCTGGACCGTGCAGTCGTCGAGCGGTCCGGCGCCATGGGCGTGGGAGACGGACGGCCTCACGACCACCGTGAGCGATGCCTGGACCGTCACGATCCGAATTCCGGACGAGGGGCAGCGTGAGATCCACTTCGCCCCGTTCGAGGGGACATGGCGCTGGTTCACTGATTGCGGCGAGCCGCGCTAGTGAGATGACACGATGACTGAGCCGACTGCCCCCAGCATTCCCGCCGAGTGGTGGGTCAGTTTGCAGGATGGCGCGGTGGCGCGTCGGCAGGCCGCCGTAGTCATTCGAGCCGAGCTGGCGCAGTAGGCGAGTCGAGCCTTCGATGTCCGCAAAGAGCAGCGTCACCGTGCCCCTCGGCTGGAGTGCACGCTAGCAAACCCGACACTCTGGAGGCATCCCAAAACAGTCCTCGGCAACGTGCCGAGAAGGCCTCCGCTGGTAGCATCGGGCGGAGTGAAGAAGGCGCCCGATCGACCCATCGACCCCGATCTGCCGCCGCTGCCGGACGCTCCCCCGGGAGAGGATCTCGAACCAGCCGAAGAGACGCCCGATCCCAGAGTCCGGGCGCGCTCGCGGGCCGCGATCCGGCCGTCGCGGCTGGCGGCCAGGTAGGCCGGATAGCTCAGGCCGATCGGGGGTAGAGCGGCGTCGGGGTCCTCGTAGAACCGGGCCAGGTCCGACATGAGCACCCGGAAGCTG
>Ga0209974_10000957_pt1 | contig 10112 bp, 8 predicted proteins | sample InoplaM3SPM_FD_187592 | JGI IMG/M metagenome (GOLD analysis project Ga0209974, IMG submission 187592) | Arabidopsis thaliana rhizosphere microbial communities from the Joint Genome Institute, USA, that affect carbon cycling - Inoculated... | ecosystem: Host-associated > Plants > Roots >...
CGCCCCGGACTGTCGCGCGCCGAGGGCGTGCTCGGCGAACTGGCCGAGGCGCTCGATCGCTATCGACTACCGCAAGGTGCGCGCGATCCGTCGTTCAACCTCACGTGGCACGACTGGCTCAATCTGTCGAACCTCGTCGCGGTGTCGCGCGTGATCGTGCGCGCGGCGCAAGCGCGCGAGAATTCGCGCGGCGCGCATTTCCGCAGCGACTTTCCCGACCCGGGCGACCTCGATGCGTCGACGTTCACGCGCGTGCGAGCGCGTGGGGACGGTGAACTGACGGTCGAGGCGGTGCCGGTTCGGTTTACCCGCGTGCGACCGGGGGCGTCGCTCATCTGAAACTCAGCGGTCGGGCCGAACGCGGCATGTGCGGTTTGTCATCAACCTGTCACAAACGGCTGTCACGATCGCGTCACGATGAATGAACGGAGAATCGATTTGAGATCGAGCAGAGGACTCTTGGCAGCAGCGTCGTTCGCGATTGCCGTGAACGTCCATGCGGCTGACATCATCGGTGCGGGCGCGACGTTTCCGTATCCGATTTACGCCAAGTGGGCGGAGGCATACAAGGCCAAGACCGGCCAGGGCATGAACTATCAGTCGATCGGCTCCGGCGGGGGAATCGCGCAGATCAAGGCGAAGACCGTCGACTTCGGCGCATCCGACATGCCGCTCAAGCCGGACGACGTGAAGGCAGCGGGACTGATGCAGTTCCCGGCGATCGTCGGCGGGGTCGTGCCGATCGTGAACCTTGCGGGCATTGCGCCGGGCGCACTCAAGCTCACGGGACCGGTGCTCGCCGACATCTACCTCGGCAAGATCAAGAAATGGAACGACAAGGCGATCGGGGATCTCAATGCCGGGCTGAAGCTGCCTGACGAGCCCATCGCGGTCGTTCGTCGTTCCGACGGTTCGGGTACGACGTTCGTGTGGACCGACTACCTTTCCAAAACGAGCGACGAATGGAAAGCGAAGGTCGGGAGCAGCACGGCGGTGTCATGGCCGGAAGGCGTTGGCGGGAAAGGCAACGAGGGCGTCGCGGCCTATGTGCAGCGGATCAAGGGGTCGATCGGGTACGTCGAGTATGCCTACGCGAAGCGCAATTCGATGACGCACGCTCTGGTGCGCAATCGGGAGGGTCGATTCGTGCAGCCCGACGACGCGACGTTCCAGGCGGCTGCCGCCAATGCCGACTGGGCGCACGCACCGGGGTTCTACCGGATTCTCACCGACCAGCCGGGTGCCAACGCCTGGCCGATCACCAGTGCGAGCTTCATCCTCATGCACGTGCGCCCGGACAAGCCGCAGAATGCCGGTGAAGTGCTGAAGTTCTTCGACTGGTCGTTCCGTAACGGTCAAAAGCTCGCGGAAGAACTGGACTACGTTCCCTTGCCCGACGCCGTCGTCGCGCTGGTTGCCGATGCCTGGCGCAGGGAGATCAAAGATCCTGCCGGCAAGCCGGTGTGGAGCGGTTCGCATTGACCACTGCGGTTTCCGCGGCGTCGTTGCTTAGCGGGCGCATCGGACATCGACATGCAGTGACAGCGCGTCGCCAGGACGCGCTGTTTCGGCATACGACGCGCGCATTCGCTGCGCTCGTACTGCTGCTGCTGCTGTCGATCATCGCTGCGCTCGGCTACGCGGCGCTGCCGGCGCTGACGAAATTCGGCCCGCATTTCTTCGTTTCAAACGTCTGGAACCCGGTCGCCAGCGAATTCGGCGCGCTCGCGCCGATTTACGGAACGCTCGTCACGTCGGCGATCGCACTCGCGATCGGCGTGCCGGTGAGTTTCGGCATCGCGGTATTCCTGACCGAGATGTGCCCCGCCGTGCTGCGACGGCCGCTCGGTACGGCCGTGGAGTTGTTGGCTGCCATACCTTCGATCATCTATGGAATGTGGGGACTTTTCGTGTTCGCCCCCTTCTTCGCCGATCACATCCAGCCCACGCTCTCGCGCGCGCTGGGGGACGTGTGGCTGATCGGCCCCTTGTTCCAGGGTGCACCTACGGGCCTCGGCATCTTCACCGCCGGCATCATCCTCGCCGTGATGGTGATTCCGTTCATAGCGTCGGTGATGCGCGACGTGTTCGAAATCGTTCCCCCCGTGCTGAAGGAATCCGCGTATGGCCTCGGCTGCACGACCTGGGAAGTGGTCCGCAACGTCGTGCTTCCCTATACACGGATCGGCGTCGTCGGCGGCATCATGCTCGGCCTTGGGCGCGCGCTCGGCGAAACGATGGCCGTGACGTTCGTCATCGGCAACGCCTATCGGATTCGTGCGTCGTTGTTCGAGCCGGGCAATTCCATCGCGTCCGCGCTCGCGAATGAATTCAACGAGGCCGCCGATCCGATCCACCGCGGCGCGTTGATCGCCCTCGGGCTCGTGCTGTTCGTACTGACGCTGCTGGTGCTGGCCGCATCACGACTGCTGATCGCGCGCCTGGCCCGCCAGGAAGGCGCGCGGACGTGAGGCAGGCCGGCGGCAAGGAGGGACCACGTGTCGCCGTGTCGACCCGGTACCGACGGCGGCTGCGCGTCAATCGGTTCAACCTTGCGATGTCGCTTGCGACGATGGCGTTTGGCATGCTGTTCCTGTTCTGGATCCTTGCCGTGCTGATCGGCAACGGGAGTAGCGCCCTGTCGCTGCAGCTGTTCACGCGCAGTACGCCGCCGCCGGGATCTGCGGGCGGCCTCGCCAACGCGCTCTATGGCAGCCTGCTGATCGTCGGCAGCGCAACTTTCATCAGCACGCCGATCGGCATCCTGGCGGGCATCTACCTCGCCGAGTTTGGCCACAGCGGGCCTTTCGCCGAGACGACGCGCTTCATCAACGATATCCTGCTGTCGGCGCCGTCGATCATCCTCGGCCTTTTCGTCTACACCGTGTATGTCGTCAACGTCGGTCATTTCTCGGGATGGGCGGGTGCGTTCGCGCTAGCGCTCATCGCGATCCCGGTCGTCGTGCGGACGACCGAGAACATGCTTCGGCTCGTGCCGAACAGCCTGCGCGAAGCGGCGATCGCGCTGGGCGCGCCGATGTGGAAAGTGACGCTGCTGGTTACGCTCAAGGCCGTGCGCGGCGGCGTGATGACCGGCGTGCTGCTCGCGGTTGCTCGCATGTCCGGCGAAACAGCCCCCCTATTGTTCACCGCACTCAACAATCAGTTCTTCAATTCCGACATGAACGCGCCGATGGCAAACCTGCCGGTGGTCATCTTCCAGTTTGCGATGAGCCCATTCGACGACTGGAAGTCGCTTGCGTGGGCGGCGGCGTTACTGATTACACTGGCGGTGCTGCTGCTGAACGTCCTGGCGCGAACGGTGTTCCGTCAACAGAGTGTGCGCTGACATGATTTCGACGACGCTCGACGCGACGATCTCGGAACGAAAGGCGGCGCCGGCATCCACCGCAGAGCACACGCCGGCCACGGTCACGATGTCCATCCGCCACCTCGATTTCTTCTATGGCGAGTTTCGCGCGCTGAAGGATGTCGGCTTCGACATCGCCGAACGCGAGGTCACTGCGTTCATCGGTCCTTCGGGCTGCGGCAAATCGACGTTGCTGCGCACGCTGAACCGCATGTATTCGCTCTATCCAAACCAGCGCGCGAGCGGTGAGATTCGTTTCAACGGCGCGAACATCCTCGCCGCGGACACGGACCTCAATCTGCTGCGCGCGAAGGTCGGCATGGTGTTCCAGAAACCGACGCCGTTTCCGATGTCGATCTACGACAATATCGCCTTCGGCGTGCGGCTCTACGAGCGACTTTCATCGCGCCACATGGAGGAACGGGTCGAATGGGCGTTGACCAAAGCCGCAATGTGGAACGAGGTGAAGGACAAGCTGCGGCAGTCGGGGATGGCATTGTCCGGTGGACAGCAACAGCGGCTTTGCATCGCGCGGGCGGTCGCCGTGCGACCGGAGGTGCTGCTGCTCGACGAACCGACGTCGGCGCTCGATCCGATCTCGACGGCGCGCATCGAGGAGCTCATTTCCGAGCTGAAGGCCGACTACACGATTGCGATCGTCACGCACAACATGCAGCAGGCAGCGCGGGTGTCCGACAAGACGGCGTACATGTACCTCGGCGAGCTGATGGAGTTCGGCGCGACCGACCAGATCTTCCTCAAGCCGTCGCGGAAGGAAACCGAGGACTACATTACCGGGCGCTTCGGATGAACCGCCGCTTGTATGTTCGGTGACACCAAGGCTGGGGGATCGGGATGAGCGATCACACGAACAAGCAGTTCGACGCCGAGATGGAGGGTATTCGCTCGGGCGTGCTGTCGATGGGCGGCATCGTCGAACAGCAGCTGACGCGCGCAATCGAAGCGCTCGAGAAGGAGGACGACGCGCGGCGTACCGATGCAGTGGGGACCGACGAGGCTCAAATCAACCAGCTGCAGGTCACGATCGATCAGCAATGCGCGCAGATCATTGCGCGGCGGCAGCCGACGGCGGTCGACCTGCGCATGGTGTTGACCGTCAGCAAGATCGTCAACGACCTCGAGCGCATCGGCGACGAGGTGAAAAAGATCGCCTACAAGGCGGCGCAGACGCGAAGCAGCGACCGACTTGCGCGCGTCCGCTACTTCGACACCGCCAAAGCGCTCGATCATGCGATGACGATGCTGCGGCTTGCGCTCGACGCGTTTGCGAGGCTCGACGTCATCGCCGCCGCGGAAGTGATCGACCGGGACGCGGACATCGACGCGGCGTTCGCGTCGATCCTGCGGCAGCTGATCAGTTACATGATGGAGGATCCGCGCACGATCACGCCAGCGCTCGAGATCGTGTTCATCGCCAAGTCCATCGAGCGCATCGGCGACCACGCCAAGAACATCGCCGAAGCGGTCGTGCAGGTCGTGAAGGGCAAGGACGTGCGTCACGCGTCCGCGGACGAGATTCGCGCAGAGGTTGCGCAACCTTGAAAAGCTGCCCGATGAGGGGTGTCGGCCCGCCCCAAACCGCGGATCACGCCTCCCCGCGCGGCAGCGCAGCAGCGACAGCTGCAAGCGCGGGGGCCCGATAATGCCGACGATTCTCGTCGTCGAGGACGAGCCGGCGATCCGCGAATTGCTGAAGGTCAACCTGGTGGACGCGGGTTACCGCGTCGATGAGGCGGAGGACGCAGAGGCGGCGCAGGCCGCGCTCAAGATGGCCCTGCCGGACCTGCTGCTGCTCGACTGGATGCTGCCGGGCCAATCGGGGCTTGCCTTTGCGCGGCGATTGCGCACCGACCCGCGCACACGCGACCTGCCGATCATCATGGTCACCGCACGCAGCGATGAAGCGGACAAGGTAGCGGGGCTCGAGGCGTGGGTCGACGACTACGTGACCAAACCGTTCAGTCCCCGGGAACTGAAGGCGCGCATCAAAGCGGTGTTACGGCGTCGCGCGCCGGAGGCGGCGCAGGAAACGCTCGAGGCCGGCGTGTTGAAGCTCGATCCGGGCGCGCATCGCGTCACGGTCGCGGGGCGGCAAGTGACGCTCGGGCCGACCGAGTTCCGGCTGCTTCGGTTCCTGATGGCGCGGCCGGACCGCGTGCACAGCCGCGCAACACTTCTCGACATGGTGTGGGGCGACCACGTGTACATCGAAGAGCGCACGGTGGATGTGCACATTCGCCGCCTCCGCGCAGCGCTCGAGCCGTTCGGCGCCGATGCGATGATCGAGACGGTTCGCGGCAGCGGCTACCGGCTCGTGTCGATGGCACGCACGCTCTCGCCGTAGTCGGTTCGCGGGCCCGCCGCATGAAGCCTGTCTTGCGCCAGGGCTTGCGCGCACCGATCGCCGTCCTGGCGATCGCGCTGGTCATCGGGTTGATCGCGGGAAGCATGGCCGCGTTGATCGTGGTCACGCTCGGTGGCGCGCTGATCATCGGTTTTCACCTCGTCCACCTGCAACGCATCAGCGACTGGGCAGCGGCATCGCTCGACACGGACGTACCCGAAGGTCGCGGCGAATGGGCGCCGTTGCTCGCGGCGATCTATCGGCGCATCCGCGTGCGCAACGCGTACGAACGCGACTTGCGCCATATCATCGACCGCTTTCGCCAGGCGGCCTCCGCCATTCCCGACGGGATCGTCGTGCTCGATGCCGCGAATCGCATCGATTGGGCCAACGAGCGCGCGATCATGCAGCTCGGACTCGATCTTCGGCACGATCGGGGACAGCCGATCGTCAACTTGGTGCGCCAACCCGAATTTCTGCGTTACGTCGAAACGGGTGACTACGCGGCGTCCATTGTCGTTTCGTCGCAGCGTGACACCGGCCGGCGACTGGCGCTGCAGCTCGTGCCATTTGCAGCCGATCAGAAGCTCTTGATGTCGCGCGACGTGACCGAGCTCGAAGCGGTTGCCCGCATGCGGCGCGATTTCATTGCAAACGTTTCGCACGAACTGAAGACGCCGCTGACGGTCATCAGCGGTTTCGTCGAAACGCTGCGCGATCTCGACGTCGACGACGCGCAGCGCAAGCGGTTCCTCCAGCTGATGGACGACCAGGCGCGGAACATGCAGCGGCTGGTCGCTGATCTGCTGACGTTGTCGGCGCTCGAAAGCGACCAGAATCCGGTCGTCGACGAGCGCTTCGCCGTCGTGCCGTTGCTGCTTGCGCTGTCTGCCGATGCAAAGTCGTTGTCGAACGGCCGGCACGAAATTTCGCTCGACATCGGCGATGCCGCCACGCTAGTCGGCAGTCGCGATGAGCTCGCCAGTGCATTCGCCAACTTGGTGACGAACGCGATTCGTTATACGCCGTCCAAGGGCTCGATCACCCTCGCATGGCACATCGAAAGCGACGGAACCGGCGTGTTTTCAGTCACCGATACGGGCATCGGCATTCCGGCCGAGTACGTGCCGCGCCTGACCGAGCGGTTCTATCGCGTCGACCGCAGCCGTTCACGTGCGACAGGGGGCACCGGCCTGGGCCTCGCGATCGTCAAGCACGTGCTGATGCGGCATCAGGCCGAACTGGCGATCCAAAGCGAGCGTGGGCAGGGCAGTACGTTCAGCATCCGCCTGCCGGTGCGACGCGTCGAGCGCGCACCCGCGCCGGATGACACGCTCGAACGGGAACGCGCCAAACCGGATGACCGGGCCAAGAGCGCGAAGGCCCGCAGCGACCCGCGAGATCGTACATAGACGTCCCGCGCGGGGCGAGCCGAGGCCAAGCGATCGGCCGCGAGCCCGTTTGCTCACCAATAGCGAAGTGCGGAGCGGAAAAGGTCGGTGAGCTCGGCCGCGCCGACGTCGATCGGCGCATTCTTGATGACGCGGTACTGCGGTTCAGCACCCTTGGCGAGCGCGGCGATGTGCGCTTCCCCGAAGCCGAGCGCGTTGAGTCCGTTGGGCATGTGGGTGGCCCGCATCATTTCGATGACACGCCCTGCGAGCAACTCTCCGGCATCCTCGGGTGTCGCGCCGTTGATCGAAGCGCCGAGCGCGTGCGCGCAACGGAGGTGGCGTGCCGGGTGCGCGGCAGCAGTGCGCCGCCACACCGAAGGATTGTTGAGCACGACGGCCATGCCGTGCGGAACGAGCGTCTTGCCGCGGGGGTATCCGTCGACGTGCCAATCCTTCGCGAGTCCCGACACCGCATACGACAACCCGTGGGGCAGGTGACAGCCGGCGGCGTTGAAGGCGATGCCTGCGAGCATCGCCGCATACATCATCTCGGTTCGCGCTTCCGCATCCGACGCGTCGTCGACCGCGCGAACGAGGAACTGGCCGACGCTCTGCAACGCCTGCGTTGCGAGCGCGTCGGAGAACGGATTGGCGCCCTGCGACACCGGCCGTCGAATCCCTTGTGCGGGGTTGAGCCGACGCGGGTAGAGCCGCGCCGTGATCGATTCCAGTGCGTGGCTCATGCAATCGAATCCCGTGGCCGCCACGACGTTCGCCGGCAGCGTACGGGTGACGTCGGGATCGATGAGCGCGACCGTCGGTATCAGCCGCCGCGAAATGATGCCGGTCTTCGCATTGAGCGAGGTCAGCGTGAATATCGAGATGCCCGTCGTTTCCGAGCCGGTGCCCGACGTCGTGGGACATGCGATGTGCGGCATCACCGGGCCGGGGACACGCTGCCCGGCGCCGATCGGCGCGTTTACATACGTCATGAACTCGGCGGGCTGACTCGCGTACAGGTTCGCCGCCTTGCACGTGTCCATGACCGAGCCGCCGCCGACCGACACGAGTCCGTCGACGTTCGCCTCACGGACGAAGCGCGTGGCGTCCTGGAACGATTGGTCGGTTGGCTCGATCATCACGTCGTCGTAGATGGCATGATCGACGCCGGCTGCCGTAAGCGACGCCTTCACCTTCGCGACGTGCTCGCCCGCCGCGAGGTTGCGATCGGTGAAGAGCGCAACGCGCTTGAGTCCGAGTTCGACGGCGTTGTCGCCGGCCTCGGCGAGAACGCCGGGGCCGAACGTGAACGTCGGCATGCCGAGCGTGAATCCGCGGTCGGATCCTTCGAGTGCAGCGAAATCAGCGTGGCAGCAGGCCATGGTCATTCCTCCGTCGTGCGGACGTACCGGGACGTCTCATTTCGCCATCAACGGCCGAGCCCGACCAACGCGGGCGCGCTACTCCGCGTCCGCGAGGATCATCGCCGATGCCTTCTCCGCGATCATCACGACCGGCACGTTCGTGTTGCCCGACACGAGCGTCGGCATGATGCCGCAGTCTACGACGCGTAGCGCGCCAAGGCCATGCACGCGCAGCCGAGGGTCGACGACGGCGCGCGGATCGGTCGCCGGTCCCATCTTTGTCGTGCCGCTCGGATGGAAGATCGTGCCGCCGGTGTTCCTCGCGAATTCGAGCAGTTCGTCGTCCGAAACAGCGTCCGCGCCCGGTCGATATTCGGAAGCGACGAACGGACGCATCGCATGCGTTGCCGCGAGTTTTCGGGCCAGGCGAATCCCGGCAACGAGCGTCGCGCGGTCGTCGTCGGTCGACAGGTAACGCGCTTGCATCGACGGCGGTTCGAAAGGATCCGTCGAACGAATGCGGACCGCTCCGCGTGACGTCGGGCGCAACTGGCACACCGACATCGTGAAGCCGGAAAATTCGTGCACCGGCGAGCCGGCCATGTCGGAGGAGAGCGTCGCAAAATGGAACTGCACGTCGGGCCGCGTCGCGGCCGGCATTGCGCGCGCGAAGATTCCGCCCTGGTTGATGCCGACGGCCATCGGTCCGCTGCGCTTCAGGACGTAATCGAGTCCGATGCGCAGCTTGCCGCTCCACGTTCGCAGCGCGTCGTTGGTCGTGATCGGTTGCGTGCAGCGAAAGATGACGCGTGCCTGCAGGTGATCCTGCAGGTTCTCGCCGACGCCTTCGAGCGGGTGGACGACGGCGACGCCGTGCGCCTGCAATAACGCAGGCGGTCCGACGCCGGACAGTTGCAGCAGTTGCGGTGACTGCAGCGCGCCGGCTGCGAGAACGACCTCGCGGCGCGCGACGGCCGTCGCGTCGACACCGTCCCGCCGATAGCGGACGCCCGTCGCTCGGCGTCCATCGAAAAGCACGCGCGTTGCATGCGCGTTGGTTTCGATGCGCAGGTTCGCGCGACCGCGTGCGGGATTCAGATACGCCACGGCGGTCGAGCAGCGAAAGCCGCGCCGCGTCGAGAGCTGGTAGTAGCCGGCGCCTTCCTGCGACGCTCCGTTGAAATCATCGTTGCGCGGAATGCCGAGTTCGCGCGCACCGGCGATCATCGCTTCGACGAGCGGGTGCGGCACGTCGATGTCGGAGGCCCACAGCGGGCCGTCGTCGCCGTGGTATTCACTGGCGCCGCGCACGTTGTGCTCGAGCATGCGAAACCAGGGCAGCACGTCGGCGAAGCTCCAGCCGGCGTTGCCCGCGGCGGCCCATGCGTCGTAATCGGCGTGCTGACCACGGATCGAGATCAGGCCGTTGATCGCCGAGCTGCCGCCGAGCGTACGTCCGCGCGGCCAGTACACCTTGCGACCGTTCATCGTCGGTTCGGGATCGGTGTAAAAACCCCAGTTGACGACCGGGTGGAACATCGTCTTCGCGTACCCGATCGGCACGTGGATCCACGGATAGATGTCGCGCGGCCCCGCTTCGAGCAGCAGCACCGTGTGCC
>Ga0209974_10000958_pt1 | contig 10110 bp, 8 predicted proteins | sample InoplaM3SPM_FD_187592 | JGI IMG/M metagenome (GOLD analysis project Ga0209974, IMG submission 187592) | Arabidopsis thaliana rhizosphere microbial communities from the Joint Genome Institute, USA, that affect carbon cycling - Inoculated... | ecosystem: Host-associated > Plants > Roots >...
TGCAACAAAGTGAGATCCTTGACCGGGTCGAGCCCCGCGTCCTGCAGGAGCACATGAATGATCAGCCAAGGCTTGCTGCCGGCGCGATTGACACCTACTTTTTTTCCGCGAAGTTCGCGAATGTCGTTGATCTTATCCCGCATTACCCAAACGTAGGGCACGAGGTTGTCCCAACTGCCGAGCGCGATAACATCCGCGCCTTGGGCATGGCTTGGGAGCAAACCTGTCGGCGCGCCCGCGGCCATATGCACGTCGCCGGAAATAAGCGCTTGGTACGTCGTCGGCGCGCTATTGATTCTGATCGGCTCGACCGTCAGCCCTTCTTTCTGAAAAAAACCTCTGTCGTTGGCGACGAGGACCGGAAAGGCCGCAGTCGGAAACAACGGGATGGCTACGCGCATTTTTTCCTGAGCCGACGCCAAGCGCGCGGTGAATCCGAGAATTAAAAAGAATATCAGCCAACCCGACAAAACCGCGAACTTCATGTGAGCCCCCGCATCGACGCGGCGGGCAGCCCAGGAGGGTTCTGACCGGCGGAAAAATTCTCGGTCATTTGATTAGTGGCATCCATGCGCCTTGGTTTGACATACCCAACGTTAACACTCCATTTACTCCATACTCCAACGCTTGGTTTCTCTCTGTTCATTTCTTCCCCAGGCTCGCGATGAACCCGCCGTCTTCCAACTCTTTAACAAACCGGGCGTCGACGAGTTCCTTGACATTCAACGTAGATGCCTTGGGATTGGTCGATGCCATTTCTTGTAAGACCACCTGATAACCGTCGAGCGGCGGGTAGGGATAGTCCGGCATATTTTGCGTAAACCAGTCCTGGGTATGTTCAAGGACTCCGCGGTCTTCCACTCGTGAGTATTTGCGCAGGATCTGCATGGTTTCTTCTTTCCGCGTTTTAAAATAATGGATCGCCTCGACGTAGGCGCGAACATAGCGCCGCACGGTATCAGGCTGTTCTTTGATGTACTTGCCCGTCGTGTAGATACCGCGCTGCGGGAAGGGAATCTTGAGCGAGATCAGATCAAGCAAGACCGGATAGCCGAACTTATCGATGATCGGTTTCTCGGCTTCGGTCAGGACGGTGAACTGTACGATGCCCTTTTGCATCGCTGCGATGCGATCGTAAAGCACGCCGATCGAGCGTAGGCTCACGTCCTTGGCCGGGTCCAAACCGAGCTTTCGAAGACTCACGCGCAGAGCGAAATCGGCGATCGTGCCGGGACTCTGGTTGGCGCCGATTTTGCCTTTTAGATCTTCAGGCCGCTTAATGTTCGGCAGCGTGACGAAATAGTAAGTGAGAATGTTCACGCTGCCAGCCAGCGCAACAATATCACCGCCGGCAAGGCGCGCGCTGGCTGCGGCCGGACCTGCGCTTTCAGCGATGGCGCTTTCGCCGGCGATGATCGCCTGAAGCGTGCGCACGCTGCTCGGAATCAGCACGGGAGCGACATCGAGTCCGTGTTTTTCGAATAGCCGCGCCTCCTTGGCTACCCAGATCACCGCCGAAGCGCCCGGCGCCGGGGAAAAGTAAGCGGAATAAATCCGCTCGGCGGCGCAGAGTGGCTTCGAGAGCATGATTAAGCAGAACGCGACGAACAGGAGCCTGCCAGGGTTTTTCGTTCGACACTTTCGATTATTTTCCATCGGGCCTCCTGTTTGGAATCACCCTCAAAAAACACCAACGTTTGATGAAGCCCGCGGCTATTTCTGTGCCGCGGCTTTGCGTCTGCCAATGGCAGCTTCGGCTCTCGGGCTGATGGCGCGCTCGACGGCGACGTTGAGCAGCGCCGGTTTGCCGCTCGCGAGCGCTCGCTCCAGCGCGGGCTTTAAATCCTCCGGGCGTTCGACAAACTCACCATAGCCACCCAGCCCTTCCACAATCTGGTCGTAGCGAGTCTGGAGCAGATCCGTGGCGACAGAGCGGCCATAAAGACCCAGCTGAATTTGACGGTCGATGCCCCAAGCCGAATCGTTGCCGAGGATAGCCACAATATTGAGTTTGTGGCGCACCGCTGTGTCGAATTCCATGGCGTTAAAACCGAACGCGCCGTCACCTGTAAGCATGAACACGCGTGAATCGGGATAAGCTACTTTTGCAGCCAGCGCCGTCGGCAACGACGACCCCAACATCCCCAAACTGGAAACGTTGAACCAGTGCTTGGGTTTTAGAGCCGGTAAAAATGATCGCCCGAAGTGACAGAAGTCTCCGCCATCGAAGACCAGGCAGTCGTCGGGGCGAAGAATGGACTTAAGTGTCCTGTGAACGAACAACGCATGCATGGGCGTTTGCGGCCGAGCCAGCTCTTCAGCCCATTCGGCCTGCGCCGATCGTACCGCGCGCAGTTCTTCCAACCACGGCAGCTCTTTCCATTGGTAGTTTGCCGCCTCCCTCGCCAACTGATCCAGGACGCTCGTAACGTCGCCAATCATCCCGACATCAACGCCACGATTACGGCCAATCTCAAGAGGAGATGGATCGACCTGAATGATCTTCGCTTCCGCGGCGATATGCGGCGGCCGGCAAAAACCGATCACGAAATCTTGCTTGCGGCCGAGCAACACGACCGCATCTGCATCGCGAAGCTTCGCCGCTGCGCGATTCAAGCCGCGCTCGAAATAACCGAAGGCGTAAGGATGATCATCGGGAATCAAGCCGCGCGACTGCTCCTCGGTCACGATCGGCAAGCGCGTCGTTTCAGCGAAGCGCCGCAAAGCATCACCGGAAAGTGTGTAACCGGCGGCGCTGCCGGCAACAACCAGCGGCTTGCGCGCGTCCCGAAGTATCGCAACTGCGCGCCGGACGAGTTCCGCATCAGCCAAAACTGATTCTTTAGGACGATACGCCTCTGGTTGTGTGAACGAGATCTCATTCTCCTCGACGCTTTGCTCTTGAATGTCGATAGGAATCGTTAAATGAACCGGCCCGCGCCGCCCGCTGAACGCCAGACGCATCGCACGGGCGACGAATTCGGGAATTCGTCGGACGTCAGGGACCAGGAATGAGCCTTTACAAACCGGTTTCGCCATACCGATCTGATTGATTTCCTGCTGCGCGCCGCGACCGAGGTCGTGGGTGTCGGCGCAGCCGGCGATGGATATCACCGCCGCCTCGGTATGCATGGCATTCGTGAGACCCGGAATCGCATTGGCGAAACCCGGCGTGGTGTACATGCAAACACCGGGCTGTTCGGTAATGCGGCTCCAAGCATCCGCCATATGCACGGCGGCTTGCTCATGGCGTGTATCGATGATGCGGAAGTCGTGATCTGCCATAACGTCGAGGACGGGCAGAATATGGTCCCCGGCCAAGCCGAAGATATTTTTCACGCCTTCCAGCTTGAGTGCTTTACAGATCAAATGACTTCCCGTAACTCGGGCCATGAGTGCCTCCCGCAGAGTTTGAAGATCAGACCGATGGGCCGCTCCGAGGGTTTCTCACTAACACCGGTCACGACGCCACACCGAACGCATATCAGCCTTATTTGTCTGGAGTCAATTTGACACGCGGCGGCTCGCAACCGATTGATGCGCCTTGGATGCGGCCAAAGGCGCTCCATTGATCAAGGTTGTTACTTAAGCGGCTGCAAGTCTTGCAACAGCGTCGGGAGCAGCTCCGACACCGTGGGATGGATATGCATCGCACGGCTAATGATTGTGTAGGGTGCCTTGGCATACATGACATCGAGCAACGAATGAATGACTTCATCGCCGGTGACGCCCAGGACCGCGGCGCCGAGAATCTCTTTGCTCTTCGCATCGACGATAACCTTCATGAAACCTTGCGTCTCCCCTTTTTCCACCGCCCGGCCGACGCGCTCCATCGGCCGGGTGGCGACCAGCGCCTCCCGTCCCGACGCTTTCACCTGAGTTGCCGTCATACCGGCCCGGCCCAGCGGGGGATCGATGAAGAGTCCATAAGTCATGATCCTGTCCGATACCTTGCGGGGATCGTTGTCGAGGAGATTAGCCGCAACGATTTCATAGTCGTTATAAGCCGTATGCGTAAACGCGCCTTTACCATTACAGTCGCCAAGAGCCCAGATGCCGGGAATGTTCGTGCGCAACTGATCGTCCACCTTAATGTAACCCGACCTATCGGTCTCCACGCCCGCCCTGTCCAAGCCTAAATCTTCCGTGTTTGGCACCCGTCCTACCGCGAGCAACAAATGGGAGCCCTCCACCTCGCGGCCATCGTCCGCGCAATCGACCCCAACAATCAGGCGGTTACCCTTGTTTTGGACAGAAATACATTTCGCATTCAGGCGTACCTGAATGCCTTCATTTTCGAGAATCTCCCTTACGGAATTCGAGACTTCCTCATCCTCGCGAGCAATCAGGCGCTCACCCATCTCTACGATCGTCACTTCTGATCCGAAGCGCCGATACATTTGACCAAACTCCAAGCCGATATAGCTACCACCAACAATGATCAAATGTTCCGGCAAGTAGTCGACATCCATCATGCTCGAGTTAGTGAGATATCGTACCTGCTCTAACCCCGGCATCTTGGGCACCAGAGCCCGCCCGCCGACGTTGATGAAGATTTTATCCGCCTCGAGTAGCTCGCCATTGACCCGTACCGTACGTTGGCTCTCAAAACGGGCGTGACCTTGATAAACCGTGACATCACTGAGCCCACGCATCCAGTTTTCGACTCCGTGCATGGAACGGCCGGCAATCTCGTCCTTCCGTGCTTTTACCCGCTTCATGTCGACGTGGATTTGTCCTCCGATCGTCACGCCATACTCAGTAGCTCGGCGCGCCAGATGTGCCGCATAAGCACTCGCGACCAAGGTTTTGGTCGGAATACAACCCGTGTTCACGCAAGTACCGCCGAAGCTCTTGCGTTCGATTATGGCGACTCTCATTCCCGCCTTTGAAAGGCGTGCCGTCAGAGGCGGACCAGCCTGTCCCGTGCCGATCACAATCGCGTCGTAACGTGTAGTCATAGCGTTATTCCTTTGTCGCTTGCTTAGAAGCGCGCTAGGGTTGTTTGTAAATCGAATTTTATTTACTGAAAGGAAAGCTGCTGCGTCCTGGCCAACAGACGATAAATCGACATGTAATTTCTGACCAGGTCATTAACTACTTCCGTGACGCCTACTCCGCGCGTTTAAGCGCGCGTCATCAACCAACCGGTATGTTATGCCACGATTCACCTATTCTGATCATCTTCTTCTTTTTCTTTCTGTTCAAGGTACAGTAACCGAGCAATCGCTCTCTCCCTGCATTGACAACATGCCGCTATCGAATACGATACCTGGCGGCAGCTGGCACACTTTCGATGCCCGCACCAACGACATTTAATGTCGGGCATAGGCCAAAAGTATGTATTTTGAACCATGAAATCGTCAACTCTTCGCGGCATGATTTTACCGGGTTGATCCCGGCGTTGTTGGACGGTTCACTCAAAGAACATGCCAGGAGGCATGATGAATGGTTCGCTCCAAATTAAACCAATGCGAATCGTGATTTCATTCAGTTGTCGTAGAAATCGGATCTATCCAGGTCGTGGTGAAGACGCTGGCATGCGTGAGTTGGCACCTTCTGCGCACCCTTTTCAAGGAGTTGCGATCACCAGCAATCGATTTCGCGTCGCTGGAAATATTTCCCAAGAACCTCACTATCGCAGATCCCCTCTGCCTTCGCGGCAAAAATTGCATTTCGTACAATTTTGATAGAACCGACGACGTATTCATCGTTAAAAACGCGCTGACTTCGTACAATTTACTATGATCAGAACTGGTATGATTTATGCCCCAATACGAAGGTATGAAGTGGCAAAGACGAGCTCGAGTCTGCTTCATCATTCTGACACTCTATGGCATCGGCGTGGCAGAGGCATACTACCTACCTCGTTACGGGATTGAGTGGATGCTTGGTGCGATTGGAGCAACGGCCGTTGTAGCGGGGTTCTGGATGCGCACACATTGCGATCTCTGACCAAATTACTCCGGCCGCTCGGTCAACCAAGGTCTAATTCGCGCCTGCGACACAGGTCAGTTTTCGCCTGCACCTCTCTTTCAAAAATCGCCTCAAGCCGCCGTAAAATTCGCCCTTCGCGAACGCCTGAAAATCACATTAATATGTTCGTCGTAACACCGGTGCTACCCAAAGCACGGTAATCTGATTTTACACTCCGATCATCGGGTACCAGTCGCGAGTAATTCATCCTAACCCCTCCGAAGTGTTTAGAAAGCCAGATGACTAGGCTTTGCCACACACGCTCAAGTATGTGAGTTGAGATCAAACGGATTAGTTATACACTATCAATTAAACGACCATCGATCAGCAGTTTGCCAATCTAGTGCGGCCATTTGAGAGAGCTAACTTCTAAAAACAATCAGTATGAAGGACAGATTCGAAATCGCCGCCGATCTAAGGGGAATCGCCAACCTTCTCCGAATAAAGGGTGAGAATCCTTTCAAGGCTCAAGCATATGAACGAGGCGCTGCCGCATTAGAAAACTTCGAAGGGGATCTAGACACACTGGTTAAACAAAATAGGCTCACCGAGCTCGCCGGCATAGGCGCTGCGCTGGCAGCGATCATCAAGGAGATTCACGATACCGGCGAATGTTGGCTGCTCCAGCAGCTGAGCCAAGAGCTTCCCCGAGGCGCAGCCGAACTGAGCGAGATTCCCGGATTAAATTTAAAGAAAATAATTGCTCTCGATGAGAGCTTGCAAATCGAGAGCATTGCCGATCTAAAATCCGCGTGCCAGGAAGGGCTCGTCAGTAAGGTCAAAGGCTTTGGGCTAAAGTCCCAGGCAAAATTACTCGCCGATATCGAGAAACTCGAAACACCAAAGGACGGTTTTCTCTTGCTCCCTGCTGCTCTCGATGAAGCGGATCGACTCATCAAGCATCTGCGCGGGTGTGAAGAGCTGATTAAAGCCCACGTCGCCGGAGGGCTTCGCCGTCGCAAAGAAATGATCCGTAAAATTAGTATTATCGCCGCGAGCGAACAGCCCAAAGCCGTTCTCAATCAATTTTTGCGTTATCCATTCGTGGTGCGCACCGATGAGCTTGGCGACGTTCATTGCGAGGCTCGATTAGTAAACGGTATCCGTGCGGAGGTCGTCATCGTCCCACCGGATGATTTTATCACTGCTCTACATACCCGCACCGGCTCAGGCCAACATATCAAGAAACTCAAAAAGTTAGCCCGCGGGCAAGGAATTGATTTCCATAATGGCTCGGCGGCCAACGGCACAACCGAGCCGTACATAAAAGAAGAAAGCGAAATATACCGGTGGCTGGGTTTGCCGTACATCGTACCCGAGTTACGCGAAGATGAAGGCGAGATCGAGGCGGCAAGATCTGGAACTTTGCCACAGCCCATAGCACTCGAAGATATACGCGGCATGACACATTGCCACACCGTATACTCCGACGGGCGAGACACTATCGAAGAGATGGCGCTCGCCGCCCAAGCGATGGGGATGACCTATCTTACGATTACCGATCATTCCCAAACCGCCTCTTATGCGCGCGGCATCGGCGTTGATCGATTGCGCGCGCAGTGGGACGAAATTGCCAGAGTGCAGGATCGGGTAGGAATTAAAATTCTCAAAGGTACCGAATCTGACATACTCGCAGACGGTTCGCTCGATTATCCCGACCACGTGCTCGAGCGCTTCGATATCATCATCGCGAGCATCCATGCGCGCAACAAAATGAATTCCAAACAAATGACCGAGCGACTGTTGCGCGCGGTCAAGTTACCGCTTTTCAAAATCTGGGGCCATCCGCTCGGCAGACTGCTGCAATATCGTCCGCCCTTTGAGTGCCGGATTGAGGAAGTGCTCGATGCCATCGCCGGAGCGAAATGTGCCATCGAAATCAACGGCGACCCGCGCCGACTAGACTTAGAGCCGCGTTGGATCCGCGCCGCGCGAGCACGGGGCATCAAATTTATAGTTTCAACCGATGCTCACTCGACCGGCGGCTTAAAAAACTTGCCTTACGGCATTGCGATGGCGCGGCGAGGTTGGCTGGCGCGCGGCGATGTTTTGAATACGCTCGAGGCGGAAGATTTCATGCGGGCCGTCCATCCATGAAACGCATCTTTGTGCTTTCGCCGGCAAACTGCAATGGCCTGCGCGCGCGCTGGATCCTCAGAAAAAACAGCCGATCCGAAATGGCCCAACGCCTGCGCACGGACGGCGCGCCGTTGGGAGAGCTCTTCAGTTTTTTAAGCTCGCTCTATTTTCGCGGCAAACTTGCCTATGCTCGGACGTTTGCCGAGCCGCCGTCAAATTGCCCGGGTATTTTGATCATCACCCCGACGGCTGGCCTGATGCCACACGAGACGATAATTCGATTGTCAAGACTCCACAGCTTTAGCCGCGGCCGAATTCACATTAAGAACCGCCACTATTGTTCTTCGCTTCGGCGGAGTGCCAAACGGCTAGCCACACAGATGGGACCTGATTGCGAGCTTGTCCTCTTAGGCAGCCTCGCAACCGGCAAGTATTTGGATCTCCTAAAGCCTATTTTCGGCAGCCGTCTGCGCGTTCCCCAGGAGTTTATCGGTCGTGGTGATATGAGCCGAGGGGGCTTGTTGCTTCGCTGCGTAAAGGACAATCGACAATTGAATTACATCGACGCTGGGATGGCCGGCGGTTTCCGACCCGAACGACGCCGCGCAAACAACGACGCCTTACCCGAATTTTCTTGTATAACACCAAGCATCAAACGGCCGCAGCTATCCGGACGTGAGGTCTTGTCTCGCGAACAATCTTGACGCTATGGCCAATCCCCATCCCAGTGCGGATAATCGGAGGAATAAAGGAGCGTATGCTCCAGACCCCAGCGAACGGCGTCAGGAATGGTCTTTTCGCCGCATTCAATACCGAAAAACCCGTCCGCTGCGGACGCATTCACTGGGCAGTTTGGACAAATGCGGAGCTTCGGAGGCAGTCCATCATAATAAGGCCCCAGCAAGATAGCCGTTATGAAGCGCCGGAAAGCGCTCGAACACGCCGCCGACTGCGATCATTGCCCTCATTTGCTCGGCCGGATGATCTGTGGTGTGGGCCGAAAGAAATTTGCAATAACTTTCTAGAAGAATGTATGGCCGAACGTTCAGGTAACTTTACCCGAGAACGCCGGTATCGTTCTCGACAAACTAGTGAACCTTGATCAGATCGGATCGTGTCATCGTCACGTTGTGTTTGTAACCGAAGCTGGTAAACAGCGAGAAGGCTTGCAGCACTTGCTTTTCATCGTTATGAGCCGTGCAATCCATCGGAACGTAAACGTGATAGTCGCGCACACTGAAGCCAATGACCGCGCTTTGGACGCAGTTGCGCGTCGAGATACCGGTGACGATCACGTGCCCTTCACCCGGACGTAGTTCCATTTGCTTTAGCAGCGGATCCATCTCCGTCTGGTAGAAGCAATCGTGTGTGTGCTTGACGATCAACGGCTCGGCGGCGGCGGGTTTCAGTTCCTCGATCAGCTCCGCTCCCCAGGTTCCTTCGAGCTTGCGCATGGTATTCTTGAAAACGGTAAATTCCAGGGCGTCCCGGGAACGAACCGACTGGGTGTGGACCACCCGGCCTCCTGCCGCGCATATGCGACCGCGCAATTCGGCGATTCTCGGAATAATTTTTCTAACGGCTTCGCCGATATAAAGCGCGCCCGAAGGATGCGCGTTTTCGTTCTCCATATCGATGATCAAAAGCAGCGTCTTCGGCGCCTCCAACTCAACCGATTGAGGAACCGGATAGTCAAGCTCAATAAGCATCTTCTTTGGACATTTTCCGCGAAGCCGGGTGATGGCGACGTCAGCAGGATAGTGCGGTCGGGGCTCACCGTCAATCGCCAGCTCTTGTGGAACTCGGACTCTCTAGAAGTAATGCGCCAGATCACCACTCTGCGACAACCGCCGGCCTGGAGACCTTAAAGGTTAGTTAGGTTAGAACGGGTCTCGCACGGTGGGGTTCCCCCGTTGTGAGTTTAGGCGACCGGCCAACGTAATCCTGGCACAAAGCGATCGGGCCGTGATACAAGACCATTCCACTGGAATTGCGAGTTTCCCGGGAATCGGTGGCACCTCCGTGATCACTCGGGGTTGTCGCCCGTTGTCAAAG
>Ga0209974_10000962_pt1 | contig 10099 bp, 10 predicted proteins | sample InoplaM3SPM_FD_187592 | JGI IMG/M metagenome (GOLD analysis project Ga0209974, IMG submission 187592) | Arabidopsis thaliana rhizosphere microbial communities from the Joint Genome Institute, USA, that affect carbon cycling - Inoculated... | ecosystem: Host-associated > Plants > Roots >...
TGACGGTCGGTGATCTCGTACTGGTCAACGCCTACGTGATTCAGGTATGCCTGCCCCTCAATGCGCTGGGCTTCGTGTTCCGGCAGGCAAAGGATGCAATGATCAACATCGAGCGCCTGTTCTCGCTGCTTCAGGAACGGCCCGACATCCGCGACGAACCGGGCGCCCGGCCCCTCGCGGTGCAGCGCGGCGAAGTGAGATTCGGCCACGTCAGCTTCGGCTACGACGCCGGCCGCCGGATCGTGCACGACGTCAATTTCAGGATCGCGCCAGGCGAAAAGGTGGCGGTGGTCGGGGGCAGCGGGTCCGGCAAATCTACCCTGGCGCGGTTGCTGCTGCGCTTCTACGAGCCCGGCGCGGGCGCGATCGAAATAGACGGCCAGGACATCCGGCGCGTGACGCAGGAGAGCTTGCGCAGCGTGGTGGGGATCGTGCCGCAGGACACGGTGCTTTTCAACGAAACGATCTACTTCAACATCGCGTATGGCCATACCGGGGCGACGCGCGAGGAAGTGCTGGCCGCGGCGCGGGCGGCGCGCGTGCACGATTTCGTCGCCGCGCTGCCCGAGCAGTACGAGACGGTTGTGGGCGAGCGCGGGCTCAAGCTGTCGGGAGGCGAGAAGCAGCGCATCGCCATCGCCCGCGCCATACTGAAGAATCCGCCCATCATCATCTTCGACGAGGCTACCTCGGCGCTCGACCCCCGCGCGGAGCAGGCGATCCAGGGCGAGCTGGATCGCATCGCCGAGAATCGTACCACACTCATCATCGCGCACCGCATGTCCACGGTCGTCGGGGCGGACGAGATCCTGGTCCTCGAGCATGGCCGCATCGTCGAGCGCGGCACTCACAGGTCGCTGCTGGAACAAAGCGGCATGTACGCGCAAATGTGGTCGCTACAGCAGCAGCAACGAGAACTGCACCACGCCGAACGCACGCTGGCGCTCCAGCCGGTGAGTCTCGCGAACATCGTCGGCAGTGTCGTCGAGGGACTGCGCGCGGAGATCGACATGCGCGAGATCAATGTCTACGCCATTATTTCCTCCGAAGGGCCGGTGGTGGGCGACCCCGGGCTCCTGCAGCAGGCGGTGTGGGACCTGTGCGCGAACGCGATACGCGCGACGGCGCCCGGCGGACGCGTCGAGATCCGGGTCGACCATACTGAAGCGGCGGCGCGGTTGACAGTGACCGACATGGGCGCCGCATCCGGGCCGGGCACCCAGCCACCATGGCGGGGCGCGACGACGGCGCGTCTGGCGGATACCCTGCGCGCCCGGGCGATCGCCGCGCAGCACGGCGGCCATCTGGTAACGGTGAAGGTCGAGGACATGGCCGGGACCGCGTATGCCATGACGCTGCCATTGCGCAGTGCGCGGCCTGCGGTTCCTGCGAGGCCGCAAATCGGCGTCGCGGGAGGCCCGCACGACGCCTCCAGCATGGCCGGTCTCACTGTGGTACTGATCGATGACGATGAAGGCCGCGAGCGGCTGCAGGCGGCTTTGGCGGGACGCGGCGCTCGTGTGCTGAGCTACGGCCGCGCTACCGATGCCGTGCGCGAACTCGAGGCTCTCGATTCCGCGGAATGGCCCGATGTGCTGATTTCGGATATCGCACTGCCAGACGAGGACGGGTACAGTGTAATCCGCCGCGTGCGGGCCCTCGAGGAACGGCGCGGCACGGAGCTTGCCAAACGCATGCCGGCCGTCGCGCTCGCCAGTAGCGAAGATCGCACGCGGGCGGTGCTTGCCGGATTTCAGATGCAACTCGGCAAGCCCGTTGGGTCCGAGCAGGTGCTGAGCGCGGTGGCGCACCTCACTTCCCACTCGACACCGTCCGGTACATGAAGAGGAGCGTGTCATGTCGTATTCCGAACGTTACATCGATCAGGAAGCGGGGCGGCAGGCGCTCGATTTTGCCGCGCCGCTGCTGGAACGCGCCGCCACGGACCCGGCCATCGGGCAGAGCGGCGTGATCTACGTCGTGATCTTGAATCCGGCCCGCACGTGCGAGGTGCGCGGCTTCGAGGACGCGATCCTGACCGAGGGGGTATTCGGCAAGCCGCGCACCGAGTGGGATGCGGATTATGCGCAGTATGCGCGTAAGAAAGCCCAGGCAAGCTGGCGGCTCGGCGTGGCAAGCGGGGACGAAAGCGCCGCAGCTTACTGGAGGGAAGCGGGCCACGCCGCGCCATTGGCGGGCGGCATGGTGGTGGAAGGCATCACGGTGGCGGTGAGCGGGGCCGATCCTGCGTACGATGAGGCGCTGGCCGGCGCCATCGCGCTCAGCCTGCGCGCCATACTCAAGCTGCGCGAGAGCGCGGCTTCACGAAGATCGTAGCGGCAGATCCATCCGCCGGCGGTTTTCGAGCAGGACGCACAGCGCTTCGACGCGCGGCGGAATCACCCGCCGTTTGCGCAACACCCACGGCAGCGCGCGTGCCGCGTCCATCAGTCCGGCAAGTGCCGAGCGTTTGCACGCCGCGCGTGAGACGATGTGCGCGCTGCAGTTGAGCGCGCTCCACAATGGCCGGCGCAGCCAGGCGACCCACAATGCATTCCTGACGGTATGCCGCTGGCGCTGCGCCACGTTGCGCCGCGTCGAAGGGTAGTGGTAGACGGTCAGGTCCTTCGAATACACCACCACATGACCGCGGGCAACCAGGTCGATCGCGAGCAGCGCCTCCTCGCCGCCGATCAGGAATCTTGGCTCGTAACCGCCCGCGGCAAGAAACGTGTCGCGACGGAAGACGCATGCGCCGGCAAGAAAGCCGAGCACGGCCTTGCCCGGCAGCCCGGTGGACGGAAGCGGGCTTGCGTCCATCAAGGCGCAGGCCGGATCGTCACGTCGCGCGGTGCCTACCCGCACGTGCGCCGTCAACGCCGCGATGCCGGGCCAGGCATCGAGCAGTGCGCACGCGGTAGCAAGCGAGCCGGGCGCCCATACCGTGTCGTCATCGCAGAATGCAACGTAAGGGGTCGCCACGCTGCGCACGCCGGTATTGCGCGCGGCCGCCCCGATGTTCTTCTTCAGGCGTATCAGCTTGACGTCGGGAAAGAGCGCGCTCAGCCGCTCGGCCGTGCCATCGGTGGATGCGTTGTCCACTACTACGAGATACGGCTGCTCGGGCAGCGCATTCATATGACGCACCGTGTTCACGACCTCGTTTGCGCGGTTGTGCGTCAGAATGACGACTGAGATCAGCGGGTGAGAGGGCCTCAGAGCAGCGTCTCCTCTTCCACGCCGAGCGGCCAGTAGCGTTCTGCGGTGAGGGCATCGAGATGCCCGGGACGGCCGGCCGACGAAAGACCTCGCAGCTGGCTCGCGTAGCAGTACACCGCCTGCCGCTTCGCCGAAGTGAGCCCTTTGGTGTTGACCAGCGGCGCCGACAGCCGGTGGCCCCGTGAAAGGCGCGCGACCCGCTGCTGCACCAGTCCGGGGATGCACCGATAGAACGTATCCTCGTAGCACATCCATCGCAGCGGCAACCCCTCGCGCGGCAGCGCCAGCGACGCGTGGTGCGTGATCTCGTGATCGCTGTGAAAAAGCCCGAGCGGCAGCAACACGGTATCGCACGGCACTTCCTTGACCGCACGGCGCAGCGCCCGCGTTATGTCAAGGCGGCGCGCCGGCTCGCCATACTGCGCATCGCAGAACGGCAGCCACCGCGCGTGCGCGCCGAGCACCGTGAGGGCGGTCTCATCTTCGCGGCGGCGTCCCAGGACGGCGTCACGCCCGCTCACGAAACCGCACACCGCGTCCCACTCCGTCAGGCCGCTGAAATGCTCGGGAACCCCGGCGAACACGGTGATGACGGTGCTTCCGGGATGAGCCGCGAGCAGATCGCCGCAGGCGAATACCGCGTCGTCGAGATGCGGCGATATGACGAGAAGCTTCTCCATAGACCCTCCTGATTGAAGTCGCCGCGCTACGCGAGCCACGTGCGATAGCGGATCGCGCCCGCGATGCGCCAGAACACGGCCAGCGGCGGGATCAGGGCCGAAGTGACGATCATCTCCGTAACATGGCCCGGGCGCCTGGACGTATGGCGCAGCCGTTTCACGGCCAGCGCGCAGGTGATGCCAATCCACGCCGCGCCCGTGGCGAGCGCCACTCCGGGCGCACCGAGCGCAAGCGCCGCGGGTGTGGCGAGCAGCGCGCCTGCGGCGATGTGATAGTCCCAGCGCGGATTCCGGCGTATCCGGCGGCGATACAGAACCCGGTGCTGCCGATAGAGCAGCACGTCAAACATCACCTTTTTCTGCTGGCGGAGACTGATCCCCCACGGCGCGGGCCGTATCGGATGCACCACCACGGCGTGCGGCGCATGCTCGATCCGTGCGCCGACCTGCAGCAACCTGAAATGCAGGTCGGAGTCCTCACGCCATGCAAGCGGAAAGCGCTCGTCGAACCCGCCAAGCCGCTCGAGAATCGCTTTGCGGCAAAAACAGTTCGCCGTCACGAAGTCGCTGCGTGCGAGCCCGCTCGCGTCAAGCTCGTAGTCGGTCGGTGGTGCGGGCACGGGCATCACGATGCGCCCGGTGACGGCGTCCGTTTCGGGCCGAAATGCACGCAGGCCGGTTTCGAGCCATGCCGCCTCGGGTTGCGTGTCGTCGTCGGTGAACGCGACGATCTCGCCTCGCGCGAGCCGCCAGCCGCGATTGCGCGCCGCGGCCGGCCCGTGCGGCCCGGGAGAGGCGACGTAGCGTACGGCAAGCTTGCGTGGCGCAACCTGCACGGCGCACCGTTCCACCACCGCCTCGGTCTCGGCTGCCGATCCGTCATCGACCACGATGATTTCGTAGCGTTCGGCCGGGAGACTTTGCCGGCACACCGACTCGAGGCAGCGCTCGAGCAGTTGCGGCCGGCCACGCGTCGGAATTACGACGCTCACTGAAACGTGCACGGTATGACTTCGCTATAGTCGTTTGCGCTTAGTCGAGCAAGTCTTATTCCAGCGGCAACAGGCACAGGCAGGCGCCGCGTTGCGCCCCCGGGGCGGTAAATATTGCGGCTGGTGCATGCAACAATTTCCCGCGAGCGCGGCGCAGCGGGCCGGTCAGGTATGGCTGACCGCGAGTTTCAGCCGCGGTGCGCCGCGCGCCGCGGCCGGCATCGCGCGTCCTATGCCGAAATACTCGAAGCCCTCATTGTGCAGGGCGAGCGGGTCGTACACGTTGCGCCCGTCGATCATCACGAACTGGCGCATGGTGCGCCTCAGACGCGCAAAATCCGCATCGCGATACACCGCCCATTCGGTCACTAACACCACCGCGTCGGCGCCCTGCGCGGCCTCGTACTGTCCGGTCAGCGCAAGCCGCCCGGCGTCGAGAAATGCCGCCGGCAGCGTACGCCTTACGTTGGTGAAGGCGGCGGGATCGTGGGCGCGCACCACCGCGCCCGCATCGAGCAATGCTTGCAGCAACACCAGCGAAGGCGCTTCGCGTATGTCATCGGTCCCCGGCTTGAACGCAAGGCCCCAGATCGCGAACTGCAGACCGCGCAGCGAGGGCCCGAAGCGCTGGCGGATCTTCTCGAACAGCACGGCCTTCTGCCGGCGATTGCGTCTGTCCACGGCGTTCAGGACTGCCGGATCGTATCCGGCATCGTAGGCGGTGCGCACCAGCGCGCGGATGTCCTTGGGAAGGCACGATCCGCCGTAACCGCAGCCCGGATGCATGAACGCGTCGCCGATGCGCGGATCGCTGCAGACGCCGACGCGCACGCTTTCGGCATCCGCCCCGAGCTTCTCGCACAGCCCGGCGATCTCGTTGATGAAGGAAATGCGCGTCGCCAGCATGGCGTTCGCGGCCTGCTTCGCGAGCTCGGCATCGCGCAACCGCATCACAATCACGCGCTCCGGCGATATCACAGGCCGATAGAGCTCACGCAGCAGCGCCGTGGCGCGGGCATTCCGGCTGCCGATGATGATGCGGTCGGGATGCATGTAGTCCGCTATCGCCGCGCCTTCGCGGAGAAACTCCGGACTGAACGCCACATCGACGCCGAATTTCTGCCCGCGACGCCGCAGCTCCTGCAATATCGTGTCCTCTACCATCTCCGTCGTTCCGACCGGAACGGTCGAGCGCACCACGACGGTTGCACGCTTGAAGAGCCAGCGGCCCAGTTCGCGCGCGACCCCCAATACCTGAGAGACATCCGAGGAGCCGTCCGCATTGGACGGCGTGCCGACGGTGATGAAATAAAGCTGCGCGCCGCCGTGACGCGAGAGGTCGCTCGCGAAGGCGATTCGCCCTCTGGCGAGATTGCGGCTTACCAGCTCGGGCAGGCCCGGCTCGTGTATGCCGATCGCGCCACACGCGAGCTGCGCGATCTTGAGCGCATTCTTGTCCAGACACGTCACTACGTGCCCGGCTTCGGCGAGGCATGCCCCGGCCACCAGCCCTACATAACCGGTGCCGATCACGCAGATCTGCATGGTTCAAGCCGGAATGGAAGTTTTGTCCCGGCGCTCCACCGGGGCGCGGTGTCCGGGGTCATGAAATTAGTAGTAGCGGCCGCCAGAACCGGCCCGCCGCTGGAACTCGCGCATCGCAGCCGCCACGGCGAGACTGGATAGCTGACCGAAAGCGATGTTAAGCAGCTGTCTCGAAAGCGGGACGGCGGCGGGCGGTGAACCCGTCCGGACGCGCGCCTTGCGCTTTGCCGTCAGCAGCCCAAAGCACAATCCGATGCCGGCCGTGGCCGCGATCACGGAAGGTGTCGTGAGCAGCGCGGGCGTCGCCTGGCGCACCTGCGACAGGCGCGCTTCAAGCTCGGCCTCCGAGCGCATCAGCGCGCGCTCCTTCGGTCCGGCATGGTCCAGTGGCGGGCCGCCCTCTAGCACTTCGTCCCCGGCACGCGCGTCACCGCTGCGCAGCCGGTGCAGCTCGTAGCTCGTGAACGGAAACAGCGGGGCCTTAAGGGCGCGATATGCCGCCGCCACCGCGATCAGCGCCAGCACGACGTTCGCCAATGCCACCAGATACAGCGCCATTTCCCAGCGCCAGCCATAGGTCGCGGCGAGCCACGAAGCCGTGGCGACGCACGCCAACAGCCACGCGGCGGCTAACAGCGCGCCGCCGATCACGGCGGGAATGGCGATCCATGCCAGTCGGTGCGGAACTTCCCGGCCCTCCTCGGCAAAGACCGCGGCGAAGTCGGCCGCGAAGCGCCGCACGACGCGGGGCAGGGCGCCCCACATTACCAGCAGCCGGCCCAGCGCGGAGCGGCCCTTTCGCGGCGGCGCCGCGTCGAAGGAAGTACCGACCTGCATGTGGGTCGGTCAACGCATCAGACGGCCCAGGATGAACCCGGTCGCAAGTGCGATGGCCAGCGTCTGGACCGGATGGGCGTTCACATAGGCGCCCAACTCGTCGGTCAACTCCTGACCCGACACCGTGAGGCGCCGGGCGCTGTCCGAGGCGCGGTCCACTGCCCGGTGCGCCGTCTGCGTGGCGCGATCGACGGTGTCATGCGCGCGCTCGATCGTGTCGTGCGCAGTTTGGGTCGCGGTGGCGCCCATGCTGCTCGTCGTTTCATTCATGGCGAACTCCTTGGTCTGCGTGTGTTTCGGGCGAGGCGCTGTAGCTGCAAACTCCATGCCATGTCGCTCGAGCGCACGCGCAGCGCAGTCCCGGCGTTGGACGCCCGGTTGCGCATCGCTTCCTTACATGACTGCTGCAATTATTACCGGGCGGCGGCCGGGCAGGTCCACGCTTACACACCGTTGCAGGGACGCAATGGCAGGGCATCGCGCCCTCCCGCGGCATGGAACTTGCAGCTTGGGCGAGGTTGCTCTTTCCCTCCCATGCTGCGTCTTGTGAAATGGTCGGCCTTGCGCGGCTTCGCGTATTCCGTGAAAGCCGCCGCCTGGCTGTGGATGGATCGCGGATCGGCGCGCCTCGGTGCGGCCGTCGCTTTCTATTCCATCTTCTCTCTGGCGCCGCTGCTCATGATTGCCGTCAATCTGGCCGGGGCATTCCTCGGACCGGACTTCGCCCGCGAGCAGTTCCTCGTGCAGGTGGCGGCGCTGATGGGCGACAGGACGGCCGCGGTGGTGGAAGTCATGATCGACGCCGCACTGCAGTCCGACAAGGGAGGCTGGGCGGGTCTTATAAGCGCGGTTACGCTCTTCATCGGCGCGACCGGCGTGCTGGTGGAATTGCGCAACGCACTCGATGCGATACACCGGACCCGGGCCGAAAGCGGACTGTCCGCGTTGGTGCGCGCCCGGCTGTGGGCGCTCGCGCTGGTGCTGGCAATCGGCTTTCTGCTGCTCGTGTCTCTCATCGCGAGCACCATCATCGCGGCGCTCGGCGCGTGGATCGTGAACCGCTACCCGCTGCTCGCCGTGCTCACGCTGCTGCTCAACTGGACGCTTTCCCTGTCGATACTGACGGCGCTGTTCGGGCTGCTGCTGCGGTGGCTGCCGTCGCAGCGCCAGTCGTGGTCGAGCGTGTGGCCCGGCGCGATACTGGCGAGCGTGCTGATGACGGTAGGGAAGGAACTGCTCGGACTGTATCTGGGTCGCGCTGCGTTTTCGGACGCCTTCGGTGCCGCCGGCTCGCTGGTCGTGCTGGTGATGTGGATCTATTACTCGGTGCAGGTGTTTCTGTTCGGGGCGGCGTTCAACGAGGTGCGCACCGAGGGACGGCGTGCAGCGGGCGCAAAGGCGCGGCCGGCGCCCGCCAGGCTCGAGAGAGCCCGCGCGTAACTGTCACGAGGCGCCCGGCGGCGGCACGGCCTCGCACTGAAGCTGCTCGTTTTTTGCGCTGCAGGCCGCGCAGAGCGCGTCGCGCGGCGGCTCCACGATCTGCTCGCTGTAATCGCTCGTGGGCCAGTCCGCGCAGTTACGGCAGAAATGCCACACGGAGCCGCCGTTGCGGCGACGGTAGAGCATCGCAACAACTCACGAAACGCGATCACGGAGCGCACTGGGCCCCGTGATCTGCGCCACATCAATCATGAGCCGGTCTGGGAATGGTGTCCGCCCGGTGTGGAAATGTCGGCCACGGCCCGGCCGGTAGTGCTCGCGTTGCCGGTCTGCGCGAGATCGCCGACTGAAACGATGCCGACCAGGCGCTTGTCCCGGTTCACTACCGGCATGCGCCGAACCTGTTCGTCGCCCATATTGATGGCGAGTTCGTCGAGATCCTGGTCTTCATAGCAATAGAGCACTTCGCGGCTCATCACCTCGCGCACCTTGGTGGTGTGCGGCTTTTCCGCTGCTACGGCGCGCACCGCGATGTCCCGGTCGGTGATCATGCCCACCAGCCTGTCGTTTTCGCCGACCGGCAGCGCGCCCACGTCGATCTCGCTCATGATGCGTGCTGCTTCGCATATCGTCTGCTCCGGGTTTGCGATGCGTACATCGCGGCTCATCGCTTCGCTCACTCTCATGCGTTTTCTCCTCTTCAAAGATTATTTGACGCCCGCACCCGGCGCAGGTTCTGCTTGTGCAACCGGGAGCACAGAGCAAGCGCCGTGCCGGAGCTCACCCGCTGCGGTGACGCAATGCATGGCGTCGGGAAAGGCTGCTTCCCGGTCGTGCCGGCAACGTCGGATCACTGGCCGGGAATGTTTCTTCGATCGATTCGTCGAGCAGCCAGTCATCGTGTCCATCCGCGCCGGGCGCGGACGGCGGCTGCATCGTCGCTTCGAGCTTGCTTCCGGAGTCGTTGTGTCTCTCTGCCATTGATCGCGGTGGCTAAAAGGCAATGCAATGAGACCGGGTGCGATCGGCTTCGTTCCGCGGTTCCTTGCCTGTTTGCTTTTGCATGCCGGCGCCCCCACATAGTTACAGTGCGGCACGTATCGGCCGCGTAGCGGTCTATACCAAGAACTATGAAATACAAGGACTATTACCAGATACTCGGTGTCGAACGCGGCGCGAGCGCCGAGGCCATCAAAAAGGCCTATCGCAGGCTCGCGCGCAAATACCACCCTGATGTCTCCAAGGAAGCAGGGGCCGAGGACAAGTTCAAGGAGATTGGCGAAGCGTACGAGACGCTGAAGGATGCGGAAAAACGGGCCGCCTACGACCGGCTCGGCCATTACCAGTCGGGACAGGAGTTTCGACCGCCGCCGGACTGGGAGCAGC
>Ga0209974_10000965_pt1 | contig 10084 bp, 8 predicted proteins | sample InoplaM3SPM_FD_187592 | JGI IMG/M metagenome (GOLD analysis project Ga0209974, IMG submission 187592) | Arabidopsis thaliana rhizosphere microbial communities from the Joint Genome Institute, USA, that affect carbon cycling - Inoculated... | ecosystem: Host-associated > Plants > Roots >...
AAGCAACCTGCTGGCATGGCAAGCGCGACATGCGGGTCGACGACGTGCCCGACCCGGAGATCCTCAATCAACGCGACGCCATCGTGCGCGTGACGTCGACCGCGATCTGCGGTTCCGACCTGCACCTCTACAACGGCTTCATCCCGACGATGAAGAAAGGCGACGTGCTGGGCCACGAGTTCATGGGCGAAGTCGTCGAATTCGGGCGGGATGTCAGGAACTTGAAAGTCGGCGATCGTGTCGTCGTTCCGTTCCCGATCGCCTGCGGCGCGTGCTTTGCGTGCGAGGCGCAGATGTTTTCGTTGTGCGAGAACTCCAACCCGAATGCGTGGATGGCCGAGAAGCTGATGGGCCATTCGCCGGCCGGCGCGTTCGGTTATTCGCACATGCTGGGCGGTTTTGCCGGCGGGCAGGCTGAATACGCACGCGTGCCGTTCGCCGACGTCGGTCCGCTCAAGGTTCCCGACGGCATGAGCGACGACCAGGCGCTGTTCCTGTCCGACATCCTTCCGACCGGCTACATGGCCGCGGAGATGTGCGACATCACCGCCGGCGACACGGTCGCAATCTGGGGTTGCGGCCCGGTCGGGCAGTTCGCGATCGCGAGCGCGAAGATGCTCGGCGCCGAACGCATCATCGCGATCGATCGCTTCCCCGAGCGCCTCGCGATGGCATCGGCCAGGGCGGGCGCGACCGACACGATCGACTACGAAGCGCAGGACGTCCTCGACACGCTGAAGGACCTGACGGGCGGGGTGGGGCCGGATGCGTGCATCGACGCCGTCGGCACCGAAGCACACGCGCCGGGGTTCATGTATGCGTACGACCGCTTCAAGCAGGCGCTGATGCTCGAGTCGGATCGACCGCTTGCCCTGCGCCAGGCGATCATGGCGTGCCGCAACGGCGGCATCGTGTCGGTGATTGGTGTTTATGGAGGCTTCGTCGACAAGTTCCCGATGGGCGCGTTCATGAACCGCTCGCTGACGATGCGGACCGGCCAGTGCCACGTGCAGCGCTACATGAAACCGTTGCTCGCGCGCATCGAACGCGGCGACATCGACCCGAGTTTCGTCATTACGCATCGCATGAAGCTCGACGAGGCGCCGGACGGTTATGCGATGTTCGCCAAGAAGCAGGACGACTGCGTCAAGATCGTGATGACGCCTTGACGCGCTGCACGCGGCCCCGGACGGCGCGAGCGACGACGTGAAGCTGTCGGTGCTCGACCAATCGACGGCGGCGGAAGGCGTCAGCCAGGATGTCGCGATCCGCGAAACGCTTGCGCTCGCGAAGCACTGCGAAGCGCTGGGCTATCACCGCTACTGGGTGTCCGAGCATCATGCGAGCGACAGCATCGTCGGCACGGCGCCCGAGGTGCTGATGGCGGCGATCGCCGCGACAACGTCGCAGATCCGCGTCGGCAGTGCGGGCGTCATGCTGCCGCATTACGCCGCGCTCAAGGTGGCGGAACAGTTCCGGGTGCTCGAGGCGATCGCACCGGGTCGCATCGACCTCGGGGTCGGTCGCGCGCCGGGATCGGACCGGCTCACCGCGTATGCGCTGAATCCCTACGCCAACGCGGCCGACGAGTTTCCGAGGCAAGTCCACGAATTGCGTGCGTGGGTTGCGAACGAACCGCTCGACGCCGGCCATCCGTTCGCTGCCATTCGTGCGCATCCGACCGGACCCTCGAGTCCCGAGCTGTGGATTCTCGGCAGCTCCGACTACGGCGCGCGGCTTGCCGCGCATTTCGGGTTGCCGTACGCATTCGCGTATTTCTTCACCGAAGGGCGCGGCGTCGACGAAGCGCTGGCGCTCTACCGCGAGCATTACCGGCCCAGTGCGCGCTACCCGGTACCAAGGGCAACGATCTGCGTATGGGCGCTCGCGGCCGACACCGACGCCGAGGCGCGGCGGCTGCTGCAGACGCGCGAGTTCTGGCGCGTCGGGTTTGAAAAGGGATTGCGCACTCCGCTCGTCACGCCGGAATTTGCGGCCGGCTATGCTTATACGGACAGCGAGCGCGCGACGATCGAGGCCTTGCGCCGGAAGGCGCTCGTTGGCACCGGCGAAGCCGTCGCGGGGCGGTTGCGGGAGATTGCGCAGCGCCTCGCGCTCGACGAACTCGTCGTGGTGACGTGGACGCACGATCCCGCGGCGCGCCATCGCTCGTACGAACTGCTCGCCGCAGCGTGCAGATTGCAGTCTCGACCAACCTGACCGAGAGGAGCTAGAGGATGCAGCGAAAAACTGCCGCCGACTTTCCGCCAGACGTGTTGAAGCTGTTCGATGGTTACGTCCATGGCGGGATCAGCCGCCGCGACTTTCTCGATAGGGCCGCCAAGTTTGCAGTCGGCGGCGTGACGGCCGCCGCGATGCTCGAAAGCCTGCGGCCGAACTACGCGTGGGCCGTGCAGGTGCAAAAAGAGGATGCTCGCATTCGCGCCGAATACGTGACGTATCCGTCGCCGCAGGGATCGGGGACGATGCGCGGCTACCTGGTTCGTCCCGCCGCGGCCCGCGGAAAACTGCCGGGCGTCGTCGTCATCCACGAAAATCGCGGCCTCAACCCGTACATCGAGGACGTCGCACGTCGACTTGCCGTCGAGAACTACGTTGCGTTCGCACCGGACGCGTTGACCCCGGTCGGCGGCTATCCGGGTGACGACGAAAAGGCAGCGCAACTCTTCTCGAGTCTCGATGCGGCCAAGCGCACCGAGGACCTGCTCGCCGCCGTGCCGTTCCTGAGTTCACGCGCGGAAAGCACCGGGGACGTGGGTGCCGTCGGGTTCTGTTTCGGCGGCGGGATCGTGAATCAGATGGCGGTGCGATTTCCGGAACTCGACGCCGCCGTTCCGTTTTACGGACCCCAGCCGAGCGCAGCGGACACGGCGAAGATCAAGGCGCCGCTGTTGATTCACTATGCCGGGGAGGACTCGCGCATCAATGCCGGGTGGCCCGCGTGGGAGCAGGCGCTGAAGCAGAACCGCGTGCGCTACCGTGCCTACACGTACCCCGGTGTCCAGCACGGCTTCCACAACGACACGACGCCGCGCTACGACGAGGCCGCCGCGAAGCTCGCGTGGTCGCGCACGCTCGCGTTCTTCAGGGAGACCCTGAACGCCTGACGGTGACTTCGGGGTCCGACCCCGAAGTCACCGACCCCTAAGTCAACGACGCCAGCGCTTCGCGCAGCGCCGTCGCGACGGCCGCGCGCTCGCGTGGCGGAATGGCAGAGCCGTTACGTACGTGCTTCTGATTGACCTCGATTTCGACGCCGCAATACGTCGCCGCGTCGAAGTGCAGCCGCAGGTAGCGCGTCAGCCCGTCGCTTCGGCCACGATACGGGTAGTTGCGGCGCACGGCCCAGTGCGGAAGTCTCGCGCGGAGCGCGGCCTGCCAGCGGGTGCACAACTCCAGTTCGCACTCGCGCGCCGGATCGTAGAGCAACCCGATGTCCGCGTTCCGCAACATCGATCCATCGAGCGATGGCGTGAATGAATGCGACGACACGTGCACGACGTGCTCACCGTTGGCGCGCGCCTGATCGACGAACGACTCCACCGCCGACCAGTACGGCAGGTAATAGCGTCGGCACACCTCCGCGCGCAGGGCCGCCGGCGCCGTGCGCATGATCGGCGAAAAGCGGAACTGCCGTCCGGGCGAGCGGTTCAGCTCGACCAGCAGGCGGCTGATCGTCGCGGCAACGAGCGGGGCGCCGATCGCGCGCGACAGTGATCTCGCCATGGCGAGCGCGCCGGGATCGTGACCGCGATGCGATGCAAGCAGCCGTTGCCTGCCGACGAACAGCGCGGCGTAGCGCGACGGGATGCGGTTGCCGCCGTGCTCGCACGTGACGAGAGGGCGCGTCACGCGCTGTCGTTGCACGTCGCACTGCGTCGACGGGGCCGCGCCGGCGCGCATCAGGCAAACATGCGGCCTTCGGCAAGACAGTCGCAGAGTTCACGGTAGACGGCGCGCAGCCGATCACGGTCCGCGTCGCTGCCCGTAGCGCGCAGGATCCTGCGTGCGAGCGGTCCTCGCGAGAGGATCATGTCGACGGCCGGGCGCCACCAGGCGCCGATCGTGCCGTCGCCGCTTGCGTCGACGAGTTGGCGCCACAGGTCACCCGCGCGAAGCGATTCACCCGACACGCCAAGGGTCCGCAGATACGCCGCGTCGTCGACGATCCCGTCATCGCCGTCGCGCATCGTCGCCAGCAACGTGTCGTACAGCGTTTCGGTCGCAATCGCCTGCTGGTCCGCGAGCGAGGATGACGACTCGCGGTACAGAGCGCGCACCGTCGCCACCAGCAACGCCGCGATCGCGAGGTCGGCTTGCGGGCATTCCTGCACGTCGACCAGCCTGATCTCGATCGCGTCGCGATCGAAGCGCGCAATCGCTCCGCGCGAATTCAGCCATTCATGCCGCAGCACGCCGGCCGGGTCGAGCGCCGCGATCTCCGCGTACATCGGCGCGAGCACGCGCGCTGCATAGTCGGCGCGCGAATGGGATGTATCGGGAATGACGCGACCCGACACGCTCGGCGTGCGCGTGCAGATCGTTCGATAGTTCTCGAGCCTGCGGTCGAGGAAGCCCTTCGAAATGCCGTCCTCGAAGGGCGAACTCGCGGCGAGCGCCGGCACGAGCGGCAGCACGAGCCGGATCGCCGCATGCAGGCGCTCGAACTCCGCGTCCCCGGCAAACGGCAGGTTGACGTGCATGCTCTGCAGGTTCGACCACCCGTGACCGCAACAATCGTAAATGCGGTGGTAGGTTCGATAGATCTCGCCTGCGTCTTCCCAGAGCACCGTGTCGGTCGCCGGATCCATCCACGGGTGCATCGCCGTCGGCATGAGGCGGGCGTCGACGGCTGCGAGCCTTTCGTTGGCCGCGCGGATTTCGTCGTGGAAGCGCGCGGGCAACTCGACGAGCGACGGCGTGGGCACGATGTTCTTCACTTCGACGACGTGCCGCACGAGCTCGTTCGACCAGCCGAGCGTGCCGCGCTCCACCTCGGCGGTGTCGTGTCCCGCCAGCGCGCGCAGCAGCTGATCCGCGATCGGGCGCACGGCGAGCGAGCGCCGGTCTACGATCATGTATTCGAGCTCGATGCCGTAGCCGGCGAATGCCGGCAGCGCGAACCTTGCCGTCATGCGGCCTGCGCGTGCCGGCGATCGCGGATCCGCCGCATGAAGACGCCCATGATCTCGCGGTAGAGCGCGTCCTTCAGCACGCCGTCCTCGCCCCCCGCGTCGATGTTCGGGTTGTCGTTCACCTCCATCACGTAGCATTGCCTGCCATCCTGCTTGAGATCGACGCCGTAGAGTCCGTCGCCGATCAGGTTCGCGGCGCGCACGGCCGTGCGCACGACGATTTCGGGCGCCTCGCCGACCGACTGCGCCACCGTCGAGCCCTCCAGGGTCCGGCCGGGTTCGCGCTTCACAATCTGCCAGTGCCCCTGCGCCATGAAGTACTTGCAGACGTACAGCGGGCGGCGATCGAAGACGCCGACCCGCCAGTCGAAGACCGTCGGCAGCCACTGCTGCGCGATGACCAGGTCCGATTTCGTGAACAGCGTGTCGAGGCAGGTTGCCAGCGCCGCCTCGGATTCGACCTTCGACACGCCGAGCGAGAAGGCGCTATCCGGCTGCTTCAGGATGCAGGGCAACCCGAGCAAGGGGACGATCTGGTCGACGTTCTCCCGATGGACCATCAGCGTCTTCGGCACGGGGACGCGGTGGCGCGACAGCAGTTCGTTCAAATAGACCTTGTTCGTGCATTTCAGGATCGAATCGGGGTCGTCGACGACGACCAGTCCCTCGCTCGCAGCGCGACGCGCGAATCGATATGTATAGTGGTTGACGTTCGTCGTATCGCGGATGAACAGCGCATCGAACTGCGCGAGGCGGTCGATGTCGTCACGACCGATGATCTCCGGTCGCATGCCGAGCGCTCGCGCGGCGATCCGGAAATGCTCGAGCGCTTCGTCGTTCGACGGCGGTTCCGGCTCGTCGGCGTCGTACAGGATGGCGATCGCGGGCGATTCGCGCGGCGTCGCGCGGGCATGCTGTCGATTGCCGCGCCGCACGAATTCCGCCGCGGCGTCGACCAGCAGCGCGTGCCTTTGCGCCGGAACGTCGCGCGGATTGACGATGCCGATCTCGCGCAGCCGCCAGCGGCCGTTCTCGCGCGCAAACGTCGCGCGTGCGAGCGGGATCCGCGTCGCCACGAACAGTTGCTGCGCGAGCGCGTCGTTGTGCCGTTCCGGGTCGCGGCCGAACCACGCTTCGATCGTCCACTGCGCGTCGTCGTTCGCGGCGAGCGCGCGCTGCAGCGCGTCGTCGAAACCATTGCCCAGCAGCCGGTCGAGTTGCTGCGATTGCAGGTCGCCGAGCGTCTTCACCTCGGGCATCACGCGATGCCCGCGCGCCTCGGCGAGCAGCGAAACGTAGTAGCCGCGGCCCTGATAGCGGTCGGTGCGGCAAAGGTTGACGATGCGCGCCGGCTGGTGTTCGCTGAATGCCGGATCGGTCAGGTACTCGCGTGCGGTGACGACGCGCACGCCGTCGATGGCGAAGGGCCAGTCGCGCGCGTGATTGACGACGAAGCAGACGTTCATGGGCGGTGCGTGCGCTGCGGCGGATAGATGACGAGCAGATTGGCGTCATGCGTGACGATGCCGAGCATGATCGCGGCCAGCACGCGCTCGACGCCGACCCAGTATTCGTGCGACGGTCCGTAGGGATTCGGCTGATAGGGATCGACGACGAGCACGCGTCGTCGCGCGTCATCCCAGCCGGCGATGACGACGAAATGGCCGACGGGATGACCGCCGACGTCGTCGATCGTGCCGTCGTCCTCGAGCTCGCGCGCCGCGCGATACAGGTACGTCGACGACAGGCCGGTGAGAATGGGCAGCCGGCACCGCAGGATGCGTTCGACCAGCCGCGGCGACAGGCTCGCGAGCCGAAGGCGCCCGCCGAGCCGCAGGAACTCCAGGTAACCGGTCGTCGCGTGCTGCAGACGGGGATCCCGCTTGCGCTCGCGCTGCGCGATCAGGCGCTTGGCCAGATCCACGTTCGGCCGCGTGAACCACGTCGGATCGAACACCGTGATGTTGTACGTGTAGATGCGGGCGCGGTACCCGCGGCGAAGCGCATCGCAGCCCAGGAACACCGCGTACGTGCCGCCGTGCTCCAGGCGCCACATGCGTTCGATGACGACGGAAAGCGCTGCGTCGTCGCCGAAGAAGCGATAGATCGCGTGCAGGCACGTGGGCCCGCAGGTCGTTTCATCGGGCTGAGGCAGCGTGCTGACCGGAAGGTGCAGCGGATGACGCCGCGACGCGCGCCGCTCGGGAACGATGCTTCCGTCGTTCAATGCGCGGACGCTCGGGCTCGCCGACGCGCGTGCAGCGGGTCGCGACGGGATAGCGTCGGTCGGTCTTGGTCCGGTGACGGTATCGGAAGCAGCCACGACGTCCGTACTATTGCCCGCATGCGCAGGCCTCGAATCCGGCGGAGTGCCGAAATGCGTGTACGGATATTCCTACCGCAACGCCCCACGATGGGCGTGCCTGGAGCGAGCGTTCAATTCAGGCGAAGAACACGTCGAGCGTGGGAAAGCGCGCCCCCGCGTGAATGCAGTCCCAGAGATAGATGGCGACGCCGGGATCGCCGGTCCACAACGTGTAACGCAGGTGACCGACGTGGCGTTCGTCGTTCGCGGTTTGCTCGATCGCATGCATCGCGAAAGCGCGGGCGCGCGCGAGCCAGCGCGGATCGCCGGTGCGTGCATAGAGCGTCAGGAACGCGTAGCCATTGCCAGCGGTGCCGTGACAGAGGTTCGATCCCTTGCGCAGCGGTCCCGCGGCCCAGATCGCGTCGCCGGCGGAGATCAGCAGATCGTCGAGCGCGTCGCCCGGAAATTGGGCGAGGCAGATGACCACACCGGGTGCGCCGTGGCAGAACTGCATCAGGCAGGGCGTGCGGGCGGACGCGTCCGCGACCACCGGCCAGTTGGCGCCCGCAGGTTCCTCGATTGCCGTCCTGCGGATCGTGGTTGCGATCGTCTGTTCCCACTCGTGCCATTGCGCGTCCGTGAACAGACGCCGCCCGCGAATGAGCGGCGACGCCGTTGCGGCGAACCCATGCACGGCACCGACGTACGTGCTGCGTTCGCCGTACAGGTCCTGCGACCACAAGCGACACTGGCGCTCCAACGACCATTCGAGTTGCGACGCAAGCGTCGCCGCACTTGCACGAAACAGACCGGCCCAGCGCTCGTCGGCAGTGTTTTCGTACATGAACAGCGCGGCGAGCATCGTCCCGGGCGCGCCCCACATCAGCTCGCGTGCGGGGTTTGCCTGGTTCGTCTCGATCAGCGATGCGAGCCGATTCGCCGTGTCGTCCGATGGGGTCAACGCGTACGCGAGCAGCGACAGGCCGGCGTCGCCCATCAGATACGACGCAGGGGCCTCGCGCAGCGATGCCAGCCATTGCGCGTTGCGCGTTCGCAGCGCCGGAAGATGCGGGCGATAGTCGCGGCCCGGCTCCGAGGCGCCAACAGCGGCGAGGTAACGTAGCGCCCAGATGACGCCGCCGGCGCCGTGGTACAGCGGCGTTACGGGCGGTACGTCGCCGCCGTCGGCATCGCGCGGATGAATCGGCCAATAGGTGTCGGGCGAGAAACGCGCCTCGGTGTCCGCAACGATATGCCGGATCGACGCTCGCGCGCGGTCTTCGTCCCAGCGAAGATTGCAAAGCGGTTCGTGGCGTGCGGGATCGTGAAGCATCAGTGAAAGCAGGTCCGAACGACTTTTGGCAGAACGAACGTCAACTCGGATCGAGGGCGCGCGCGGAAAGCCGAGTCCCACCCTGCGTTCCATCGCTCCGCGGCGCTTCGTCGCCCGGTGCGCAGTTTGCGCTACACTCGCCGCCGAATGCGGGATTCCCCGCTTCGCACGCATGGATCAGGAGGAGACGATGCGGTTGTCAACGTGGTTGCGCGGCGTCCTGCCCGCGATGCTGTTCGCGATGCCGTTCGCGGCGGCCGCCCAGGGCGAGCTCGTGCTGTATTGCACGGTGCAGGAGGAATGGTGCCGGCCGATGGTCGCGGCCTTCGAGAAGACGACGGGCATCAAGGTGCTGATGACGCGCAAGAGCTCGGGCGAGTTCTACGCGCAGATCAAGGCTGAAGCGTCGAACCCGCGCGGCGACATCTGGTGGGGCGGCACCGGCGATCCGCATCTGCAGGCGGCGGAGGAAGGGCTGACCGAGGCGTACAAGTCGCCGAAGATGGCCGAGCTCCAGGATTGGGCGGTTCGGCAGTGGGACGCGTCCAAGGGACGCACGGTGGGCGTTTATGCCGGCGCGCTCGGTTACAGCTACAACACCGAGCAACTGAAGAAAAAGAACATTGCCGAGCCGAAATGCTGGGCCGATCTCACGAAGCCGCAGTTCAAGGACGAGATCCAGGTCGCGAATCCGAATTCATCGGGAACGTCGTACACGATGCTTGCGACGCTCGTGCAGTTGATGGGCGAGGACAAGGCATTCGATTACCTGAAGGCGCTGCACAAGAACATCAACCAGTACACGAAGTCGGGCGCGGCGCCCGCACGCGCGGCGGCCACGGGTGAGAGCCTGGTGGGCATCACGTTCCAGCACGACGCCGTGGTCCAGGCCGTCGGCGGCGCGCAGGTGACGATCGTTTCGCCGTGCGAAGGCACCGGCTACGAAATCGGCAGCATGAGCATCATCAAGGGCGCCAAGAACCTGGAGAACGCCAAGAAGTGGTACGACTGGGCGCTCACGCCGGAGGCACAGGCGATCGGCGCACAGGCGAAGGTGTCGTACCAGGTGCCCTCGAACAGGAATGTGACGCCGCCGCCGCAGGCACCCAAGTTCTCGGAAATCAAGCTGATCAACTACGACTTCGTGAAATACGGTTCGTCGGCGGAGCGCACACGCCTCCTTACCAAGTGGGACAAGGAGGTCTACGCGCTGCCGAAGTAGCACTTTGGGGTCAGAGCAACAAGTCGACTTATTGCTCTGACCCTGAAGTCGACCCCAATGGCCAC
>Ga0209974_10000967_pt1 | contig 10082 bp, 7 predicted proteins | sample InoplaM3SPM_FD_187592 | JGI IMG/M metagenome (GOLD analysis project Ga0209974, IMG submission 187592) | Arabidopsis thaliana rhizosphere microbial communities from the Joint Genome Institute, USA, that affect carbon cycling - Inoculated... | ecosystem: Host-associated > Plants > Roots >...
TCGCCGTACCCCATGCGGATGACCCGGGTCTGCCCTCCGGAGCTCGAGCGGGCGTTGCCCGGACCGTAGGCGTCGAGGAGCGCGACGCGGCGCCCCGCCTTCCGGAGACGGTAGGCGATCCACGCTCCGAACACCCCCGCGCCGACGACGGCGACGTCGTAGGGTTTTCCGCTCGAGACTGCCGGCGCGCGGCCGTGAGCGAGCGACGGGATGAGACCGGCGCCGAGCGCTCCCGCGCCTGCGGTCTTCACGAACTGGCGCCGCGTCGTCTTCATCGCCGGATCTCCAGATGCTTCAGCCTGCCGTTGCGGCGCGAGCGGCGGGCGCACCCTTCAGGTACCGGTCGAGGAACTTCAGGATCGCGCCGTAGCCCTCGATCTGGTTCTTCTTCTTCGTGAAGCCGTGGCCCTCGTCGGGGAAGACGATGTACTCGACGGGGACGCCGTTCTTCTTCACCGCGGCGACGATGTCGTCGGATTCAGCCTTGAGGACGCGCGGATCGTTCGCGCCCTGGAGGACGAGCAGGGGTCTCCGGATCTTGTCCGCGTGGAACACCGGTGAAATCTGCCGCAGCATCTCGCGGTCCTTCTCGGGGTCGCCCATCTCCTGATAGAGCGCGATGCGGAAGGACTCCCACCACTTCGGGATGCTCTCGATCGTCCTCAGCCAGTTGGCGACGCCGAAGATGTCGACGCCGACCGCGAACTCTTCCGGTTTGTAGGCGAGCGCCGCGAGGACCATGTACCCGCCATAGCTCCCGCCGATGATCCCGATGCGGCCGCCGTCGACGTAGGGGAGACCCGCGAGGTATTTCTTCCCCTCGACACAGTCCCAGAGCGGTTCCTTCCCATGCTTGCGATCGTCGGCCGTGTAGAACGTCTTCCCGTATCCGGAACTCCCTCTGTTGTTGATGCCGAGGACCGCGTATCCGTGGTTGACGAGGTACTGGATGGTCGCGCTGTAGCCCTTGCGGGTCTGATCTCCGGGGCCGCCGTGCACCCAGACGAGCGCCGGGACTTTGTTCGCCGCCGTCGCCTGATGCGGCTTGTAATAAATCGACGGGATGGTCATCCCGTCGAAGGACTTGAAACGCACGACCTCCGAGTCGACGAGATCCTCGGGGTCGATCGCCTTCGACAGCGAATCGGTCAACCGGACGGGCTTCTCCGCGCCGAGGTCGTAGACGTAGAGGTTGTTGGGGGACCGGTCGCCGTTGACGTAGAAGGCCAGGCGCCTCTCGCTGTCCGCGAAGCGCACGGACGTGACGTCCGCGGACGGCAGCGTCGGAAGGGGAACTTCGCGCCCCGACTTCGTGTCGACGACGCGAATGACGGTTCGTCCGTCGTCGTTGATACCAGTCGCCCGGTAGCGGCCGTTTTTCGAGAAGCGGACGAAGAGCGGATCCCACGCCGGCTTCTCGACGTCCTCCGGCTTTCCGGTCGCGGTGTCGTACTTTCGAACCCGTGCGAACTCGCTTCCCTCGTTCGACAGGTAGTAAAGCGCTCCGGTCGCCGGGTCGAACTCCTGGGGCGTGTTGTCCGCCGTCCCCTCGTGCTTCGTGATGAGCTTCGCTTCGTTCGAGGCCGCGTTCCAGAGATAGATGTCGCTGTCCGATGTGGTGTTCGGCTTCAAGAGCGCGACCCACCTGCCATCCGGCGAGATCGCACCGATCTCGTATCCCCCGTCGTTCTGGTAGACGAGCTTCCGCTCGTAGGTCCTGGCGTCGTAGCGGTAGAGGTCGAAGAACCTGGGGTCGCGCTCGTTCGTCTCCACCCAGAACGCCGTCCGGTCGCCGCTCCAGCCGTCGAAGCTCGCCTTGAGCTTTTCGCCGGGCGTGAGATCGCGCTCCTTTCCGTCGGCCTCGCGGACGTAGAGGTGATTGAGCTCGTTGCCCCCCTGGTCGCGGGTGTAGAGCACGCGATCGTCCGACGGGAAGTACGAGACCGCGAAGGTCGTATCGGTAGCCGAGGAGGTCAGCGGCGTCGGCGCGCCGCCAGTCACCGGAACGCTGTAGACGTTGTAGACGCCGGTCTGGTTCGAGGAGAAGAGGATCCGCTTCTCGTCAGAAGAGAACGACGCGCCGGTCAGGCCGGTCGTCGCGTAGAACTGCTCGATCGTGTACTGCTTCGGGACCCGGACGGCGGGTTTCTTCGGAGCGGCGCCGAGGAGAGAGAGGGACGCGAGAACGACTGCAGCGGCGAGCGTGAGTCTCTGCTTCACTTGGTGCCCTTTCCCGCTGCCGCCGCCGGCGCTTCCGTCTCGTACCCGCCGTGGTAGCCGGCTTCGTCGGGCCGCTTGATCTGCGAGTGCGGCACGATCCGCTCCCGGCGCAGGCCGCGGAAGTCGTCGAGCTTCGTCCAGCCCCGGTGCGCGTTCTTCTCGAAGAACTCCTCCATCCCGGCGACGAGCGCCTTGATGACGTTCGGTCCGACGGCGTGATCGAGCATCGCGGCCGTGCACACCTGAACGGTCCCGCAGCCGAGGAGGAAGTAGTTCAGCGCGTGCGCGAACTCGGAGATCCCGCCGATCCCGGAGAACTCCTTCTCCGGGAACGCGCCCGTCATCTGCGACATCTTCGCGAGCGAGAGCGGCAGGATCGCCGGCCCGCCGAGGCCTCCGGTCGAGACGTATCCCTCGACGTTCATCTCGAACTCGAGCGTCTCCGGATCGATCACCGGGAGGGACGTGAACGTGTTCGACGAGGAGATCGCGTCCGCGCCGCCGAGAAACGCACCCTTGGCCTCGACGACGATGTCGGTCGTCGAGGGCGTCAGCTTCGCCCACACGGGGACCGTGGCGACCTCCTTGACGACCTGCGTGACGACCGAGATGAGCTCGTCGTCTTTCCCGATGTTCGAGCCCATGTCGGGGCGGTCCATGTGCGGGCAGGAAAGGTTGAGCTCCAGCGCGTCGGCGCCGTCCTCCTGGCAGGCCTTCGCGAGCGTCTGCCAGTGGCGCATCTCCTCGTCGGAGCCGGAGCCCGCCATGATCGAAGCGATCAGGATCTTCGTGGGATGCGCCTTCTTGATCCGCGCGAGGCGGCCGATCCACCAGTCGAGCGGCTTGTCCGAGATGAGCTCCCAGTTCCAGGAGGAGTGGAGGGCCGTCCCCGGCTTCTTCTTCATCGAGATGTGGCCCGTCGCCGGGTCCGTCCGCAGGAAGTTCGTCTTCGGCCCCTTGACGTTCACGACCGGGTGGACGCCGATCGTCTTCGTCACGACCCCGGCCCAACCGGCTTCGTACGCGCGGAGGATGTTCGACTCCGACTCGGTCGGCGGGGCCGACGAAAGCAGGAAGGGATTCTCGAAGCGAATCCCGGTGAAGTTGACGGAAAGGTCGGCCATGGGGACCTCCTGGCTAGTTCGCGCCGGCGGCTTCGAACGATTCGCGGAGGATCGCGAGCGCCTCGTCGATCTCGGCTGCGTTCACCGTCAGCGCGGGCGCGATCCGGAACGCGTTGCCTTCCAGGCCTCCCTTGCCGATCAGGAGGCCGCGCTTGCGCGACTCCTCGAAGATGCGGTTCGTGAGGGCTTTCTCGGGAGTGCGATCCTTCGTCGTCTCGTCGACGACGAGCTCGACCGCCTGCATCAAGCCCATCCCCCGGACGTCCCCCAGGTTCTTCGGGAAGCGCCGCTTCAGCTCCTCGAGCCCTTCGCGAAGCCGCCGGCCCATCCTCTCCGCGTTCGCGGGCAGCTTCTCTTCCTCGATGAACTGAACCGTCGCGTTCGCCGCGGCGCACGACACCGGGTTTCCGCCGAACGTCGAAATCGTCAGCGATTTCAGAGACGCGGCGATCTCCGGAGTGCAGATCGTGACGCCGAGAGGCAACCCGTTGGCGACGCCCTTCGCCATCGTCATGATCTCGGGCTCGACCCCCCAGTGCTCGATGCCCCACATCTTCGTGCCGGTGCGGCCGAAGCCGGTCTGGACCTCGTCGCAGATGAAGACGCCGCCGTACTTGCGGACGATGGCGACCGCGGCCTCGAAGTACTCGGGGGGCGGCGTGATGAACCCGCCGACGCCCTGGATCGGCTCGGCGAGGAACGCGGAGATGCGTCCGCTCGTGGTCGTCCGGATGATGTCTTCGATGTCGTTGGCGCACGCGAGCCCACAGGATGGATACGTCAGGTGCATCGGGCAGCGGTAGCAGTACGGAGTCGGCGCGTGCTTGATTCCCGCGATCTTCGTGGGCAGGGGACGCCAGGACGCCTGCGCCGTCAGCGACTGGGCGAGCGTCGAGCGGCCGGAGTACCCGTGGCGGAGCGCGATCATCTCGGAGCGGCCGGTGAAGAGCTCCGCCATCATGACGGCGGTCTCGTCGGCCTCCGTGCCCGACGCGGTGAAGTACATCTGGCGGAGCTTGCCCGGAGCGATGCGCGCGAGCCGCTCCGCGAGCTCCACGACGGGCAGCGTCGGGTAGAGCGTCGAGATGTGCGAGAGCCGGTCGACCTGCGCCTTGATGGCGGCGTTGACCTTCTCGTTGGCGTGGCCGACGGAGACCGTGAGGATTCCGCCGAAGAAGTCGAGGTACTCGTTGCCGTCGGCGTCCCGGACCCGGAGCCCTTTCCCCTCCGTGACGACGATCGGCTCGGCGTAGTACTGGATCGTCGCGGGGAAGAGGTACTCCTTGTGCTTCTCGCGGACGGACTTCGTGAGGTCGGAAGTGGGGCGGGCTTGCCGGGTCTCGGTGCTCATGATCTCGGACTCCTCTTGACGAACGACCCGGCGCCGGCACGGCCGACGAACTTCCCGTTTTCGACGACGACCTTTCCGCGGGACAGCACGGTCTCCGACACGCCCGTGACCTCTCTTCCCTCGTACGGGTTGTAGTCCACCTTCATGTGGAGCGTCTTCACCGACAGGGTCTCTCTCCTGTTCGGGTCGAAGACGACGAGGTCCGCGTCGGAGCCCGGAGCGATCGTCCCTTTCCGCGGGAAGAGGCCGAAGATCTTCGCCGGCGAGGTGGACGTCAGCTCGACCCACCGGTTGACCGAGATCTTTCCGGTGCGCACGCCTCCGTCGAAGACGAGGCTCATGCGGGTCTCGATCCCCGGCGCGCCGTTGGGGATCTTCGAGAAGTCCCCCTTCCCCAGCTCCTTCTGCTCCTTCATGCAGAAGGGGCAGTGGTCGGTCGACACCGCCTGCAGGTCGTTGAACGCGAGGCCGCGCCAGAGCCGGTCCTGCGTTTCCTTCGGCCGCAGCGGCGGGCTCATGACGTACCTGGCGCCGTCGAAGCCGGGCTCCTCGTAGTTGTCGTAGGAGAGAAACAGGTACTGCGGGCACGTCTCCGCGTAGGCCGGGAGCCCGCGGTCCCGCGCCGCGGTCACCATCTCGAGAGCCTCGGCGGCCGAGAGGTGGACGATGTAGATCGGGACGCCCGCCATCTCGGCGAGCGCGATCGCGCGGTGCGTCGCCTCCGCCTCCGCGCGCGCCGGCCGCGTCAACGCGTGGTACTTCGGCGCCGTCTTCCCCTCGGCGAGGGCCTTCTTCACGAGCACGTCGATCACGCCGCCGTTCTCGGCGTGCATGCAGATCGTTCCGCCGTTGGCGCCGGTCCGCAGCAGCGCCCGGAAAATGGACGCGTCGTCGAGCATGAAAACGCCGGGGTACGCCATGAAGAGCTTGAACGACGTGACTCCCTCGCGCACGAGCGCGTCCATCTCCGCCTCGACCGCGTCGTTCAGGTCGGTGATGATCATGTGGAAGCCGTAGTCGATGGCGGCCTTGCCGTCGGCCTTCGCCATCCAGGCATCGAGCGCGTGGCGGAGCGTCTGGCCCTTGTACTGGATCGCGAAGTCGACGACCGAGGTCGTGCCGCCGTGCGCGGCGGCAATGGTGCCGGACTCGAAGTCGTCCGCCGACGTCGTCCCGCCGAAGGGCATGTCGAGGTGCGTGTGGACGTCGATGCCCCCCGGCACGACGTACTTGCCCGCCGCGTCGATCGTCCTGTCCGAAGCGACGCCGTCGAACGAGGTGCCGACGGCCGCGATCTTCTCGTCCTCGATCAGGACGTCGCCGCGGTATTGATCGGTCGCGGTCACGACCGTGCCCCCGCGGATCAGGGTCTTCAAGTGGCGATCTCCGCCATGGCTTGATACGTCTCGGGCCGGCGGTCCCGGAAGAACTGCCAGACCCGGCGGACGTCCTCGATCATGTCGAGGTCCATCTCGGCGACGACGAGCTCGTCCTTGTCCTCGGAGCCCACGGCGAGGAAGTTCCCGCGCGGGTCCACGAAGTACGACGAGCCGTAGAAATGGCCGAGGTTCCACGGCGCCTCGACGCCCACGCGGTTGCTGCACGCCATGAAGTAGCCGTTGGCGACGGCGTGCGCCGGCTGCTCCAGCTTCCAGAGGTACTGCGAGAGGCCCTTCACCGTCGCCGACGGATTGAAGACGATCTCGGCGCCGTTCAGGCCGAGGAGTCGCGCGCCCTCCGGGAAGTGCCGGTCGTAGCAGATGTAGACGCCGACCTTCGCGTACCGGGTCTGGAAAACGGGGTAGCCGAGGTTGCCCGGCTTGAAGAAGTACTTCTCCCAGAATCCGGAGGTGTGCGGGATGTGGTTCTTCCGGTACTTGCCGAGGTAGCTGCCGTCGGCGTCGTAGACGGCGGCGGTGTTGTAGTAAACGCCGGCCTGCTCGCGCTCGTACACCGGGACCACCATTGCCATGCGGTACTTCTTCGCGTACTCCGCCATCCGCTCGGTCGTGGGGCCCGGCACGGGCTCGGCCATGTCGTACCAGTGCGGGTCCTGCGACGGGCAGAAGTAGGGCCCGTTGAAGATCTCCTGCAGGCCCAGGATCTGGACGCCCTTCTTACCCGCCTCCTCGATGAACGGGATGTGGCGCGCGATCGCGTCCTCGCGGATCCGCTCGACCGGGAGGGACGGATCCGTCGTCGGGGTCGCGCATTGAATCAGCCCGCCGATCACCTTGCGTGGCATCAGAACCACCTCGATATGTCTGGTCCGCGGCGGTCGCTCCGCGACCGGCGGACAGAAACTTTTGAACGGGGGCCTAAAACCATCTCGAAATCACGACTTTCTTGTCTGTATAGAACTCATACGCATCCCGCCCGTGCACCTTCAGGTCGCCGAAGAAGCTGTCCTTCGCTCCGCCGAACGGAAAGTACGCCATCGGCGCGGCGACACCGATGTTCACGCCGACCATCGAAGCGGACGCGAGGCGCGCGAACTCCCGGGCCGCTTTCCCGCTGGACGTGAAGATCGACGTCGCGTTGGCGTTGGGATGCGCATGCATGACCTCGATGGCCTCGGCGAGGCTCTGGACCGGCGTGATCGCGGCGACGGGGCCGAAGATCTCCTCGTGCCCGATCGCCATGGACGGTTTCACGTCGTCGAACAGGGTCGGTCCGAGGAAGAACCCCTTCTCGTGGCCCGCGACCGAGGTCTTGCGGCCGTCCACGACGAGCTTCGCCCCCTCGTCGACGCCCTTCTCGATGTACCCGAGGACCTTCTCGCGGTGGCGGGCGCTGATGACGGGACCCATCTCGACGCCGCTTTCCATTCCGTCGCCGACCTTGAGCGCCTTCGCCGACTCGACCATGCGATCCCGCGCCTCGCGGTGCGCCTCGCCGACCGGCACGAGGACGCTGCCGGCGAGGCAGCGCTCGCCCGCGCACCCGTAGAAGGACTCGGTGATGACGGCGATCGAGCGATCCCAGTCCGCGTCCGGCATCACGACGACGAAGTTCTTGGCGCCGCCGAGCGCCTGGACGCGCTTGCCCGCCTGGGTGGCGCGACGCCAGACCGCCCGGGCGACCGGCGTCGACCCCACGAAGGAGACCGCCTGGATCTCGGGATGGTCGCAAATCCCCTCGACCACCTCGCGTCCTCCGTTGACGAGGCTCACGACGCCCGGAGGCAGATCGCACTTCTCGAGCAGCCGGAAGATGACCTGCTGGGAGAGGGGGACCTGCTCGGAAGGCTTGACGATGATGGGATTGCCGGTCGCGACCGCGAACGGGAGGAACCAGAGCGGGACCATCGCGGGAAAGTTGAACGGCGCAATCGCCGCGACGACGCCGACCGGCTGCCGGATGACGCTGCAGTCGATCCCCGAGGCGATGTTCTCCAGGCCGTAGCCCATCATGAGCGACGGCGTTCCGCAGGCCACCTCGACGCACTCGATTCCGCGGCGAACGCTGCCGCGCGCCTCGTCGATGGTCTTGCCGTGCTCGGTCGTGACGGTCCGCGCGAGCTCCTCGAAGTTTTCCTCGAGGAGCTGCTTGAATCGGAACATGGCGCGCGATCGAACGACGGCCGGAGTGTCCCGCCACGCCGGAAAGGCCTTCTTCGCCGCGGCGACGGCCGTGTCGAGGTCCTCGGCGGTCGAGAGGGGGGTTCGCGCGATCACTTCTCCCCGCGCGGGGTTGTAGACGTCGAGGAACTCGCTCGCGCGGGAGTCGACCCAGCGGCCGCCCACGTAATTGCGCAGGACCTCGACGCCGGTCGAGGATGCGCGGGGGAGAACGGGTGCGCGATCGGCCACCGCGGAATCGGTCATCGGACCCCCTTTTTCCCGAAAGTCCTGGTTCGAGGAAAGCGCAAATAGTATTCCCGCGAGACGGGCCTCGCAAGGCTCTGTCAGTTCGACACTTCCGCTCCGGCCGGGGCCGGCCGCAAAAAATCCGCAGACGACTGTGCTACGCTGCCAACGTTCTCGATCCGCTCGTTCTTGCCAGACCCTGCTCTGACGAATTCCGAACGATCAGCAGACGGGAAGATGCGACGCGCGCGGCGGCGGTCGCGTCCGGGTGAGCGCCAACAGCTGCCGGGCAACGGCAGGAAGGGATCGAGATGAAACTGTACGTCGGCAACCTCCCCTATACGATGGACGAAGGCGATCTGCGCGACCTCTTCACACCTTACGGAGCGCCGACGTCAGTCGCCGTCATCACGGATCGGGGAACGGGCCGCTCGAAAGGGTTCGGGTTCGTCGAGTTCGGCAACGACGCCGAGGCGAAGGCGGCCATCACGGCGCTGAACGGCCGGGACTTCAACGGCCGGGCCCTGACGGTGAGCGAGGCTCGCCCCCGGGCCGAGGGCGGCGGAGGCGGGGGCGGGAATCGCGGCGGTGGTGGCGGCGGCTACGGGCGCGGTGGAGGCGGCCGGTACTGAACTGAAAAAGCTGAGACCACAAGGGAGCCCGAGATGGATACGGCCGTGACGCTGCCCCGTAAGAAGGACTGGATCAACATCGCGTTTCTGTCGCTGACTCCGATCATCGGGGTCTTCGGAACGCTCGCTTACGCGCTCACCTTCGGAGTCCGGTGGTGGGAGCCCGTCCTCTTCCTCGTCTTCTACGCGCTCGTCGGACTGTCGGTCACCGCCGGCTACCACCGGCTTTTCGCGCACAAGGGCTACGAGGCACACCCGCTCATTCAGGGCTTCTTTCTCTTCTTCGGCGCGATGGCGTTCCAGAACGGCGTCCTTCAGTGGGCTTCCGATCATCGTGTCCACCACCGTTACGTCGACAAGGACTGGGATCCCTACAGCATCAAGCGGGGCGGCCTGTTCGCCCACATCTTCTGGCTCTTCTACAAGCGGCCGCCGCACGAAACGTTCGATAACGCGCCGGACCTGAAGAAGAACCCCCTGGTGATGCTCCAGTACCGCGCGGCGAACTACATCGGAATCGTCGCCGGGCTCGGGATCCCGACCCTGATCGGCTGGGCGTTCGGTCGCCCGCTCGGCGGCCTGCTGTGGGGCGGGTTTCTGCGGGTCGTCGTCATTCACCACACGACGTTCTTCGTGAACTCGCTCGCGCACCTTTACGGCTCCCGGCCCTATTCCGAAGAGACTTCCGCGCGCGACAACTGGCTGCTCGCGTTCGTGACGAACGGCGAGGGTTACCACAACTTCCATCACCGGTTCCCTTCCGACTTCCGTAACGGGATCCGCTGGTATGACTGGGACCCGACCAAGTGGCTGATTCGCACCCTGGCGGCGATGCGGCTGGCCGACGGCCTGCGGCGCACCGACCGGGCGACGATCGAGAAGACCCGCCTCGAGCTCGCGATGCGTCACGCCGAGGGGCGATTCGCGCACTTGACCGCGGACGCCC
>Ga0209974_10000969_pt1 | contig 10077 bp, 9 predicted proteins | sample InoplaM3SPM_FD_187592 | JGI IMG/M metagenome (GOLD analysis project Ga0209974, IMG submission 187592) | Arabidopsis thaliana rhizosphere microbial communities from the Joint Genome Institute, USA, that affect carbon cycling - Inoculated... | ecosystem: Host-associated > Plants > Roots >...
TGGGCGCCATCGCCACGCAGCACGATGCAGCGCACGGAAGCATCGGCTTCCGCCACATCGAGCGTTTCGATGCCGGCCGCGAAGACTTGCTCCGACAGCGTGTTGCGTGAGGCCGGGGCGCTGATGGTCAACACCAGCGTGCCTTCGCGTCGTTCGGCGTGCAGTTCAGAGGGCATGGATGGGCGATGTGAGGGCACGCGCAACTCGCGCGAACGATTGTGTCATGCGGCATGGTTGGGCGGGGTTCGCGGCCCGTTTTTACCTCTGAAAATACGGGCTTCATGCTAGAGTCAATCGCTGACCGGTTGCCTCTTCGAATGCAGAGATTACTGACTTCGTTTGTGTTGATTCTTGCCCTTGGGCTGGGTGCGGATGAGGCGACGGCGTTGGGGTTCGGCAAGGTAGTGGCAGCGCCCATCCTGGGCCAGGCGTTGAGCTTCGCGATCCGCTTGCGGCTCGATCCCGGCGACAGCATCGAAGCCAAGTGCATCAAAGCCGAGGTCAGCCTGGGCGACCGTGTGCTCGCCGACGCGCTGGTTCGCACAGGGCTCGAAACTACGCCGAGCACCGGCGAACGCCAGGTGCGTGTCACCACCACCGTCCCGGTCGACGAGCCGGTGGTGAATGTCAACTTGCACCTGGGGTGCCCGGCCAGCCTGTCACGCAGCTTCTTTGTGTTTGCCGACCCGCCTGGGCATGCTGCGGTCGCGTCAGGCGGTAGGGCACCCGAAGAGGCCTGGGTGCCCGATCGTTCGGAGTCGGCCGTGGGGCCCATCCTCTCGGCGGTGCCGCCGGCGCCTGCCGCCGCAGCCCGCAAGCTTGCGACGCAACGCAACCGCAAGCGCCGGCCTGAGCCTGCTGCGCTTGATCGGCCCAGCCGCACCGAAGCGGCAGCTTCGCCTCGCACCGCCACGCCGCGTTCAGGGGGAGTGCCACGCGCACGTGCCCCTGCAGCCGCAAAGCCGTCTCGTGGCCCTGTGCTCAGGCTCGACCCTGTCGATGCAAACGCCTTGATTTCTCCGTCCTTGCAGTTGGCCACGTCGCTGAGCCAGGTGCCTGAACCGGCCGCATCCGGAGCCGTTCCGCGTTTTGTGGACCCCGAACGCGTCGATCAGGGGCGACTGAAGGCGATGGAAGCGGCGCTGCTCCAGCTGCGCAGCGACAGCCAGGCCACCGAAAAAGCGCTCGGCGAGATGCAGTTGCGCGTTCGCGCCGCGGAGGCACGCCAGTACGCCAACCCCTTGGTCTACCTGTTGGTCGCGTTGTGCGCAGGGCTGGCGACGGGACTGGCCGCCATGGTGTGGCTGCGGCGTCGCGACCGGCGTGCGGCGGTCTGGTGGACCCCGCCGGTCGAAGCGAGCCCGCCGCCTGCACCGCTTGCCGACGAAACGCCGGCGCTGTTGCAGCGGCAGGAGCCCACACCCGAACCTGCTCCACGTCCGGCCGACCAGATGCCTATGTTTTCACCGCCGCCCTCATCGGCGCCGGCTCCGCACTCCGCCGACCAGGATGCGGGTGGGCCGGAGCCGCGCCGGCCGATGTCGGCCGAAGAGTTGATCGACCTGGAGCAACAAGCCGAGTTCTTTGTGGTGCTGGGCCAGGACGACGCAGCCATCGACCTGCTGATGGGCCATGTGCGCAGCACCGGGGGCGTGAGCCCCTTGCCCTATCTGAAGCTGCTCGAAATCTACCGCCGCCGCGGTGAACGTGAAGCCTATGACCGCATTCGCGAGCGCTTCAACCGACGCTTCAATGCCTATGCGCCCGAATGGGACGTTGACCCCGAGCAAGGCCTCAGCCTGGACGGTTATCCCGAGGTGATGGAGCGCCTGCAAAAAGCCTGGGAGTCGCACTCGCAGGCGATGGACTTGCTCGACGCATCGCTGTTCCGCCGCGATGCAGGGCCGACCTTCGATGTGCCGGCCTACCGGGAGTTGCTGTTCCTCTACGGAATGGCACGTGACCTGGCCGAGCATGATGTGGTGCCCGACGGCGTTGATTTGTTGTTGCCGCTGAACGAAGAACCCGCATCGACCATGACCAGCGTGCACGCTTCGCCGCCTGCGCCAACGCCGTCGCTGGAAAAATTCTCGCTCGACCTCGATGTTTCCAGCGACCCCCCGCCCCGGCTTTCGCTGGAAGACCGCGACTTCAAGCGAAGCTCGCGTTGAGCCGGTCCAGGGCGAGCTCCAGCGTTTCGTCTTTCTTGGCAAAACAGAAGCGGGCGAGCTTCTGCTCGAAACCGTCGGGGTAGAACGCCGAAAGCGGGATCGCAGCCACGCCCACCTCGGTGGTGAGCCAGCGGCAGAACGCCTCTTCGGTCAGGTCGCTCACCGCCGAGTAGTCCACGCTCTGGAAGTAGCTGCCTGTCGTGGGCAGCAGCTTCAGCTTGGTCGTCGCCAGCCCCGCGCGAAAGAGATCGCGCTTGCGCTGATAGAACGCACCCAGTTGCAAGTAGGGGGCGGGGTCGGCCATGTAGTCGGCCAGGCCGTGCTGCACCGGCGTGTTGACGGTGAACACATTGAACTGGTGCACCTTGCGGAACTCGGTCATCAACGGCGCCGGCGCGGCCACGTATCCCACCTTCCAGCCCGTCACGTGGTAGGTCTTGCCGAAACTCGAAACGACGAAACTGCGCGCGGCCAGCTCCGGGTAGCGCGAGACGCTCTCATGCCGCAGCCCGTCGAACACCATGTGTTCGTAGACCTCGTCGGCGATGACGATCACGTTGGTTGGACGCAGCAACTCGGCCAGGCGTTGCATGTCGTCGGCCGTCCACACCGTTGCGCTGGGGTTGTGGGGCGTGTTGATCAGGATGGCTCGTGTGCGTGGTGTGATCGCGGCGCCGATGCGCTCGAAGTCGGGCCGGAAACTGCGCGGCGTGAGTGGCACATGAACGGCGCGGCCACCGGCCAGTTCGATGTTGGGCTCGTAGCTGTCGTAGCAGGGGTCGAGCACGATGACTTCGTCGCCCGGGTGCACGATGGCAAGGATGGTGGTGAGGATGGCTTGTGTGGCCCCCGCGGTGATGGTGATCTCGCTGCCGGGGTCGTAGGCATGGCCGTAGACCTGGGCAATCTTGCCGGCAATGGCTTCACGCAAAGGCAAGACGCCGGGCATCGGTGGGTACTGGTTCAGGCCGCGGCGCATGGCAGCGTTCACTGCGTCGATCAAGCGCGGGTCGCAATCGAAATCAGGGAAACCCTGGCCCAGGTTGACCGCGTTGTGTTGCTGGGCCAGGGCCGACATCACGGTGAAGATGGTGGTGCCGACCTGGGGCAGGCGGCTGGTCAGCGCGGGGGAGGTGAAGGTGGAGGTCATAGCTGGTAGTCGTGCGTGTCGCCGCTCATGGCGCGGGTGATCAAGGCGCGTGACAAACGATCGGAAAGCATCTCGGCGAATGCGTAGACGAAATTGCGCAGGTAAGCGCCGCGCTTGAAGGCCACGCGCGTGATGCTCTGGCCGAACAGGTGGCCCACGGGGCGCGACACCAGGTCACCCCCCGGTGGGTCGTCGCGCACGGAAATCTCGGCCACGATGCCCACGCCCAGCCCCAGGCGCACATAGGTCTTGATCACGTCGGCGTCGATGGCTTCGAGCACGATGTTGGGCTTGAGGCGGCGCGTGTCGAAGGCCTGGTCCACGCGCGTGCGCCCGCTGAACGAAGGGTGGTACAGCACCAGCGGCTCACGCGCGAGGTCTTCCAGCGAAATGCGTTCGAGTTGTGCCAGCGGGTGGCCTGCCGGCATGACCAGGGCGTGCTGCCACTCGTAGCAGGGCAGGGACACGAGTTCGTCGACGTCGCCGATGGCCTCGGTGGCAATTCCGATCTCGGCCACTTCTTCCAGCAGCATCTGCGCCACCTGGGCCGGCGAGCCCTGGTGCAGGCTGATGCTGACCTTGGGGAAGCGCTTGCGCAACTGGGCCAGTGGCTCGGGCAAGAAGTAGCGCGCCTGGCTGTGCGTGGTGGCGATGGAAAGCGTGCCGCTGTCTTGTTTGGAGAACTCTTCGCCGATGCGTTTGAGGTTGCCCACCTCGCGCATGATGATCTCGATGGACTTGAGCACATGCATGCCCGGCTCGGTGACGCGGCGCAGGCGCTTGCCGTGGCGGGCGAAGATGTCGACCCCCAACTCGCCCTCCAGCTCCAGGATGGCCTTGGAGATGCCGGGTTGTGAGGTGAACAAGGCCTTGGCGGTTTCGGTGAGGTTCAGATCGCGCCGAACCGCCTCTTGGACAAACCGAAACTGATGCAGGTTCATATTCCAGAGCAGTATGTGGACTGCCCGGATTATTTCACTTTGGGTCTGAAGGCGATGGGCTTTCGGCCAAAGCCAGCGCGGCCTGGGCCATGGCCGTGATCACGCTGTCGATCTCGCCAACGGCGGGCTGCAATTGCCACGCAACGTCGGGGTGGGCTTGCGCCAAGTCGGCCAGCAAGGCCGGCAAATCCTTTCGCACGTGGCCGCCCGCCCCCAGGAAAAGCGGCACCACGGCGACCTGAGTACAGCCCAACGCCGCGAGCCGCTGCCCGGCTTGCGTCACAGTGGGGCCCATGAACTCGAGAAACGCCAGTTCCACGGGCAGGCCGGGCCGCTGTTGACGAATGATCCCGGCGACAGACTCAAAGGGCACAGCCCAATTCGGGTCGCGCGCGCCGTGCGCAAATAGAAGCAAGCCTTGCTTGGCGACTGGGGGGCTCATCGGTACCGGACCAGCCAACTGAAGGCCGCGAACGACAGCAGCAGGTAGATCAGGCTGGGTGTGGCGGCCACCATCCAGGGGGTCCAGTCTCGCAGCAGACCCAGGTGGGCGGAAACGTTGTTGAGCAGCACGAAGCTGATGCCCAGCATGATGCCGCCGAACACCTTCAGGCTCACCCCACCGGCGCGGCTGTGCAGGTAGGCAAAGGGGAGGGCCAGGCCCATCATCACCAGGCAGGCCAGGGGGTAGAGCGCGCGCTTCCAGAACTTGATCTCGTAGCGCTGCGCGGCCTGCTCGTTGTCGGACAAATGGGTGATGTAGCGGAACAGTTCCAACGTGGACATCGAACTCTCAGGCAGCACCGCAGCGGCTACCACACTTGCCGACAGTGTGCTGGTCCAGTTGTAGCTGGCGTGTTTTTCCTCGGCAACGTTCAGGCGGTTGCCAAGCGCATCGGCCGAACTCCAATCGGTGATGGCTGCATTGGTCAGGGCCCACACGCCGTCGCCCCCGACGCGTCCGCTGGCTGCACCGATGCGGCGCATCATGCGACCGTCGCCGTCGAACTCGAACACCCGGATGTTCAGCAACTCGCCGTTGGCGGTGGCACGCTCGACATTGATGGAGTAGGAACGCTCGCCCTGCGGCGTCACGGTGTGGTCTTTCAGCCAGGCGCCCGAATGGCCCAGGCTAAAGCCTCCCTTGAAGCGCGCTTGCAGTTGTGCGGCGGCACGTTCGCTCAGTGGCGCCAGATAGTCGCCCACCACAAACGTCGCCAGGCCGAACGCTACGCCAAGGCCGGCCAACAATGCCAGCGCGCGGCCGGGTGCCAGGCCGCCGGTGCGCAGGATGGTGAACTCCGACGACTGGGCCATGCGCGACAGTGCATAAATGGCGCCGATCAGCACCGCAATGGGCGACAGTTCGTAGAGATGCCCCGGCAATTCGAGCAACGAGTACAGCGCGGCGTGCAGGGCGGTGTAGCCCTTGCCGATATCGGCCAGCTCGTCGACGAAATCGATGAAGAAGAACAACGACAGGAAGGCCGCCGCCACGAACAGCACCGACGACACGATGTCGGCATAGAGCAGCCGTCGTACCGTCTTCATGCCGCGGCCTTGCACTGGTTTCGCAGCCGAGGCCGCAGCGAGAGGTTGGTGCCGTGATCGCGCCACCACAGCAAGGACAGCGCCAGCAGCAGGATGCTGCCGTGTGTCATCACGAGCGCGAAACCCATCCCCATCTTGGCGCTTGCCACCCAGGCTTGCGACAGATTGATCAGGTTGAAATAGACGACGAAGGCCAGCAGCGCGAAGAGCAGGTTCCAGTTGCTCGCACGTCGTGGCTGAGTTGCCGACAGGCCAATGGCCAGCAGCAGCAGATTGGCCGCGCCCAGCGTGAGGCCCAGGCGCCATGTGAGTTCGCCTTGGGCCCGGGGCTCGGGCGCGCGCAGCAGCTCGATGGTGCGCTGCGCCTTGGGCGGCAGGTTGTCGACGCTGCTCAGTGCGCGTTGGCCGGCTTGAACGCGGTAGCTTTCGAAGCGTGAGACTGTCTTCTCGCTGGTTTTCAGGTTTTGTTCGTTGCGCTGCCCACGGTCAAGCACGAGGTAGCTCGCCTGTGGGGTGTTTTCGATGTGGCCGCTGCGTGCTGCGGTGACCGCTTCGCTCTCGCCTTGCTTGGAAAGGATGAAGACGTTGCGGCCGTTGTGGCCGTCTTCGCTGGCGCGCTCGATGAAGAAAACTCGCTGACCGTCTCTCGAAGTCTGGAACTGGCCGGGCGCCACGCGTGACAGGTCGGAGCGCTGCTCGAAGCGCTCGCGCATCTCGGTGCTGTGCTTGTTGACCCAGGGCCAAACAAAGAGCGCCAGCAGTCCCACCAGCAGCAGCACAGGCCAGCTCACCCTTAGCACCGGCCGCACGAAGCGGGTGAGGCCGACTCCGCTGCCGAACCAGATCACCATCTCGCTGTCGCGGTACATGCGGCTCAGCGTGGCGACGACGGAGATGAACAGCGACAGGCTCAGCATGGTGGGCAGGTGGCCGAGCGCGTAGAAGCCCAGCAGCAGCACCACGTCTTGTGGCGAGATGCGTCCGAGCGCGGCTTGGCCCAGGGTGCGTATCAGCATCATCGTCAGCACGATGGTCAAGATGACCACCAGCGTGGCGCCGAATGTGCGCGACAGGTCTCGCCTCAGAGAGGAATCGAATAACATCGTTGGATTCTTGAATGGGCCGCATTATGGACTTCCGTCACCAGATTTCTTCGCCCGGCGCCTTGTCCTCTTTGCCCGCAGATGCATTGCTGCTGGTGCTTGCCGGCGAGGTCATCGACACAGCGTTAGACGCCAAGCTCGCGGCCCCGCTGAACGATGCGTTGGTGCACGAAGACTTCAAACTGAAGGCCGGGCGCAGTCTCTACCTGCATCGACTTGCCGGCGTGAAAGCGCCCCGTGTGCTGGCTTCGGCCATGGGCGGGTCGAGCGTCAAGGCCTTCAAGGCCGCCGTGTTGCACGGCCTGAATCAGCTCAAAGGCATGGGCGCCCAACATGTGGCGGTCGCCCTCCTGGGCGGTGAACTGGACGAGCAGCATGCCGAAGCTGTCGCCACCGCCGCGGCAGAGGCGGTCTACCTCTACCGGCACACCAAGCCCAGCGCACCGCCGGCCTCCAGCCTCGCCAAGCTGACGCTGGTGTGCAGCAAGGGGCAGGCCAAGTCTGTGCAAACCGGCTTGGTGCGTGGGCAAGCTGTGGGTGCCGGCATGACCTTCGCCCGCGACCTGGCCAACCGCCCCGCCAACCACTGCACTCCGAGTTATCTGGCCGAGCAGGCCAAGAAACTGGGCAAGGAGCACGAACTCAAGGTCGAGGTGCTTGACCGCAAAGAAGTCGAAAAACTCGGCATGGGTGCCTTCCTCGCGGTGGCTCAGGGCTCGCACGAGCCGTTGCGCTTCATCGTGGCGCGCTACAACGGTGCAGCCAAGACGCAAGCCCCGGTGGTGCTGGTGGGCAAGGGCATCACATTCGACACCGGCGGCATTTCCATCAAACCGGCCGCCGAGATGGACGAAATGAAGTTCGACATGGGTGGTGCCGCCAGCGTTCTGGGCACCCTGCGGGCGGTGGCCGAGCTCAAGCCCAAGCTGAACTTGGTGGTCATCGTCCCGACTTGCGAGAACATGCCCGATGGGCGCGCGGTGAAACCGGGTGACGTGGTCACCAGCATGTCGGGCCAGACGATCGAGATACTCAACACTGACGCCGAAGGGCGGTTGATCTTGTGCGATGCGCTCACCTATGCCGAGCGCTTTAAGCCTGCGGTGGTGGTGGATGTGGCCACGCTCACCGGCGCGTGCATCGTCGCCTTGGGGCACCACAATTCGGGCCTGTTTTCGCCGGACGACGCACTTGCTGCCGATTTGCTGGCGGCCAGCCAGGCTGCTCTCGACCCGCTCTGGCGTCTGCCGCTCGATGACGACTACGCCGAAGGCCTGAAGAGCAATTTCGCCGACATGGGCAATGTGGGACCGCGCGCTGGTGGCGCCATCACGGCGGCCATGTTCCTCAAGCGCTTTACGGCCAAGTACCGCTGGGCGCACCTCGACATTGCAGGCACCGCCTGGAAGTCGGGTGCGGCCAAGGGAGCCACCGGCAGGCCGGTGGCGCTGCTCACGCACTTTGTGCTGTCGCAGGCGGGTTGACCGTTCACCCCCGCGCACGCCATGACCGAGGTCAGCTTCCATTTCAACGTACCCGATCGCATGGGTTACGCCTGCCGCCTATTGCGCAAGGCGGTGCGTCGCGGTGCACGCGTGGTGGTGGCGGCACCAACCCAGGTCTTGACTACGCTCGACCGCCAACTGTGGGTGTTCGAACCGCTCGATTTTGTGCCTCACGTTCACGCCAGGCCCGGCCATGCGCCAGCGTCGCGCCTGCAATCCACGCCGGTGTGGCTGACCGAGCGGGCGCTGGATGCGCCGCACCACGAGGTGCTGCTGAACATGGGCGATGAGCTGGTCGAGGGCTTCGAGACCTTTTCGCGCGTGATCGAGCTGGTGTCGGTCGACGGACCGGACCGCCAGGCCGGCCGTGCCCGCTGGAAGCACTATAGCGATCGTGGCTATGTGATTGCCAAGCACGACGTGGCCCAGGAGGCCTCGACGTGAAAACCAACACCCAGCCGCCCCAGCGCGTGCCGGTGCTGACCGAGGTTGTGGTGTTGCCCAAGGCGGCGCCTGAGGCCGGGGATGAATACCCGCCCTTCACAACGGACCCAGCCTATGCCGCCACCGCGCCGGCACCCCTGGACGGTTGGTCACCCTCGCCGACTGAGAAGGCTGCTCTGCCGCCTGTTGCGGTGGATGAAGCCATGTTGACCCAGCGCGTGCTGGCTGACCTGGACAAACAACTCGATCTGATGTTCGAGCACCGTCTGCGGGAAACACTGGCACCGGTGCTGGCGCGCACGACCGACACCCTGGTGCGTGAGATGCGCAACCAGTTGGCTGTGAGCCTGCGCGAGATGGTGGCCCGTGCGGTAACGCTTGAGCTCGACCGGCTCCGGAAGCGCTGAGCGCGCTGCGCCAATTGAGCAACACCTCGTATTGCTTTCTCGACGCGCATTCGTGATCATGGCGGCCTGTCTGAAACTGCAGGCATCGGCACAAGCTTTGCTAATCAGTCTTCCCAACCCTTAAGGAAACCAATATGAAGAGATCGATCTATGCGCTCTCCGCGGCGGCCTCCGTTGCGCTCGCGCTGTCGGCATGCGGCAAGAAGGAAGAGCCCGCAGCGGCCGCACCCGCGGCGTCGGCGCCTCCCGCTGCCACTGCGGCCGCTGACTCCTCCGTGATCAAGATCGGCCACGTTGCGCCCACCAGTGGTGCCATCGCCCACCTGGGCAAAGACAACGAAAATGGCGCTCGCATGGCCATTGAAGAACTCAATGCCAAGGGTTTGACCATCGGCGGCAAGAAAGTCACCTTCGAGCTGCTCGCCGAAGACGACGCCGGCGACCCCAAGCAAGGCACGGCCGCGGCTCAGAAGCTGGTCGACTCCAAGGTCAACGGCGTGGTCGGCCACCTGAATTCGGGCACTTCCATTCCCGCGTCCAAGATCTACAGCGACGCCGGCATTCCGCAGATCTCGCCTTCGGCCACCAACCCCAAGTTCACTCGTCAAGGCTTCAAGACCACGTTCCGCGTGGTGGCCGATGACGTGCACCTGGGTGGCACGCTGGGCAAGTACTCCATTGCCCAACTCAAGGGCAAGTCGATCGCCGTGATCGACGACCGCACGGCCTACGGCCAAGGCGTGGCCGAAGAGTTCGAGAAGGGTGTCGTCGCCTCCGGCGGCAAGGTGGCTGCACGCCAGTTCAC
>Ga0209974_10000970_pt1 | contig 10074 bp, 11 predicted proteins | sample InoplaM3SPM_FD_187592 | JGI IMG/M metagenome (GOLD analysis project Ga0209974, IMG submission 187592) | Arabidopsis thaliana rhizosphere microbial communities from the Joint Genome Institute, USA, that affect carbon cycling - Inoculated... | ecosystem: Host-associated > Plants > Roots >...
CTCGCCGACGCTCATTTCCCCCTCCCCTCTGGCGCAGCGATCTTAGGCTATGCGCCCCTGTCCGCAATGGGTCGAAAGCGGACGCTCGGCGCGAACCTGGGTTAACTGGTTGATTTAACTGGAACGGGCGGGGATATCTCCGGTCATGCCCCGCATCCTCTTTTCCGTGGCTCTGCCGATCCTCCTCGCCGGCTGCGTCGTCGGCACTGTCGCCGAGACGGCGGTCGATGTTGCAATGATCCCGGTCAAGGTCGTCTCCGCCGGGGTCGATGCGGCGACGACCAGCCAGTCGGAAGCCGACGAGAAGCGCGGCCGCGAGCTGCGCAAGGCCGAGGAAGCGCGCGGCCGGGCGCAACGCGAGCTCGAGGAGCGCTGCCGAAAGGGCAGGGAACGTCCCAAGGATATCTGCCCGACGGCCGACTAGCGGCGCGTGCGCTTCGCTTCGTCGGCCAGATCGTAGAGATAGTCGACATAGAACATCGCCAGTTCGTCGAACCCGGCGACCTTCGGGTCGCTGCTCTCGATCAGATACCATTCGTTGGGCGCATGGGCGCCGCCGCCGCGGCCGATGCCGATCTGCCCCGCCGGCAGCTTCAGCGGTTCGCCGGTGAAGACGACGCCCGGCCAGCTGCCCGCGAGGCGCGGATTGATCGCATATGGGATTTTCCAACGATCGAGCGTGTTCTTCTGGGCGCGGATGAGGACGCTGTTCTCGTCGGTCTCGTTCGGCCCATAGCCGCCGCTGACATTGACCTTCACGTCGGTAAAGCCGTGCTTCGCGAAATGGGCGTTGAGCTTCCCAACGACTTCGTCCTTTGTCATGTCCGGGACGAGCCTGAGGTCGATCTTCGCCTCTGCCCGGCCTGGAAGGACGGTCTTGCCGCCGGGGCCGGTATAGCCGCTGACCAGGCCCTGGATGTTGATCGTCGGCTGGCCGATCAGCCGCTCAATGCTTTGCTGGTAATTCTCGTTGTTGATCCAGCGGCCGACATCGCCGGATGCCTTCTTGGCGTCCGCCTCGGTGCTCTGCTGCGCGAGCTTGGCGACCAGCTCCTTCTGGCGGGTCGTCAAGGGCTTCACATTCTCGAACCAGCCCTCGACCGCCGGCGTGTGGCCGTCCTCGGCGACCAGGGTGTCCAGCGCCTTCACCAGCCGCCAGGCCGGGTTCTCGATCCGCGCGTGGCTGCTGGAATGGGTGTCGGCCTTGGGATAGCGGTCTGAGGTTTCGCCGCCGACGATCAGCTGCAGCTCGACCGCGCCCTTGGCGCCGAGGTTGACCGAGCCGCTGCCGTCCGGATTCTGGGCATTGAAGGGAATGAAGACGCCGACGCATTTGCCCAGCGCCGAACGCACCTCCGAATTGGCGATGACCTGGTGGAAATTGGGAGAGGCGATTTCCTCCTCGCCTTCGGCGACGAGGACGATGTTCAGCGGCAGCTTGCGGCCCGAGGCCTTGAATGCGCGCAAGGCGGAAAGGAAGGCCGTCTCCGGGCCCTTCTGGTTGACCGCGCCGCGGCCGACGATGGCCCTTCCCTCACCCGGCCGCTCGACGATCCGCGCTTCCAGCGGCGGCGACGACCATTCCGCCGGGTCATATTGCTTGACGTCGTACATGAAATAGACGCCGATGCAGTCCTTCGCCCCCGCATCCAGCGTCGCGAACACGCCCGGCACGCCCGAGGTCGGAACGATTTTTGCCTGCTGGAAACCGGCGTCGAGCGCCAGCCGCCGCATGTAATCGGCGCCCTCGCTCGCGTTGAGATTCTCGGCGGCGATGGTCGGCAGCGCGATCCAGTCCTGCAGCCGCTTGATCGCCGCGCCGTGATCGGCCTTGACGGCGGCTTCGAGCGCCGCCCTCTCCTTCGCGGCCGGCGCAGTGGCGGCCGGAGTCGAAACCACGGCGGCCGCAGCCGCCAGCATCCAGAACTTCCTCATCCTCATCCCCCGATCGGCGATTGCTGTGGCCGGAGACTGGCGGCAAGTCGCGCAATCGTCCAGTGTCACCGCGATGCGCTACTTCCTCGACTGCGAATATAATGGCTTCGGCGGCGCGCTCCTGAGCCTGGCGCTGGTCCCCGAGGACGGCGGCGAGGAGCTGTACCTGCGGTTCGACTGCCGGGACCCGATTCACCCCTGGGTCGAGCGCAACGTCCTCCCCTACATCGACCATGTCCCCGAGGCCGCGAAGCTGCCGGTCATGGGCCGCGAGCAGTCGGCCCAGGCCATCGCCATGTATTTCGGCCAGGACCTCGAGCCGGAAATCCTCGCCGACTGGCCGACCGACATCGAACTGCTCTGCGGCCTGTTGAGCTTCGCGCCGGGCCGGATGGTGCCGCTGCCCGACACCCGCTTCCGCCTGCTCAACACCGGCACCTTCAGCCCTGCCGAGAACAGCGCCGTCCCCCATAACGCCCTCCACGACGCCAGGGCGCTGCGCGATCATGTTGTGGAGTTGGAATAAGTCGTCATTGCGTGCGGAGCGAAGCAATCCAGCAGCGTATGAACGATTCTGGATTGCTTCGTCGCCCCGCTCCCCGCAATGACGAATGGATGGTTCCCCTTTCGTTCGGCGGTCACGATTTCCTTGCTTGCGTCAGCGGCGCCTTGTTCTGGCCCTCTGAACGGACGCTGCTGGTCGCCGACTTGCACCTCGAGAAAGCGAGCTGGTTCGCCCGACTCGGCCAGTTCCTGCCGCCCTATGACAGCCAGGCGACCCTCACCGCGCTCACCGACGACGTCGCCGCGACCGGCGCGCATCGGCTCTACTGCCTCGGCGACAGCTTCCACGACCGGTTCGGCTGCGACCGCCTGCCCGCCCCGGCGCGCGCCATGCTGCTGGACCTGACCGACCGACTCGACTGGGTGTGGATTGTCGGCAACCATGATCCCGGTTTTGCCGATCATTGCGGCGGACGCATCGAGCAGGAATGCGAGGTCGGCGGCATTGTCCTCCGCCACGAAGCCGTCGCCGCCGAAGCACGCCCTGAGATGTCCGGCCATTTCCATCCCAAGCTGCGGCTCAGCCTCAAGGGCCGCAGGGTCTCGCGGCGCTGTTTCGTCGCCTCGCCGACCAAGCTGATCCTGCCCGCTTACGGCGCGCTCACCGGCGGCCTCGACGCCCGTCACCCTGAAATCGCCCGCAAGACCGGCCCCGGCGCCGCCGCGCTGGTCCCGGTCGCCGACCGCCTGCTGAAATTCCCGATCGCCGCCTAGGCCAGCCGGGCCTTCATCAAGCCGCGGACCATATTGCCGATCAGGAAGCCGTCCTTGAGGTCATCCGGAGTCAGGTCCGCCTCCTCCGCCTTGCCCTCGTCGAGCAGGCGCTGGCGCAGCAGCCCGGGCAATAACCCGCGCTTCAGCGGCGGGGTCACCAATTTGTCGCCGCGCTCGACAAAGATGTTGGTGAAGCTGCCCTCGGTCAGCCGCCCTTCGGGGTCGGTGAACACCGCCTCGAACGTCCCGGTCTGCCGCGTGACCTGTTTGAGCACGTCTTTGCCGGTGGTCTTGTACTTGAGCCGGAAATCCGACGGATCGACCGGAAGGGGCCGCACGGCAACCTCGACTGCCCGGGTTTGGGCCGCCGGCATCGGCTTCAATTCGATCGCCATGCTTCCCTTTGGCGAGAGCAGCAGGCGTACCATCGCCGGCTCCTTGCGGCGGAAGGTCGCGGCCTGGAGCTCGTTGCGGGCGGCGTGGCGGTCGAACTGGAACTGCAGGTCGTCGGCGGCGGCGCGCAGGCGATCGAGGTGGCGGTCGAGGTCGATCACCCCCGCCTCCGGGTCGAAGCGCATGGTCTCGATCAGGTCGAAGTCGGTCTGGTCAGGCGCCACGAATTCCCCTTTGAGCAGGCACTCCGCCCATTCTTCCTCCTTGACGCTGTCGACGACAAGCCCCGATCCGAGGCCGAGGCGGGCGATCTTGGCGCCGTCCATCAGTTCCAGCGTGCGGATGAGGACGTTGAAGCTCGCATCGCCGCAGGGGTCGATCCAACCCATCGTCCCGGTGTAGGCGCCGCGCGCCTCGTGCTCGAGATCGCGCAGCGCCTGGATCGCCGCCAGTTTCGGCGCGCCGGTAATCGACCCGCACGGGAAAAGCGTCTCCAGGACGCTCACCGGGCCGACGCCCTCGCGCAATGTCGCGGTCACCCGGCTCACCATCTGGTGCAAGGTCGGGTACGTCTCGACCTTGAACAGGTCCGGCACCGCGACCGTCCCCGGCTCGGCGACCCTCGCCAGGTCGTTGCGAAGCAGGTCGACGATCATCATGTTCTCGGCCCGCTGCTTGGGGTCGGAGGCCAAAGTGGCAGTTTCCGCGGCGTCCATTTCAGGGTCGGCGCGCCGCGCCGCGGTGCCTTTCATCGGCTTCGCCTCGATCGTCCGCCCGCGGATAATGAAGAATTGTTCGGGGCTCAGCGACAGCAGCCAGCCCCCTGGGTGGCGGACGATGCCCGCCCAGCCGGCCTGGGACCGCCGGCGCAACCGGGCATAGGCGGCCATCGGGTCTCCAAGCACCGCGACATCGCAGCCGAAGGTCAGGTTGGCCTGGTAGAAGTCGCCGGCGAAGAGGTGTTCGCGGACGTTTCCTGCCGCGGCGAGATAGTCGTCGCGGCTGATCCTCGGCGCCGGGCGGCTCGTCCGGGCGCCGTCCGCATTGCCGACCATCGCTCCAAGTTCGTCCGGCCCCAACTCCCGGTAGCCATCAAACAGTCCGAACCACAGCAACGGCCCTTCGCCATGCCGCGCGAAGGCCCAGAGCTTCGGCTCCAGCGCATAAGCGGCGTCATAGGCGATGAAGCCGGCGGCATGCTTCCCTTCCGCGACCGCCGCCCGCAATCGGTCGATCGCCGGATGCACATCTTCGATGGAGGCCGCTGACAGTTCGCCGAGCGGCCGGTCGTAAAGCCGCGCACCCGCCCCCTCGGGACGCATGTCGTCGAACAAAACGAAGGGGCCGCGCATGGCTCGTCCATTGACGGCGACCGGACCGCTCGTAAAGTCGCGCGCCATGCGAATGTTCACCCTCGCCGCGGCCCTGGCCGCCGCCGCACCCCTGCACGCCCAACCCGTTGACCAGGCCGTCCACGCGCGGATCGACCGCATCCTCAGGCAAACGCCTCTGATCGACGGCCACAACGACCTGCCCTGGGCGCTTCGGCAGGAGCACGGGCAAAGCATCGCCGGCCTGGCAAGCGGCGCCGACCAGCGCGAAAAGCCGCTGATGACCGACATGGCGCGCCTCCGCCAGGGTCGCGTGGGCGGACAATTCTGGTCGGTCTACATCTCGGGCACGCTGACCGGAGACGAAGCGATCCGCACCACCGTCGAGCAGATCGACACAGCACGGCGGATCATCGACGCCTACCCGCGCGACCTCGAGCTGGCGGAGACGGCAGAGGACGTCGTCCGCATCCACCGTTCGGGAAAGATCGCGTCGATGCTCGGGGTTGAAGGCGGTCGCCAGATCGGCGGTTCGCTGGCGGCGCTGCGGCAGTTCTACAACCTAGGCGTCCGCTACATGACGCTGACCCACGGCCAGACCACGGAATGGGCCGACAGCGGCACCGACGAACCGAAGCATGACGGCCTGGCCCCGTTCGGGATCGAGGTGGTCAAGGAGATGAACCGGCTCGGAATGCTGGTGGACTTGAGCCACGTCTCGCCGGCGACGATGAAGGACGCCATCGCCGCCAGCCGCGCGCCGGTCATCTTCTCCCACTCCGACGTCAGCGCAGTGAACCCGCATCCACGCAACGTCCCGGACGACGTCCTGGGCCTGTTGCCCGCCAACGGCGGAGTCGTGATGATCACCTTCGTGCCGACCTTCTTGTCGCCGGAGGACTGGGCATGGAGCCGCGAACGCGCCGCCGAGGATGCGCGCCTCAAGTCGCTCTACTCCTACAGCAAGGAAAAGCAGGCGGCGGGGCTCAAGGCGTGGGAGGCCGCCCACCCGGCGCCGCCGGTGACGGTCGCCACCGTCGCCGATCATATCGAGCACGCCGTGAAGATCGCCGGCCACGATCACGTCGGCATCGGCGGTGACCTCGACGGCATCGAGCGCACCGTCGTCGGGCTCGCGGGCGTCGAAGGCTACCCCAATCTTTTTGCCGAGCTCATCCGCCGCGGCTGGAGCGACTCCAACCTCGCCAAGCTGGCCGGCGGCAATATCCTGCGCGCCATGCGGCGCGCCGAGGCGGTCGCGGCCTCGATGAGCGGTGAGCAGGCGGGCATGGCGACGCTGGAACCGCCCAAATGAGCCAGCCGCCGGGCAAAACGCCTCCGTTGCGCGCCGCGATCCTTCCGGTGACGCCGCTGCAGCAGAATTGCTGCCTCATCTGGTGCACGAAGACGATGCGCGGCGCCTTCACCGACCCCGGCGGCGACCTTCCCAAGCTGCGCGAGGCGGTCCGCCAGACCGGCGTCACCATCGAGAAGATCCTGCTGACCCACGGCCATATCGACCATTGCGGCTCGGCCGGCATCTTCGCCGAGGAACTCGGGGTCCCGATCGAGGGCCCGCACGAAGACGACCTCTTCTGGATTTCGCGCCTCGCCGAGGACGGCGCCCGCTACGGCGTCACCGGCAAACCCTTCACGCCCAGCCGATGGCTGAATGACAGCGACACGGTGACGGTCGGCGAGCTGACCATGGACGTGCGCCACTGCCCGGGCCACACGCCTGGTCACGTCGTCTTCCATCACGCGGAATCGAAGCTCGCCATTGTCGGCGACGTCCTGTTCCAGGGCTCCATCGGCCGCACCGACTTCCCGCGCGGCAACCACCAGCAATTGCTCGATTCGATCACCCAGAAGCTTTGGCCGATGGGCAGCGACACGGCCTTCGTCCCCGGCCACGGCCCGATGTCGACCTTCGCCCATGAACGGGCCAGCAATCCCTTCGTCGGCGATGCCATTCTGGCCAGCGCCTGAAGCCTTGCGCTGGCGCTGCTTTTCGCTATAGGACGCCCCGTTCGCGACGATCCGGCCGCCGCCGCGGGTTTCCCGCTGGAAAAGGCGAGGAGAGTCGCCAATTTTTTTGCTACTTTGAGAAACAGGTGCCGCAATGGCCGTCCCCAAGAGAAAAACTTCGCCGTCCAAGCGCAACATGCGCCGCAGCCACCACGCATTGAAGGCGGCCAGCTTCCAGGAATGCCCGAATTGCGGCGAACTGAAGCTGCCCCATAACCTTTGCCCTGCCTGCGGCCACTACAACGGCCGCGAAATCACCGCGACCGAGGCCTGAGCGAGGCGAGGTGCGCTTGGCCGTGGACGCCAGCCCGCGCATTGCCATCGACGCCATGGGGGGAGACATCGGTCCGGCGGCCGTGGTCGCCGGCATGGCGCGCGCACGCCGCAAGGCGCCCGGTGTCTGCTTCGAGGTCTTCGGCGACGACGCGCTGATCGCTCCGGAGCTCGCGAAACACTCCGGCCTTCGGGGCGCGGCCACAGTCCACCACACCACCGATGCCATCCAGCCGTCCGAAAAGCCCAGCCAGGCAATCCGCCGCGCCCGGACCACCTCGATGGGCATGGCCATCAATGCGGTGAAAGACGGCCAGGCCCATGCCGCGGTCTCGGGCGGCAATACCGGCGCCCTGATGGCCATGTCCAAGCTGGCGCTTAGGACCATGCCCGGCATCGACCGGCCGGCGCTCGCCGCCTTGCTTCCGACCCTTGGCGAGCAGGACTGCGTGATGCTGGACCTTGGCGCCAATACGGAGTGCGACGCCCAAAACCTGGTGCAGTTCGCGGTGATGGGTTCCGCCTATGCGCGGACCGTGCTGGGCATCAGGAAGCCGCGGGTAAAGCTGCTCAATATCGGCACCGAGGAGCTCAAGGGCACGGACGAACTCAAGGAAGCAGCGGCCTTGTTGCGCGACGCGGACTATCTGCCGCTGTCGTTCGACGGATTCACCGAGGGCGACCAGTTGTCGCGCGGCAATATCGACGTCGTCGTCACCGACGGTTTTTCCGGCAACATCGCCCTCAAGACCGCGGAAGGCACGGCGCGCTTCGTCACCGACCTGCTGCGCCGCGCCTTCAAGAGCTCGCTGCGCTCCAAGGCCGGCTTCGCTTTGTCCCGGCCGGCGTTGCAAACGCTGAAGGTGCACCTCGACCCCAACAACCATAATGGCGCTGTCTTCCTCGGTCTGAATGGACTGGTGGTGAAAAGCCACGGCAGCGCCAACCCCAAGGGAGTCGCCAACGCCATCGGCGTCGCCGTGCGAATGGTCGCCAACGACATCACCCGCAAGATCGGCGACGACCTCGACGAGTTCCGCGCCCATGCCTTCAACCATGAGGCGGCGGAATGACTCGACGCTCGATTGTCGCGGGCGTCGGTTCGGCCTTGCCGAAACGCCAGGTCAGCAATGCCGAGCTTGCCGGCCAAATCGACACTTCGGACGAATGGATCGTCGAGCGCACCGGCATCCGTAACCGTTATATCGCCGATGCGAGCGAGACGACCGCGACCCTGGCGCATGCCGCCTGCCTGCAGGCGCTCGAGCATGCCGGCATTGGGGCCGCCGAGATCGACCTTATCGTCCTTGCTACCGCCACACCGGACCAGACCTTCCCGTCCTCGGCGACCAAGGTGCAGGCGATGCTCGGCATCAACGACTGCATCGCCTTCGACGTCCATGCCGTTTGCACCGGCTTTCTATATGCCCTGACGGTCGCCGACTCGATGCTCCGCTCGGGATCGGCGGAAACGGCGCTCGTCATCGGTTCGGAGACATTCAGCCGCATCCTCGACTGGGAAGACCGCGCCACCTGTGTCTTGTTCGGCGACGGCGCCGGCGCGCTGGTCCTGAAAGCGGAGGACGGCGAGCGCGGCATCCTGGCGACAAAGCTGCACGCCGACGGGCGTCACAATGAACTGTTGTTCGTCGATGGCGGCCCATCCACCACCCAGACCGTCGGCAAGTTGCGCATGAAGGGCCGCGAGGTCTTCCGCCATGCCGTGGTCAATCTGGCCGACGTGCTCAAAGAAGTGCTCGCAGAGGCGGGCCTTGAAGCCTCGGAAATCGACTGGGTCGTCCCGCACCAGGCCAATGCGCGAATCCTCGACGCCACCGCCAGGAAACTCGGCCTGCCGCCGGAAAAAGTCGTTGTCACCGTCGACCAGCATGCCAACACGTCGGCGGCGTCGGTTCCGCTGGCATTTGACGCGGCGGTGCGCGATGGACGAATCAAGCGCGGCGATCTCGTCGTGCTCGAAGCAATGGGCGGCGGCTTTACCTGGGGCGCGGCGGCATTGCGCTATTAACAGACTTCATGCCGCGTCGGATTGCCGACCGGCATCTTTTTGGTTAGGCTCTCAAAAATGCTGCAAGCAGCGAGCGGGGCAAAGGGGTTCACTATGGCAGATGCGGGTATCGCCCGGTCTCATGACTCTCTCCATTCGGGCACACTGACGAGGGCGGACTTGTCCGATATCGTCCATCGCAAGCTCGGCCTGTCGCGCGCGGAAAGCGCAAACCTCGTCGAACGGCTCCTGCACCACATGTGCGCTTCGCTGGCCGACGGCGAGAATGTGAAGATTTCCGGCTTCGGAAGCTTTATCCTCCGCGACAAGGGTCAGCGGGTAGGCCGCAACCCCAAGACCGGGGTCGAGGTACCGATCGCGCCCCGCCGGGTCATGACGTTCCGGGCAAGCCAGATCATGCGCGATAAGATCGCGAGCTAGGGGTGTAGGTGGTAGCCGCCGCCAAGGATCCGGAGGCTTTCCGCACCATCGGCGAACTTTCCGAAGAGCTCGGAGTCGCCCAGCACATCTTACGCTACTGGGAAACCAAGTTCCCGCAGCTGCGGCCGCTGCAGCGGGCCGGCAACCGGCGCTATTATCGCCCGGCGGATGTCGCCCTGGCGCGCCGCATCCATTACCTGCTGTCGAACGAAGGCTATACGGTTCGCGGCGTCCAGAAACTGCTCAAGGAGCAACCCCGGGCCGAGGAGCCCGCCGCCCCCCCGCCGACCCAATCGCATGAGCCGGCGATGTTCCCCGCGGACGATTCCGAGGCCGCGTCAGTCGATGTCGATCGGCTGATTGACTTGCGCAACCGGCTGCGCGACG
>Ga0209974_10000971_pt1 | contig 10068 bp, 5 predicted proteins | sample InoplaM3SPM_FD_187592 | JGI IMG/M metagenome (GOLD analysis project Ga0209974, IMG submission 187592) | Arabidopsis thaliana rhizosphere microbial communities from the Joint Genome Institute, USA, that affect carbon cycling - Inoculated... | ecosystem: Host-associated > Plants > Roots >...
TCGACGAAGTCCGCGCGGCGCGGAACGCGCATGCGAAGACCGTCGGCCAGGCGAAAGCCAAGGGTCAGGATATCGCGCCATTGCTCGCGCAGGGTGAGGCGCTGGCGACGAGGCTTGAAGGTCTCGATGCCGAGCTCGGCCGTGTACAGGAGGAATTCGAGGGCTTCGTATTGCTGCTGCCTAACCTGCTGCATGACTCCGTTCCGGAGGGACGCGACGAAACCGCGAACGTCGAGCTGCGTCGCTGGGGTGAGCCGCGCACGTTCTCCTTTACACCGCTCGACCACGTCGCACTTGGCGAGCAGGCCGGCCTGCTCGACTTCGAGGCTGCGGCCAGGATCGCCGGCGCGCGATTCGCCGTGCTCACGGGTGCGTTCGCGCGGCTGCACCGGGCACTCATCCAGTACATGCTCGATCTGCACACGAGTCGGCACGACTATGTCGAAGTGTATGCGCCGTATCTCGTTGGCAGATCGGCGCTCGTCGGCACGGGTCAGCTGCCGAAGTTCGAGGCCGACCTTTTTCGCATCGCCTCGGACGAACAGGAACGCTTTCTCATCCCGACGGCCGAAGTGCCGGTGACCAACCTCGTGCGCGAAACGATCATCGAAGCCCCGACGCTGCCACGCAAGTACGTCGCCCACACACCGTGTTTCCGCGCCGAGGCCGGTTCGCACGGCAAGGACACGCGCGGGATGATCCGCCAGCACCAGTTCGAGAAGGTCGAGCTGGTGCAGATCGTGCGGCCTGATGAGTCCTACGCCGCACTCGAGGAGCTGACCGGCCACGCCGAGCAAGTCCTGCAAGGCCTCGAGCTGCCGTACCGGGTGATCGCCCTCTGCGGTGGCGACGTCGGATTTCAGAGTGCCAAGACCTATGACCTCGAAGTCTGGCTGCCGGGTCAGCAGGCGTACCGTGAGATCTCGTCCTGCAGCAACTGCGAGGCATTCCAGGCCAGGCGGATGCAGGCGCGCTGGCGAAATCCTGCCACCGGAAAGCCCGAGCCTGTCCATACGCTGAATGGCTCCGGAGTTGCGGTTGGTCGCGCGCTGATCGCCGTGCTGGAAAACAATCAGCAGGCTGATGGCAGCATCGCGGTGCCACGCCCATTGCAACCCTACATGGCCGGGGTCGAGCTAATCGCGCCCGCGGGCAAATGAACGATCTCGAGGGCTTCGCGCCGCGCCTCTGACATCACCGGCGCCGGCGTCCTACGCGACCTCGCACCAACTACTGACGGCTGCGGCCGAAGGAGGCGGCTGAGAATCGACCCGGATACACCAATGGACTGGGGACTTGCACACAAGAACGCCTGCAGAGCCCTCAGGATGAAGCAATCTCCCCGACGTTCGCGTCATGAACCGTTCCCCAAACGGGCCATCGACCATGACTGACCGTGTCGCTACACCGCGCGGCACGACACACGCTGCCGGGCTGGATTTTCTTCGCGGCGGTGGCGAGATGGGTGAGCGAATTCGTGCGCTCGACTGGTCGCAGACCGCGATAGGGGCTCCCGCAGGCTGGTCGCCGAGCATGCGCATGATGGTGAGCCTCCTGCTCGCCAACCGCTTCCCGCTGTTGCTCTGGTGGGGACCGAGTTACATCCAGATATACAACGATCCGTACCGGCCCGTGCTCGGCACCAAGCATCCGACCTCTCTCGGCCAGCCGGCTGCCGAGTGCTGGCCGGAGATCTGGAACGTCATCGGCCCGCTCATCGATGTGCCGTTTGACGGCGGACCTTCAACCTGGATGGAGGACATCGAGCTCGAGGTCAACCGTCATGGTTACTTCGAGGAAAGCCACTTCACCATCGCCTACAGCCCGGTGCCCGACGAGAGCGCACCGCGTGGCATCGGAGGAGTGCTCGCCAGCGTCCACGAGATCACGGACAAGGTCATCGGCGAACGGCGCGTCGAGGCGCTGGGCGCGCTGGCCTCGCGTTCGGCCGAGGCCAAGACCGCCGCGGAGGCGTGCGGCATCGCGGCAGAGACGCTCGCGCTCTTCAGCCGTGACGTTCCGTTCGCGATGCTCTACCTGCTTGCGCCGGGCACGCAACGATTCAGCCTGTGCGGCACAGCCGGTCTCTCACGGGACGGACCCGTCAGTCCGTCGAGCGTGGAGCTTGGTGGTGAGCACGATGCCCACGTCGTCGCAGCGGCGCTGCGTACGGTGCTGACGAGCGATTCGCTGCAGGTGATCGATGCCTTGCCGGCGCGCTGGCCGCTCGTCCCTCCGGGTCCGTGGCGCGACCCGCCACATACCGCGGTGGCCGTGCCCATCAGATCGAACGTCGCCCATCAACTCGCGGGCGTCCTTGTGGCCGGGGTGAGTCCGAGACACGTTCTGGACGCGCAATACAAGAGCTTCTTCGAACTTGTCGCCGGGCAAATCGCCACGGTCGTTGCCAACGCCCGCGCCTATGAGGCGGAGCGCCAACGGGCGGAATCGCTCGCGGAACTCGACCGCGCCAAGACTGCCTTCTTCTCCAACGTTTCGCACGAGTTCCGGACGCCCCTGACCCTGCTGCTCGCGCCCGTCGAGCAGGTGCTCGCCGATGCGCAAACGCCACCGGTCATCCGGGAGCGGCTCGAGCTCGCGCATCGCAATGCGCTTCGGCTCCAGAAGCTCGTCAACTCGCTGCTGGACTTTGCCCGGATCGAAGCCGGGCGTGTGCACGCGTCCTATCAGCCAGTAGACCTGGCCGCCCTGACCCGTGACCTCGCCAGCTCGTTTCGCTCTGCGATCGAGCGCGCGGGCCTCGATCTGCTGGTCGAGTGCGAGTCCCTGCCCGGACCCGTCTACGTCGATCGGGAAATGTGGGAGAAGATCGTTCTCAATCTCCTGTCGAACGCCTTCAAGTTCACGCTGCATGGCCGCATCGCAGTGCATCTGCGCGAGGATGCGGGACGCGCCCGGCTCGATGTCAGGGACACCGGCGTCGGAGTACCCCCGGACGAGCTGCCGCGACTCTTCGAACGCTTTCATCGTGTCGAGTCTACGCAGGGCCGTACCCACGAGGGCTCGGGCATCGGACTCGCACTGGTGCAGGAACTCGTGCGGCTGCACGGTGGCAGGATCGAGGTCGCGAGCGAACTCGGGCAGGGATCGACTTTCTCGGTATGGCTCCCGCTGGGGTCGGCTCATCTTCCCGTCGACAGGGTCCCAGGGTCGTACGCGCCCGCATCAACCGCGATTGGTGCCCAGGTCTTCGTACAGGAAGCGCTCCGATGGCTGTCGGCCGGCAGCCCCGGCCACGAGACTCCCGCGCGCCCCCAGCTCGTCGGAGACGAGCGGCCGCAGAACGACCGTCGCTTTGCCTCGACCTTCGGTGCGCGCATCGTACTGGCGGACGACAATGCGGACATGCGCGGGTACCTGTGTGAGCTACTTGCGCCGTACTACTCCGTCGTCCCGACTGCGGATGGTGCGGCGGCACTGGAGGCGATCCGCCAGCGGCGACCGGATCTCGCCCTTTGTGACGTGATGATGCCGCGGCTCGACGGCTTCGGGCTACTGACGGCATTGCGGGAAGACGAATCGTTGCGGGGTCTGCCCGTGATCCTGCTCTCCGCGCGTGCGGGCGAGGAAGCCCGCATCGAAGGACTCGATGCGGGTGCCGATGATTATCTGGTCAAGCCCTTCTCGGCCCGCGAACTGCTCGCGCGGGTGGGCGCGCTCCTCGAGCGCGGCGCGGTGCAGGCCGCCCTGCGGACACGTACCTCGCAGTTCGAGGCGCTGCTCAATGCGGCGCCGCTTGGCGTCTATCTCGTCGATGCGGACTTCTGCATTCGGGAGGTCAATCCAATCGCCCGGCAGCTGTTCGGGGACATTCCGGATCTGATCGGGCGTGATTTCGACGAGGCTATCCATGTCCTCTCGCGCAAGGTCTATGCCGACGAGGTCGTGCGGCTCTTCAGGCACACACTGGAGACCGGCGAGCCATACGTCGCGCCAGAGCGCACCGAGCAGAGACCCGATGGCAAGGCGCTCGAGCAGTACGAGTGGCGCATCGACCGCATACCGCTGCACGACGGCCGCTTCGGCGTGGTGTGCTACTTCCGCGACATTTCCGCTCTGCTGCAGTCGCGCGCGGCGGTCGAGCAGCTCGCTCTCGAGCGCGAGCAACTGCTGGGCGCCGAACGGGCGGCGCGCTCGGAGGCCGAGAGCGCAATGCGTGCCAAGGACGAGTTTCTCGCTACCCTGTCGCACGAGCTCCGGACACCGTTGTCGAACATCGTCTCGTGGTCGGGTGTGCTGCAGCGCAAATACACTGGCGCCGACCAGCAGCTCAAACGCGGACTCGGCGTCATCGTCGACAACGCGATGGTCCAGTCCCAGATCATTGCCGACCTCGTCGACATGAGCCGCATCGTCGCTGGCAAGATCACGCTCGAACTCAAGCCCCTCGACCTGGCCGAGATCACCGCCCACGCGGTCAATGCGCAACGCCCGGCGGCGGAGCAGAAGGGCATCGCGCTCGATCTCGAACTCGAGCACGAAGGCGCGGTGGTCGTGCTCGCGGATGCGACCCGGTTGCAGCAGGTGTTGTGGAATCTGCTTTCCAATGCCCTGAAGTTCACACCATCTGGCGGCCGGGTCAGCACGCACCTGCGCATCAGCCGCCACGGGGAACCCGAGATCGAAGTGCGCGACACGGGCGAGGGCATCCCGCAAGAGGTTCTGCCGTACGTCTTCGACCGTTTTCGCCAGGCCGACAGCACCACATCCCGCCGCCACGGCGGTCTTGGACTCGGGCTCGCGATCGTCAAGCAGCTCATCGAGCTACATGGGGGACGAGTCAGCGCGAGCAGCGGGGGAGTGGGTCGCGGTGCAAGCATCGTGATGCGATTGCCTGCGTACCGCGGCGAGGTGCGAAGCCCGCTCGCACTGGGTGGAACGCCGAACGTCGCCGAACTGCCCGAAGGGCAGCAGCTCGAGGGTTTGCGGGTGCTCGCCGTGGAGGACCAGCGTGACATGCTCGAGTTCCTGCGCAGGCTTCTCGAGGAGCAGGGGGCGGAGGTCATAACCGCCTCCTCAGGCGCCGCTGCGCTCAAGCTGCTTCGCTCGGTGGAGTCGCACGTCGACGTGCTGGTGTGCGACATAGGGATGCCGATCATGGACGGCTACCAGTTGCTGCACGCCGTGAGAACGGAGCTCAAGCTCGCACCGGACATGCTGCCGGCGGTCGCCGTGACCGCGTACGCGCGCGATGAGGACCGGAAGCGCACGCTGGCTGCCGGCTTCCAGGCGCACCTCACAAAGCCGTATGAGGTGACGCAGCTGGTGGCGATTCTTCGCGCGCTCCGGCAGTCAGCGGACATCCACTGACGCCCGGACCCATGGATCCCCTCTTCCGCGCCTGAAAACGTGGTCGTTGTCAGGCAGAATTGCAACGCCCGCCAATGCGACCGAACGGAGAGGTGGCAGAGCGGTTGATTGCACCGGTCTTGAAAACCGGAGACCCCTCACGGGGTTCGTGGGTTCGAATCCCACCCTCTCCGCCAACGATTGAGCCTAGAAAACCAAGCATTTCCTAGCGTCTCTGCATTTCCGGTGGCTGGCTGGTCACTGCTCAAAAATGGCTCCGGGTCGCACTGTGGTTGCATTGGCGACATCAGGCCCGCGCAAACGCCTTATCCAGCGCCTGCGCCCACCGCGTCTTGCACGATTCGTCGACGAAGCTTGCCTCGAAGCTGTTAAGCGCAAGCTGGTAGGCGTCCTTGGCTGTCAACTGCGGCAGCGCGTCGAAGGTTTCGATGAAGTTCTGGTTGATGTAGCCGCCGAAGTACGCCGGGTCGTCGGAATTGACGGTCGCGCACAGGCCCGCCTCGAGCAGCGCCGCCAGGCTGTGCTCTCCCATGTGCTTGTAGACGCACAACTTCACGTTGGACAGCGGGCACACCGTCAGCGGCACGCGGTCGGCGGCGAGGCGCTTGACCAGGCGCGGGTCTTCGAGGCAGCGCACGCCGTGGTCGATGCGCTCGGCCTTCAGCACGTCGAGCGCATTCCAGATGTACTCGGGCGGGCCTTCCTCGCCGGCGTGCGCGACGACGTGCAGGCCGAAGGCGCGGCAGCGCTCGAAGACGCGAGCGAACTTCTCGGGCGGGTGGCCGCGCTCGCTGCTGTCCAGGCCGACGCCGACGAACAGGTCGCGGTATGGCAGCGCGTGGGCCAGCGTCTCGAACGCAGCCTCTTCGCTCAAGTGGCGTAGAAAGCACATGATCAAGAGGCCGCTGACGCCGAGCTCGCGCTCGGCGGTCTGGCAGGCGCGCGTCAGGCCGCTGATCACAGTCTCGAACGCGACGCCGCGCTCGGTGTGCGTCTGCGGGTCGAAGAACAGCTCGGCGTGCACGACCTTGTCGGCCGCGGCGCGCCGGAAGTAGGCCATCGCCATGTCGAAGAAGTCTTCTTCCTTCAGCAGCACGCTGGCGCCGGCGTAGTAGATGTCGAGAAAGCTCTGCAGGTCGGTGAACGCATAGGCTGCGCGCAGCGCTTCGACGCTCGCATAGGGCAGCGTGACGCCGTTGCGTTTGGCCAGCGCGAAGATGAGTTCGGGTTCGAGCGAACCTTCGATGTGGATGTGCAGTTCGGCCTTGGGCATCGCGCGCAGCAGCGCGCGCAGGCGGTCGCTGGGCACGTCGGGAACCATCAGCACACTCCAAAGGTGATGCCCCGCTCGCGCAGGTAGCGGCGGTAGGCGGATGAACCGAGGTCGGTGGTCACGTGGACTTCGCCGCCGCTCACCGGCAGGCGCTTGGGCGATTGGGATTCGAGGATTGGCCGGTCGTCGGCGAAGATCTTGTGCTGGAACGCGCGCAGGTCCTCGCTGCTCGATCGCATCGTCGATTAGCACTACGCGGCCTTCGTTGCCGCGCGTGCGGCGCAGGACGGACTGCTGCCGGTATGTGCGGGAGGAGTTCGAGGCGTACTTGACGTGTGACCGCATGGAGTACGGGTTCCTGCGGCTGCGGGGCGCGGCGGATGGCCGACAGCGCGGCACTGTTGGTGGAGGAGGTATTGCCGTGCAAGCCGCTGCGTCAGTGCGTGTTGTCGTTGCCATTTGCGCTGCGGTTTCTGCTCGCGACCAACCCGCAGCTTCTAACCCAGGTCCTTGGGATTGTCTATCGTACGATCTCGGGCGATCTGCTGCGCGCGGCAGGACGCACGCGCCACGGCCGCTACGGGTGCAGTGACCTTGATCCAGCGGTTGGCAGCGCGCTCAACCTCAACATTCACCTGCACGTGCTGTTTCTCGATGGCGTTTACGTTCGAGCAGCGGTGGGAGAGGGCGAGGCGGCGAAGCCGGTGTTTCAGCGTGTGGCAGCGCCGAGCAGCGCAGCGCGTCACCGAGCGCATCGGGCGCGCGCTCGAGCGGCAAGGTTACTGGTACGAGACTCGTCTGAAGCGAGTGTTCGCGATCGACATCGAGACCTGTCGGCGCTGCGATGGGCGGTTGAAGGTGATCGCGAGTATCGAGGAGCCTGAGGTGTCGAGCGGACTCTCGCGCACCTGGATCGAGCGGAGCCGGCGGCCACGGCGTTCGCACCGCGGGTGTCGCCACCGTCGGCACTCATCTGATCCACTGATTCCGTCCACCGCTGTTCGCAAGGCGCTCACTCGGCAGCGCCGCGGCGGCTTTGGGTGTCCGTCCGGAGCGGTTCGCGTTTCGGGTCCTGATGCCGAGAACTTCTGTCTGCCGCATTCATCTGCGGTCGCAGTGAACGCCGTTTAGGCGGCTCGGACGGTGCCGCGGTCGCGTCGGCCGGGCTCTCCGGCCATTCCTCCGTCCGTCGCCGACCCTCGGCGACCGTTCGGCTGTGACAGAGGGCGTTTGAAAAGACTATCCTCGGAAGAAACCAGCAATACCAAGGTCGATGTCGACGTGCTGCTTGAAGGCGATGCGCGCTGTTCGCACCGATCGAGGGTAAGGAGGACATGGTCGCGGCGACCACTTCCACCACAACCCCGAGCACCGCTGGTGGTATTTCCCGGACATGGCGGCTGACGAAGTCCTCTTCATAAAGCTCCACGATTCCGACCACAGCCGCACCTGGCGCGCGCCACACACGGCCTTCCACGACGTCAGCCGACCGGATGCGACGACGCGCTACAGCTACGAGTACCGCGGCTTCTTCGCCTTTTCTCGCGGCGTGGCTGAGTTCCGAGCTGATGAATTCGGAGCTCGGCACGCCGACACGGATCACGTTTCGGCGCTGTAGCTCGGTGAGCAAGGTCATTGATTCGGTTATGCTGTCCGGGAGGAAACAACATGAACGACAGCCGTGCATCGTCAACTCCAACGCGGAGCGACCGACTCGCGCGGGTCGTGTTCTTCCTCTCGGCAACCTTTCTGCTTTTCGTCGGCGCCTTCAGCTACGCGTACTTCGTCGCGAGCACGAGGCACTATCCGCATCGGCTCATTTCGCAGGCCCTGACCGACATCGAGGACGTGCTCGACCTATACAGGGCGAATGCTCATGAGATCCGCAGCTCGCGAAAGCGGGGGGGCGTCACCGTATACAACAGCGCGCTGGCGCAGCCGGGGCTGACCTTGCTGACCGCGTACGACGGCCAGTATTTTCGACCGTTCCTCGTCGACATGGGGGGCAACATCGTCCACCGGTGGGACATCCGGTACAGCGCCCTTTTCAAGGGTGACGACGAGCTCGATCCGGTCAGGGACGCCCAGCGTCACATGCACGGCGCCCAGCTGCTGCCCGATGGCTCGATCGTAGTCTCGTTCGAATACAAGGGACTCGCCAAGGTCGACCGCTGCTCGCGCCGCGTCTGGCTGCTGAAGCGCAGCACACACCACGCGATCCTGCCGCAGCCGGACGGAGCGTTCTGGACGCTGTCCATATGGAAGAGGAAGGTGGAGCGCCCGCACATGGTCGAAGGCCATCGCGAGGAAAGCATCCTTCACGTCTCGGCCGACGGCAAGGTGCTCGAGGAGATCAACGTCATCGATGCGATCCTGAAGGGCGGATATCAGGCCATCTTGATGCGCGGCCATGCGCCAGTGCCCGAAAACGACTCGCTCGATCCGATCCACCTCAACGACATCGAGCTCGTCACGAGCGAACTGGCGAACAGGATTCCGCAGGCGAGGGCCGGTGACTTCCTCGTCTCGCTGCGGGGCACCGATGCGCTTGCAATCATCAGCCGGGAGAGAAAGGCGGTCGTCTGGAGCATGGTCGGACCGTTCCTTCGGCAGCACGACCCGGACATCTTGAGCGACGGCACACTGCTCGTGTTCGACAACCGGACGGAGACGAAGCAGCACACGCCGGTGCGATGGCTCGATCAGCCGCAGGCGTGGGGTTTTTCGCGCATCGTCCGGCTGGATCCCGCGACGCAGCAGGTGCTCTGGTCGTTCCAAGGCTCCAAGGCGTTCCCGTTCTACTCAACCATCCAGGGCAAGCAACAGGTGCTCGCCAACGGCGACATCCTAGTCTCGGATCCGGAGGGCGGGCGGGCGTTCGAGGTGTCCCCGGCACACGAGAACCAGGTGGTCTGGGAGTACGTCAACAAGCTCGACGGCAAGGACGACGGTCTCATCGGCCGCGTGACCGAGGCCACGCGCGTCGATTTCGACGGCAGCCAGTTCCTCAACAAGCCCTGTCCCTAGCCTCGCTCGCCGCGACACCGATGCCTTCGAGGCGCTGACAGCAGCTTTTCGCGCGGCCTGACCGGCGCCAGCGACCGAGCGCAGCGTGGCTGTACGTGTCTGCTTTGGAACGCTGATCGCGTTCACCGCGTACATGGTGCTGTCCAGCACCGGCCCGGCGCTCGCTTCGAGCTACAATTTCGTCGCTCCCGTGATCGGGACGGTGCTCGGTGTCTCGCTGGGCAGCGAAACGGTGACTCGCGATGAATGGCTCGCGGCAGCCGTCGTCGTCGTGGGCGTGACGGCGGTCGTCGCCGGGCGTGGCAGGCGCCGGCGCGCGAGTGATCGTCGATCGCCACGTGCACATACTCCCAGCCGGCGCCCTCGACCCGATCGCGCGGATCGCGCGTAATGCGATGGCCGATCTTCACCATCCGCCCAAGTTTCTTGATGTCCAG
>Ga0209974_10000972_pt1 | contig 10062 bp, 11 predicted proteins | sample InoplaM3SPM_FD_187592 | JGI IMG/M metagenome (GOLD analysis project Ga0209974, IMG submission 187592) | Arabidopsis thaliana rhizosphere microbial communities from the Joint Genome Institute, USA, that affect carbon cycling - Inoculated... | ecosystem: Host-associated > Plants > Roots >...
AGTCTCCATCTCGCATCGGGATGCCTGCGAAACGTGCCGGTGCCGGTGCATGGAACGTCGACCAGCACTGCATCCATCTCACGGACTGCCGGGAACCGCGCATCGCCAACAATAACGAGCAGGTTGTGAGCTTCGAGACGTGCGCGGTTATCGAGCAACCTGCCGAGTCGCTGTGCTGACCTGTCGGCTGCGACGACGAGGCGTGCAGTCCGTGACAGCTCGAGGGCCTTGCCGCCCGGGGCAGCGCACAGGTCGGCAACAACTGCATTCTGTGGAATGGCAGCGTACTGCGTGACGAGAGTCGAGCCAGGATCCTGAACGAAGAAGAGTCCCTGCTTGAACGCGCCGAGCTCCGTCATCTTCTCGACGGTGTAGCGGGCGAAGCCCGCCATCGTCTTCGACGGGTTCGTCTGGAACACCAGCCCCGGCGCGTGCGACGTGGATCCACCCGTCTCGAAGAGCGGTCCCTGGTCGATGATCAGCACGTCCGCGTCCCCGAGCTCGGCCAGTTCCACCGTCACGAGCGTCTCGCCCTCCTTCGGCCCCACGCCTTCTTCCCAGCGCCAGGTGAAGACGAGCCGTGCGGGGGGATCGATCTCGCGGTACACGCCCGTCGCCACGCTGAGCCCGTGCGGCATCCGCATCGCGATCCGGTATCTCCCGCCGACCCTGAGGTCGCTCTCGGCCGCCTCGACCGTGCCTCCTTCCGGGCAGAACCACTCCCGCATGGCCGCCGGCTCCGTCCAGGCGCGGAAGACCGCCTCGCGGTCGGCGCGGATGAGGCGCGTGAGTCGCAGGGAGAGCGTGGTGTCCGTGGTCATGACCTGCCTCGCTTTCGTGGGAGTTGCGTGGGACCGGCCGGAGCATCCGGCCGCTCCAGATAGCGCGCGAGCGCGTCGAGCCGGCCGCCCCAGAACGCACGGTAGCGGCCAAGCCACTCGGCGGCGTCCCGCATCGGCGCGGCGTCCAGCTCGCAGCGGCTGACGCGACCATCGCGTTCCCGTTGCACGAGCCCCGCCTCCTCGAGCACCCGCAGGTGCTTCGAGATCGCGGGGCGGGACACGCGAAACGGACGCGCCAGCTCGCCCACCGTGGCTTCCCCGTGCGCCAGGCGCGCGAGAATCGATCGTCGCGTCGGATCGGAGAGGGCGGCGAACGTCCGGTCGAGCCTCTTGGTATTGGTAACCATTTGGTTACCATTATCGCACGATTTAGCGCGCCTGTCAACGGGAACCGAGAGCGCTGGCGCGACGATCGTCGAAAAAGAAGGGAAGCAGCCACGCGGTCTCGCTGATCACACTACCCATTCCCGGAGGTCCGCCAGTAAGCTGTCTTGCCGGCTGCACTCGGCGAAAACGAAGGGAGATTCGATGCGAACATTCCGGACGGTCGTTTTGGGCTGCACGATGGCGGCCTGTTCGTCGGACCCGACGAGCCCCGGCGGCCCGCTCCCGGATTGCACGGGACCCGTGTCGATCGAGGTGTCATCGGGAACGTCGCCGACCTTCGACTGGAGCCCCGCCTGCCGGCTCTTCTTCCTGAACGTCGAGCTGGGCGCCGACGACCAGTGGCTGATCATCTCCGACAGCACCAACGCGATCGCGCCGCCGGTCCGGTACGGCGTTCTCCCCGCGGGTGCGCGCCAGCGGGACCCCGCCATTCCCCTCGAATCGGGCCAGACCTACGACGTGAATCTGGCGCGCTGGACGGGACCGGGCGCTGAGGACGGCGTCCTGATCGGCAGCCGGGATTTCACGCCCTGATTCCGATGCCGCTGCAAGGAGAAGCGCGGGCCGCCCCGGGTCAAATCCCCCCGGCCGAATGCTCGTGCTCGGAGGCGTACCCCCGGAGCCGGTCGTACGCGCGGATCTGATCCTCGGTCAGAAGCTGCCGCATCGCGAGGTGCGCGCGCAGGTGCGTGAGCCGGAGCTCGCCCTGGAGCTCCGCGATCCCTTTGACGGACGCAGCGAGCGCGTCCTCGGTCACGTTCCCCGCGGCGAAGGCCGCGTCGAGCGCCTTCTCTGCGTCCAGGATCTCCCGCCCCAGCTCCCGCGCCCGCCCCTTCATGTCCGCGAAGATCCGCTCCGCCGCACTGAGCTGCTCCGCCGACAGGCCGAGCGAGTCGGCAAGGTCGATCACGTGTCGCGGGCCGGGATGGCGATTGAGCTCGGCCGGACGAGCGAGCCCCATCCCTTCCCCGTTCACGAGCTCGTCGACCTCGGCCTGGGACAACGTCTTCAGTTCCCTCGAGCCCTCGTGGGCGTAGGGCGAATGCGCCTCCTGGGCGCGCGCGGGGACGGCCCACACGAGAGCCGCCAGAGGGCCGATCTGCCATCGCTGCATCGTCGCCTCCTTCTCGGATGCCTCTCCTACGACACGCCCCCAGGGCGATGCGTTGGGTATGGCATGACTACGTAACGAGTCGATCGGATTCCGCTGAGGGGCGATCCTTCCCCTGTTGACACGCATGCGATATGGTGTTATGGTTATGTAGAACACCATGCCGGATCGACCGGCTCGCTTCGAACGGAAGACCTAAAGGAGAACCAGATGAAACACCTCACGCTCGCCCTCTTCCTGCTCGCGATGTCGGCCTCGGGCACGGCCTTCGCCCAGCCCGCGGTCGTCCCCTCCGAGGAAATCTCCTCGCCCATGGACGCACAAGCGGCGTTCGACAAGCTGAAGTCCCTGGCGGGCTCGTGGGTCGGCCCGCTGTCGATGGACGCGGAGCACTCGGATCCCTCCATCGCCGGCAAGATCGGCCAGTTCTCGCTCCGCGTGACTTCCCGCGGGAACGCGATCGTCCACGAGATCTCGGTCTCGGGCATCCCCGATCACCCCGTGACGATGATCTACCTCGAGGGGGATCGTCTGATGGCCACGCATTACTGTGATGCCGGCAACCGGCCGCGCCTGGTCGGCACCATGTCGCCCGACGGCAACACGATCACGTTCGAGTACCTCGATCTCTCCGGCGGCAACGAGCACGGGCACATGTACAAGGGAGTCTTCACCTTCCTCGAGGACAACCGGCACACCGAAGAGTGGACGTTCATGATGCCGAACGATCAGACGTTCACGGGCCGCTTCGACCTCGAGCGGTTGAACCCCCAGGGCGGCGAGACCGCGTACTAGACAGGAACCGGAATCCCCGATGGAACGTGAGTGGAACGACAGCAAGCCGATCTACCGCCAGCTTCGGGACCGCGTCGTGGCGATGATCCTCGACGACGTTCTCAAGGAAGGCGAGCCGCTGCCGTCGGTGCGGACGGTCGCGGCGGAGTATCGGGTCAATCCACTCACGGTCCTCAAGGGGTACCAGGAACTGGTGGACGAAGGGCTGGTGGAGGCGCGGCGGGGGCTCGGCATGTTCGTCAATCCCGGCGCCCGCGGGATGCTGCTCGAGAACGAACGGCGCAAGTTCCTCGACGAAGAATGGCCCCGGATCCAGGAGCGGATCCGGCGCCTCGGCCTGACGCCCGACGAGCTCCCGCCATCCCCGCCCCGTGAGATGGCCTCCGATTCCCCTCCCGACGCGAAGCATCCAACCCCGAAGGAGCGCTGAAACCGATGGCGTACATAGAGGCCCGCGGGCTCCGCAAGACGTACGGCGCGACCGTCGCCCTGGACGGCATCGACCTCCAGGTGGAGGACGGCCGCATCCTGGGCCTGATCGGGCCCAACGGGGCCGGGAAGACCACGGCGCTGAACGCGATCGTCGGTCTGACCTCCTACGACGGACAGCTCCGCGTGCTGGGGCGCGATCCGTGGACCGATCGCGCGCGGCTCATGCGGGACGTCACCTTCATGGCCGACGTGGCCGTGCTGCCGCGCTGGGCGCGGGTCTCCCAGATGCTCGACTACGTGGCCGGCGTCCACCCGCGGTTCGATCGCGCGAAGGCCGAGGCCTTCCTGGCGAAGACCTCCATCCGGCCGAGCAGCAAGGTCAGGGAGCTCTCGAAGGGCATGGTGACGCAGCTCCACCTGGCGCTCGTCATGGCCATCGACGCGCGGCTGCTCGTCCTGGACGAGCCCACGCTGGGCCTCGACCTCCTGTATCGGAAGCAGTTCTACGACTCGCTCCTCAGCGACTATTTCGAGCAGAGCCGGACGGTCGTCGTGGCCACGCACCAGGTAGACGAGGTCCAGCACGTCCTCACCGACATCGTGTTCCTCGACCGCGGGCGCATCGTGTTCCGCCGGAGCATGGAGGAGGTCGAGGCGCGCTTCCACGAGGTGGCGGTGCATCCCGACAGGCTCGCTGCGGCGCGCGCCCTCCATCCGATCCACGAGCGGGAGGGCTTCGGCCGCGGCGTCCTGCTGTTCGAAGGTGTGGATCGAAATCAGCTCGCCGCGCTCGGTGACGTCCGGACGCCCAGCGTCGCCGACCTCTTCGTGGCGATCCTGAGCTCTCGCGGAGGCCAGGTGGAAGGAGCGACCCGATGAGCATTCCATCAAACGTACTGACGGATCTTCAGTCGCGATCGGAAGCCATGACCACGGCGGAGACCTCAGCGGCACGACGCCTGCTCTGGTCGGTTCGGCGGGAGATCTGGGAGAACCGCTCCATCTACCTCGCGCCGCTGGCGGTCGCCGCCCTCTTTCTGGTCGGCTTCTTCGTCTCGCTCGTTCGTCTGCCGGCGAGCATGCGCGCCGCATCGGCGCTCGCCCCGATCCAGCGGCAGGCGGCCATCGAGCAGCCGTACGTGCTCGCGGCGATCATGCTCATGGCCATCTCGATCCTCGTCGCCGTGTTCTATTCCGTCGACGCGCTGTACGGGGAGCGCCGGGACCGCAGCATCCTCTTCTGGAAGTCCATGCCGGTCTCGGATCGGACGACCGTGCTCGCCAAGGCGAGCATCCCCATCCTGGTGCTCCCGCTGGTGACGTTCGCCGTCACGGTGGCCACGCAGTTCGTGATGCTCCTCACGAGCAGCGCCATCCTTGCGGCCAGCGGCATGAGCGTCGGGGCGCTGTGGAGAGACGTACCCTTCTTCGAGATCTCGGGCATCCATCTCTCGCACATCGTGGGGTTCCACGGGATCTGGTGGGCCCCTCTGTACGGCTGGCTGCTCCTGGCCTCCGCCTGGGCGAAGCGGGCCCCGTTCCTCTGGGCCACGCTGCCCCCGGTGGCGATCGGCGCCGTCGAGAAGATCGCCTTCGGGACGTCGCATTTCGGTCTGTTCCTGCAGGATCACTTCCTCGGAGGGCCGGTCACGGGCGGGTCCGGAGGGGGGATGTCGATGGACATGCTGGGGGAAGGTCCTTGGGGGCGGTTCCTGCTCGACCCCGGGCTCTACGTCGGCCTGGCCGTGACCGCGGTGTTCCTTCTCGTGGCCGTCTGGCTGCGCCGCTCGCGCGGACCGATCTGACCCGCGTCGCCCCGCGGGGCCAGGACGTGAGCCCGCGGTTCAATGCTCGAGCCGCGCGTCGATCCAAGGCAGGATCTTGGTCGCCATCCGCCCCGCATGCGTTCCGGTGGTCCGCCGCGTACACCTCGTAGACGTGCGGCACCTCGAGCGCCTCGAGGGAGTACGAGAACGCCTTGGTCGCGACCGGGATGTGCGCGAACTCAAGTTCCCCGAGACGGGCGAGTCCGCCGTCAGCGTTCCGTGGGCTCGGCCATGGTCGGCAGCGGAACGCTGATCGCGTAGTAGCTCCACGGGATCTCGGCCGCCTTCGCGCCGGCGCCGGACGTGCCGTCCCTGTACAATCCAACCGACGAATTGGGCTGAAAGGGGCCGGACCGAATAGAACGGCCACTAGCGACAACCACAGAACATGAAAGAGGATCGAAATTAACCCATGACATCCTAGATTGGGCGAGGCTGGAGGTGCTAAAACTGCGGACTAACCCTTAATGCCGCCGAGAAGCCCTTTTCTAATTGGACTGGTCGGATAGGGCGGTGTTTGGAACAAGTCGAAACGCTGTTGTCGAAAGCGGAGCTTGTGGGATTTACCGAATTGCTCTTAAGTGCCGTACGTCAGAGTCGCCTTCCTCGGTCAACCCGAGTTTTCTTGCCCTCTGTCCTTCGAGAGGTTCATCAATTGGCTGCTTGATTATTGAGGATCCTTCACCAACTACTCGGTCCAAGAAAAGAGGGACCAGGGAAGGATCAAACTGGCTACCAGAGAACTTTACGAACTCGCTCTTCACCTTGTCCAGATCCAAGGCCCTACGATATACGCGGCTGGTTGTCATCGCATCGAATGCATCGGCCAAAAGGATGATCCTCGATCCGAGTGGTATCTGCTCGCCCTGCAATCCATGAGGATAGCCGGTGCCATCCCAGTTCTCATGGTGGTGGCGTATCATGGCCTCGATCTCACCCCTGAAGTATGTGACTTGATTCGCTAGATCGGCGCTAACTACCGAGTGCAGTCTGACCAGTCTCCGCTCCTCTTCTGTAAGCTTACCTGCTTTCCGGACAATTCCAGAAAGATCCAAATGAATCTTGCCCAGATCGTGAAGATAAGCCGCTAGTTCAATCTTTTCGGTCTCATTTGGAGAAAGCTTTAACGCCTCACAAAGTTGTCTAGAATACGTGGCAACACGATCCGAGTGCCCGGCGGTGTAGGAGTCGTGCATTTCGATGATCTTAATAAGTGTTCTAACAGTTTCTCGATAAGTCTGTTTAAGCTGCAAGTATTGGCTATACGCTACTCGTACCATCATGATTGGTAGCATGACCAAAACGAGTCCAATCAACCATAATTCCTGGTAGGCAAACGCGACCGCTAACGCGATCGGAGCGGACATGAGTTCGTATACAAAGGCCCACTGGAAGTTCCGTTGCCAGAATCGATGCGGTCCCTCTCTGTAGATAATTGCCGCTCCTATACTCACTAACCATGTGTTGCTTAACCAATAAACGAGAGCCGCCAAACCGAACGCTGCGAAGAACAGAACGCTTCCTTGTAGTTGATGGGTTCCATTAAGCGCTTCGAACGTCATTGCACCGAGCAGAACGCTTATGGCCGTTTGAACGCCATTAAAGATTGCCTTGAGCGGCCTTCTTCGTTGAACGACACTCTCGGAAAACAGTGTCGCTACTAATGCCGCCGCGGACGCCCAAATGGGCTCGAAAAGAATTAGGAGTGCCCAAAAAACTGTCCCCGACAAACCTAGGTAGGCATTCCCAAACGGAACTTCGAGAGGGTATCTGTCAGACAGAATTGCCAAGAGTGCAAAGACGCAAAGCCCAATAGCAATTCGATAATCCATTGACAGGTCGCCAGTGGCAAATACCACAGCGCCAGCCCAGATCACAACTAGTAGGCCCGTAAAGAGATTCAGGCTGTTTTCCATTCCTGGACTGGAAACAGACTTGTGTTCCACGCTCATCATTTTGGGGGCCGATCTCGTGGCTAAGACGGTTGCCCGTTAGCCGAGGAGTGCGGTGGTACCGAACCGCATCAGGAACTGAAGCAGCGCCAACAGCTTGGCGAAAAGTGCCGGGCTGTTACTGACGGCTGACGAAATCACCGATGGAGCCAGCATGAGCGTCACCTCCTTCTTGAGGACAACTGGCCCCGTTCCGCTCACGGGGCGGTGCGCTCCGCTCGTTTGGCCGCTCGGCTCAGTCCTGCTCTCGCAAGAGTCCGGCCCCCATTCCCTCCTTAGTTAGGCGTTCACGGCCACGCTCTCCGGCGCGGCCCAATAGCGGTTGAGCCCGTCGAGGACGGCGCGTGCGGCCGTGCTCTCGGGGTCTGCATGCTCCAGGGCGGCGCCGTGGAACCGCCGGCGCTCCCGGCCATGGAGCACGGTGAGGACTGCGAGGAGCCCGTCCTCGTCCCCCACCTCGAACTCTTCCAATCCATCGAGGCCCAGCGCCATGCCGGCGCCCGCCGAGCTCCGGGCGACCGCGTCGAGGGCGGCGCGGGCGGAGGACTGCATGCGTCCCCGGCGCGTGTCGGCCTCGCGGATGGTGGCGCTCGAGCGCTCGTCCTCGTGGGCGATCTCGACCGTGACCTCGCAGTAGCCGCGGCCGTCGGGCTGGCAGCGGACGGCGAGGAGCCGGATCCGGTCGGTGTCGTCGGTCGGGTACTGGGGCGGCTCGTCCCCACCGCCGACGCCCAGGTCCTCCTGGGCCAGCGTGTAGCCGGGGGTCTGGCCGTTTCCGTGTCCGTTCATGACCCGGATCGCCCGGTGGTCGATCCGGAGGCCAAGCCCGCTCATGAGCGCGGACTCGATGTCCCGGATGACCCGGGCCGTCGACCGGCTCTCGGCGATTCGCACCTCGACGGAGTCGATCGAACCGTCGGGAGCGACTCGCACGTCCACGGCTTCGACGCCCCGGATCATGCGCAGGAGATCTCGAATTTCCGATGCGGACACGGCCATCCTTAGGACCCGGTGACTACAGAGATGGTAGCGGTGTCAAGCATCATACCATACCACCTTAAAGCTGGTTGTCAACTGGCGAAGCGGATCTCTTATGCCCATTGTCAGATGGCGACGCGAGAAATGGTGAACCGAGGACAGGGGTCCGCGCTGGCCTGTGCGGGGGACGACCGGTCGCACGGCGATTTGGTGCAAGTACCGTTCCGCGGGCGCCGCGGCACGATCCGGCCGGGCCCCTGTCCTTCTCCGGGGGGGCTAGCGCCGCCCCCGGATGGAAAGACTCGCGGCACGGCCCGTCAGCACAACGACATGTGAGTAGGGTCGCACATATCGGTCGGCTCCAGGCCGCGGCCTTCCTCTCCCGGCCCCGTGATCGAGTCGCCGTTGCAAGCTGCGAGCAGCGTCGCGACGAGCGTGAGAGCGAGAACGAACGGCTTCATGTGGGCTCCTCCTTCGGCTGGCCTCGGCCTCCGGCACCGCTTGTGCGGCCGGCGACCTGCAAGTACAATGGACGAATGTGGATAGTGGCCGTTACCAAAGTGTTATCCCGTATGGTGGTAACGGTCCGTGACCACATCGCCCCGGGTTCCCCGTGATCGAGCTCCGGACGCTCGGCGGCCTGCGCCTCGAGGACGGCCGCGGCCGTGACCTCTGCGGGCAGCTCCAGCCCAAGCGCCTGGCGCTTCTGATCTACCTGGCGCAAGCCCCGCGCCGTTTCCACCGCCGGGACTCGCTCCTGGCCCTCTTCTGGCCCGAGCTCGACACCTCGGGGGGCCGCAACGCGCTCCGCCAATCGCTCTACGCGCTTCGCCACTGCCTCGGGAACGGGGCGCTCGTCGCCCGCGGCTACGAGGAGGTGGCGATCTCCGAGAAGGTGTGGTCGGACGTGGTCGGGTTCGAGTCGGCCCTGGCGTCCGGCCATCCCGAGCGCGCGCTCGAGCTCTACCAGGGCGACTTCCTCGAGGGGCTTCACGTCCAGAACGTCGCGTCGCAGTTCGAGCACTGGCTGGACGAGGAGCGCCACCGGCTGCGGAACGAGGCCGTCCGGGCCGCCCTGGAGCTCCGGGATCGCGAGGAGGCCGCCGGCAACGTCCCCGCGGCGGTCGACTGGGCGCGCGCGGCCTGCCGGCTGGACCCCGACAACGAAGGCATCCTGGGCGGCCTGATCGACCTCCTGGACCGGGCCGGCGACCGGGCCGGCGCGCTCCGGGCCTTCGAGGCGTTCGCCGAGCGGACCCGCGCGGAATACGACATCGGCCCCTCCGAGGAGACCCAGGCCCTGATCGAAGCGGTCAAGGCGCGGGGAGAGCCGGTCGAGACCGCCGCTGGTGCGGAGTCGGGGATCCTGGAGCCCCTGACCCCGTTCATCGGCCGCGGCCGGACCCTGGACGAGCTGGAGGCGCTCCTCGCCGATTCGACGACCCGGCTCGTGACGTTGACCGGCCTGGGCGGCGCGGGAAAGACGCGGGTCGCGCTCCAGGTCGCGCGCCGGCTGGAGGGACGTTTCGCCGACGGCGTCGCCAGGATCGGGTTCGGCGAGGGGGCCGCGCCCCGCGAGGTCCTCCCCGCCATCGCCCGCGCCGTGGGAATTCCCGACGACGGCAGGCGTTCGCCCGGCGAGGCGCTCGCCGATCATCTCGACGGGAAGGAATGGCTGGTCGTCCTGGACGGGTTCGAGCGGGTCGTGTCGGCGGGCCCGGACGTCGTCCGGCTCTGCC
>Ga0209974_10000974_pt1 | contig 10055 bp, 4 predicted proteins | sample InoplaM3SPM_FD_187592 | JGI IMG/M metagenome (GOLD analysis project Ga0209974, IMG submission 187592) | Arabidopsis thaliana rhizosphere microbial communities from the Joint Genome Institute, USA, that affect carbon cycling - Inoculated... | ecosystem: Host-associated > Plants > Roots >...
CTTCCGGAGTGTGCGGGTCGAGGCCGGCAAGGTGACCGAGGTCGAGCTGCGGCCCTGAGGCGCTGGCCTCGGCGCGCCGCGACGAGATTCTGTCGCGCTAACCTCGGCGCGCCGGGATCGTGAACCGGAACGCGCTCCCGCCCTCCGGGGCAGGCTCGACCCAGATACGCCCCCCGTGCCGCTCGACGATCTTCCGGCACACCGCGAGGCCGATTCCGGTTCCCGGGTACTCGTTCCCGGAGTGCAGGCGCTGAAAGATCGCGAAGACCTGGTCCGCGTACCGCGGGTCCACGCCGATCCCGCGGTCCCGGACCGTGAAGGTCCAGTCCCTGTCGTCGACGCTCGCCTCGATGTCGATCCGGGGGGGCTCGTGCCGGTGGAACTTGATGGCGTTGGACAGCAGGTTCTGGAACAGCTGCACGAACTGGAACCGATCGGCGATGACGTGCGGCAGGCGCCCGATCGCGATCTCCGCCCCCGATTCCTCGATGGCCGCCGACAGCGCCGTCATCGCCTCGCGTACGGCCTCCGAGGAATCGACCTTCTCGAACGGCTTGCCCTCGGTGCCCACGCGCGTGTAGACCAACAGGTCGTCGATCAGGGCCTGCATGCGTCGGACGCCGCCCATCGCGAATGAGAACTGCTTGCCCGCCTCCGATTCCGGACCAGATTCGATCTGCCGCTCCAGGAGCTGGAGGTTGCTACCCACGGTTCGCAGCGGCTCTCGCAGGTCGTGCGAGGCGATGTAGGTGAAGAGGGCCAGCTCGGCGTTCGAATGCGCCAACTCCTCCATCTTCTCCGCGAGCTCCGCCTCCGCCGCCTTGCGGGCGGTGATATCCCGCAGGATCCCCGTCACGAACGAGCCCTCCTCCGTCTCCCACGACGACAGCGACATCTCGATGGGAATCTGCTCGCCGTCCTTCTTGCGGCCGGTCAACTCGACGGTGTGATCGATCGACGGCGCGGCCTCGCCCATGAGGCCGTGGAAACCTCCTTGACCGCCGTTCGATCTGCGCTCGACCAGCAGGCGATCGATCGGCTGTCCGAGCAGCTCGTTACAGGTGTACCCGAAGATGTGCTCCGTGCTGGGATTGCAGTGGACCACGATCCCACGCTCGTCCACGGTGATGATCGCGTCGTTCGCGCTCTCGGCTAGCGCGCGGAATCGTTCCTCGCTGGCACGCAGGGCCTGCTCCGTCCGCTTTCGCCTCAGCACCTCCCCCAGCTGATCGCCGATGCTGTTCAGGAGCCGGACCATCGTTTCGTCCCGCTCCTCGATCTGTTCCGAGAAGAACTCCAGTACGGCGATCGACTCGTTTCCGGACCGGATCGGGAAGGCGAACGCCGCCCGGATGCCCAGGTGCTTGACCATGATCATGCGTCGGAATTCGGGGTCGACGCTCACATCGCTGCACCAGTGCACGGCGCCCCCCTTCAGGGCGTCTTCCAGGATCCCCTGGGGATTGCTGACATCGCTCATCCCCATGATCGCCCGCAAGCGGGCGTGGCGCCCTGGATCATCCACGTGCCAGATGTCCAGCGAGCCGAGCTGGCCAATGGCTTCCTGAGGCGGCACGTGAGCGTGTCCGTACGGCCAGCCGGTGTGCTCGCAGACGAGGGCGAGCGCGGTCTGCAGCGCCTCGCGCGACGAGTCGGCCTCGTTGGCCGCGACCGCCACTTCGTGCAACACCCTCGAAGTTCGCGCCGCGCGCACGTTCTCCGTCACGTCGCGCGAGACGGCCACGATGGACTCCACTTCGCCCGTGTCCGGGTCCCGGACGGCGCGCGTCGTCGTCTCCATCCAGACCACGTGACCGTCTTTGTGCAGCATCCTGCTCAGCACCGCGGGCGGGTCCGTGCCGTGGAGCATGCTGCGGTGCGCTTCCACGACCTCCTCGAGATCTTCCGAATGCAGAAACTCCCTGCCCTCCCGTCCCACCACCTCGTCGGGCATATATCCCAGGATCCGGAGCGCCGCCGGTGAGGCGTACGTGATCGAACCCTCCGGTGTGAACCGGATGATCATCTCGTTCACGTTCTCCGCCAGCATGCGGTAGCTCTCGCCGCTGCGACGAAGCTCGCGCTCCACTCGCACCCTGTCCGTGACGTCCTGTCCCGTGCCGGACATTCGGACCGCATGGCCATCCTCGTCGAACAAGACGCGGCCCCGGGCATGAATGGTGCGCACAGTCCCGTCGGGTCGAACGATGTCGTGCAGGTAATCGAAAGGCTCGCCCGTTTCGTGTGAATGGGTGACGATGCGCTCGACCCGCTCACGGTCCTCCGGGGCGACCCGTTCGAGAAAGTCGTCATACTTGATCATGGTTCCGGGCACGAGGCCATAGATCCGGTACAGCTCCGTCGACCACCGTACTTCGTCGGCAGCGATGTCCCAGCTCCAGCTCCCCACGTGCGCGATCGCCTGAGCCTCCGCCAGCTCCGCCTCGCTTTCCCGCAGCGTCTCTTCGGCTCGCTTGATGTCGTCGATGTCGCGCGTGATCGCCTGCGCGAAGCGGAGGTTGCCCTCGGCGTCGAAGACTGCCGAGTCCGAGGCGTGGACCCAGAGAACCGAGCCGTCCTTCCGGATGTAGCGCTTCCGGATGTCGAACGACTGGATCTCGCCGGCGATCATCTTGCGGAACAGCTCGCGATGCCTGTCCCAGTCCTTCGGGTGAGTAACCGTCTCCAGCGTCAGGTCGCGGAGCTCGTCCATCGTGTAGCCCAGCATCTTCTGATAGGCGGCGTTCGCGAGGAGAAAGCGGCCCTCCGGGTCGGTACGCGCCATGCCAACCGTGGCGTCTTCGAAGATGCTGCGGAAGACAACCTCCCCTTCGTGGCCACGCTCCCGCTCGCTGATGTCGAACGAGATCCCGAGATACCCGTCGAAGTTGCCGTCGTTGTCGTAGAGCGGGTGGGCGTGGTCGGAAATCCGCCGATACTCGCCGGAGCGGTGACGGACGCGATATTCCATTTCGAACGGCTCCCGGGCGGCGAACGCGCGCTCGAAGCGCTCGATCAGCGGAGCCAGGTCCTCGGGATGCACGCCTTCGGTCCAACCCGCGCCGAGCTCCTGCCCGAACGTGCGGCCGGTGAACTCCAGCCAAGCCTGGTTGTGGAAGTCGCAGGAGCCGTCAGCCGCCGTGCGCCAGACCAGCGCCGGAAGCTTGTCAAGCGTGGCCAGGTAGGCATTCCCGGTGCGTGCAGCCTCGTTGCGCTTGCCCATCGCGGCGAATATGCCTCGGCCGGGGACGTATGGCACATCGCCCGGGACCATGCGCCTGGAGCCTGGCCTGGAGCCTATTGACCCGCTGAGACCGGCTCCAAACGAAACGGCCCCCGCTTGCGCGGAGGCCGTGATGGTCGATCGAAAAAACCCGGCGGCGACCTACTCTCCCACACGGTCTCCCGTGCAGTACCATCAGCGCTGAGAGGCTTAACTACCGTGTTCGGAATGGGAACGGGTGTGTCCCTCTCGCCAGAGCCGCCGGAATGTCAGACAGCGACCGCCCAGGGGTACGGGAGTCCGCCGCGAGGGCGCGCTTGCGCCCCCGGACAACTGAAGTGTCTGCCGTTCGTTCCGCTGTTCCGCTGTCGCGGAGCCGCGGTATCGCCGAACCTCTCTCAAGAAGAATTGGTCAAGCCTCACGGGCGATTAGTACCGCTCGGCTGAAGGCATTGCTGCCCTTACACCTGCGGCCTATCAACGTGGTAGTCTACCACGGCCCTTCAGGCGGCTTGCGCCGCGGGACACCTGGTCTTGGGGTGGGTTTCCCACTTAGATGCTTTCAGCGGTTATCCCGTCCACACATAGCTACCCTGCGCTGCGGCTGGCGCCACAACAGGCACACTAGCGGTGTGTCCGACCCGGTCCTCTCGTACTAAGGTCGGATCCCCTCAAGTGTCCTACGCCCGCGACGGATACAGACCGAACTGTCTCACGACGTTCTAAACCCAGCTCGCGTACCGCTTTAATGGGCGAACAGCCCAACCCTTGGGACCTTCTCCAGCCCCAGGATGCGATGAGCCGACATCGAGGTGCCAAACCTCCCCGTCGATGTGAACTCTCGGGGGAGATAAGCCTGTTATCCCTGGCGTACCTTTTATCCGATGAGCGACGGCATTTCCATCCACAACCGCCGGATCACTAAGGCCTGCTTTCGCATCTGCTCGACTTGTTGGTCTCGCAGTCAAGCTCCCTTCTGCCTTTACGCTCTACGTGCGATTACCGACCGCACTGAGGGAACCTTTGCGCGCCTCCGTTACGTTTTAGGAGGCGACCGCCCCAGTCAAACTACCCGCCTGACACTGTTCCCCGACCGGATCACGGCCGCGGGTTAGAATCCCAATTGACCAAGGGTGGTATTTCACTGTTGGCTCCACGCGGGCTAGCGCCCGCGCTTCAAAGCCTCCCACCTATGCTACACAAGATCAACTAGAACCCAATATCAGGTTGTAGTAAAGGTGCACAGGGTCTTTTTGTCCTGTCGCGGGTAATCGGTATCTTCACCGATACTCCAATTTCACCGAGTCTCTGGCCGAGACAGCGCCCAAGTCGTTACGCCATTCGTGCAGGTCGGAACTTCGTGTCATCCACCGCTTTCCGGTGGCACAGACTATTCCTTCACCCTTTCAAAGCCTCCAAGATCTCCTTCAGCGCGTATCGTCGTTTCCCACCCACGTTCATCGAATGAGCGAGTCGTGCGATTTCGCGCAGGCCGACGCGGCTCAGATGAGAATCCTCCCCTACCATCCTGCAGATGGCAGCAAAGGCCTCGAAGTCGAGCCGCTTGCTTGACAGTAGCGGGAACCGCTCGAAATGGGGGATCACGCGATCGAGAAGATCCTCGAGCCGGCGTGTTTCCCATTTGAGCGTTCGGTCGCTTCTGTCCGGCCGGATGTTTCCGCATCCGAAGTAATCTTCGAGAAGGAACAGTACCTCCGCCCGATCCCGGTTTTGACTGATAGAGAAGCTGGGCCTCACCTCCCATCCCACGAGCAAAGTCGCCCGCGGTGAGATGGAAACGGTGAAGCAGCCTTCCCCATCGGCATAGCCGGAGATGTAGGGGGCTAGATACTGTCCTGGACTTTGAAGGGGGCCGGCGTCTGATCGCGTCCATGAATTTGCCGAGTTCGTGCGTTGCCGCACGACTTCGACAGGAACCGCGATCTCACGTCCCGAAGGACGATCAGTCGTTACGGGGTCAAGTTCCGCGATCGATGTTGCGCGGAACCGACTTCCCACGGAATTACCGGGCTTGGTCATCACACCTCCTCCGCTTCATCGCGGGAGGGCGAATCTCAAACTGACGGCTTCTCCGTTATGAGCCGGGTTGTACTCAGGAATCACTTCCCAAGTGGGCAAGTTTTGTCTTACCCGACAAGGAATTTCGCTCGAGTTGCCCGCATGTCGCCATGCGGCTCGGACCATATCTTCACCTCCGAAATCGAGGTGGCTGGCGTATGGCCTCTGAGGATTCCGGAAGCACCGCTTCCGGCCTTTCCTGCTGATTGTCCGCACCGGACGCATTTTCACCGCCTGGTTGAGCCAGACTGGTAGCGCCGGATGCTCGGAGTTCCCAGCATATAGCCAGCTGCACTCGCGGAATCTCTTCCGCGAGGGGCAGACCCGGGCCTGCTCCCGGGTTGTCTACCTTAGGACCGTTATAGTTACGGCCGCCGTTTACCGGGGCTTCGGTTCGCAGCTTCGGGCCGAAGCCCTGACCGCTCCCCTTAACCTTCCGGCACCGGGCAGGCGTCAGACCCTATACGTCGTCTTGACGACTTAGCAGAGTCCTGTGTTTTTAGTAAACAGTCGCTTGGGCCGATTCTCTGCGGCCCGGGCGGGCTTACCACGCATGGTGTTCACCCCCCCAGGCACCCCTTCTCCCGAAGTTACGGGGTCATTTTGCCGAGTTCCTTAGCCAGAGTTCTCTCGAGCGCCTTGGGATTCTCTCCCCACCCACCTGCGTCGGTTTACGGTACGGACAGCCCACGAACTGGCATAGAGGGTTTTCTTGGCAGTGAGCTTACTCCCCTTTTACGGGCATTAATTGCCCTCCGCATCGGCTCTCGGGAATAGTCAGGCGGATTTGCCTACCCGACCTCCGTACAGCCTTGCACCCGGACATCCATCACCGGATGGGGATTCACCTCTGCGTCACCCCATAGCTCGTAACGCGCGTGAACTGGTACAGGAATGTTCGCCTGTTTTCCATCGGCTACGCCTTTCGGCCTCGCCTTAGGGTCCGACTAACCCTGAGCGGATTAACCTTCCTCAGGAACCCTTGGGTTTACGGCGTGGGGGTTTCCCACCCCCATTATCGCTACTCATGCCGGCATCATCACTTCCATGCAGTCCACGACTCCTTCCAGAATCGCTTCTGCCCGCATGGAACGCTCCCCTACCGCCGAAACGATCCGCAGATCGTCTCGACCCGAAGCTTCGGTGCCTGGCTTAAGTCCCGTGAATTATCGGCGCGGATCCACTTGACTGGTGAGCTATTACGCACTCTTTCAAGGAATGGCTGCTTCTAAGCCAACCTCCCAGTTGTCTGTGCAAATCCACATCCTTTGTCACTTAGCCAGAACTTTGGGACCTTAGCTGTCGGTCTGGGTTGTTTCCCTCTCGTCACTGGAGCTTATCCCCCAGCAGCTGACTCCTGCGAAACGTGTGACCGGCATTCGGAGTTTGGTTGGGTTTGGTAACCTGGTAGGGCCCCTAGCCCATCCAGTGCTCTACCTCCGGCACACTCTTACGCAAGGCGATACCAAAATATCTTTCGGGGAGAACCAGCTATCAGGTGGTTTGATTGGCCTTTCACCCCTACCCACAGCTCATCCGAGAAGTTTTCAACCTTCACCGGTTCGGTCCTTCACGGAGTGTTACCTCCGCTTCAACCTGGCCATGGGTAGATCACCACCCTTCGGGTCTGCGCCACGCAACTCGGTCGCCCATTTCGGACTCGCTTTCGCTACGCCTCCGGGGGGCTTCCCCTTAGGCTCGCTACGTAGCAGCAACTCGCCGGCTCATTATGCAAAAGGCACGCAGTCAGTCGTGTCGACCCGAAGGCCGACCGACCTCCTACCGCTTGTAGGCACACGGTTTCAGGTTCTGTTTCACTCTCCGTCAGGAGTCCTTTTCACCTTTCCCTCACGGTACTGGTTCACTATCGGTCTCGAGCGAGTGTTTAGCCTTACGAGATGGTCCTCGCGAATTCATGCGGGATTTCTCGGGTCCCGCATTACTTGGGAGACTGCTACGGGAGAGGGAGTCGCTTTCGCCTACGCGACTTTCACGCTCTGTGGGTCACCTTTCCAGGATGATTCGGCTAACGATCCCCTTTGTGACTCCCGGAAGCCGCTGCAACGACCTCCTCGCAGTTCCCTCGACCCCGCTGTGGCAACGCTTGCAGGCTTGCACCACAACGGTTTGGGCTGTTCCGCTTTCGCTCGCCGCTACTCACGGAATCGCTGTTGCTTTCTCTTCCTCCAGGTACTGAGATGTTTCAATTCCCTGGGTTGGCTTCCGAAGACCTATTTGATTCAGTCAACGGATCTCGCGCGATGAAGCGCGAGGGGTTTCCCCATTCGGACATCCCCGGATCATAGGTTGTTTGCGCCTTCCCGGGGCTTATCGCAGCTTGCCACGTCCTTCGTCGCCTGCTCGAGCCAAGGCATTCACCGTGCGCCCTTAGTAGCTTGACCAAAATCCTCTCGAGAGAGGTTTTTCGGCTACTAGGACAGACACTTCAGTTGTCAGAGAGCGGATCCCGTGCCCGTTTCGGGGGGATCGTAAGAATACCCATCCGGACAACCTGTGTCAACGCAGACACGAAGACGTCTCGGCCGGGGCGATCTTCTCGCCGCCGAGTCCTCGAGCGCCCGATTGTCCGGATTGTGAAGCGGCCCCGAAAATACACTCGCGCGCGCGATCGTCAAGGCCGGAGGGAGGCGCGAATCGGCCTCACGGACCGGCGCTTTCCCAGAGCTCCTCGAGCAGCCCGGCGAGCTCCTCGGGAGCGTCGAGCGCGGGCTCGAGGCGACTGTCCTCGACACGCTGGCGCCAGGCGCGCGGGAAGGCCGATTCGAGCCATTCCCGTTCGAAGCCGGCCATCCCTCCCTCGCCCACGACGACCAGCGCCGGGACGCCGGAGGGCGCGGCGGGTCGGGCGGCCGATTCCACCAGCCAGGCACGCATCGAGGCGATCAGCTCGTCGGCGCTCTGACGCCTCAGCATGAGGTCGTACCACGGGACGGCCCATCCGTTGCGGACCACGAACTCGGTTCCGAGCCACCGCTCGACGAGCACGCTCGTGTACTCGCCCAGCGTCGGACGCCCGATCCGCTCCCATGCCTCCAGGAGCGGCAACCAGGAGTTTCGTTCGGCGTCGTCCCACTGGACGCGCGGCTCGGCGGCGGTCACGGAGAGCACGCGCTCGGGGTGCTCGAGGGCGAACTCCAGGACGATCGCCCCGCCGAGGCCGGTCCCGACCAGGTGCGCGCGCTCGATCTCGAGCCCGTCGAGGAGTCTGAGGAGATCGGCCCCGTGGGCGGTCACCGAGTAGTCGCCGTCGGCGGGAGCTTCGGAACGCCCCTGCCCGCGAAGGTCGTATCGGATGAGCCTTCGACCGTCGGCGCGGAGGAGCGGCAGGATCCGGAACCAGCTCCCGGTATCGTGCGCCCAGTCGGGGACCAGGACGACCGGAGTGCCGGTTCCGTCCGACTCGTAGAAGAGGCGCGGACCCTGCGCTCCGGCGGGCGCGGAAACGACGAGGAGGAACGCCGCCGCGAGACCCAACGACCGCACGCGGCTCGGAGCGGGCGACCATTTCCGGGGTCTGTTCGCTACCCGACAGACAGTCTGCATCCGGCCGGATATAGTGGGTTCGAGCTTGACGCGGAATCCGGGCAGCCGAGCCCGACCGGGACCAGCGATCCGGATTCTCGCCTGCCATCCACAGAGGCTCCTACCTTTCACGCGGGCGGTCCGGTTTGCCGGGTCGCCCGTCCTGCCTTTCGGGGCCTTTCGTTCGACACGCTTCGCATCAACCCATGGCCCGCAGCGCAGCCCGGGCGGCGTGGTACCCGCACATCCCGTGGATCCCGGGGCCCGGCGGAGTCGACGCCGAGCAGAGGTAGACGCCGCCGAGCTCGGTCGCGTAGGGGGCAACCGGAGACAGCGGCCGCGCGAAGGACTGCCGCAGGTCCATGAGCCCGCCGGCGATGTCGCCTCCCACGCAGTTGGCGTTGCGGGCCTCGATCTCACGCGGCCCCTTCGCCGAGCGCGCGAGGATCCGCTCCCGGAACCCGGGCGCGAACTCCTCGATCCGGGCCTCGATCGCGGCCGTCTCGTCCCCCCGCCAGCCGTTCGGCACGTGGCAGTAGGCCCACGCGACGTGCTTCCCCGCGGGCGCCCGGGAGGGGTCGAACAGACTCGGCTGCGCGACCAGGACGAACGGCCGCTCGGACGCCCGTCCCTCGACCACCGACCGCTCGGAGGCTTCGATCTCGGGAAGGCTCAGCGTGTCAGGACCGAGGCCCTTGTCAGGTTGAGGACCTCCGCCGACGCCGAGCCGGGAGCGCCCTTCAGGATCGATGTGCCCTGCGACTTCCACTCGCTTGCCGACGAGGGTCTTGAGCTTCTCACCAGAGATTTTCTCGACCTTGTACATCGTTCCAGTCGAGGCAACCGTCCCTGACGTTCCCGTAGCCGGACCAGCCGCGGGCCTCGGCTGCTGTTGCGGATCTGCGACCGTGGTGTCGGCGAGGATGTAATCCTCGAGAATGCCGGCGCGCTCAGCGACGTCCGGCTTTCTTCCCGGCACCTGATCCTCACGGTACAGACAGCCAGTCAGGGTCGTTGTCGGCTTTACCGTCGTCGTGATCTGCGGTTGAGCCTTCGACTGATCCTGCGCCGGCGCCTGAGCCGCGGCAAAGGTGGCGACCAGGAGAACCGGCAACGTTGCGAGGACGATCAGATTCTTAAGCACGCGCTTCACCTCTGCCCGCCCTAGTGTTGCAACCGACGGTCCAGAGGCGCGGCAGGCTCCGCGTTC
>Ga0209974_10000975_pt1 | contig 10053 bp, 10 predicted proteins | sample InoplaM3SPM_FD_187592 | JGI IMG/M metagenome (GOLD analysis project Ga0209974, IMG submission 187592) | Arabidopsis thaliana rhizosphere microbial communities from the Joint Genome Institute, USA, that affect carbon cycling - Inoculated... | ecosystem: Host-associated > Plants > Roots >...
CGCCACCGATTCGCTGGTCCGCCGCGCCACCTCGCTGCAGCTCACGGCCGATGCTCGGCCGCCGGTTGCGGGCCTGCCGTCTGCGCTGTGGTCGCAGCTTGGATTGGCCGAAGGCGCCTCGGTGCGCGTGTCGCAGGGGGCTGCTCATGCGGTGCTACCGGCCAAGCTCGACGCCACGCTGGCATCCACCGCGGTGCGTATTCCCGCGGGCCACCCGGCGACCGCATCGCTGGGTGCGATGTTCGGCCCCATCACCGTCGAGAGGGCCTGAGCATGCTCGACAGCTTCAACGCATTTGGCAGCTCGGTGCTGGGCGGCGCCTGGCCCACGGTCTGGGCGCTGATCAAGATCATCGTCCTGGTGGCGCCGCTGATGATCTGCGTGGCCTACCTGACACTGTGGGAACGCAAAGCCATCGGCTGGTCGCAGATTCGCCCAGGCCCCAATCGCGTGGGTCCGCTCGGTTTGTTGCAGCCCATCGCCGACGCGGTGAAACTGATCTTCAAGGAGATCATTCTTCCCACAGCGGCCAATCGCAACCTGTTCCTGCTCGGCCCCATCATGACCATCATGCCGGCCTTGGCGGCCTGGGCGGTGGTGCCCTTTGGGCCCGATGCGGCGGTGGCCAACATCAACGCCGGCTTGCTGTTCCTGATGGCCATCACATCGATGGAGGTCTACGGCGTGATCATTGCCGGCTGGGCGTCCAACTCGAAGTACGCCTTCCTCGGTGCGCTGCGCGCTTCGGCGCAGATGGTCAGCTACGAAATCGCCATGGGCTTTGCGCTGGTGGTGGTGCTGATGGTGTCGGCCAGCCTCAACATGACCGACATCGTGATGGGCCAGGGCAAGGGCATGTTTGCCGGCATGGGCGTGAGCTTCTTGTCGTGGAATTGGCTCCCGTTGTTCCCGATCTTCATCGTCTACTTCATCGCGGGCTTGGCCGAGACCAACCGCCATCCGTTCGACGTGGTCGAGGGTGAATCCGAAATCGTGGCCGGTCACATGATCGAGTACTCGGGCATGGCCTTCGCCATGTTCTTCCTGGCCGAGTACGCCAACATGATCCTGGTGTCGGTGCTCGCCGTGACCATGTTCCTCGGCGGCTGGCTGGCGCCGGTGTCGTTTGCTGCAATCGGCATGGAGACGCCGGCCTGGATTGTCAGCACTGCCTGGTTCTGGGACTGGTTCTGGCTGTTCGGCAAGACCTTTGTGGTCGTCACGGTGTTCCTGTGGGTGCGAGCCACCTTCCCGCGCTTCCGCTACGACCAGATCATGCGTTTGGGCTGGAAAATCTTCATCCCCATCACTCTCGTGTGGCTGGTGGTGGTGGGTTTGTGGATCCAGTCGCCCTGGAACATCTGGAATTAAAGGAACGGACATGAAGCCCCCACGCTCACTTCGTTCACTGCCCCCCATTGGGGCGCTGGCCTCCCTTGGGGCGGCCCGGCGGGAGACCTGACATGACTGCAATGGCATCCGTCAAAAACATCTTGTCGAGCTTCATGCTCACCGAGCTGCTCAAGGGCATGGCCCTGACCGGCCGGCACTTCCTGTCGCGCACGATCACCGTTCAGTTCCCTGAAGAGAAGACGCCGCTCAGCCCGCGTTTTCGCGGCCTGCATGCGCTGCGCCGTTATGAAAACGGTGAAGAGCGCTGCATCGCCTGCAAGCTGTGCGAAGCGGTGTGCCCGGCGCTTGCCATCACCATCGAGTCTGAAGTGCGCGACGACGGCTCACGCCGCACCTCGCGCTACGACATCGACCTGACCAAATGCATCTTCTGCGGTTTCTGCGAAGAGAGCTGCCCGGTCGATTCGATCGTTGAGACGCACATCTTCGAGTACCACGGTGAAAAGCGGGGCGACCTGTACTTCACCAAGGACATGCTGCTCGCCGTGGGTGACCGTTACGAGAAAGAAATCGCGGCCAACAAGGAGGCTGACGCGCGCTACCGCTGAAGGCCGCACGCGGGCTTCGCGCCGGCCCCGCGGCCGGTGATTCTTGCGCTCAAAAAATATGGACACATCCACCGCGCTCTTCTACCTTTTTTCTGCCGTGCTGCTGGGCGCGTCGTTTCGCGTCATCACGGCGCGTAGCGCGGTTCATTCCGCGCTCTTTCTCGTGCTTGCGTTCTTCTCGGCCTCCTGCGTATGGATGCTGCTGCGCGCCGAGTTCCTGGCCATTTCGCTGGTGCTGGTGTACGTCGGCGCGGTGATGGTGTTGTTCTTGTTCGTGGTGATGATGCTCGACATCAACGTCGATGCACTGCGCGGCGGTTTCTGGAAGCATTTTCCGGTGGCGGCCCTCGTGGGTGTGGTGATCGCGCTCGAGATGGCGCTGGTGCTCATCCCCGGGTTCGATCTGCGCGCCGCGCCCGTGCCTGACGCCAAGGCGATGCAGCTTGGCAACACCAAAGTGCTGGGCATCGAGGTCTACACCCACTATCTGTACCCGCTGCAGATTGCTGCCGTGCTGCTGCTCGTGGCGATCATTGCCGCCATTGCGCTCACGTTGCGCCACCGCAAGGACAGCAAGGCGATCAACGCCTCCGAGCAGGTGAAGGTCAAGAAGGCCGACCGCTTGCGCATCGTGAAGATGAAAGCCGTGGTCGAGCCGCCGCCCGCGCCGCCTGCGCCGTCCACCGGAGAAACAAAATGACAGGCCTGGCCTTGGGCCCCATCACGCTGGGGCACTACTTGTCGCTGGGCGCGATTCTGTTCGCGCTGTCGGTGATCGGCATCTTCCTCAACCGCAAGAACCTGATCGTGTTGCTGATGGCCATCGAACTGATGCTGCTGGCGGTCAACCTGAACTTCGTGGCGTTCTCCCACTACCTGGGCGACATGGCCGGCCAGGTGTTCGTGTTCTTCATCCTGACGGTGGCGGCCGCCGAGTCGGCCATTGGCCTGGCCATCCTGGTGGTGCTGTTCCGCAATCGGTCCAACATCAATGTCGATGAACTCGACACGCTGAAAGGTTGAGCCGGAATGTCCGCACAACTTTCTCAAAACCTCTTGCTGGCGGTGCCGCTGGCACCCCTGGCAGGCGCCGTCATCGCAGGTTTCTTCGGCAAGGCTGTCGGTCGGCGTGGCTCGCACATCGCCACCATCCTGGGCGTCCTGATCTCGTTCATCCTGTCGGCTATCACCCTCAAGGACGTGCTGGCCGGTGCCCGTTTCAATGCCACCGTCTACGAGTGGATGGTGCTGGGCGGCCTGAAGATGGAAGTCGGCTTCCTGATCGACGGGCTGTCGGCCATGATGATGTGCGTGGTGAGCTTCGTGTCGCTGATGGTGCACATCTACACCATCGGCTACATGGAAGAAGACGACGGCTACCAGCGCTTCTTCAGCTACATCTCGCTGTTCACGTTCTCGATGCTCATGCTCGTGATGAGCAACAACTTCCTGCAACTGTTCTTCGGTTGGGAAGCGGTGGGCCTGGTGTCGTACCTGCTGATCGGTTTCTGGTACACGCGGCCGACGGCGATCTTCGCCAACATGAAGGCCTTTGTGGTCAACCGCGTCGGCGACTTCGGCTTCATCCTGGGCATCGGCCTGGTGGTGGCATTTGCCGGCTCGCTCAATTACGGCGAGGTGTTCTCCAAGGGCGGCGAACTGGCCAAACTGAGCTTCCCCGGCACCGAGTGGATGTTGATCACCGTGATCTGCATCTGCCTCTTCATCGGCGCCATGGGCAAGAGTGCGCAGTTCCCGTTGCATGTGTGGCTGCCCGATTCGATGGAAGGCCCGACGCCGATTTCGGCGCTGATCCACGCCGCGACCATGGTGACGGCCGGCATCTTCATGGTGGCACGCATGTCGCCGCTGTTCGAGCTCTCCGACACCGCCCTGAGCTTCGTGCTGGTGATCGGTGCGATCACGGCCTTGTTCATGGGATTCCTCGGCATCATCCAGAACGACATCAAGCGGGTTGTGGCGTACTCCACGCTCTCGCAACTGGGCTACATGACGGTGGCGCTGGGCGCTTCGGCCTATTCGGTGGCGGTGTTCCACCTGATGACGCATGCCTTCTTCAAGGCGCTGCTGTTCCTGGCCGCGGGCTCGGTGATCATCGGCATGCACCATGACCAGGACATCCGCAACATGGGCGGCCTGCGCAAGTACATGCCCATTACCTGGTTCACTTCGCTGTTGGGCTCATTGGCGCTGATCGGCACGCCCTTGTTCGCGGGCTTCTACTCCAAGGACAGCATCATCGAAGCGGTACACGAAAGCCACCTGTGGGGCGCGCAGTTCGCCTACTTCGCGGTGGTGGCCGGCGTATTCGTCACGGCCTTCTATTCGTTCCGCATGTACTTCCTTGTCTTCCATGGCAAGGAACGCTTCCATCACAAGCCCTTCCCGGGCGAACACGATCACCATGACGACCATGGTGAGCACCATGACCCGCATGAATCGCGCTGGGTCGTGACGCTGCCGCTGGTGCTGCTAGCCATTCCCTCTGTGGTGATCGGCTACCTGACCATCAAACGCATGCTTTACGGTGATTTCTTCAAAGACTCGATCTTCTTCAATCTGGAGAAGCATCACGCGATGGAGAAACTGGCTGAAGAATTCCACACGCCCTGGGGCATGGCGGTGCATGGCCTGACCACGCTGCCGTTCTGGCTGGCGCTGGCGGGTGTGGTCACGGCCTATGTGTTCTACATGGTCAAGCCGGAGATTCCGGCCTGGTTCAAGTCACGCTTCGAGTTTGTTTACCGCGTGCTCGAGAACAAGTACTACTTCGACTGGTTCAACGAAAACGTGCTTGCCGCCGGCGCGCGTCTTCTGGGCACCGGCCTGTGGAAGGGCGGTGACGTGGGCACGATCGACGGTGCCATCAACGGAACGGCCCGGGCGGTGGGCGGGGTCGCATCGGTCGTGCGCCTGGTGCAGACAGGCTATCTCTACTGGTATGCGCTGGTGATGATCCTGGGTGTGATCGGGTTGATGACCTGGCAGTTGTGGCCTTACCTCAGCGCGACGCTGGGACGTTGATCGGTCACGGAGAACAAGAACATGGGTTTGATTAGCCTCGCCATCTGGTTGCCGATTTTGTCCGGCGTGTTGCTGCTCGCGCTGGGGCGTGACGAGCATGCGAACACGGTGCGCTGGTTGGCGCTGGTGGCCGCCATCGCCAGCTTCGTCGTCACCATCCCGCTGATTACAGGGTTCGACAACAGCACCGCTGCGATGCAGTTCCAGGAGAACCTGGAGTGGATTGCGCGTTTCCGCGTGCGTTACCACCTGGGCCTGGATGGTATTTCGGTGTGGTTTGTGCTGTTGACGGCCTTCATCACCGTCATCGTCGTGATCTCGGCGTGGGAGGTCATCACCGAGCGCGTGAACCAATACATGGGCGCGTTCCTGATCCTCTCGGGCATCATGGTCGGCGTGTTCTCGGCGCTGGACGGTCTGCTGTTCTATGTGTTCTTCGAGGCGACGCTGATCCCGATGTACATCATCATCGGCGTGTGGGGCGGGCCGCGACGCGTGTATGCAGCGTTCAAGTTCTTCCTGTACACCTTGTCCGGCTCGCTGCTGATGCTGATCGCGCTGATCTTCCTGTACTTCAAGTCGGGAAGCAGTTTCGAGATCCTCACTTGGCACAACGTGCCGCTGACGATGAGTGAACAGACGCTGCTGTTCTTCGCCTTCTTCGCGGCGTTTGCGGTCAAGGTGCCGATGTGGCCGGTGCACACCTGGCTGCCCGACGCCCACGTCGAGGCGCCCACCGGCGGCTCGGTCGTGCTGGCCGCCATCATGCTGAAGCTCGGGGCCTACGGCTTCCTGCGCTTTTCGCTGCCGGTCACGCCCGACGCTGCTCACCACTGGACATGGGTGGTCGTGGCCCTGTCGCTGATCGCCGTGGTCTACATCGGCCTCGTGGCCCTGGTGCAGCAAGACATGAAGAAGCTCGTTGCCTATTCGTCGATCGCGCACATGGGCTTCGTTACCCTGGGTTTCTTCCTGTTCAACGAGTTGGGCATCTCGGGCGGCCTGGTGCAGATGATTTCGCACGGCTTCGTCTCGGGCGCCATGTTCCTGAGCATCGGCGTGCTCTACGACCGCGTGCACTCGCGCGAAATCTCAAGCTACGGCGGTGTGGTCAACACCATGCCCAAGTTCACCGCTTTTGCGGTCTTCTTCGCCATGGCCAATTGCGGCCTGCCTGGCACCGGCGGTTTCGTGGGCGAGTGGATGGTGATTCTGTCCGCTGTGAAGGTGAACTTCTGGCTGGGCGCGCTGGCCTCCACCACACTCGTGTTCGGCGCGGCCTATACCCTGTGGATGGTCAAGCGCGTCTACTTCGGCGCCGTGGCCAATGAAGACGTGCGCGCGCTGCAAGACATCAACGCCCGCGAATACCTGATGCTGGCGCTGCTGGCGATTGCGGTCTTGGTGATGGGCCTGTACCCCAAGCCCTTCACCGACACCATGCACGTCAGCGTGACCGAATTGCTGAAGCACGTCGCAATATCCAAGCTGAACTGAGCAAGCAGAACTGAGCCCAAGCACATGAACGACATGAATTGGCTGGCCGTCTACCCCGAGCTCGTGCTGCTGGGCATGGCCTGCGTGGTGGCCATGGTGGACCTGTGGGTCACTCACCCGCGCCGCACCCCCACCTACCTGCTGACGCAGGCCACGCTGGCGGTGGTGGCGCTGATGCACTGGCTGTATTTCGACGGCGGCTTCACGATCTACGGCATGCAGCGCATGGTGGTCACTGACCCGTTGGGACAGCTGCTGGGGGCCTTCGCTGCCATGGCGGTGATGGTCGCGCTTGCCTATGCACGACCCTATGCCGAGCACCGCGAACTCCTCAAGGGAGAGCTCTTCACGCTGAGCCTGTTCTCGCTGCTCGGCATCTCGGTGATGCTGTCGGCGAACAACTTCCTCATCGTCTACCTGGGCCTCGAGTTGATGTCGCTGTCGCTGTACGCCATGACGGCGATGCGCCGCGACAACCTCGAAGCCACCGAGGCGGCGATGAAGTATTTCGTGCTCGGCGCGCTGGCCAGCGGCTTCCTTCTGTACGGGCTGTCGATGATGTACGGCGCCACCGGCTCGCTCGACATTCCACAGGTCTTCAACGCCATTGCCACCGGGCAGATCAACAAGGCCGTGCTGGTATTCGGCACCGTGTTCATCGTCGCGGGGCTGGCATTCAAGCTGGGCGCCGTGCCCTTCCACATGTGGATTCCCGACGTGTACCAGGGCGCGCCCACCGCTGTCACGCTGCTCATCGCCGGGGCACCCAAGCTGGCGGCGTTTGCCATCACCTTCCGTTTGCTGGTCGAAGGCATGTCGGGTGTGGCGGCCGACTGGCAGCAGATGCTGATGTTGCTGGCCGTGGCGTCCATGTTGCTGGGCAACCTGGCGGCCATTGCGCAGTCCAACCTCAAGCGCATGCTGGCCTATTCGACCATCGGTCAGATCGGTTTCATGCTGCTGGGCTTCACGCCGACGGTCATTTCCAACAACACCTTCTCGGCGGCCAACGGCTACTCGTCGGCGTTGTTCTATCTGGTCAGCTACGTACTGACCACGCTGGGTACCTTCGGCATCATCATGTTGCTGTCACGCCGCGGCTTCGAGAGCGAGAACATCGACGACCTGAAGGGCTTGGCCCAGCGCAGCCCCTGGTACGCCGCGGTGATGGCGATCTTCATGTTCTCGCTGGCCGGCATTCCGCCCACGGTGGGTTTCTACGCCAAGCTCGCTGTGTTGCAGGCGCTGGTGTCGACCAACGATGCCACCTACATCGTGCTGGCAGTGGTTGCCGTGTTGCTGTCGCTGGTGGGCGCGTTCTACTATTTGCGTTTGGTCAAGGTCATGTACTTCGACGAGCCGCGCGAATCGGCGCCCATCGCCACCACCGGCGACGTGCGCGTTCTGCTGTCGCTCAACGGGGGCGCGGTGCTGGTCTTCGGTCTGCTACCCGGCTGGCTGATGACGGTGTGCGCCAATGCCGTGCTGCTGGCGCTCAAGACCTGAGAGGGCACGCCGGATTCATTCACACCCACTGACACCACCCACATGAACGACAAGCATCTGCGCGAGGAGCTTGTCAGCTCGCAACAGGCCTACCTCGGCCACTTTCTCGATGTGCGGCGCGACGAGGTGCGCTTGCCCGATGGCAGCCTGGCCGCGCGCGAGTACATCGTCCACCCGGGTGCGGTGATGATTGTTCCCTTGCTCGACGATGGGCGCCTGGTCGTCGAGCGCCAGTTTCGCTACCCCATGGGGCGCGTGATGCTGGAGTTCCCCGCCGGCAAGTTGGATGTGGGCGAGCCACCGCTGCAGTGCGCCATCCGCGAGTTGGCTGAAGAAACCGGTTACCGCGCCCGCGAATGGGCGCGTGCCGGCATCTTGCACAACGCGATTGCCTACTCCGACGAAGGCATTGAAGTGTGGTTTGCGCGTGGCCTCGAACTCGGCAGCCGCGCACTGGATGCGGGTGAGTTTCTCGACGTGGAGATCACCACCGTGGCCACGCTCGAAGAACTGGCCCAGCGGGGTGAGCTCACAGACGCCAAGACTCTGATCGGCTTGCTGTGGTTGCAGAATTGGCATTCAGGCCGCTGGCAGATGGCTTGGCAAACCCCGTCGCCGGAGCCTGTGCCCATAATGCGGCCATGAAGGTTCTGAACCTGTGTTGTGCACATTCGCATCAGTTCGAAGGCTGGTTTGCCTCGGAAGATGATTTCCAGTCGCAACTCGAGCGAGGCTTGGTCGAGTGCCCGCTGTGCGCAAACAAGGTCATCACCAAGCTGCCCACGGCCCCGCGCTTGAACATTTCCAAGGCGCGTGAGCCTTCGGTGGTCGGTGAGCCCGCTGCCGCCACTCCGCCGGCGGGCGAAACCGTGACCACGCAGTCGATGTGGCTGCGTGCCGTGCAGCACGTGATGGCCACCACCGACGACGTCGGTGAGCGCTTCGCCGAAGAGGCGCGCCGCATCCACTACGGCGAAATTGAAGAGCGCGCGATCCGCGGCAAGGCCACGCGCGAAGATGCTCTTGCCCTGCAGGAGGAAGGCATCGAGGTCATGTCGCTGCCTCTGCCGGCAGCTGTCAAGGGCTCGGTTCAGTAGGCACAACAGTTGGGTGTCCGCGTGCCGTGCATCGACGGCAACGCAGGCGATGCTGCTGAGACCGTTGCCGTGTTGTGCAGCGTGAAGGAGGCGTCCTCCAGCGCAGAAACCAGCGTCTGACCGTTGCGGTCGAGCGTGAAGCATTCCTCGGCCCCAAGAATCACATCGCGTGGGTCGCCGTCTTGTGTGATCCACAGTTGGCCGCTGCGGCATTCGATGCGCTGGCCCTTGCGCGTGCGCAGGCTGAAGGTCTGACGGCGTGCCAGGTAGGCGGGCTGGGGAGTCAGGTCAAGGCGCATGGTGGGCTCCGTTGTGGCGATGAACTCGCATGCAGTTCGTTCATGTGTCCGAGCCGAACAGCATCGAATCTGACTACAGTCTCGGGGGTAGGCCGGTCGTGCACAAACGTTCGTTTGTCATGTTCTGCATGCGAAATTGGAATGTGAAGGCCGGCCATGCGACGCTACCAATTGCCCCCGCTGGACTTGCTCGAAGCCTTTGAAGCGGCGGCGCGGCACCTCAGCTTCACGCGGGCGGCCGACGAGCTGTCGCTCACGCAGTCGGCCATCAGCCGGCAGATTGCCGCGCTCGAAGCCCGGTTGGGTGTGCCGCTCTTCCAGCGCTTGCACCGAGCCCTGCAGCTGACCGAAGCGGGGCAGCAGCTGCATCTCACTACCGGCGCCGTGCTGCAGCAAATGCACAGCGTTACCGAGCGGCTGCGCCAGGGCGAGCGGCAGAAGACGGTGGTCGTTACCACCACGCCGGGTTTTGCCGGGCTGTGGTTGATCCCGCGCCTATCGGCCTTCACGGCGACACATGCGGACGTGGACGTGCGCATCTCCGATATGGCCGTAGATCACATACTTGCCCGGCAGTTCCGCCTCCAGGCTGTTCCTGTAATACGTCAGCATTTCGCGATTATGTCCAACCGGCACGGCATAATCGGT
>Ga0209974_10000976_pt1 | contig 10035 bp, 10 predicted proteins | sample InoplaM3SPM_FD_187592 | JGI IMG/M metagenome (GOLD analysis project Ga0209974, IMG submission 187592) | Arabidopsis thaliana rhizosphere microbial communities from the Joint Genome Institute, USA, that affect carbon cycling - Inoculated... | ecosystem: Host-associated > Plants > Roots >...
GTGGTAGGGGAGGTGGGGCACCGGCGTCATTGTTCCGAGAACGGGGACCGGGCGGGCTGGGCAGGAGCCGCGGATGGCGCAATAGCCAGTGAGGATGGCCGCGGTGACAACGGCCGCCACGGCGGTCATGACTGTCACGCTGGTGGTTATTACAGGGAGTATCATGATGCGGTTGGTGTTTGCCGATACTATCAGTGTGATCGAGAAGCGCATTGATGTTTCGATCTACCTGGCCGATGATATCACTGAATCACAGCGTCTTGAGCTGGAGAACGCTATCCGCGAGGTGCCGATTGTCACCGATATAGTCTATATTTCCAAAGAAGAAGCACGCGACATCTTTGAGGAACAAAACCAAAATGAGCTTGAAAGCCTGGAGGCACTTCGCGAGGTCCAGGAAAATCCGTTCCCGGCATCACTGCGGGTGAGCACCAGCGACCCTAATCGTCTCAGCGAAATTAGCGATGTGGCCGAGCGCGAGCAGCTCGCAGCCCTCCAGTCAGCGCCGCCGTCGAACTCCGGTGAGCGCCGCGATGCCATCGAGCGTATTGCCGGCTGGTCGCGCCTGTTCGAGACCGCCAGTCTGGTCGCATCGGTTGTATTCGTCATTATATCGATGCTGATTATTTTCAACACTATTCGCATGGCTATTTATAACCGGCGTGAAGAAATCCAGATGATGCGGCTGATTGGCGCCGATCCGAGCTTCATACGCGGGCCATTCTTTGTCGAAGCGGCACTCTACGGCGTCCTTGCTGCATCGATCGCCACCGTGCTTGTGTATACGGCAATTCTATTGCAATCGAACTTCTTCTCGGCACTGCAGCAGCAAGAAATACAGGTCGCCAGTACCGTCGAACTCTTCAAGGCGTGGCCATTTTTGATAATTCCTGCTATGATGCTAATCGGCATCACCATCGGAGTTGCGTCGTCAACCTTCGCCATCCGCCGGTATCTTAAAGACAAGCGAGTTCGTTAGGGCAGTAGGCCCGTTTTACGCTTGCTACAACGTTGTCTATAGCACATTTGACGGTTCGCTAGCATAAGCACATAATCATAAGCATCATAACGTCCACCACACGAATATGAATAGAATATATTTGACGCGACCATACCTGACACGATACATCTCCGCATCCGCAGCGGTACTGATAGCCGTAACTGGCGCACAACCAGTTGCTAATGCTGTCGGTAATTTCCAGGAACGAATCGACCAGCTCAAGCAAGAGGTGGGCGATTTAAATGACACTGCTACCGAGCTACGGGTAGAAGGCGACACGCTCGCCGATGCTGTTGCGGCTCTCAAGCAGCGAATTGCCGAACTACAGGCCAAAATAGCCGACAATACAGCCAAGAAAGCTGAGCTGGAAAAGCAAATTGCTCAGGCCAAACGTGACATCAAAGAGCGCAACACTGCACTCGCAAACAACCTCCGAATGATGTATCTTGAAGGCGAAATCAGCAGCCTCGAGAAAGTTGCTTCCAGCAGCAGTATCAGCGAATTTGTCGATAAACAAGAGTACCGCAACAAAATCCAGGAACGCATCAAGGACGCTGTTGGCGAGATCAAAGACCTGAAAAAAGAGCTCGAGCAACGAGAAACGCGCGTGCAGCGTTTAATACAAGACGACACCGCCATGAAGGCCGACATTGATCGCGAACGCGCCAACCAGGCGCGGCTACTGGCTGAAACTCGCGGCAAGGAATCTGAATACAAGAAAAGAATTGAAGGCAAAAAGGAGCAGATCAGCGATCTACAAGCCGAACAAGCAGCTGCAATCGCCGCCGCGGCCGCGCAAAGCGGCAGTTATTTCGTCGGTGGGGGCGGAGCTGGTGGCTATCCTTGGTCAAACGCTGGCTTCCCGTGCGCTGGCGGCGATCCTTGGGGTATGTGCTTCCGTCAATGTGTTAGCTATACCGCTTGGAAAGTAGCCTCGACCGGACGGCATATGCCGTACTGGGGCGGCATCGGCAACGCCAACCAGTGGCCAGGCAATGCTGAAGCTGCCGGTATTCCAACTGGCTCAGAGCCACGCAAGGGCGCAGTAGCAGTCATGATGAGCGGCCCGTACGGTCACACGATGTATGTTGAAGACGTCCTAGATGGCGGCAGCCAGATACGCATCAGCGAATACAATTACGGTTGGGACGGCCGTTACTCAGAGCGCGTCCAATCTTCGGCCGGACTTATCTATATCTATTTCTAACTGACAGACAGCTAAGTATTGAAGGGCGCCCTCGGGCGCTTTTTTGAGACGGGCGCTCAGCGGTAAAAGCATACGACATAAGCTTATTGACAATACATCACTCTTATGCTAATATCCATTAAGAATGATCCGAAAAATAAAAACATCTTCTGAAAAAGTCATCCGTCACAGCGAATTTCTCAGCAAGGCGGTTATGGGCATAGCGATGGCTGCTGCTGTATTGTCGCCGTTGCCGCTCTTGGCGGCGGATGGTTACGATGCCCAGATAGACGCTACACAGCGAGAAATCCAGACGTACAAGAATGAGCAGGTGAGACTGCGTGACTACGAAGAGCAGCTCGTTGACGCCATGGCCAGCCTCAATGTGCAGCTACGCGATGTGAACATTCAGATCCGTGCAAACCAGCGAAAATATGACTCTCTGACCAAAGCGCTTCTTAGCAAAGACCAGGAAGTTCAACAGAAAAGCCGCGAACTCGGCAGTATTCTGCGTCAAGCCTATCTCGACAACGAAATTACACCGCTGGAGATGATTGCTTCGAGCAAGACAGTCAGTGAGTACATGGATTACTTTGAATCACGAGATCGCCTGCAGGCCGAAATGCTCAAAAACCTCGAGATTGTCAAAGAGGCCAAGCAAGAGTTGCTCGTTAAGCGCGACGAAGTCGATCGAGTGCTGCGCGATGGCCGCGCAATGCGCGATACGCTGGAGCTTAAGAAAAACGAGCAAGACGAGCTGATACGCCGTACCCGCGGACAGCAAGAGGCCTACCGTAACCTCGTTATCGAACGCAACAAAAACATTGCCGAACTACGCGACGAACAGCGTGGTGCCAACCAATCTTTCTTCGTCAACGGCAAGATTATTGCCGGCGACCCGAACAAAGGCGGCTATCCCAAGCGATTAGACCGCGCTCCCCAAGACAGCCTGGTAGACCCATGGGGTATGTACAACCGCGAGTGTGTTAGTTACACCGCCTGGAAAGTTCACCAAGCAACCGGCAAAATGCCCTACTGGGGCGGCCGCGGCAATGCCAACGAATGGCCAACCAGCGCCGAAACAGACGGCATTGAGACGGGCAATGTTCCAAAGAAGGGCGCCGTCGCCATCGCGTTCATCGGCCCGTACGGACACTCTATGTACGTTGAGGAAGTGCTGAAGAACGGCGACATCCGCGTCAGCGAGTACAATTACTTTATCGATGGCACGTACACTGAGCGCATCACTAGCGCCGCCGGACTGACGTATATATACTTCGAGGAGTAATTATAGGGTATAGGGGCAAGGGGGTAGGGTATAGTAGCTGCATGGCTACTCAATCTTTCAAGGGACTGGTGGTGTGGCAGAAATCGGTCGAGCTTGTAGTCTTGACATACGAGATCACAAAGTTGCTTCCGAAGTCCGAGTCTTATGGACTTGTCTCGCAGATGCAGCGTGCGGCTGTTTCGATTCCATCAAATATTGCAGAGGGTTACATGCGTAACAATCGTAAAGAATATATACAATTCTGCTCGATAGCGGCTGGCTCGGCGGCTGAGCTCGAAACCCAGATGCTACTCGTCAATCGTCTCTACGAGTCGGTCGATACCGTAGAAGCGGCTAACTACTTATCTCAGATACAAAAAATGCTACACGTACTAATAAGTAAGCTAAAAACTAACCCCTAGACCCTATACCCTAGATCCTATCTTCCATGCTACCATAAACAAGATACATCATAAGTTATTCGTAGGAGAATATTATTTACTATGTCGGAGCAAGAGCGTAAAGATAAGGCGCCAGCGCGTCATGCGGTCGCAGGCGTGGCCGACAAGCCAAAACGTCAGCTGTCGCTAGGTGTCGTACTAGCCGTAGTGGCATTAACGGCAGCGGTGTCGTTTATAGCTGGTGCCCGAGGCAATGAATTGGCAAATCTCGTGCGGGGCGGTCAAAACGCCGACCTGCCAGCAAAGCTCGATTACAGTGAGCTGGATGCGGTGTACAGCACGCTGCGTAACAACTACGATGGCCAACTGAGCACGCAAGAGCTACTTGACGGCGCTAAAAAAGGGTTAGTTGAGGCGTCAGGTGACCCGTACTCGGAGTACTTCACTGACACCGAGGCAAATCAGTTTTTCTCTGACCTTGATGGCGAATTCAGCGGCATTGGCGCTGAACTGGGCATCAAAGAAGACATACTCACCATCATCAGCACGATTGACGGCAGTCCAGCCCAAAAAGCGGGTTTGCGAGCTGGAGACGCTATCGGTCTTGTCAACGAAGAAGACACCAGCAGCTGGTCTATCGATGAGGCCGTTTCGAACATTCGCGGCGAAAAGGGTACGACCGTGAAGCTGACAATCCGGCGCGGTGATGAAGTCAAAGAGATCAACGTCGTGCGTGACGATATCGTCAACCCGAGTGTTCGCCAGGAGATTCTGGACGGCAATATTGGCTATCTGCGACTGTCGCGCTTCAACGATACTGACACGCTACGTTTAAGCGAAGCGGCGGCACGTGATTTCAAGCAGCGCGGTGTGAAAGGTGTGATCCTGGACATGCGCGGTAACGGTGGCGGCTACGTAACGGCAGCCCAGGAGATAGCCGGGCTATGGCTTGATAGCAGCAAGACGGTCGTAGAAGAGCGCCAGGGTAGTAAAGTGATTGAGAACCTCAAGGCGACAGGCGACCCGGTGCTCAAAGGCGTGCCGACGATTGTGCTTGTCGACAACTACAGCGCTAGCGCCAGCGAGATTGTCGCCGGTGCTCTGAAAGATCACGGTGCGGCTCGGTTGGTGGGTGAGCAAACCTACGGCAAGGGCAGTGTGCAAACTATCAAAGACGTCATTGGCGGCGGCCAGCTGAAAGTGACGGTCGCTAAGTGGTACACACCAAACGGCAAGAACATTGACGGCGAAGGTATCGCACCGGACGTCGAGGTATCCTTGAGCGAAGAAGACTTTGAGGCTGATCGTGACCCGCAACGGGATCGCGCGCTGGAACTACTGAAATAAAAGGAGTATAGTTGTACCTATCATGAGCGAAAAACAATACAAAATCTTATTAGTAGAAGACGACGAAGCCCTTAGCCAGGTGTATGGCGACCGCCTGAAGCTTGAAGGCTTTGACGTATTGCATGTCAGTAACGGCGAAGACGCTCTGGCGGCTGCAAAAGACTACAAGCCCGACCTCGTGCTATTAGACGCGATGATGCCGAAAATCACAGGTTTTGACGTATTGGATATTTTGCGCAACACACCCGAGACGGCTCATGCACGAGTAATTATGCTCACTGCTCTCAGCCAGGCAAAAGACAAAGAGCGTGCAGAAGCACTCGGCGTGGATGAATACTTGGTGAAATCGCAGGTAGTCATTAGCGACGTCGTAGAGCGGATTAAGCACCACCTCGGCATACAGTAAACCCAAGCGTTTCTATAAACATTAGCACTTATTGACTTTGTGTCAACATTGTGCTAATGTTTTTATATGAACGCATTAGTGCCTGGACATGATGGCCCAGACAAAAACAAAGAAACTGCAGAAAATCTAGACGTAGAGCGGAGAACTGAAACGTCAGAGCTCATGCTTGAATGTGTGGAGAATGTGGCTGATATTTTAAAAGAAGCTATGCCAGAGTACCGTGGCATCACTGTATTCGGATCAGTTGCGAGAGGCGAGGCGCGTCCCGATAGCGATGTTGATATATTTGTCTTAGTAAATCCGGACGAAACAGCACCTGTAGCAACCAGATTCCTCGGCAATACTCCCGACGCAAGGATAACTAGCACGGTAGAGGATGGGCCGCTAGAAGGGACGACACACTTTCATGGGGCGGTAGATATAGATTACAAGTTTACTGTAATAGATATGCTGAAAGCACAAGGTGTTAACAAGGCTGACGTTATTGTAATGCCTGTGGATCAGGAGATCGTAGACACAGGAACGCAACTAGTGATAGACTCAGTGACACGTTACGAGTCAGAGGGCATGAGAGTAGTCCCAAGAAATATAGAGGCGCTTTTTCATGCTCAAGTTGGTTCTGGTGATCTACTAGATCTACAGCAGACTGTTATAAAGAAGTTACTTACATCAGAAGAAGGAGAAACCGCTTGGCGTATGATTCGCCATATGGTGATCGCACGAGAACAAGGCAGGGGTGGCGATTATAGTGATCCTTCATACAGAAAAATCCCGGCAGACCTACAGGAGGCTGCCGAGATGTATGGGGTGGGCGAGTAAGTTATTTTTTCCGAAGACTACTCAACGACAACTTGTGTGCGACGAGCGGTTTTGCCGGTGAAGCGGCGTACTTTGACTTCGCGGAAGCCAACGACACCATCTTTTGCGGCGTGAATGGTGAAATTGTTGCTCAGGTAGGTACCAGCGCCAGCGATCTTGGTAGAGCCGACCTGACGAACGATAACTTCGCCGTTGCTTACTTTGTGGCCGCCAAACCGCTTGACGCCTAGGCGTTGGCCAGCGTTGTTATGGACGTTTTTACTGCTTCCGCCTGCTTTAACTTTACTCATATCTTCTTTCTTCTCCTGTAGACAATGATCTAACCTATACTCTAGTGAGCACTAATAGCTCGCGTGCGACAAGCTGGCTTTCTCGATGGTAGAGTAGTTCGCTGTGTCTCACGTGCTTGAAATCTATTCGATTATATCCGATAGCGGCTAAATCGTCAATGAATGGCAGATGGAGAAATGATTTGCCAACGCGCCAGGCGGGGACGGCTAGGCAGAGGGGCGTGCCTGAGGCGATTTGGGGTGCAAGGTTCTGCAGGAAGGCACGGTGCAGGGTGTCGCAACTGTTCATAATTTTATCCAGCTCAACGGGGGCGGGGAGGGTCTTCAGCGGCGTGCCGAGATAGGTCTCTGAGGCGACGATGTCGATGGGCTGCCGCCACTTATGATTGGTCGCGTCGCCGCGTTCAAGGTGCCATGCATGTACTGCTCCGGTTGCGCCTTGCAGCCAATTAATATTGTCACGCGTGTAGCGCACCATGCGCTCGTCCAGGTCGCAGCCATAAACAGGGTAGTGCATCAGGAGTGCCTCCTGTAGGATGACACCAGTGCCACAGAAGGGGTCGAGGACGACAGGCGACTTTTCGGCAGTGTTTCTTGTTTCTTGTTTCTTGTTTCTAACCTGGCCGGCGGCCAGATTAATGATTATCTGCGCCAGTTTCGGCGGCAGCATACCCACGTAGGCATCGCGCATTGGGCGTTCGCGGTCGCGGCGGGTGTAACTTTCGATATTTTGTACATGCACGGCTTCGGCGATGATGGTACTGCTGCCATCTCGCACTAACATGAGTTCGACGCCGCGGTCGCCGGTGAGGCGGTTGTGTAGCGTCTGGGCGCTGGACAGCGCAGTATCGGTGTTGGCAACAATCCGCACGGAGCGGCCGGTTTGTTTAATGATTTTTTTGAGCTCTAGTGTGCTGCTGTTGATGCGCGACGGCGTGACATGCACGTCGTAGGCGCTGATGCCGAATTGGACTTTGCCGTCGGGTATATGAGACAGATGATCAGGAAGCTGGCGGCCAACGAAGTTTACAAGTTTGTCCCAGTCAGTGCTGGGAAGCGATGCGAGTACCCGGCCAGTTTTGATACTGCCGCCGAGCCGGTCGAAGTTAGGCGCCGAATCTGTCTTAACGAGCGCATATTTTCCGGCGATTGGCTGGACGTGCGCAGCACCAAACAACGCCTCGAGTTCAGCGAGTCCGAGCGCGGGCTGGCGGCCTAAGATGTGTAGGTAAGTTGTCATTGAAGCTCATTATACTTTATGCCGTATGCTTTATACCTTATACTAACTGGCATGGCTTTTCGTAAATGGTTGAGTATACTGTCGCTTTTTGCTGTTATCCTGCTGGTTATTTTTGCATGGAAAGACATAACGCATGCCTGGAAGCTCTTGGAACAGGTCAATGTTTGGGTGCTTCTGCTGGTGATTCCGGCGCAAATCCTTAGCTATTATGCCAGCGGTGAGATCATCGCTAGCTTTCTGCGCTCGAAAGGTGATTTGATGGATATCAATAGTAGTGAAATCGTGCGGTTTTCGCTTGAGTTCAACTTTGTAAACCACATCTTGCCAACGGCTGGGCTATCGGGCGCTTCGTATGCGACCTGGCGGTTCAAGCATCTCGGTGTAAGTCCAGCGAGAGCCGCATTGGCGAACGTACTGCGGTTCGGGATTGTATTTGTGGCGTTTTTGGTGCTATTGGTCATCGCCGTGTTTGCGCTCGCGCTAGACGGTCAGGTCAACCGGCTGATGCTGCTGTTCGCGGGTTCGCTTTCGACGCTCATTGTTGTGGCGACGCTGTTGGCGGTGTATGTGGTCAGCTCGGCGCCTCGCTCAAGAGCGGCCGGTCGTCAATTGGCACGTTTCGGCAACGCCGTAGTCAACCGGTTCTCTAAAAAGAAGAATATTATCAGTGAAGCCAGGCTCGAGGACTTTCTCACGGAGATGCATCACGACTATGTCCTCATGCGAAAGACTCCCGGTCAGCTAAAATTGCCGCTGGCGTGGGGCTTTTTGTTCATTATTCTCGAGGTGCTGCTGTTTGTGATTGTTTTTGCATCGCTCGGCGAGTTTATCAATCCGGCGGCGCTGCTGTTGGCGTTTGGGTTTGCGGGTTTTGCCGGCGCATTTGTGGCGACACCGGGCGGAGCCGGAGCGTACGAGGCAGTTATGATCTCGTTTCTGGCGAGTGCCGGGGTGGCTCAAGGCGTGGCGATTGCCGGTGTCGTGTTGGCACGCGTGATACTTATCCTTATTACTATCGCGACTGGCTATATTTTCTACCAACTGACGTTGCTCAAGTATGGAAAAAAAGATTTGAAAGATGTTGCAAAACAGTAGCGACGACAGCGCACTAGTGATGAGCGTCGGCGAGTGTGTGGCGCTGGTAAACCAAACGTTGGAGTACGCGTTTTCGCCAGTTGTGGTTGAAGGCGAGGTGGGATCGTTTGGGGTTAACCAGGGGAAATATGTCTTTTTTGATATCAAAGACAGCGAGGCGACGCTGGGCTGTTTTATGACGGTTTGGCAACTGCGCATGCCGCTCGAAAACGGTATGCGCGTCCGCGTCGTGGCGCAGCCAAAACTGACAAAATGGGGCAAATTCAGCCTGACGGTACGCGAGGTAATACCGACGGGCGAGGGCAGTCTCAAACGGGCGTATGAATTGCTGAAAGACAAGCTGGACAAAGAGGGCTTGTTTGCGCCCGAACGCAAACGAAGCCTGCCGCGCTATCCGGAAGCGATCGGGCTTATCAGCTCTGAGCAGGCGGCGGGATATGCGGATTTTGTAAAAATTGCGGCGGCACGCTGGCCGCTTGCGAAGCTGATGGTGCGACACTGTCGAGTGCAGGGAGCTGCGGCGGCAGATGATATTATTGACGCTCTGCGCGCCCTTAACGAGCTCGCCGAACCGCCGGAAGCTATCGCAATAGTGCGTGGTGGCGGCAGTGCCGATGATTTGGCGTGTTTCAACGATGAACGGCTCGTGCGAGCTATCAGCGCCAGCCGCATACCGGTGATTGCGGGTATTGGTCATGAAGTTGATGAAACGCTGGCCAGTCTGGCAGCTGATGTGATGGCGTCGACACCGAGCAATGCAGCCGAATTGCTGCTGCCTGACGAAGCGGCATTACGGCTGCGTCTCGGCGAGCGGCGAGCAACACTTGGCGGCCGGCTGACGGCAGTGCTGAATGAGCAAAAACAGGCACTTGCGGCACAGCGTCAGCGCCTTACGGTGCTAGTGCGGATGAAGCTGGACACGACACGCAAAGCACTTGAGGCGTCGCGTACGTTACTCCGGCAATTGGACCCGAACACGGTGCT
>Ga0209974_10000978_pt1 | contig 10032 bp, 10 predicted proteins | sample InoplaM3SPM_FD_187592 | JGI IMG/M metagenome (GOLD analysis project Ga0209974, IMG submission 187592) | Arabidopsis thaliana rhizosphere microbial communities from the Joint Genome Institute, USA, that affect carbon cycling - Inoculated... | ecosystem: Host-associated > Plants > Roots >...
CCCGAGCCAGCCGGGCGTCTGGTACGCGGGCACGTCGCCGCAGGGCCTGTTCCGGTCGAACGACGGCGGTGCGACGTGGGAAGGCGTGTCCGGTTTCAATGGGAACCCGCAGCGCAAAGCGTGGTGCGGCGGCGATCAGGACGGCACGCCGGACGGACCGAAGATGCATTCGATCCTCGTCGATCCGCGCGATCCCGCGCACATGTATATCGGAATGTCGGGCGGTGGCGTCTTCGAAACGACGGACAATGGCGCCCAATGGAAGCCGCTCAACAAGGGAGTGAGGGCCGACTTTTTACCGGATCCCGCGCCCGAGTACGGGCACGATCCGCATTGCGTGCGCCTCGCCGGCGGCCAGCCCGACCGCCTGTACCAGCAGAATCACTGCGGCATCTATCGATTGGATCGCCCGGGCGACCAGTGGCAGGACATCGGCGCCGGGATGCCGAAGTCGGTGGGCCCCGTAGGCTTTCCGCTCGCCGTCGATTCGCGGGATCCCGACACGCTGTGGGTGTTCCCGATGGATGGGACCACGGTCTGGCCGCGCACGGCACCGGGCGGTCGTCCCGCGGTCTATCGTTCGCGTGACGGCGGCCGCACGTGGAAGCGCCAGAATCAAGGACTGCCGAAGTCGCAGGCCTGGTGGACCGTCAAGCGGCAGGCGATGACGGCGGACAATCGTGACCCCACGGGGATTTATTTCGGTACGACGTCCGGCGAACTCTGGGGCAGCCGCGACGAAGGTCGAACGTTCCGCTGCCTCGCGCGCCATTTGCCACAAATCTATGCCGTCGAAGCCTCGATCGGCTGACGCGCGCTGCAGGTCATTCCGGTGACGGCACGCACATCACAGGAGGCCGCGACGATCGTGCGTGTCCGCATTCCGTCGCCGCTTCGCTCGTACACGGGCAGCGCCGAAGTCGGGGTTGCGGTGCCGGTGCTTGCGCCGGAGTTGCCGCCGACGGTGAGCGGCGTACTCGCCTCGCTCAATCTCAACTACCCCGGCATCCGCTTCCGGATCGTCGATGAACAGGGCAAGGTGCGCCCGCACATCAAGTTGTTCGTCGGCAGCGATGCGACGCGCGATCTGGGCGCGCCGATCCCCTCCGGTGCGACGCTGATGATCGTCGCCGCGCTGTCGGGCGGCTGAAGAGCAACACGCGGTTCCATCGCACGCATTGCAGTGCAACATTCTGTTTGCGGGCGGGTCGGCAAACCGGTTAAAATCGTCGACTTTGCGTGGCAGGTCGCGGGCGCTCGTCGGCGAGCATTTGCGGCTTGTCCAAGCCGTGGCTACGCCGCTTTCCACGAGGCCCTTCAAGGCCGTGTTCGTCTGGCAGGCGGCGGCGACAGTGATCATCGCAGCGATCGCCGGCGCAGTGGCTGGCGTTCACGGCGCGCTGTCCGGCGTGCTGGGCGGCCTGGTCAACCTGTCGGCGGGCGTCGTGTACGCATTCGTGCTCGCGCTCGCGCCGGGTAAAACGCCCGGGGCTGCGGTGGTGGCGCTCTTCCGCGCCGAGGCTTGCAAAATCCTGGCGGTCATCGCGCAGTTGTGGCTGGTGCTCGCGACTTACAAGGAGGCTGTCGTGCCGGCGTTCCTGGCAGCCTTCGTCGTAACGGTGTTGCTGTTCCGGGTTGCTTTGTTCGTTCGCGATTGACGTTGCCGCTCTTCCTGCGATGGCTGCTTCCTACGATTCCCCGACCGAGTACATCCAGCATCACCTGACGTTCTTCACCCATCCGGTCAGGGAGGGTGAATTCTGGAAGCTGAACGTCGACACGCTGCTGACAACGCTGGTGCTCGGCGCACTGGTGTTCGGCTTCATGTGGCTCGTCACGCGCAAGGCGTCGCAGGGCGTGCCGTCGAAGACGCAGGCGTTCGTCGAACTGTCGATCGACTTCGTCAACGAGCAGGTCAAGAGCATCTACAACGGGACGAGCCGCATCGTGGCGCCGATCGCGCTGACGACGTTCGTGCTCGTGCTGTTCATGAATGCGATGGACTTCCTGCCCGTCGACATCATGTCGTCGCTCTTCAGCACGCTCGGCTTCCACGAGTTCCGCATGGTGCCGACCGCCGACGTGAACACCACGTTCGCGCTGGCGCTCGCGGTATTCGCCCTGATGATCTTCTACAGCATCCGGATCAAGGGATTCGGGGGTTGGGTGCACGAACTCTTCTGCGCGCCGTTCGGCGCCAACCCGCTGCTGTGGCCATTCAACCTCCTGTTCAATGCCGTCGAGTACCTGTCGAAGCCGCTGTCGCATTCGCTGCGGCTGTTCGGCAACATGTACGCGGGCGAAATCATCTTCCTGCTGCTCGGCATGTGGGCTGCGACCGGCCTCGTCGGGACGATTTTCGGCGCCGTGCTCCATCTCGGCTGGTCGATCTTCCACATCCTGATCGTCGTGCTGCAGGCCTACATCTTCATGATGCTGACCGTCGTCTACATCGCGATGGCGCACGAGCATCACTGACCGCGTACTCGTCACCGGCTTCCATACACAAACCGAAAGGAAGAAAGCAATGGACAAGATGCAATTCGTCGCGATGATCCAGGCCTACACGGGCGTCGGCATCGGCTTGATGATCGGCCTCGGCGCGCTCGGCGCGTGCATCGGCGTAGGCATCATGTGCTCGCGCTTCCTGGAAGGCGCGGCACGCCAGCCGGAGTTGATGCCGCAGCTGCAGGCGAAGGTATTCCTGCTGCTCGGGCTGATCGACGCGTCGTTCATCATCGGCCTCGGCATCGCGATGCTGTTCGCGTTCGGCAATCCGCTGATCCCTGCCGGTCTCAAGTAACGCGGCTTCGCTACGCGCGCAGGGGGTCCCCGATGAACATCAATCTCACACTGCTGATGCAGGCCGTCGCGTTCGCGGCGTTCATCTGGTTCACGGCGAAGTTCGTGTGGCCGCCGCTGATGCGCGCGGTCGAAACGCGCCAGCGCCAGATCGCCGAAGGTCTCCAGGCCGGTGAGCAGGGCCGGCAAAACCTCGTCTCGGCGGAGAAGCGTGTCGCCGACATGATCAACGAGGCGAAGGCAAAGGCCGGCGAGATCGTCGCGACCGGCGAAAAGTTCAAGGCGGAAACGATCGATCAGGCGAAGGTCGAGGCCACCGCGGAACGCGACCGCATCATCGCCGCCGCCAAGGCCGAGGCACAGCAGGAATACGCCGCGGCGCGCGAGCAGTTGCGCAATCAGGTCGCCGATCTTGCCGTCGCCGGCGCCGCCCGGATCCTGAAGCGTGAAGTCGACAAGAACGCCCACGCGGATCTGCTCGCGGCGATTCGCCAGGAACTGTAGGCGGCGCGATGGCTGAACTTGCAACGATTGCCCGGCCCTACGCGGAAGCGGCGTTCGAACTTGCGCGCGAAGCGCAAGCGCTGCCGAAGTGGTCGGAGATGATGCGATTCGCAGCGACGATCGTCGGCGATCCGCGCGTCGCCGAAGCGCTCGACAACCCGCGCCTCGACGCCGGGGCCAAGGCGTCGCTGCTGCTGTCGATCGCCGGCGACCGCTTCGACGAGGAGGCGCGCAACTTCATTCGCGTGCTCGTCGAAGGTGAACGCGTGATGCTGTTGCCGCAGATCGCGACGATGTTCGAGACGCTCAAGGACGACGCCGAAGCGACGGCCAAGGCGACGATCGAAAGCGCGTTCGAGATGAGCGACGCGCAGGTCGACGAATTGCGCCGTGCGCTCGAAAAGCGCTTCGGCCGGAAGATCGAGGCGACCGTAACCGTGAATCCCGAGTTGATCGGCGGCGCGCGCGTGACGGTCGGAGACGCAGTGCTGGACGGCTCGGTGCAAGCCAAGCTCGCCGCCATGCACGCCCAATTGCGGGCGTGAGGAGAACGTCATGCAACTGAATCCATCGGAAATCAGCGAACTCATCCGGTCACGCATCCAGAACCTGGACATGAGCGCCGAAGTGCGCACGCAGGGGACGGTCGTTTCGATCACCGACGGCATCTGTCGCATTCACGGCCTGTCGAACGCGATGCAGGGCGAGATGCTGGAATTCCCGAACAACACGTTCGGTCTCGCGCTCAATCTGGAGCGCGACTCCGTCGGCGCGGTGATTCTCGGCGCCTACGAGCACATCACCGAGGGCGATACCGTCAAGTGCACGGGCCGGATCCTTGAAGTTCCGGTCGGCCGCGAGCTGATCGGGCGCGTGGTGAACTCGCTCGGCCAGCCGATCGACGGCAAGGGACCCGTCAACGCGAAGGAAAGCGACGTCATCGAGAAGGTGGCGCCGGGCGTGATCTGGCGCCAGAAGGTGTCACAGCCGGTGCAGACCGGCCTGAAGTCGATCGACGCGATGGTGCCGATCGGCCGCGGACAGCGCGAGCTGATCATCGGCGACCGCCAGACCGGCAAAACCGCGGTCGCGATCGACACGATCATCAATCAGAAGGGCAAGGATCTCATTTGCGTCTACGTCGCGATCGGCCAGAAGGCGTCGACGGTCAAGAACGTCGTGCGCAAGCTCGAGGAGCACGGCGCGATGGCGTACACGATCGTCGTCGCGGCGATGGCGTCCGAATCGGCGGCGATGCAGTACATCGCGCCGTATTCGGGCTGCACGATGGGCGAGTATTTCCGCGATCGCGGCCAGGACGCACTCATCATCTACGACGATCTGACGAAGCAGGCGTGGGCCTACCGGCAGGTGTCGCTGCTGCTGCGCCGGCCGCCGGGGCGTGAAGCGTATCCGGGCGACGTGTTCTACCTGCACTCGCGGCTGCTCGAGCGCGCAGCGCGCGTCAACGCGGATTATGTCGAGAAATTCACGAAGGGCGCCGTCAAGGGCAAGACGGGTTCGCTGACGGCGCTGCCGATCATCGAGACGCAGGCGGGCGACGTGACGGCGTTCGTGCCGACGAACGTCATCTCGATCACCGACGGCCAGATCTTCCTCGAGACCGACCTCTTCAACGCAGGCATCCGTCCCGCGATCAACGCCGGCATTTCGGTGTCCCGGGTGGGCGGCGATGCGCAGACGAAGGTCATCAAGAAACTCGGCGGCGGCGTGCGGCTGTCGCTCGCACAGTTTCGCGAGCTCGCGGCGTTCGCGCAGTTCGCGTCCGATCTCGACGAGGCGACGCGCAAGCAGCTCGATCGCGGGCGCGTCGTGACCGAACTGATGAAGCAGCCGCAGTACTCGCCGCTCTCGGTTGCCGAACAGGCGTTGACGCTTTTTGCCGTGAACCGCGGCTATTACGACGACGTGCCCGTCGACAAGGCGCTGGCCTTCGAGGCGTCGCTGCGCCAGTTCATGAAGAGTAAGTACGCGGCGATCGTCGACAAGATCGAGACGACGAAGGAAATGTCGGCAGACGACGAGAAGGCGCTGGCGGCCGCGATCGACGATTTCAAGAAAACGGGAACGTATTGACCGGCGGCCGAAAATAGACCCGTACTTTCCGCCGGGCAGCTTCCGGAACATCGCTGGCCCGGCCAGTCGATTTTCGGCGGCGACGGCAGGATGAGGCGCGATGGCAGGATCCAAGGAAATCCGAAACAAGATCAAGAGCGTGCAGAGCACGCGCAAGATCACCAAGGCGATGGAAATGGTCGCTGCGTCGAAGATGAAGAAGGCGCAGGACCGGATGCGTGCCGCGCGCCCGTACGTCGAGCGCGTCTTCAACATCGCGATGCACATCGCGAAGGCTAATACCGAGTACAAGCATCCTTTTCTGGTACGGCGCGAAAGCATCAAGCGCGTTGGCGTGATCGTCGTCACGACCGACAAGGGCCTGTGCGGCGGGCTCAACACGAACGTGCTGCGCCTCGTCACGCAGCGTTTCAAGGAGTGGCGCGGCAGCGGCGTCGAAGTCGATTTCGTCGCGATCGGCAACAAGGGCCTGGGATTTCTCCACCGCCTCGGCGGCAATGTCGTGTCGAGCGTGATCCAGCTCGGCGATCGGCCGCGGCTCGAGCGGCTGGTCGGCGCGGTCAAGGTGCTGATGGACAAGTACCTCGAGGGCACGATCGACGAGATCCACATCTTCTCGACGAACTTCGTCAACACGATGAAGCAGGAGCCCCGGCAGATCCGCATCGTGCCGATCCCCGACGAGTACCGTTCCTCGGCTGGCGAACTGCGCACGTCGAACGTAGCCGCGGGCTCCTGGGATTACATCTACGAGCCCGACGCGCGCGATCTGCTCGACGGCATGATGCGGCGTTACATGGAAGCGGTGATCTTCCAAATGGTGAACGAGAACATGGCGTCCGAACAATCGGCGCGCATGGTCGCGATGAAGGCGGCATCGGACAACGCGGGGAAGATCATCGACGAGCTGCAGCTCATCTACAACAAGACGCGGCAGGCCGGCATCACCAAGGAACTGTCGGAAATCGTCGGCGGCGCCGCCGCCGTGTAGACGGGTCGAGCCTGACCCTATTTATCGACTGAATCAGGAAGCCACATGGACCAGCCCGTGAAGAACCAGGGGACGATCGTTCAATGCATCGGCGCGGTCGTCGACGTCGAATTTCCGCGCGACCGGATGCCGAAGATCTTCGATGCGCTGAAGATGGACGAGATCGGCCTCACGCTCGAAGTCCAGCAGCAGCTCGGCGACGGCGTGGTGCGCACGATCGCGCTCGGTTCGTCCGACGGGTTGCGCCGCGGCATGCAGGTCATCAATACCGGCGCGCCGATCATGGTGCCGGTCGGCCTCGAGACGCTCGGCCGCATCATGGACGTGCTCGGACGTCCGATCGACGAGCGCGGTCCGGTGCAGGCCGCAAAGACGATGACGATTCACCGTACGGCGCCGTCGTTCGAGGACCTGTCGCCCTCGACGGAGCTGCTCGAAACCGGCATCAAGGTGATCGATCTCATCTGTCCGTTCGCGAAGGGCGGAAAAATCGGGCTGTTCGGCGGCGCCGGCGTCGGCAAGACGGTCACGATGATGGAGCTCATCAACAACATCGCAACGGCTCACTCCGGCCTGTCGGTATTCGCGGGCGTCGGCGAGCGGACGCGCGAAGGCAACGACTTCTATCACGAGATGATGGATGCCGGCGTCGTCAACAAGGACGACCTGTCGAAGTCGAAAGTCGCCATGGTTTACGGGCAGATGAACGAACCGCCCGGCAACCGCCTGCGCGTGGCGCTGACGGGCCTGACGATCGCGGAGAACTTCCGCGACGAGGGCCGCGACGTACTGCTGTTCATCGACAATATCTACCGCTTCACGCTGGCCGGAACCGAAGTGTCCGCACTGCTCGGCCGGATGCCGTCCGCCGTGGGCTATCAGCCGACGCTCGCCGAGGAAATGGGCCGGCTGCAGGAGCGCATCACGTCGACCAAGACCGGCTCGATTACGTCGATCCAGGCGGTCTACGTGCCCGCGGACGACTTGACCGATCCATCGCCGGCGACCACGTTCGGCCATCTCGACGCGACCGTCGTGCTGTCACGCGATATCGCGGCGCTCGGCATCTATCCGTCGGTCGACCCGCTCGACTCGACGTCGCGGCAGGTGGACCCGAACGTCATCGGCGAAGAGCACTACTCGACGACGCGCGCCGTGCAGTCGGTGCTCCAGCGTTACAAGGAGCTCCGCGACATCATTGCGATTCTCGGGATGGACGAACTGTCGCCCGAGGACAAGCTGGCGGTGGCGCGCGCGCGCAAGATCCAGCGCTTCCTCTCGCAGCCGTTTACCGTCGCCGAAGTCTTCACCGGCTCTCCCGGCAAGTACGTGTCGCTGAAGGACACGATCAAGGGGTTCCGGATGATCGTCGCCGGCGAATGCGACGCGCTGCCCGAACAGGCGTTCTACATGGTCGGGACGATCGAGGAAGCGTTCGAGAAGGCGAAGACACTCCAGTAATGGCCAACACCATCCACGTCGACGTCGTCAGCGCCGAGGAGCAGATCTACTCGGGCGAGGCGGAATTCGTCGTCCTGCCCGGCATGATGGGCGAGCTCGGCATCTACCCGCGCCATACGCCGCTGTTCACGCAGATCAAGCCCGGCTCGGTGCGGATCAAGCCCGCCAACTCGCCCGACGAGGAGCTGGTTTTCGTGCAGGGCGGGTTCCTCGAGGTGCAGCCGCACCTGGTGACGGTGCTTGCGGATACGGCGATCCGCGCGAAGGACCTGGACGAAAAGGCGGCGCTCGAAGCGAAGCGCGCCGCCGAAGAGGCGATGCAGAACAAGACGTCGAAGGAAGAGATCGCGCACGCGGAGGCCGAACTTTCCGCCGCGCTCGCGCAGCTCGAGGCGATCCGCAAGCTGCGCCACCGCGCGTAGCGCGTCGTTCCGATCGCCCAGCCGCCTAGGCGACCCCCCACTCCCTAAGGCGCCCCGGCCATTTCGCCGGGCAGATTTGTGCATTGCGGCGGCCCCGGGCCGACCCCACGTATCAATCCTGCGCGACGGCACGGCGTCTGCTAGGATGCTGCATTGCAACATAAACGGGGGTGCCGCCCCGATCCGCCATGCCCAACCTGAACCAGACGATCGACCGCTCGCTGCAGATTTCGCGCAACGTCGCGACGGTTTACGAACGGCGCATCCGCGAGGCGGTCGACGCGTACACGACCCGGGTTCGCCGCGCCCAGGCGCAATACATCGCAGACGCGGCGCCGGCGAAGCGCCTCAGTCCGCAGCAGGCGTGGACCGAATGGGCCGACTACGGCGTCGACTTCGTGCAGCGCTCGATCCTGTTCTGGGACACGCTGCGGCAGCGTGGCAACAACTGGATCGCGCACGAGGACGCCGGCAAGCCGCCGGTGCTCGCCTATCGCTACGAAATGCTCGCCGACGGCCGCGCGTTCGAGCGTCCCGTCAATCACGCGCTCGTGCGCATCGTTCCGCCCGCGGGCATCGACATCGACGACCGGCTTCGTCCGTACATCATCATCGACCCGCGCGCCGGTCACGGGCCCGGCATCGGCGGATTCAAGGAGGACTCGGAAGTGGGCGTGGCGCTCTCCGCGGGTCATCCGGTCTACTTCGTCATCTTCTATCCGGAACCCGAAGCGGGCCAAACGCTCGCCGACGTCACCGATGCCGAAGCCGAATTCGTGCGCATCGTCGCGGAGCGGCACCCCGAGAGTCCCAAGCCGGTGCTCGTCGGTAATTGCCAGGGGGGATGGGCGGTGATGATGCTGGCAGCGGCGCGTCCCGACATCGCCGGCGCACTCGTCATCAATGGCGCGCCGATGTCGTACTGGGCAGGCAACGACGGCGACAACCCGATGCGGTATGCGGGAGGCCTCGCCGGCGGCGCATGGCTGTCGCTGCTCGCGAGCGACCTCGGCGGCGGCAAGTTCGACGGCGCGCATCTCGTGCAGAACTTCGAGCATCTGAATCCCGCGAACACGTACTGGGAGAAGTACTACCACCTGTTCGACGACATCGACGACGAGGCACCGCGCTTTCTCGAATTCGAGCGCTGGTGGGGCGGGTTCTACCTGATGAACGAGGAGGAGATCCGCTGGATCGTCAACAACCTGTTCATCGGCAACAAGCTGTCGCAGGGGGAAGCGCGACTCGGGCCGGGGCGCTATTTCGACCTGAAGTCGATCAAGCAGCCGATCATCGTGTTCGCGTCGATGGGCGACAACATCACGCCGCCGCAGCAGGCGTTCAACTGGATCAGCGACATCTACTCGAGCACCGAGGAGATCAAGGCCAACGGGCAGACGATCGTCGGTTTGATCCACGAGGACATCGGGCACCTCGGCATCTTCGTTTCCGGCAAGGTCGCGAAGAAGGAGCATACGCAGATCGTGTCCGTGCTGAAGTCGATCGAGGCGCTGCCGCCCGGCCTGTATGGGATGGAGATCCACGAAGCGGCGATGGCCGACGGCACGGTCGAATACGACGTCACGCTGCACGAGCGCAAGCTCGAGGATCTCAAGCGATTGCAGAAATTCGATCGCGTCGACGAAAAGCCTTTCGAAGCGGTCGCTGCGCTATCCGAACTGACCGAGCGCGCCTACGAGCTCCTCGTGCGGCCGGTCGTGCGGGAAGCGGTGCCCGATTGGCTCGCCAAGATCC
>Ga0209974_10000980_pt1 | contig 10024 bp, 14 predicted proteins | sample InoplaM3SPM_FD_187592 | JGI IMG/M metagenome (GOLD analysis project Ga0209974, IMG submission 187592) | Arabidopsis thaliana rhizosphere microbial communities from the Joint Genome Institute, USA, that affect carbon cycling - Inoculated... | ecosystem: Host-associated > Plants > Roots >...
GCGTCGTACGCGGAGCGGATGAGGTGCATCTTTTTCTCCAGATTCCAGTCGTGCAGAATCATGCCCATCGTGATGACGTCGGCCTTCGGCAGTGGGTCTTTGAAGAAATCCCCGGACGCCGTACCGATGCGGTTCTCCAACCCGGCGGCGGCGATGTGATTTTTCGCAATGGGCTCGACGGCTGGCAGGTCGAAGCTGGTGCATTTGAGGTGCGAGTGTTTCTTCGCGACTTCAATGCTCAGCAGGCCGGTGGCGCCGCCGACGTCGCAGAGCGTTTGGAATCTCGAGAAATCAAATTTGTCCGCGAACGCCTCGAAGTTGATCCGCGAAAGGCCGGTCATCGCGCCCATGAATTGCTCCAGCCGGGGTAGATCGGCGTAGAGTTCTTCAAACATGCCCTTCTGGCCATGCTTGATCTCGTTCTGCGCTCGGCCTGTCCGCAACGCCTCGGGGAGATCGTTCCAGAATTTGAAGAGCCGCGCGTTGCACATCGCCAGCCAGCCCCCGATGTAACGCGGGCTGGCCTCGTCGAGAAACAATGAGCCTTCGGGCGTGTTGAAATACCTCGCCTGCGCGCCGTCACCTTCGCGACCGAGAAACTTCATCGCGACGAGAGCGTCGAAAAAGTCCGCGATGGCGCGCGGGTGGAGTTGCAATTCCGCGCCGAGCTCTGCGCCCGTGAGACGGCGACCGGCGAGCTTCGTGAACACGCCGAACTCGACGGCCGTGAGCAGGACTTTGGAATGCCAGAAACCGAAAGCGGTTTGCAGAATAGATGAGGGATCAAGGGCGGCGTTCATCCGTGTACTATTTTGGTTGATGGTCGTCATGGGCCACAATCTGGCGTATCTGAACGAAATTGACAACTGTAAAGGTGGTATGGTGCAGGTAGCTGAGTCTAGCGTTCACCTGCGCGTCTCTTTCCCATTTTTCGCGACAGAAACTGGCCGTCGTCGAAATCAACAATTGATTTCAAAGTATCCAGAACAAGTTTATCCAGACTATCCAAATCTGGGCAGACAACGGACGCTCTGAAACTTTGATCCATTCGACTTTCATAGATTCCGATGCCTAACGCCTGGTTGGGCAGCACCTCACGCCTTCTTCCAGAGTGACTCCTGGCTCACGTCCGGCTAGGGCTATGGGACTTCCGGGCACTGGACCGTAGATTTTCCACGACCGCGGCCTGGATCAAGGCCTCGAACGCCTCAGCATCGAGCGCCTCTCCCTCCCGGATGTCGATGGCGCGACGCGTGTTCCCATCGAGGCTGGAGTTGAAGAGCCCCCGAGGGTCCGCCAAGGAGGCACCCCGGGCAAAGGTCAGCTTGACCACCTCTTTGTAGGCCTCCCCGGTGCAGACGATCCCAGCGTGGGACCATACAGGGACCCCCAGTGGGTTGCTGGGCTTGATCCATTTGCATTCCTCCATGATGTCCGGGTCCGCCTCGTGGATAAGGCGGCGAACCTCCTCCAGGGTCTGCGCGCGCCAGCCACCCAGAGACCGGATCCGCTCGTCGATGAGATGAGAGGCCGCTATCGCGGTCGCGCGCTCCGCTTCCGCACCGGGCTTGGTCTTCGGGTGACTTCTCTTTGGTTTTAGCGCCACGGTTCATTCTCCAACTTGTTTTGATGCCTAACACGCTTACGTTCAGCCGAGGCTCTTAGCGATCGGTCTGGCGCGACGGGTTAGGTGGTTCTTCTCAAACGCTCTTTCGTAGCTCATCCAGCTGGCGAGATAAATCGAGCAAGTCAAAACGTTCGCGAAAAATTGTTCTAAAAAAATCCAATAGAATAACGCCTACTCGAGCTGGAGTTAACAAACTGGCCCGCAAAGTCGGTCCATCCGCAGTCAAATAGACGAGATCAAACCGGATGGGCTCCTCATTCTCTGAATTGCACGTAAGTGAGCAAACAATGCTTCTAGACTCGCATAACTCGCCAAAGTGTTACGTCTGGCGTTTTCGATGAACAGCGAGAGAGGATCCGCACCCCAATCTCTCGGAACTCCGGTTTCACTCACTCACTCGGTTTACGCGCCTAACGGCCTGCGGCTGAGCGGCGGCTTTTCAGTGGTCCACTCCAGCCGTTGGTTGGGTGGCACATGTATCACCCGCTCGCTGCAAGTCGGTCAAAAGTCCCGAAAACAACATTCTCAGCGTTGAAGTTCTCTTCCATGGCGCCCATCACGCAAACGGAGGCGCCGCGGAGGTCGACCGCGTGAAATGCGCTTGCGGTGTAGCCTGGGCCACGGCCGTTGTGTCCCAAGAGCAAACCCCAAGGTGAGACCGGGTCCCCCATGAGACCAAGCCCGTAGCTGGGCTTGCCCCAACGCGAAGGGGAATCCTTTGTGGACGAAGTCCCGGATGACGCCACTGGGACAGCAACTAACTGCCTCATTTGGTCCAGCGAATGCTCCGACAGCAACTGGCCGTGAAAGAGACAGTCAAAAAAGCGGACGATATCAGAAGCAGTGGACGCCAACACGCCGTGCGATACCCAACCGGGATGATAGTGCATGCGTACATCGCGCAGAGAACCGTCTGGGGCAAGTACAGACGATATGCCTGGCGCAAGCGATTGGAGGTCGTCGATTGACTCGGGGACGAAGGTTCGAGACAGTCCGAATGGCAGGGTGATGCGGTCGGAGACAAGGGCTCGATAGGTCATGCCAGCAACTTCCTCGGCAATTCGCTTGACCAGCATGTAGCCTGGGTTGGAGTAGGCCCACCCCCGCCCTGGTTCGAAGCCGAGTCCCCTTTCAAATGTCTCGCTCGCGAATCGCTCGAATGACCAAGGTATCGACGAAGAGGAACGCACACTCTCGTGATATGCACGGATAGCACCGTAATCCGGGATACCGGCAGTGTGATTGAGTAGTCGACGGAGTGGAATTCGCTCGGCTCGGTCGATGCGAGGAAACCATCTGGCCAACCGGTCATCCAGACTCAGAAGTTCCTCTTCACAAAGCTTCAGGACGAGGGCAGCGGTGAAGGTCTTTGTAATGCTGTATGCGAGAAACGCTGGTTCCTCTCCAGATTCCGGAACCCAAAATGTCTGAGGCTCAGTTCCCGATTGCGCGATAACACTTACGCTCGCCGCGCCGTTCCCCGCCAGATCCGCTGTGAGCATCTCAAAAAGAGAGTCCTTGATCTCGGGCGACATTCGGTTTTTTGTCCGCCTAACCAAAGGCTGAGAAGCGAAGGCATGCGAGCAGAGCGAGCTAGCCGCACGGCTTTCTCACGCCGATTGTTAGACGCCCTCTCAGGCAGCGTAACCAATCACTTCAAGCTCGGCGGTGCTGTCGGCACGAGTGAGCAAGGTGTCGATTCGTGCCATTACAGGATCTTCGATGAGATACTCGCGGCACGCTTCGCACTGGAGGACGGGCAGTTGTTTCAAAATAACAATGCGGGTCTCTGACAGTTTGAATGGTAACTCAGTGGTGATTGCACGCATGCGAGCACCGCAAACAGTGCACTTCATGATGATCTCCTTCGCATCTTCAGATCCAGTTCCCACTCATCGGGGCTGGGGTAGTATGCTGTGACGATCCTCACGTTCTGGCCCTCCACATCGGCACCGAAGAGCACATGAAATCCATCGGCGCCCTCTCAAGCCGCTGGTTAGAGCACCCGTCTACTTCGGCATATCTTCTAACCGGATACCTCGCCCGGCTTTTAAGCTTCTTCGGGCCTGTTCAATCCGCTCAAGAAAACGCGGGTCGTTCTCAAGCTTGTAATCAAACCAGTCGTCCTCGGAATCGAATCCGATCAGGACGCCGGCAGGCTTTCCGTGTCGAGTTATGACAATCTCCTGTTTTCCCGCCTCGCGCAGAAACCGTGAAAGATCATCCTTGATCTCAGATAAAGGAACTTCACGAAGTCGATACTCGGGCCGCGCCAGGCCTCGCAGCCGCTTGATCCGGCTTCGGCTCGTTTTCATGGGTTCGTGACGAAGGTGCGTTTCGAGAGCATCGCGGACGGTCGATCGAATATTAGCCCTCAAACTCCGAAAATCGCCAACCGCCTCCGGAGCCAGAATGATCTCAAAGCGCATTCTGGCCAGGTTATAGCCAAAACTTGCGCCGTTTCAAAGTCAGCGTGCTCTAACGTTATGCCGCTGAGCGGCTATTGGAAAACAAAATCATTTAACACGAAATCTCGCCGTCGGCTCAAGCGGCGGGTTAGGTTGCGTTTCGTCGTACGGAACACGAATCAAATCGAAAAGGTCCTTCTCCATTTTTCGCAACGCCTTCGGCCGACCATGTTTGAAGTCGCGAAACGGCTGCCAAAAGCGAAACTTCCGAGTGCGCCGAAGAGGACGGAAAACGACCGCGAGCGGATTAAATTCACGATATCCTCCGAAGTGGTGAAATGCCGCGCGAGCTAGCGAAATCCTCCAGCGCCTTCGCTGTGACCAGTCGAGGACAATTGCGCGGTGCCGGATGGGTGGGAGCAATCGTTGCTCGATGTAGTCGTGCCAAATCGGGCTATCGGAGTAGACGAACAGAATGTCACGTCCGCGAAGGCACCAAAATGTCCAGATAAGGATGTGCAAACAAATGCTGGTCAAAACGAATAAGGCCAGAACGCCCACAACCAACAAGAGTATGGCGGGTGAAAACACGATAATGAGTGGGAATAGCCACCAAGGCGGCTTCCGTTTTTGTGGTGCAGTGCTCATAGCGTAGCCAACCTAACCGCTTAGGATGAGCGACGTGTTTTTCGGGTTCGCTCCATCTTTTTGTTAGGCATCCCTTTTCCGTTTCGGCGGATTGGCCTCCCACTCCGAAAACATTCGCGTGAAGAATGCGAGCTCCGAGGGAATGTTGCCGGGGAGCTGCGGCGCTACCTTCCGGAAACGCTCGAGTAGCTCGCTGACCTCTGGGTAGTGCTGCGTCATCTGTTCGAGGTAGGCGACTGCGAAGACAACGTTCCCACGTGAATCGCCCTCCGGATTTCGCTCCAATTTCCACAGTTGAGGAACGAACCAGGCCTTCACGGCTGCGTATGCTCTTGGATCAGCGACCGCGGCGAGAGCCCAGAGTACGTAGCCTTTCAACGTCCCCTTTCGGGTCAAGCACTCAACCAGCCACGGAGTCTCAACCTTTCCGCAGAGTCGAGCAACTGCCAGAACGGAAGTGGCCTTGACGTCTTGCATCGGGAAATCGACCAAACTCTTCAAGACCGGGATAGCCTCCATGGCGCGCATGTCGGCGAGACTGTGGCACGCGATTGGCATCGCAGACTTGGGCTTGTGGCGCGTCAATACCTCGACAAGCGATTTCGGCTCATAAGGGATCCCGAGCTTGCGAAAATAGGCCATGTCGTCACGCACATCTTCGTCATCGCGTACTAGCCCCGCGGCCGACGGATGTAGCGCTTGAGATTGCGTTTCCATGCGATGCTTAACGACAAGGCTGAGAAGCGACGGTTTGCGAGCGCAGCGAGCAGGGCCGTACGTCTTTCTCAAGCCGTTTGTGAGCCGAGCACTGTTGAGCTTTAAGTCGCAAACATTTCCCCTAAAACAGACAAGACGGCAACGAGGGAATTCGGAGCCAACCGTCCAAGTCGCCTCGCTAGTCGCTCAACATCCACTGTGCGAAGTTGGTCCGTGGCGACAAATCCGCTTCGGCCCTGAAAACGGCACGAAACTCGCCATGGATAAGCGTGCCCTCCGGTCGTCATCGGCGCGATGATAACCGTGCGGAGATGGTCGTTCAATTCATCTGGCGACACGACAAGACATGGCCGTGTCTTACGAATTTCGCTACCCCGCGTCGGATCGAGCTGCACCAGGTAAACGTCACCTCGCGATGGCACGACGGGTTCCTATCGCCACTTCCAATCTTTCTCGTCGAACCGGGTCGAAGTGGTGGGGTCAAGAAGACGGTCTTCACCTCTCTCATGCATCTTGCGAGCTGCGGCTGCCCATCCCGCACGAGGCCGGCTTCCTCTGCGAATCACAATCCGACCTGGCTCAGCGTCAAGTTCAACTTCATCAGCGAGTTGGGCTTGTTCCAACAGCACCTTTGGCAGGCGTACACCGCGCGAATTGCCAATCTGAACAATGCGACTCTTCATTTGAACCTCTGGACTTACATTGTAATCACACAGCGGCTTAATTGGCAATCAGAAAAGAGTGGCTAAGGCCAGTGGGGGCTGCCGGCTAACGCCACGCTCAGCCGAATTCGAAAGGTTTTTCCTTCTAGACGATTACCTCCGGAAATAGAAGCGTTGGAGATGCAGGACGAATAAGTTCGGGTACATTCCCGGACACAATTTTGGTCCTTAGAACTAACGTCTATACCTTCCAGGCTTTCTTGCGGTGTTACGCCGGCGCATCCGACCATGAAAATCAATAAAATCACCGAGATTTTCATTTTTGTTGCCCTCACCTTTTCGCCGCATCAGGACAGGCTAACGCCAAGCTCAGGCGTCGCTAGCGGCGATCAGTCTGAAGCGTCAAGTTAGACAGGATCCGCGGTGATTCAGACGAAAATATCTTCCTTCGATAAACCATTCTCTTCTCCGATGCGGTCCCGGGTTTTCTCTACAATTCCCACAATTGTATCCGGAAAGCGGTTGCCTTGAGGATCGTTGACCCATTTGAGGAAGGCATCCTCATCACCAGCGACGATTGAATTAATCAAGGTCTCTGTCTCCTTCGACGTAAGGGGTCTGTTCTTGTCACGATCCCAAATATGGCCACGCGTTTATTTCGGAAATCGACCACTCCACGAGAGACCGGTTCTTTTTGAAGCTTTTTGCAAGCGTCCAGGCAGTCGGATGTTATCTGAGGTCGATAGTAACGGTAAAACTCCATGAACTTCGAAAGAGTCAAAATAACATGAGAGACGCTCATCCGTCGCATAGAGGTCAACGTACCGGAACTAACGCGATTTGCGATTGCTGGCGACTCAAATAAATCGAGGCTACGAACTCCTACCGCTAAATCACCTACAAATTCGTTTAGCACTTTAAACGCCTCTATTGCTTTCTGTGTCATGGCGTTGCCAAAATCTGTCTAACGTTGGCGCTCACCTGGTGCCGGAAGCGGGAGCGACGCAGGAGCGGACGCTGAAGAGGTTCAGGTGCAGTGCCGTGTTATGCCTTTCCCTCCTTGATACCATCAATAAGCGAGGTTATCGTGTTCCCTTTTACCGATAGGCAATGACCAAATGGGCTTCAAACGGCACCGCAAGGCTACCATCATCCATATAGGGACGGAGCCGACGCTTGATCTCATCAAAAAACATACCCCGAGTACTCTCGTCTAGCGCGTCGATGTGTGCTGCGATGGGCGAGGCGATAAACTGCCCGGCGAGAAATGTTTCAAGAGCAGGAACCCGCATAGGCAATGTAGCAATGCGGAGGTGTACGTCTTTGAATCCCGCGTTGCACATCAGGGCTTGTAACGCCTCGGCACTCCCGAACGCACACGGCGCGCTCATCCGCTGACTCGCCTCCGCGCCCACATGGGCGACCAGTGCGCTTGTGATGGCAGCCATGTACGGACAGTACGGCAAGTCCCGCCAGACACTCACGACGAGTCGTCCTTCCTCCTGAAGCACCCTATATAGTTCATGCACTGCAGCAGTCTTGTTCGGGAAGAACTGCAGCCCTTGTTGACACAACACAGCATCAAACTCTCCGTCCGCAAAGGGCAACGCTTCTACGTTCCCTTCCCGCCAGTCGATCAATGATCCACCCTCTTCTGAGACGATGCGTGCCACGGCCAGCATGTCTGGATTGAGATCTACGCCGGTTACCTGGCCTGCAGCCCCAACGCGGGAGAGAGCCAGCCGTGCGACAATCCCTGTGCCGCATGCGGCATCGAGCACACGCTCTCCTGACTGGAGCCGAGCCTGTTCTACAAGCAGCGTTGCCCAAGGAGCAAAAAGCGCAGGAACCATGTGATGCTCATAGGATTCTGGCCCTGAGCCGGCCATCTGCCATCGCTCTTCTGGTGGCATGTTCCCCTCTCCTCTCCGTTCAGTATGCAATAACCAGGTGGGACACCTTCCCTGCCTTTAGATGCATAACGCTATGCGGCTAAGCCGTGCCGAATGAGCGAGCCTGAAAGGCGAGCGTTCTCGACATCAGTCTTAAGCCGCGGGTTAGGCGTAAAATTCAGCGTTCCATTTTCTCACCCGTTTGGCCGCGCCTTCTCATTACTGAACCTGCATCCCATGTTTCTCGGCGATTTCGTTCAATTGTTCGCGAGTGAGTTGCTTCGGCGGTGCTCCAGGAGCGCTCGCGACCTCACGAAAAAACTCCTCGAGTCCCGGTGGCGCCACAACCCAAAGCAGCAATAGTTCACTCTCGGGATTCTCAACACCATGCCAAACGCCCTTGGGAACATAGATTGCTGAACCCTTTTCAACGCGCATGCGTGCGTCGCCTAACATACCAAAGCCGGTGCCTTCCAGAATGAACAGCACCTCATCCGCGTCTTGATGCTGATGGACTTGGATGCCTGTACGAATCGGCACCTGCTGCGTTCCCAAGGCCATGCTGTTTGAACCTCTGGTGGGATCAACCTTGATCAGAATAGTCCCAGCATTCCGAATGAGATGTTCGCCTTCAGTCGGGCCTAACACGTAGCCTTGCGTAGACATGCATCGCACCTCCGCCGTTTAGAACCTATGCGTTGATGAATCCCGGCGTGTACGGTCAAATTAGTCCGTACCTGTTTGCTGGGGATCATTGTGACCTTTGGACGATCAACCTAGTGAATTGTAACACATGAAAAGCGTCTAAGTGATTGATGGAAACAATCACGTTGAAACAGTTTGAACGACAAGAACTGAGGCGTTGGGTAAGAGGACAAAGCCGAGACGCGGCGCAAGCGCGCCGAGCTCGCTTGATACTTTTGATCGCCGATGGGGAGCGCTACGGGGTGATTCGCGAGAAGCTCAGTTGCGATACCAATTTTATTGCTCGTTGGAAAAAGCGCTTCGTGGCCGAGAGATTGGCCGGTTTGTATTCGCACCATACCGGCCGACTCGCCAGCCCCCAGAGTGAGCGCAAAGAGGCTCGGATTCTTAAATGGACGTTGCAGAAAAAACCCTCGGACGGGTCCACTCACTGGAGCGGTCGTAAGCTGGCGTTGGAACTGGGCGATGTCTCGCATATGACCATTGCCCGAGTGTGGTCCAAACACGGCATCCGGCCCCATCGTGTTGAGGGTTACATGAGCAGTAACGATGGTGATTTCGAGACCAAGGCTGCCGATGTGATCGGGCTTTACTTGCATCCGCCCCAACACGCAGCAGTATTCTCGGTCGATGAAAAAACCGCCATCCAAGCTTTGGATCGCAAAGACCCTGTCCTGCCGCTGAGCGCAGGACGAGCCGAGCGCCATGGGTTTGAGTATTTTCGCCACGGAACGTTGTCGCTTTACGCTGCGTTTAACACCCAGAGCGGTGAGATCTTGGGAAAGACCGCACAGCGTCATACCAGTGCGGAATTCGTCGCCTTTCTCACCGACATTGTTGCCAGTCAGCCCGCTAACAAAGAGATTCATGTCATCTTGGACAATCTTTCGGCACATAAGACGGACCGAGTTAAAAGTTTCCTTGCCGATCATCCTCAGGTGCACATGCATTTTACGCCGACCTATTCCTCATGGCTGAACCAGATCGAACTATGGTTTGCCAAAATCGAGCGCGACGTGATCGCTCGCGGGGTGTTCACCTCCGTGACAGATCTAAAGAAAAAAATCATGCGCTACATCCGCCAATACAACAAAAATCCAAGAACCGTAAAATGGAAATATTTCGATCCCAAACATCGCATCAAACGCGAATCAAGCGTTACAGTCCACTAGTGGCGCCTCACACAATGCCGCTGAGCCGCTAATGCAAAGCAGGATCACTTAGCACGCAATCTCGCCGGCGGCTCAAGCGGCGGGTTAGGCATCGCTGGCTGCTCCAGCCGCTGAAGCGTTGCCTCAATGCCGTCCAGCCGCTCCTGCAACTTATCCGTCGCGACACCGTTCTTGTACGCCATGATGATCAGCT
>Ga0209974_10000981_pt1 | contig 10022 bp, 7 predicted proteins | sample InoplaM3SPM_FD_187592 | JGI IMG/M metagenome (GOLD analysis project Ga0209974, IMG submission 187592) | Arabidopsis thaliana rhizosphere microbial communities from the Joint Genome Institute, USA, that affect carbon cycling - Inoculated... | ecosystem: Host-associated > Plants > Roots >...
GCGCGCGCCGTCGATCCTCCGCGTCCTCCAGCGTCCGGCGGCTGGGGAACACGTGCTCGTCCATGCCGATGACCGCGACGTGGTCGAACTCGAGGCCCTTGGTGCCGTGCGCTGTGGCCAGAACGAGTTGCGCGTCGTCCTGGCGGAGCTCGGCGTGGTGCTGGCGCGCGACGGCAATGGCGGCACGGAGCTCCCCCAGCGTGGCGTAGGGGAGTGCCCAGCCGGCGAGGCTGCGCGCGAGCCAACTGCTCTTCACTGCCTGGCGTGCGAGCGCGATCGACGGCCGCTCGTGCTCCGGCATCGTCGTCAGCAGCTGGTCCAGCCCAGGCTCGTCGAGCAGCAGGCCGTCCTCGGCAGCGCGGTAGGGAATGCCACGCTCGAGCGCGACGGCTGCATACGGGGCAAGCTCCGCATTGGTCCGCGCAAGCACGGCGTGCGCGCCGGGCGTGGCCGGCAGCCACATCGCTAACAGCCGACGGGCACGGTCGAGGTCATCCCCGCTGTCCGGTGCTAGGGCGAGTGTCCCGGCCGCGCCGTCCCGGGCGCGGATCGACTTGGCGAAGCGCTCGCGGTTGCCGCTGATCAGCCGCACCGCCCTTTCGACGACCGGTCGCGGGCAGCGGTAGTTCGTCACGAGGTCGACCCGCCGCAACCCCGGCAGCGCGCCGGCGAGATCCAGCACGCGCCGTACGTCGGCCAGCCGCCAGGCGTAGATCGTCTGGTCGTCGTCACCGACGAGGAAGATGTCGCGCCGTTCCCCGGCGAGAAGCAGCGCCAGGTCGAGCTGCGAGCGGTCAACGTCCTGGACCTCGTCGACCAGGAGGGTCGCGCACCGTGCCCGCCACAGGTCCAGCGCGGCCGCGTCCTGGCGCAACACGCTCAGCGCGCGCCGGACCAAGTCGTCGAAGTCGAGTGCATCGCGCTGAGCGAGCCAGCGTTCGTAGGCGATGAAGCGGTTCAGCAGGTCGGCATCCGGTGGTTCCGTCGAATTTGCTTCCCCCAGTGAGCGCTCAGCGGCGGCGCCGTCTAGCCCGGCATCCAGCTTCATGCGCGAAAAGCCGTCATCCAGGCGGCGCATCTCCGCTGCCGGTAGGGATCGCCCACCGTTGAGCGCACGCAGAGCGTCGGCTCGGTCGGTCAGGTTCTTAACCGAGACGCCGGCCTCGGCCAGGATCTCGCGCCCCAGCGCGTGGAAGGTCCGTACGCGCGGCACGGCCGCCGGCGCGAGAGGCTCCAGTGCCAGCGCGAGCCTCTCACCCAGCTCGTCCGCGGCGCGTTTGTTGAACGTAACTGCCGTGATCGCGCCGGGGTCCATGCCCGACGCGACCAGCCAGCAGACGCGCGCAACGAGCGTCGTGGTCTTGCCACTCCCTGCGGGGGCGACGCATAGCACAGGACCTGGCGGCGCTGTCGCCGCCGCGCGTTGATCTGGTGCGAGGCGCGCGAGACGTCCCGCGACCGACGGGTGCAATGACATGGCCCGATCGTGGCGACCGCCACTTGCCGCGGACTTATCGCCGACATATCTGGGGGCACATAGAATGCCCGATGTCGATGCGCCGTGGCAGGCATGACTAGTTCCCCGCGCATTTGAAGCACTGCCGGCATCGAACGGAGGAGGAACGCCTGAATGTTCAGAAACACGCTGGCCGGCGCACTCAGTGGACTGTTGCTGCTGGTCGCCTGTGCCGGCCCGGCCGCGACGCCGACGCCGGCGCCTACGACCGCGCCTACGACCGCGCCAACCGCGACTCCTGGCTGGCCCTCCAGCCTGGTCATCGGCTTCGTGCCATCGCGTGAAGCGCCAGCCCTGGTCGAGACAATCCAGCCCATCGCCGATTGGCTGACCCAGAAGCTGGGTGTCACAGTCGAGGGCTACGTGTCAACCGACTACACAGGTCTGGTGACGGCCATGGAGACGGGCCAGGCCCAGATCGGCGCCTTTGGACCATTCGCGATGATCCAGGCGGTCGACCGTGCAGGGGCGGAGATCATCCTCCAGTCCGAGCGCAACGGCAGCGGGACGTACCACACCCAGTTCTTCACCACCAACCCCGACGCCTACTGCGCCGAAGCGCCGGTCGAGAACGAGCGTACGGTCGACGACCAGCCGGTCATGTACCTCAACTGCAACGGCACCGAGCGCGGCCCGACCGACACCCCCGAAGGCCCGATCGGCGCGGATGTGCTGGCCGACATACCGGCAGGTACGGTCGTCTCGTTCGTCGAGGAGACCTCGGCGTCGGGTTACATCTTCCCAGTGACCGTTCTGCAGAACGCCGGCATCGACACCACGACCGCAATTGAGCCTCTCTTCGCCGGCGGCCATGACGCGTCCGTCATCGCCGTTTGCGAGGGCAACGCCGAAGTAGGCGTCAGCTTCGACGACGCACGTACCGTGGCCACGAGCGAGTGCGACATCCCCGGCACGGTCGTCGTCTTCGCCTACGGCCCAGAGATCCCCAACGACGGCGTCGTCGTCGCGGGCGACCTGCCGGCCGACCTGAAGGCAGCCATCAAGCAGGCGCTGCTCGATTACGCGGCCACCGAGGAGGGCAAGACGGTCCTGGGCGAGGTGTACAACATCACCGCCTTTGCCGAGCCCGATCTCGATGCTCTGCAGATCGTGCGCGACGCGGCGGAGAACCTTCCCGAGTAACCCAGCAACGGTGAGGGCGGGCTTTCGTGGCTCGCCCTCACTAGTCTTCGGACCATGATCCGATTCGAGAACACGTCGGTCACATATCCCGGCGGAGTCAATGCGCTGCGCGACGTCACCCTGGACCTCGCCGCGGGGCAGCTGGTGATCATCGTCGGCCTATCCGGCGCGGGCAAGTCGACGCTCATCAGGGCCATCAACGGACTTGTGCCGATCACCGGCGGCGACGTCGTCGTCGACGGCCAGAGCGTGCGCCGCGCCAATCCCAAGCAATTGCGCCAGCTGCGGTCGCGCATCGGAATGATCTTCCAGACGTTCAACCTGGTGAAACGGACGAGCGTCCTGAACAACGTCCTGATGGGCCGGCTGCACAACACCAGCACGCTGCGCTCACTGGTCGGCTGGTACCGGCCGGACGATGTCGAGATCGCGATGCAGGCGCTCGAGCGAGTTGACATCGTCGAGAAGGCATACGTCCGGGCGAGCAACCTGTCCGGTGGCCAGCAGCAGCGGGTGGGCATCGCCCGCGCCCTGGCGCAGCAGCCCAAGATCATCCTCGCTGACGAGCCGGTCGCGTCACTCGACCCGCCGACCAGCCACGTCGTCTTGCGCGACATCCAGCGCATCAACCGCGAGCTGGGCATCACCACCATTGTCAACCTGCATTTCCTTGACCTGGCCAAGGTCTACGGTGAGCGGATCATCGGCCTTCGTGCGGGTGAGCTGGTCTACGACGGCAGCGCCGCTCAAGCCGACGAGAACGTGTTCCGCGAGATCTACGGGCGCTCTCTGACCGCCGACGACGTGTTGGAGGCTGCACCCGTCATATGACCGCCGCTGCCCCAGCGCGGGCAAGGCCGGTCCGCCCGGCGCGGTCGCTGTTCGTGCCCCTGGCGGTCGTCGGTTTCATGGTCGTGAGCTGGTGGTCGCTCAGCAGCGAGTTCGGTATCGGTTTTGACCTTGGCGAGCTGATCGAGAACATCACCAGGGGCGCCCGGATTCTCTACCGCGACAACCCGATCAATCCGGCGGACCGGGGTCTGCTGAACCCCAACTGGGCGTTCCTCGCGAGCACGGTCGAGCCGATGATCGAGACCTTCCAGATGGCCGTCATCGCAGCAGTCGTCGGTTGCGGGCTGGCTCTGCCAATTTCCTTCGTCGCCTCGCGCGTCACCGCGCCAGGACGGGCGACCCTGTTCGGAGTCCGCGGCGTGCTGAGCGTCGTGCGTGCGATCCCCGACATCCTGTATGCGCTCGTCTTCGTCGCCGCGGTCGGCATTGGACCGCTACCGGGCATCCTGGCCCTCGTGCTGTTCAACATCGGGGTGGTGGCCAAGCTGATGTCGGAGACGATCGACGGCGTCGACCCCGGACCGATCGAAGCCGCGCAGGCGAGCGGTGCGAACCGAACGCAGACCGTGCGCTGGTCGGTCCTCCCCCAGGTGCTGCCGCACTACGTCGCCTACTCGCTGTACACGTTCGAGCTCAACATCCGGGCCTCGACCGTCCTCGGCATCGTCGGCGCGGGTGGCATCGGCCGGATCCTGTACCGCGAGTACGCGCGGTTCAACTGGAGCAACGTGTCGGTCATCATCGTCGAGCTATTCGTTTTCGTGTTCGTGATCGAGGTCGTCTCGATCTGGCTCCGGCGGAGGCTCGTGTGACCGCGGCCGCAACGCCCATCAGCACGTCCCGACCGGCGCGCCCATCGCGGCTTCTCCGTAACGCCGCGGTCGCTGCGGTCGTGGTCGTCATAGCCTGGGCCGTCCTGTCCATCGGGATTCCGGTGGACGAGCTGTCCGGTTTGCCGTCAGGCGTGTGGGGGGTCGTCCAGCGCATGTTCTTCCGGCCCGGGCCGGACCTTTCATATCTGGCGACCTCCCTCGAGTTCATGTTCCAGTCCATCCAGATCGCCTGGGTAGGCACGATCATCGGCGCCATCTTCTCCTTGCCAATCGGCTTCTTCGGCGCCAAGAACGTCTCAAGCGGCTTGGTCTCGAACGTCATCCGCCAGGTGCTGAACGGGGTTCGCGCCTTTCCCGAACTGGTGCTGGCGGTGGCCATCTTCATTCCCATCGCCGGTCTGGGACCCGTCGCCGGCGCGCTGGCGATCGGCATTCACTCAATCGGCACGCTGGGCAAGTTGACTGCCGAAGTGGTCGAGGGCATCGATCCCGGGCCGCTCGAGGCAGCGCGGGCCACTGGCGCGCGGTCACTCCAGGTGATGCGCTGGGGCGTGCTTCCACAGGTGCTGCCAGAGATCGTGGCGTTCTGGCTCTACCGTTTCGAGATCAACATCCGAGCGGCGGCCGTGCTCGGCGTGGTCGGCGCGGGCGGCATCGGCTTCCTTCTCCAGAACACGGTCCAGTACACGCGGTTCGACAAGGCAGGAATGGCAATCATCGTCGTCGTGGTCGCGACTATCGCAGTCGACAGCGCGTCGGGCTGGCTGCGCCGGCGGATCATCGAGGGGTCGGAGAAGAAGGCCGTCGCGGTCGAGGTCTTCGAGGCGCCGGAGGCTCGTAAGGGAGACACTTCGTTTGGATGAAGGCGTGGCGCGCGGCATGAGCGGTTTCGTCCGGCGAACGCGCGAGATTCGCGAGCGCGAGGAGCAGGATCGCCTTGCTCCGCTCGCTACGAGGTCGACCGCCACGCGCGGTCGGTTTCGAGAGGAGGCGCCCGACGAGTACCGAACCGCGTTCGAACGCGACCGGGACCGCATCCTCCACTCCAAGGCCTTTCGTCGGCTGAAGCACAAGACCCAGGTTTTCATCAACCCTGAGGGCGATCACTTCGTCACCCGCCTTACACACACCATCCAGGTCACCCAGATAGCGCGCGCAATAGCCGCGGCGCTGAGCCTCAACGAATCACTCGCCGAGGCGATCGCGCTCGGCCACGACGTGGGCCATTCGCCTTTCGGCCATACCGGCGAAGTCGCGCTGGCGCCGTACTTCCCCGATCGCGGCTGGCACCACGCGGCGCAGTCCGTGCGCACTTTCGAGGTACTGGAGGACCTCAACCTGACGTGGGAGGTCCGTGACGGCATACGCGCGCACACGTGGCGCATCGAACCGCCACCGGCAACTCAGGAGGCACTGTGCGTCCGCTATGCCGACCGCATCGCCTACCTGACCCACGATGCGCTCGACGCGGTACGTGCCGGCGTGCTGTCGTTTGACTCGTTTCCGGTGGCCGTGCGGCAGCGCTTCGGCGAGCCCGGACGGCGCTGGATCGGCGAGATGATCACCGCGGTGATCGACGAGAGCATGAACACCGATTCGGTCCGCATGGATAGCGTAACCCTCGATCTGATGCACGAGCTGCGCGATTTCATGTTCGAGAACGTCTACATGTCAGACCGCCAGCACCAGCACCAAAGCGCGGCGATCATCGTCATCCGCGCCCTCGTGGACCACCTGCTGGCTCATCCCGATGAGCTGCCGGCGGCCTTCCGTGAGACGGACGCGGACCTTACGACCCAGGTCGTGGACTACGTGGCCGGCATGACCGATCGCTTCGCTGAGGCGACCTATGAGCGGCTCGTCGGCCCGTCTCCGCTCATGCCGCTGGAGACGCCGTGACGTCTGATCCCGCCGAGCGGCTGCGGCTGGGCATCGATCTTGACGGAGTCGTGGCGGACTTCAACAGCGGCTGGATGACCCGCTATAACCGCGAGTTCGGCGCCGACCTGCAGACATCCGACGTGGTTCGATGGGACGGCCTCCACCGGCTGACTCACTTCCAGTCGATGGATGATTTCTGGGGCTGGGCGCAGCTCGGATCAGCCAGCATCTTTCGCGATCTGCCTGCGTTCGAGGGTGCTATCGAGACGATGACCGATCTGGCGCGTGACCATCGGATCGTGATCATCAGCTCCAAGTTCGACTGGGCCATCTCTGACACGCTGGCCTGGATGAGCGAGCACCGGGTGCCGGCGCGCGAGATCCACTTCGTTTGGGACAAGACGGCCGTGCCCTGTGACGTCTATCTGGAGGATGCTCCGCACAACCTCGAAGCGCTGGTCCGGGGGCGTCCCGGGGCACTCGTGTGTCGCATGATCCGGCCATGGAACCAGCCCGTCGACGGAGCGAAGGACGTTGACGGCTGGCCGGAATTCGCCCAGCGCGTGCGCGCCTGGGAGGAGGGCCACCGGCCCGTCGAGGACGCGGGTCTGCCCCGTTCGTGAGGCGACCGGCTCCAAGCGCACGATCGCTGGCTCTCGAGGTTCCGGCGCTACGATCGGATCACCGATGACCCCGCAACTCCAGGCGACGCTGGCCAAGCTGCCCACCAAGCCCGGCGTATACCTGCTCAAGGACAAGAACGGCCGCGTGCTCTACGTGGGCAAGGCGCAGAGCCTGCGCAACCGCGTACGGCAGTACTGGCAACAGGGCCGCGGCTCGCAGGCGCCGCTGCGCATCGAGTCGGCGATCGATCGCGTCGCGGACGTGGAGTACACGATGGTCGACAGCGTTAGCGAGGCGCTGCTACTCGAAGCCACGCTGATCAAGCGCCACCAGCCGCGCTTCAACGTCCGGCTGAAGGACGACAAGTCGTACCCGTACATCAAGGTGACGCTGGGCGACGACTTCCCGCGCATCGAGCGGACGCGCAAGCTGCCCAACGACGGTTCGCGCTACTTCGGGCCATACGCGAGCGCCAGCAGCGTCGACGAGGCGATGAACCTCATCCGCCGCCTCTTCCCCTTCCGGACGTGCACGATCCCGATCAGCGAAGGCAAGCGGGCGCTGCCCCGACCGTGCCTGCTGTACCACATCAAGCGTTGCCAAGGCCCGTGCATCGAGGCCATCGGCAAGGACGCGTACCGGGCCGATATCGACCAGGTGATGCTCTTTCTCGAGGGACGATCGGAGCAGGTCGCCAAGCGCTTGCGCGAAGAGATGAATCGGGCCTCCGAATCGACCGATTACGAGCGGGCGGCCGACATGCGCGACAAGCTGCGCGCCATCGAGCGCACGATGGAGTCGCAGAAGATGGCGGCGTTCGCGAAGACCGAGCTGGACGTCCTGGGCTATGCGCGGCAGGGCGGCGGCGCGGCGGTGCAGCTCTTCGCGATCCGCAACGGCACAACGGTGGCGCGCGACATCTTCCTGCTGGAGAACGTCGGCGACTCGCCAGATGTGGAGGCGCTGTCTGCGTTTGTCAAGCAGTACTACGCCGCCGCGTCGTCGATCCCGCCGCGCGTCCTGGTTCCATGGCCGCTGCCCGACGCAACAGAGCTGACGTCCTTCCTGGAGGCGCGGCGCGGACACAAGGTCGCCATTGACGTACCGCAGAGAGGGGAGCGGCGGGCGCTCATGCAGCTCGCCGAACGGAACGCGGCGGAAACGCTTACCCGCGAGCAGGCGCGCTGGCTGGCCGACCAGGGCAAGACGCTCGCCGCGCTCGAGGAGCTCGCCGGCGCACTTGGGCTGCCGGCTCCGCCTCTGCGCATCGAGTGCTACGACATATCCACAATCCAGGGCGCGAACACGGTCGGCAGCATGGTGGTCTTCGAGGAGGGCCGCCCGCGGAGTGGCGAGTACCGCCGGTTCCGCGTCCGCACGTCGGCGGTCGCGCCCGGGCGGCCGGACGACTACGCCAGCCACCGCGAGGTCCTGCGGCGGCGCTTCTATCGCGCGCTCGAGGCAGAGGAGGGGGCCGCGGAGGAGCTGCGCTGGCGGCTGCCCGATCTCGTCGTGATCGACGGCGGCCTGGGCCAGGTCAATGCGGCGCGCGGTGTGCTCGACGAGCTGGGCCTGCACGATCTGCCGGCCGTCGGCCTGGCCAAGGAGCGCGAGGAGATCTTCCTGCCCGGTCTGTCCACGCCGCTGGTCCTGCCGACGAACTCGCAGGCGCTCTACCTTGTCCAGCGGCTGCGCGACGAGGCGCATCGCTTCGCGATCACCTATCACCGCAAGCTGCGCGCCAAGTCCCAGGTGCGGTCCGTTCTCGACGACGTGGCCGGCGTTGGTCCGGCCAGGAAGCGCGCACTGCTGCGCGTGTTCGGCTCGACCAAGCAGATGCGCTCAGCGACGGTCGACGAGATCGCGTCGGTGCCGGGTATCAGCCGCGCGCTGGCGGAGACGATCCACGCCACCCTCAACGGCTGATCGGTTACTCGGCTAACATCCCGCCCGAATGCGCAGGCTCCTTCCCCTTGTGATCATCGCGGTCGGTTTCGCCGCGGTCGCCGTCGATTTTGCGCGGCTGCCGCGGCCGTTCACCGACCAGCCCTGCACAGCCACGGTCGCTGACGGCTGCATTGAGACCAAGCTGGGCCTCGACCTGCAGGGTGGCCTGCGCGGCGAATACCGCGCCTTGCCCGCCAACGGCGTGCCGGTTTCCACGACAGCGCTGGCCAACATCCGCACGATCATCGAGAACCGCATCAACAAGTTCGGCGTGGCCGAGCCCGTGGTCCAGACGCAGGGCAGTGACCGTATCGTGGTCGAGATCCCCGGCGTGAGCGACGAGCAGCAGGTGCGCGCGCTGATCGGCTCGACCGGCCAGCTGAACTTCGTCGATGTGCCGGCCAGTCGCTCCAGCCAGGTTATTCCCGGCCAGCCCATTCCGAGCGACCTGGCAGTCATCTTCAGCGGCGACAAGATTGCCAGCGCGGCGCCGGGCTTTACCCAGTCCGGCCTGCGGGCCGTCGATGTGACGATGACCGAGGAAGGGGCCCGGCTGTTCGACCAGTACGCCGCCACCCATTTCGGCCAGCAGTTCGCCATCGTGCTCGATGGGATTGTCCAGTCCGCACCAACGATCGAAGCGCAGCGCTTTGGTGGCAAGGCCCAGATCTCGGGCAGCTTCACGACCCAGGCGGAGGTCAATCAGCTGGTTACGGTGCTCAATTACGGCGCGCTGCCGAACGCGGTCGAAGAGGTCAGCTTTAGCAAGATCAGCGCGACGCTGGGTTTCAACTTCCTGCAGCAGAGCATCCTCGCCGGCGCCATCGGCATCATCCTCGTGTTCCTGTTCATGCTCCTGCACTACCGAATGCCCGGCCTGGTGGCCTGCCTCGCCCTGATCTACTACGCCCTCGTCGTCTACGCGATCTTCCGGCTGGTTCCGGTGACCCTGACACTCGCCGGCGTGGCGGCCTTCGTGCTGTCGGTCGGCATGGCGGTCGACGCCAACATCCTCATCTTCGAACGAACCAAGGAAGAGCTGCGCTCCGGCAAGTCACTCGTGTCGGCCGTCGAAGCAGGCTTCAACCGCGCCTGGAACTCGATCTTCGACTCGAATATGTCGAGCATCATCACCGCCGGCATCCTGTTCTACTTCGGCTCGGCGACGATCCGCGGATTCGCGCTGGTGCTGATCATCGGCGTGCTGGTCTCCATGTTCACTGCCG
>Ga0209974_10000984_pt1 | contig 10000 bp, 11 predicted proteins | sample InoplaM3SPM_FD_187592 | JGI IMG/M metagenome (GOLD analysis project Ga0209974, IMG submission 187592) | Arabidopsis thaliana rhizosphere microbial communities from the Joint Genome Institute, USA, that affect carbon cycling - Inoculated... | ecosystem: Host-associated > Plants > Roots >...
CCCGCCACGCCGGAGCCGAGCTGGAGGCTCGGGTTGGCCGCGTTCACGATCGCGTCCACGCGCGCGAACGTGATGTCCATGAGTGCGACCTGGATCTGGACGGCCACCGGGGGAGACCTAGACGCCGAGAGTCTTGTGGATGGATTCCGCGACCTTGAGGAATGCTTCGGTGACGGGGGATTTCGGCTCGGCCGCGACGATCGGAATCCCGGCGTCCCCTCCGACCGCGACCTTCGGGTCGATCGGGATCGCACCCAGAAAGGGAACGTTCAGCTTTTTCGCGGTCCGTTCTCCCCCGCCGTGCTTGAAGATCTCGTCCCGGTGCCCGCACTTCGGGCACACGTAGAACGACATGTTCTCGACGATCCCGAGGACCGGGACGTTCACCTTCTGGAACATCGCCAGCCCCTTGCGGGCGTCGATCAATGCCACGTCCTGGGGCGTCGTCACGATCACGGCGCCGGAGAGCTGGATCTTCTGGGTCAGGGTGAGCTGGGCGTCTCCAGTGCCCGGCGGCATGTCCACGACGAGGACGTCGAGCTTGCCCCACGCGACGTCGCCCAGGAACTGCTCGACCGCCTTCATCACCATCGGGCCGCGCCAGATCACCGGCTGGTCGGCGTCCATCAGGAAGCCGAGAGACATCACGCGGACGCCGAATCGCTCGATCGGGATGATCTGGTTCGCCTCGTTGATCGAGGGCTTCTCGTCGATGCCCATCATCATCTGCTGGGACGGACCGTAGATATCCGAGTCCATGAGCCCGACGCGCGCGCCCAGCCGCGAGAGCGCCAGCGCGAGGTTCGCGGCGACCGTCGACTTGCCCACGCCGCCTTTCCCGGAGGCCACCGCGATCTTGAACCGCACCTCGGGGAGGAGGGCGGCGTCCGGGGGCGGAACGCCGACGGCCCCGCGGGGCGGCGGCGGCCCGGGCTCGCGCACGTCGAGCCGGATCGTCACGGCGTTCACGCCGGGCAGCGACCTCAGACGTTCGGTCGCGTCGCGCTGGATTTCTTCGGCGGCGCGGGGCGAGGAGGTCTGGACCTCCAGGCGGAAGGAGACGTTCCCGCCGCCCACCGTGAGGTCCTTGACGAAGCCGAACGAGACGATGTCCCTGGAGAGGCCCGGGAAGCGGACGCCCTTGAGCGTCTCGAGGACTCTCTCTTCGGTCAGCTCGGTGGTTGCAGACATCTCAAGTTCTCTCTTATCACGCCACGGCGCGTTGAGCCTCCTCGCGAAGGGCCACCACCTCCGCGCGCGCCGTGCGCGTCACTTCCTCGCGGTCGCGCACCGATCGCCCCGCGACCTCGATCGGCTCCCCGATCGACAGGACGACCGGGCCCGGCGTGATGAGAAGCGATCCCCTCCTCAAGACGCGAAGGGTGCCGGCCAGCGCCACGGGGAGGATCGGCAGGCCGGACTTGAGCGCCAGGTGCGCCGCGCCGCGCTTGAAGGGAAGCAGGTCACCGTTCCTCGTGCGGGTCTCCTCCGGGAAGATGACGAGAGAACGGCCGCCCGAAAGGCGGTCGAGCGCCGCCTGGACGGTCTCGGTGCCGCGCGAGCGGTCCTCCCGATCGACGGGGATGAACCCGGCGGCCGCGATCGACCATCCGAGGACGGGCACGCGGAAAACGCTGCGTTTGGCCAGAAACCGGACCTGCATCGGCAGGTTCGCCAGGAGAACCAGGATGTCGCAGAAACTCTCGTGGTTCGACACGACCACGAAGCTCCGGCCGCGCTCCAGCCTCTCCGGATGGAGGACCCGGACGGAGACGCCCGCGACCGCGAGGAGGGTGCGGGCCCACCCGCGCGCGAAGCGGAGGAACCAGTCGCCCCGGGGGGGGAGCAGGGCGGCGAAAATCGCGGGCACTCCGAAGACGACGGTGGCGAGGGCGATGACCGGCCAGACGACGGCGGAGCGAATGGCCCGCATCGTCCCGATTCTATTCGGGGAGGACCTGATGGCGCCCGCGGCACCGACGCAAGTTCCGGGCCTGGCGAGTTTTACAGCGGCGTGGATGCCAGTTAGAATCGCGCGCGAATCCCCGATGCCCCCGACGACCCAGCAGACCGCCACGACGATCTTCTACCGGAACCTCCGGTGGCTGAAGTTCGTCGACCGCCTCGGGAAGCAGGGCGCCGGGATCCTCGAGTACCTGGGCGGTCTCGGGACGCTTCTCTCCCAGACTGCCCGGGCCGCGTTCACGCGACCGTTCTACGGCTCCGAGGTCGTCGCCCAGATGGACGAGCTCGGCGTCAAATCGCTCTCGATCACCGGGATCACGGCCTTCTCCGTGGGAATGGTGCTGGCGCTCCAGACGGCCTACGCGCTGGCCGCCTTCGGCGGAAAGATGTTCATCGGTCAGGTCGTCGCCGTCTCGCTCGTCCGCGAGCTCGGGCCGGTCCTGACTTCCCTCATGGTCGGCGGGCGCGTCGGCTCGGGGATCACGGCCGAGCTCGGCTCGATGACCGTGACCGAACAGGTGGATGCCCTCCGCTCGATGGCGATCTCGCCCGTCCGCCGCCTCGTGCTGCCGCGCGTCCTGGCCGTGGTCATCATGCTGCCGATCCTGACCGCGATCGCCGACGTGCTCGGTATTGTCGGCGGGCTGTTCATCGCGGTCGTCGACCTGCAGCTGACGCCGTCGGATTACCTGAACAGCATCTGGAACCACCTTGCCATCCAGGACATCACGAGCGGCATCGCGAAGACGGTCTTCTTCGGTCTCGAAATCGCGATCATCGGCTGTTACAACGGGCTCCAGGTCTCGGGCGGCGCCTCGTCCGTGGGCCAGGCGACGACGCGAACGGTGGTCCTCGCCTCGATCTCGATTCTCATCTCCGACTTCTTCCTGACGAAGCTCTTCCTCTCCATATGAAAGCCGAGCTCAAGGTGTCCCGGGAGACCGGCCCCGCGCCTCTGGCGGAGGGCGACACGATCGTCGAGTTCGACAACGTCTACAAGGCGTACACGCGGCGCGAGGTGCTCGCCGGCACGTCTCTCAAGATCCGCAAGGGCGAGGTCCTCTGCGTCCTCGGTCCGTCCGGAACGGGCAAGAGCGTCACTCTGCGCCACATCAACGGGCTCGAGCAGCCGGACAAGGGGGACATCCGGGTCTTCGGCGAGTCCGTCGTCGGACTCACCGAGGAACAGCTCTCCCCCGTGCGGCGTCGCGTCGCGATGCTCTTCCAGGGGGGGGCCCTCTTCGACTCGATGAACGTCGAGCAGAACGTGGGCTTCCCGCTCGTCGAGCACACGGACAGGTCGAAGCAGGAGATCGCCGACCTCGTGGCGGAAAAACTCACGATGGTCGGGCTGCCCGGCACGCAGCGCAAGATGCCCTCCGAGCTGTCCGGGGGGATGCGCAAGCGAGTGGCGCTCGCCCGCTCGATCGCCCTCGAGCCCGAGATCATCATGTACGACGAGCCCACGACGGGGCTCGATCCTCTGACGTCGGAGAAGATCGCGCAGTTGATCGCCGACCTGAACGCGCGTCTGAAGATCACTTCGATCGCGGTCACGCACGACATCGTCGCCGCCCGTACGATCGCCGATCGGATCGCATTCCTCCACCAGGGACGGTTCCAGTTCGTGGGGACCTTCGACGAGGCGGCGCGCGGCGGTCACCCGGTGCTCCAGGAGTACTTCCGTTCGATGGGATTTCCGTGCGGGACCGGCCTCTACGCCGCGCCCGCCGGTGGAGGAACCTGATGGCGATCGAGTCCCCCGTCGGCCGGCGGTTTCGCGTCGGTCTCGTCGTCCTCATCGCGCTCGTCTTCCTGATGTTCGGCGTTCTCATGGTGGGACGGCGCGCGCATCTCTTCACGGCGAAACTCCCGTACCAGACGCGCTTCGAGTCGGCGGCCGGGCTCGTCCCGGGGAACCCGGTCCGGTTGAACGGCGTCACCGTCGGCAACGTTCTCGAAGTGAACCTCTCTCCCGACCCTGCGGACCAGAGCGTCCGCGTGGTTTATGAGGTCGACCGAAAGGTCGCCCCGCGGCTGCGGACGGGCACCCGGGCTTCCATCAAGACGATCGGCCTGCTCGGGGACAAGTACGTCGAGCTCGTCGGGGGACTCCCCTCGGAGCAGGTCATTCCCCCCGACGGGGAGATCACGGCGGCGAAAGGAGCCGGACTGGACGAGCTGCTCGCCGGGAGCGGCGACCTCCTCTCGGACTTGGGCGGCATCGCGCGATCGTTGAAAGCGATCCTCGAGAAGATGGAAAAGGGCGGGGTCGGACAGAACCTGAACGCGACACTCCTTTCCCTCTCCGAGGTTCTCGGGAAAATCAACCGAGGAGAGAGCCTGGCCGGGAAGCTCCTCGCCGACCGGCAGTACGGCGAGCAGACCGGGGCCTCGCTCTCGGCCGCGGTCACCTCGCTCCGCAACGTGTTCGGCAAGATCGAGAGAGACATGGCGAGCGGGACCGGGATGATCCCGGCTCTTCTCTCCGATCCGGAGGGGAAGAAAAAGGTCTACGACCTCGTCGACAAGCTCGGGGCCACCGCGTCGTCGCTGTCGGCCGCAACGGCGAGCCTGAACTCGGGACAGGGCACGCTGGCGACGCTGCTCCACAACGAGAAGTTCTCGACCGAGTTCACCGGGAATCTCCGGAACCTCTCCCGGCGGCTGGATTCCATCGCGCGCAAGCTCGACGAGGGACAGGGAACGGTCGGGAAGCTGATCAACGACCCGGCGATCTTCGACGCGGCGAACCACCTGGTCGTCGGAATCGACGAGTCGGCTCTGCTGCGCTGGCTGGTCCGGAACCGGCAGCGATCGGGGATTCGGAAGAAGTACCGGGAGGCTCAGTCGCAGGCGCCTCCGGAGGATCTCCTCGAGGAGAACGACGCGCCGGCCGACTTGACCGCTCCCCCCGCTGTGCCGGCGGCGACCCCGACCCCGACTCCTTGAAGCTGCTCGTCACGGGGGGCGCCGGCTTCATCGGCTCCCACTTGACCGGCCGCCGACTCGCGCGCGGGGACCGGGTGGTCGTGATCGACGACTTCAACGACTTCTACGATCCCGCGTTGAAGCGAAAGAACGTCCAGCCGTTTCTTCGAGAACCCGGCTTCCGGCTGGTCGAGGGGGACATCCGCGACCGCGCGCTCGTCGGCCGGATTTTCGCGGACGAACGGTTCGATGCGGTCGTCCACCTCGCGGCCCGCGCCGGCGTGCGCCCCTCGCTGACGCAGCCGGTTCTCTACGAGGAGGTCAACTGCGTGGCCACGCTCCACCTCCTGGAGGCGGCGGCGTCGCACGGCCGGCCCCTGTTTCTTTTTGCCTCCTCCTCCTCGGTGTACGGAATCAACTCCAAGCTTCCCTTTTCGGAAGAGGACCCGATCGATCGGCCCATCTCTCCCTACGCGACTACGAAGCGGGCCGGGGAGCTGCACGTCTTCACCGCCCACCACCTTCACGGCCTGCCGGCGTGGGCCCTCCGTTTCTTCACGGTCTACGGGCCCCGGCAGAGGCCCGAGATGGCGATCGCACGCTTCATCCGTTCGATGGAGCGCGGCGAGCCCATTCCGTTCTACGGCGACGGCAGCTCGCGCCGGGACTACACGTACATCGACGACGTCGCCGACGGCGTGGAAGCCGCGCTCGAACGGGGAGCGCCGGCGGGCGGTTTCGAGATCGTCAACCTCGGCGGCGCGCGTCCGGTGACGCTCTCGGAGCTGGTCGCCGCGATCGAGGCGGCCACGGGCCGGAAGGCGATCCTCGACCGCCAGCCTCCACAGCCGGGCGACGTCCCGGTCACGTATGCTTCCGTGGAAAAGGCCGAGCGTCTGCTCGGCTTCCGGGCGCGGGTTCCCCTGGCCGACGGGCTGCGCCGCACGGTGGATTGGTTTCGGGCGGACCGGGGGCGCGCGGCCTGAGCCGCGAGCGCTGCAGTCGCCGCCGGAACCGGGAAAGGACGGCCGGGTGAAATGAACATCTGCGTCGTGGGGACGGGCTACGTCGGGCTCGTGACCGGAGCCTGTCTCGCCGACTTCGGAATGAACGTCGTCTGCGTCGACAAGGACGAGGCGAAAGTCGCGGCACTGAAAAAGGGACGCATTCCGATCTACGAGCCGGGGCTCGAGGAGATCGTGGCGAAGAACGAGCGCGCCGGCCGGCTCCGCTTCACGACGGACCTGAAGTCCAGCATCGAAGGCGCGCTCGCGATCTTCATCGCGGTGGGCACACCTCCCAACCCGGACGGCTCGCCGGACCTGACCTTCGTCCGCCAGGTGGCGGAGGCGATCGCCCTCTACATGAACGACTACAAGGTCGTCGTGACGAAGTCCACCGTCCCGACCGGGACCGGGCGGATGATCGAGGAGATCCTCCGATCGAACGACGGGAAGCGGGAGTTCTCGGTCGTGTCGAACCCCGAATTCCTGCGCGAGGGATCGGCGATCTCCGACTTCCTGCGACCCGACCGCATCGTGATCGGAGCCTCGGACGCGCGTGCGATCGAGGTGATGAAGGAGATCTACAGCCCCCTCTTCCTGTCGGAGATTCCTTTCGTCATCACCGACGTGGCGTCGGCCGAGCTCATCAAGTACGCCTCCAACGGGTTCCTCGCAGTGAAGATCTCGTTCATCAACGAGATCGCCCGCTTGTGCGAGGTGATGGGAGCCGACGTTCACGACGTCTCGCGGGGGATGGGCCTCGACCGGAGAATCGGCTCGCGCTTTCTCCTCGCGGGCCCGGGCTTCGGGGGGTCGTGCTTTCCCAAGGACACGTCCGCCGCCATCGACCTCGCCCGGCAGCACGGGGAACGGTTCCGGATCATCGAGGCCGCCGTCCACGTGAACGCCGAGACCAAGAAACGGATGATCGACAAGATCGTGGGGGTCACGGGACCCCTCGCCGGCCAGACCATCGCGGTCCTCGGCCTCTCGTTCAAGCCGGAGACCGACGACATCCGCGAGTCGCCGGCCCTCTCGGTCATCTCGGATCTGCTCGCGGCCGGGGCGTCGGTGCGGGCTTTCGATCCCGCCGCGATGGAGAACGCGCGTGCGGTCTTCCCGCAGCTCTATTACGCGCCGGACGTGTACGACTCCGCGCGCGGCGCCGACGCGCTCGTGATCGCGACCGAGTGGAACGAGTTCCGCGCTCTCGACTTCGCGAAGCTCGAGATTCTCATGAAGTCGAAGACGGTCGTCGACCTGCGTAACGTCTACGAGCCCAGGGAGCTTCGCGCCGCCGGCTGGAAGTACGCCGGTGTGGGCCGTCAGTGACCCGGTGAGAGTCCTCGTCACCGGCGCCGCCGGATTCCTCGGCAGTCACTTGAGCGACCGGCTTCTGAACGAGGGCCACGCCGTGGTGGCGATGGACAATTTCGTGACCGGCAACCCGCGCAACATCGCTCACCTCGAGGGTGACCGCCGGTTTCACTTCGTCGAGCACGACGTCACGAAATTCATTTCGGTGGAGGGGGATATCGATGCGGTTCTGCACTTCGCTTCCCCCGCCTCGCCGATCGACTACCTGGAGCTCCCCATCCAGACCCTGAAGGTCGGCTCTCTCGGGACGCACAACGCGCTGGGGCTCGCCCTCGCGAAAGGCGCACGGTTTCTCCTCGCGTCCACGTCCGAGGTCTACGGGGATCCGCTCGTCCACCCGCAGCCCGAGATCTACTGGGGCAACGTGAACCCCATCGGCCCGCGGGGCGTGTACGACGAGGCGAAGCGGTTCGCCGAGGCGATGACCATGGCCTATCACCGCGCGCACGGGGTGCAGACGCGGATCGTCCGGATTTTCAACACCTACGGGGAGCGGATGCGTCTCCGCGACGGGCGCGTCGTTCCCGCGCTCATCGGGCAGGCGCTCGCCGGCGATCCCATGACGGTCTTCGGAGATGGATCGCAGACCCGGTCGTTCTGCTACGTCTCCGACCTGATCGACGGGATCTACCGGCTCCTGCTCTCGGAGGAGACCTCTCCGGTGAACATCGGCAATCCGGCGGAGCTCACGGTGCTCGAGTTCGCGCGGACGATCCGCCGCCTGACGGGGACCTCGAGCGAGATCGTGTTCCGCCCGCTGCCCGTGGACGACCCGAAGGTCCGGCAGCCCGACATCACGCGGGCGCGGACCAGGCTCGGGTGGGAGCCGAAGGTCCCCCTGGAAGAGGGACTGCTCCGTACGATCGATTACTTCCGGCGGCTGACCTGAGCGTCGAAGGCTAAGGCAAGACGGCGGCGTCGGCGCCGTCGTCGCCGATCGCCTCGACCGGGCACGAGTCCATCGCCTCCCGGCACTGCGCCTCCTCTTCCGGGCTGGCGGGCTGACGGTAGACGTAGGAATAGCCCCTGTCCTCGCTGCGCTGGAAGTTCGCGGGCGCCGTCACGCGGCAGACGTCGCAGTCGATGCACTGGGAGTCCACGTAGTACCGTCCGGAGACGTTTTCGGACAGTTTGTCCCGGGGCTCGGCCACGGTCTTTAGCGGGCGCTCGAGTCAGATAGGCGGGCCCTCGACGGGCCCGGGAGGGAGCAGACGGCGGCGGCGCAGGATCCCATGGCGGAAGCGCATTATCTCGTCTTCGCGACCCGCTGAGAATTCCGTAAAGATCTTCCTTCGAGTTTTTTCCCGAGGCTAGACTTCGCCGGTGGTTTTCCGAATCGGTTGTCTGATCCTCCTCGTCGCGCTCGCAGCCGGCTGCAGCGAGGAGGCTCTGCCCGAAGCCGACGCGCACGGGGGCGATCTCGCCGCCGGGCGGGTGATCTACGAGCGCAAGTGCGCGCGGTGCCACAACGCCAACGGCGACGGCCAGACACCGGTCGCCGGCCGGTTTCCCTACGCGAACCTCGTCGACGGGGTCTGGCGCTCGGATGGAACCGCCGAGTCGATCGAGCGGCAGATCCGCCGGGGGCGGGACCCGATGCCCTCCTTCGAGCGAAAGCTCACCGACGAGCAGATCCGTCAGACCGTGGAGTACGTTCTCGAGCTCACCGGGGAACAAAAGAAGGCGGCGCGTTGACGCGTCGGCGCATCCCGCTCTTCCCCCTTCCGGGCGTCGTGCTGTTTCCGGGCGCGCTCCTGCCCCTGCACGTCTTCGAGCCGCGTTATCGCGCCATGGTCGCCGACGCGCTCTCGGGCGACCGCACGATCGGCATGGCGATGATGAAGCCGGGATGGGAGCACGGCGGGGAGACTCCCGCGATCTTCTCCATCGGGGGCGCGGGGCGGATCGTCGACTCGGAAGAGCTTCCGGACGGCCGCTACGACATCGTTCTCGAGGGGGAATTCCGGTATCGGGTCCTCGGCGAGTCCGCGCCCGCGCCCTACCGCATCGCGAGCGTCGAGGAGGTCGAATCCGTTCCCTTCGCGAGCGAAGCGGAAGCGCAGCGGGTCTCGCAGGAGGCGACGTCCCTCTTCCGTGAGGTCGCGGCGCCGATGGAGCTTCCCCCCCTGCCCGACGGACCGCTTTCCCCCGAGCACCTCGGGTTCCAGCTCGCGCTGCGGCTGCGCTACGAGCCCGCCGAGCTCCAGGCGCTGCTCGAGATGGATTCGACTCCGGCGCGTCTCGTCACCGCCGTCCGCCGGATGCGGGAGTGGCAGAGCCGGATCCGGTTCCTGTCCCCCTACCGGCGCGAGGTGGATCCGGGGAGGAACTGACCGCGCGGCGCGCGGTCCGGAGGAACGTTACCGGCTCGCGTTCAACGCTCTTTCGTGCGCCCAGCTCCGGATCGCCTTGATCTGCTCCTCCATCGTCACCGACAGGGGCACCGTCGACGAGATCATGCGGTACAGGTCGTCCTCGCCGACTTCGCGCTTTTCGGCATAGGCATCCACGACGGCGGAGACGACGGCCTGCTCGATTTCCGCGCCGTTCCAGCCGGACGTCGCCTTCGCGAGGAACACGAGGTCCAGGCGGGCGACGTCGCAGTTGTTTTTCGTCAGGTGGATTCGGAAGATCTGCTTGCGCTCCTCCTCGCTCGGCAGGTCGACGAAGAACACCTGGTCGAAGCAGCTGGGATCTTTTCGTCCATGAACGATTTCGACCTG
>Ga0209974_10000985_pt1 | contig 9998 bp, 6 predicted proteins | sample InoplaM3SPM_FD_187592 | JGI IMG/M metagenome (GOLD analysis project Ga0209974, IMG submission 187592) | Arabidopsis thaliana rhizosphere microbial communities from the Joint Genome Institute, USA, that affect carbon cycling - Inoculated... | ecosystem: Host-associated > Plants > Roots >...
CGACGGTCTCGTGGTCGGACAGCGCGCCGCGAACGGCATTGTACAAGGGCAGACATATCGTCATCCTGATCTGAATTTTTTCGTCCAATTCCCGGCATCCTGGAATGTGGACAACACGCCTGTTCAATTAGCCTCGGCGCCGAAAGATGGAGGCAAAGCGGTCGTGGTCCGTGCCGTCGCCGCGAGCAATGATCCTCTTGATGGAGCACGTGCCTTGGAGAAGGCGAGCAAGTCCTCGCTTCCCAAAACGCAGACGATGACCGTCAATGGCCTTCCTGCGGCACGAACCCAGGTCGGTGACTCGCGACTGACAGCGGATCTCACCTGGATTGCTTACGGGGGCATGGTGTATCAGATTGCGGGGATTGCAGAGACGAAGACGTTTGAATCGGTCCGACCGGTGTTCCAGAGCGTCGTCCAAAGCTTTCGCCCTCTGTCTTCCGACGAACGCAACAACATTAGAGAAAAGCGGCTTCGTCTTGTGAAGGCCCAAGCAGGCGAGACGGTCGAGGCGCTGACCGCTCGCTCTCATTCCGTCTGGAAGGCCAGCCAGGTGACCGTCGCCAATGGCCTCAAAGGATCTGAAGTGCTGAAGGACGGCCAGTTAGTCAAAATCGCAGTCGAAGAACCGTATGCTGGAAAATCACAGCGATGACATCTGCTTCTGACCCGCATCGTCCCGTGGGGACGCCCGTCAGCCCTGACGGCGCCCGCCGGCGCTTTTTCCAATGGGTCATCAAGGCATCAGCCGGTTTTATCGGTCTCAGCCTAGCCGTTCCATTCGTCGGATATCTCGTGGCTCCAGCGCTCAAGCGGCGGACGCAGCAGTGGGTGGACGTGGCTTCAACGCTCGAGTTGACGACCGGGGTTCCGAAACAGTTGGAGTACGTGGCGACAGTTCAGGACGGCTATCTTGAAACCAAGACGCAAAAGGCCGTGTGGGCCGTGAAACAGGGGAATGGAGAGGTGACGGTGTTTGCTCCAATGTGCACGCATTTAGGATGCGGTTATCACTGGGATGGCGCAGGGCAACAGTTCAAATGCCCCTGCCATGGCAGCGTCTTCGACATTTCAGGACGGGTCGTTGCGGGACCGGCGCCTCGGTCGCTGGATGTCTTGCCTGCAAAGACCGATAACGGTCGCCTCCTCGTGGTGTTCAAGGAGTTCAAGTCCGGAGTCGCCAAACAGATCGAGTTGTAGGGAGAGAAAAAAGCAAGATGGCGTCCCGCATCTACGAATGGCTGGATAGCCGGCTGAAACTCGCATCTCTCGAAAAAACATTGTTGGACGAGCCCATTCCCGGTGGAGCGAGCTGGATCTATGTCTTCGGCTCCGCCACGCTCTTTCTCTTTCTCCTCCAGGCAATCACCGGCATGTTTCTCACGGTGTATTACACACCCTCGCCCGATCATGCATATGACAGTGTGCAGTTCATCGAGCAGCAGGTGACGTTTGGCTGGTTTATCCGAGGGCTGCATCACTGGGGCGCCTCGGGGATGGTAATTGCCATCGGCTTGCATATGCTGCAAGTGTTTCTGTACGGCGCGTTTAAGCCACCGCGAGAGATGATGTGGATGGTAGGCGTCGTGCTGTTTCTCCTGGTGATGGCGTTTGCCTTTACCGGGTATTTACTCCCTTGGGACCAAACCGCTTACTGGGCCACCCAGGTGGGAATCAATATGGTAGGCACGGTCCCGCTCGTAGGCGATTTTCTCATGAGAGTGATGCGTGGCGGAGAGACGCTGGGGGCCTTGACCCTCTCGAGATTCTTCGCCGTGCATGTCCTGTTTTTACCGGCGCTTATTGTGCTGGGGATTGTCGTGCACCTGTTCATCCTTCGGCGAGTCGGACCGGCTGGTCCGTGGGATGAGGGGAAGGCGACGGCCGTGAGGGAGCCTTTTTATCCCCGCCAAGTCTACATGGATGCGGTGGTGATGGTCGGGGTATTTCTTGTCCTGGTACTCTTGGCGCGGTTCGTGCCGTTTCCACTGGCCGACAAAGCCAATCCAGCGGACACCAGCTTTGTCCCAATACCGGAATGGTATTTCCTCTTCTATTATGAACTGCTGAAGTACATCCATGGTCCGCTGGAACCGTTGGCGACGTGGGTGTTGCCGGCTGTCGTGATCCTCGTGATGTTGCTCTGGCCGTTTCTCGACCGGCAAAAACATGTTCGTGCTCCGGCCTCTCGCCCTGTGGGGATGGCCGTTGCCGCGTTGTTTCTCCTTACTGTCTTTTCCCTCCTGGGCACTTCGTTGAAAAGTCTCTATGGGATGAAGCGCACTGATCCTGTTATTGCACATGGTCAGACGCTTTATGCGAATCTCGGTTGTGCCGGATGTCATCGGATCCATGGCAATGGAGGAGCGATTGGACCGGAGCTGTCCTATGAAGGGGACGCACGTCCGGACAGAGAATGGCACATTAAGCACTTCCGTGATCCGCAATCGGTGTCGCCGGGGTCGATTATGCCGAAGTTTCCACTGACGGAGACGGAACTGCAAGACCTCACGAGTTACATGCTGAGTCTCAAGCGGACAACGTGATATTCAGGGGAAAGCTCGCCCTGTCTTGACGGTGTCGGGAAGGCGAGCGTATAAGAAACACCCCTTCCTCAATTGCCGGAGCGCGTATGGACCATGCACACAGAGGGCGTCTCCGGGCCCGATCAGCGGCATTGGCGCTGGTAAGCCTGTGTGCAGTGGCGCTCGTTCATTGCAAAGGTGAAACGGCTTCTGCCCCTCCTCCTCCCTCGGTGCAAGTCGAGGTCGCGAACGTCATCCAGAAAGACGTGCCGATTCAAATGGAATGGGTCGGGACCACGGACGGCTCAAACAATGCGCTTATTCGTGCGCAGGTCGGCGGGTACCTCATGAAACGGCCTTACACAGAAGGGTCTTTCGTGAGGAAGGGCGATCTGCTCTTCGAACTCGATCCGAGTAAGTTCCGCACAGCTCTCGACCAGGCGATGGGTGATTTGGCGAAGGCCCAAGCGCAGTTCACGAAAACGAAACAGGACGTCGAGCGTGACACGCCGCTGGCGAAGGAAGGCGCCATCAGCCAAAAGGAGCTCGATGATTCCATCCAGGCGCATGCTGCAACCAAGGGTATGGTTGCAGCCGCGAAAGCGGCCGTCGAGCAGGCGAAGCTGAACCTGTCATGGACGAAGATCACGGCTCCGATCGATGGTGTCGTCGGCGTCTCAAAAGCTCAAATCGGCGATCTTATCGATGCCAGCACCGAGTTGACATCGATGTCCACGCTTGATCCGATCAGGGTCTATTTCCCGGTCAGCGAACAGGAATATTTCGAGGCAGCGGAGAAAGTGCAGCAAGGCTATAAAGATCGCAAAGAGGGGAAGGAATACAGCGGGGCGCTCCTCGACTTGGTCCTGGGGGGAGAGAAGATCTATCCGCATAAAGGACAATTCTATTTGGTGGACCGCCAGGTTGATACGAAGACCGGGACCATTCGGGTGGCGGCGTTGTTTCCCAATCCCAACAATCTGTTAAGGCCCGGTCAATTCGCCCGGGTGCGGGCGGTGACCAAGACCAAGGAGGGAGCGATCCTTGTCCCGCAGCGCGCTGTCACGGAGATGCAGGGCAGTCACCAGGTGGCCGTCGTCACGCCCGAAAACAAGGTCGATATCCGGCCTGTGAAGGTTGGACAGCGGTCCGGCAATCTCTGGATGATCGATCAGGGCCTCAAGCCGGGCGAGCGCGTCGTCGTCGAAGGGCTACAAAAAGTCAAAGCGGGGATGACCGTCGATCCCAAACCGTTCCAAGACCAGCAGGAAGAAAAACCGGGATGATGTAACGCTGGTCTGACCCTCGGTTCTCAACTCCGACTTTTCCTATGGCCAAATTCTTCATTAACCGGCCGATTGTTGCCATGGTGATCTCCATCATCATGGTGATTCTCGGCGTGATTGCGATGGTGCAGTTGCCGATCGCGATGTTTCCGAACATCGCGCCGCCGGAGATTTTGCTGCAAGCCACGTACGTCGGAGCCGATGCCGTGACGCTGGAAAAATCGGTTGCCACTCCCATCGAGCAATTGATGAGCGGCGTCGACAACATGATCTACATGTATTCAGTGAACGCGAACAACGGCCAGATGTCTTTGCGAGTCAACTTCGACATCAACACAAGGCCCAACGACGATCAGATCCTGGCGCAGATGCGCTATACCCAGGCGGAATCTCAATTGCCTGCCGACGTCAAGAATTTCGGCGTCACCATTAAGAAGGCCACGACGAGCCCGCTTGCCTTGTTCTCCCTCTATTCACCGAACGGCACTTACGACGCCACCTTCTTGGCGAACTATGGCTATGTGAACATTAACGATCCCATGACGCGTGTGCCTGGTGTTGGACAGGTCCAGATTTTCGGAGCCGGCCAATATGCCATGCGATTCTGGGTTCGGCCCGACCATCTCGCCAAGCTGGGCATCACGGTGACGGAGATCACGAATGCCATCAAGGCTCAAAACACCGTGAATCCTGCAGGGCAGGTGGGGGCTGAACCGGTGCCGCCCGGACAAGAGTTTACCTATAGCGTGCGCGCACAGGGCCGACTCGAATCCGAAGAAGAATTCGGCAATATCGTGGTTCGTGCAAATCAGGATGGATCCATGGTCCGGCTCAAGGATGTGGCCCGAATCGAGCTCGGCGCGCAGATGTACAACATCATTGGCAGGATGAACGGTAAACCCGCCGCGCTCATCGCCATTTATCAGCTTCCAGGCTCCAATGCCATTCAAACGATGGATGCCGCGACCAAGCTGATGGAGGAGATGAAAGCACAGTTCCCACCCGATCTCGACTATGTCACGGCCCTCGATACCACCCAGGCGGTGCGGGAAGGCATCAACGAGATCGTCCATACGCTGTTCGAAGCCCTGATTCTTGTCATTATCGTCGTCTACATTTTCCTGCAAGGGTGGCGTGCGACGTTGATTCCATTGCTGGCCGTCCCTGTCTCCCTGATCGGGACCTTTACCCTCTTTCCGCTGATGGGGTTTTCCATCAACACGCTCTCGCTGTTCGGTCTGGTCCTGGCGATCGGCCTGGTCGTCGACGACGCCATCGTGGTCGTCGAAGCGGTTGAGCATCACATCGAACACGGGATGTCTCCGAAGGAAGCCAGCCTCAAGGCGATGGAAGAGGTCTCAGGGCCGGTGATCGCCATCGCACTTATCCTGGCGGCCGTGTTTGTTCCGACGGCATTCATACCGGGGATTACGGGACGTCTCTATCAGCAATTCGCGGTGACCATTGCGCTGTCGGTGGTGATTTCGGCGTTCAACGCCCTGACGCTGAGTCCAGCGCTCTCAGCACTGTTGCTGCGACCACGAAAGCCGGCGCGAGGCCCGCTCGGTGCCTTCTTCGGCTGGTTCAACAAATGGTTCGGCCGCGCCACGGATGGCTATGTGAGCGTCTGCGGCCACCTCATTCGAAAAGCCGGGCGGTCGATGATGTTTTTGCTGTTGGTCACGATCGTAGCCGTCTGGCTCGGTTCGCAGCTGCCGAGCGGTTTCCTTCCCATGGAAGATCAGGGCTATGTATACTTGAATGTTCAACTTCCGGAAGCGTCGTCTCTCCAGCGAACCGATGAAGTCTGCAGGAAGATCGAGGCCATATTAAAGTCGACACCCGGCATTGAGTACGTTTCCACAATCGTCGGCTTCAGTCTCTTGAGCACAGTGAGCACCACCTACAATGCCTTTTTCTTCGTCACACTCGCTCCCTGGGAAGAGCGGAAGAGGTCCGAAGAACAGCTTCCTGCCATTTTCAAAAGTGTCAACTCCCGTCTTGCTGAATTACCCGAGGCCAAAGCGTTCCTCTTTCCACCGCCGGCGATCCCGGGAGTTGGAACGTCCGGCGGTGTGTCCTTCGTGTTGGAAGACCGGGTCGGCCGAGACATCGAATTCCTCGCAGACAATACGCAGAAATTCATAGAAGCGGCCAAGAAGCGTCCAGAGCTTGCGAGAGTGGACTCGACATTTATTCCCGCCGTCCCCCAAGTGTTTGCCAGAGTGGATCGTGACAAGGTCTTGAAGCAAGGTGTCAGTCTTTCTGATGTGTACCAGACGCTCCAGTCTTTCATGGGCGGAGTGATGGTGAACTTCTTCAACCGATTCGGGCGTGTCTGGCAGGTCTACGTGCAGGCGGAAGGTGAGTTTCGCACGCAGGCGGAAAATGTCGGGCAATTTTACGTCCGGAATGCGAACGGCGATATGGTCCCACTCTCAGCGTTAGTAACAATGGACATCTTCCATGGTCCGGAGTTCACCATGCGATACAACGAGTATCGTTCAGCGCAACTGATTGCAGGGGCGGCGCCGGGATACAGTTCGGGACAGGCGATGAAGGCGGTAGAGGAAGTGTTCGCGAGCACGATGCCGGGTGGCATGGGCCTTGATTACATGGGGATGTCCTTCCAGGAGAAAGTTGCCGCAGAGGGCGTCCCCGCGACGGTGATCTTCGGGTTCTCGCTTCTCTTCGTGTTTCTGATCCTCGCGGCGCAGTACGAGAGCTGGGCGTTGCCGTTCAGCGTACTGCTCGGCACACCGATCGCCGTGTTCGGCGCGTTCGCCGCCTTGTGGCTGCTGAAGCTGGTGGCGCCACAGGCCAGCGAGAACGACGTCTTTACCCAGATCGGACTGGTCATGTTGATCGGATTGGCTGCGAAGAATGCCATCCTCATCGTGGAGTTCGCCAAAGTGGAGTTTGAAAAGGGTAAGTCAATCGCTGAGGCTGCCTTGGCGGGTGCCCGATTGCGACTCCGTCCGATTTTGATGACGGCCTTCGCGTTCATTCTCGGCGTGCTTCCGCTGGTGCTTGCCACGGGAGCCGGAGCGCATGGTCGTGTGCTTCTTGGCCTCGCGGTGTTTGGTGGCATGTTGGCCGCGAGCGTCATTGCGATCTTCCTCGTTCCGGTCACATACTACGTTGTCGAGCGTCTCGTGCATCGAGGGACGCCCCACAGCGAGGTACCCCCTCTCCCTCCTTCCGGGCCATCGCCGAAAGCAGGCGATGGAGAACTATCCCGGCAGACGCCCCGGCCCGCGTTGTCTCCGACTCATGCGCGTGAACGCGAAAGCTATTAAGGAGCCATGACATGGGAACATATTCCTGGCGATCCGCCTCTCTCGCAAGCGTTGGGATGCTTGTGTGCATGATGAGCGCCTGCAAGATGGGACCTGATTATGTGCGCCCGGAAACGCCAAAGGCCGACTCCTGGCGCGTCCCGACCTCAACGGCTGAATCCATTGCGAATCTGGCCTGGTGGGATCTTCTCAAGGACAAGGAACTGCAAGAACTGATTCGAATTGCCCTCACGGAAAATCAGGATGTGCGAACAGCCGTCGCTTCGGTCGACCAGTATCGTGCTCAGCTCGTGATGACGCGATGGGACCTGGCACCAGCGTTGTCCTATGGGGGCACGGCGTTTCTGTATCAAACACAGGGAGGCAACGCCACGACCATTCCCGGCGGAGGCGGAGCGATTGTGTTGCCGGGGACAGCGGGGGGGGACAATACGACCTTTTCCAACACCATCGGCTTCGGCAGTTTGAAATGGGAGATTGATCTCTGGGGTCGGCTACGCCGCGCGGTGGAGTCATCGGAAGGACAACTCTTCGCACAGGAAGAAAATCAGCGGGCGGTGATTCTTAGCCTGGTAGGAAGCGTCAGTGAAGCTTACTTTTCTCTGAGATCGCTCGATTTGCAAGTGGACATTACCAAGCGGACGTTGAAAACCTGGGAAGAATCGGTCCGGCTGTCTCAGCTGAAATTTAAACAAGGCTATATTCCGAAACTGGACCTCGATCGGTTCCAGGCGGAGCGTGCGGGCACTGCGGCAAAGCTTGCGGAACTCGAGAAGCAAGTCGTGCAGACTGAAAACCACTTGAGCGTGTTGCTAGGGCGGAGACCTGCGTCAATTACTCGCGGTTTGAAATTGACGGAACAGCCCATCCCCCCGGAGGTGCCTGCGGGTTTACCGTCCGAACTCTTACAACGGCGACCCGACCTACTCCAGGCTGAACACACTCTGGCCTCGGCGACGGCCGGTATCGGCGTGGCGCAAGCGAACCGCTTTCCCCAGTTTGCATTAGGTGGGTCATTGGCTGGAGCCAATGCGAATCTCAACGGCAATCAGTTGGGGCCCCTGTTCATTCAGAACATCAGCGCGAATCTGGCAGGACCGTTGCTGAACGCCACGGCGCTGGGCTACCAGGTCACGGTCAACGAAACCAAAGCGCAACAGGCTGCGCTTCAATATGAAAAGGCGATCGTGAATGCCTTGAGAGAAGTAGAGGATGCGCTCATCTCAGTGCAGAAGACACGGGAGCAGCGGGAAGCTCAAGAACAACAAGTGGCAGCATTGCAATCGGCGTTTCATCTCGCTGAGCAACGATATCAAGGCGGACGGGCAAGTTACCTCGACGTGCTAACGAGTCAGCGAAGTCTTTTTGAATCGGAATTGGCGTTGGCTCGTACGCTGCAAGGCCAACTCGTCTCAATCGTCCAGCTGTATTCGGCGCTTGGTGGTGGGTGGTCGGTGACGGACCATCCGGAAAACAATCTTCCGGATCCACGAAGTGTCAACTCTCGTCAGCCCTCAGCGGTTCTCGTTCATGAACCCCAACGCTGACCGTGCACTCTCGATCTCTGACAGGAGTGTGCCGAGTCCAGATATGACCCGAGTGGCTTACGCGAAAGGGCTCGTCATCCTCGTAACGGCGTGCACGCTGCTCGCAGTCAGCGAGCCCGTGGCTTTTGGTCAACTTTCTGCACAACAACCTCGAGCGTCCGAACGCACGACGACGAATCCAGAGACATCACCCTCGGCGCTCGGCACGCAATCCGAACAGGTCATCGTGCGGCCCACGGAAGGCTATGTTGCTGGATTTGGCGGCTACACGTTCGGTGGAAAATTTGACGCGGAGGGCACTGGGGCATTCAGGGGGATCAGTTTCGGCAACGGCAGCCTGGCTAATTCTGCTGTGGTCGGTGCGAAAGCAGGGGGATTTTTCCCTGAGGCGCTGAATTGGTTTGGCGTGGAAGCGGAGTTGTTTAACACCACGCCCCATATTGAGCAGCAGGGAGCGGCAGCCGGCAGCCATATGCGCGTGACGACGTTGGCCATCAATGCGATCGCCCGAGCGCAGTTTGCCTGCGAGAAGAAACATGTAGACACAGAACAGGTCACGGAACGGTTTGCCTTCCACTATGTCACGGAATTTTGTCGGCTGCAGCCGTATGCAGGGGTCGGTTTGGGTATCTATTGGGTGGATATCTCAAATAGCGCCTTCTCGGCTCATGCGAACTTTGTCCCGGGATTCAATGCCTTGGCCGGCGTCAGGTATTACTTTACCGATCGCATTGCCTTGTTCACGGAGTACAAATACAACCGGGCAACGTTCGATTTTGCCGGAGTCCAAGGACTTGCGGGGTTCGAGGGTGTGTACAGCGTCAATCATATCGTGGGAGGGATTTCTTACCATTATTAAGACGGCCACAACTTCGCTGCCGAGTGTTGACTCATCTGGAAGGATTGTTATGAGAGACCAGCGGGTTTCATTCGGGTCTTGTGGATCATTCAAATGTATGCGGAGAAGCGTGGTCGAGAGCCCTATTGACTCCGTTCAATCCGATTGATATAAGGTTAGTTCCGTTTCAGTGATCCTGCCTGTTGACCACCGTCTGACGGCGCGTCACGGTGCGGTTCTAAAGGGAAACTACCCGAAGCGTTGGCTCCGAGCACGTCCCTTGACACGGTATGCCGTGCGCTGTATAGTGCGCGGCTCGCGTGATGAACGCGATCGCTCTTTGACAACTGAATAGAGGACGTTGAGCAAGGTGTAAGGTGTATTGAAGTGGTGGCCCTTGGTCTAATTTAAGCAACACCTATATGAGAGTTTGATCCTGGCTCAGAACGAACGCTGGCGGCGCGCCTAATACATGCAAGTCGAACGAGAATGTGTAGCAATAC
>Ga0209974_10000987_pt1 | contig 9995 bp, 12 predicted proteins | sample InoplaM3SPM_FD_187592 | JGI IMG/M metagenome (GOLD analysis project Ga0209974, IMG submission 187592) | Arabidopsis thaliana rhizosphere microbial communities from the Joint Genome Institute, USA, that affect carbon cycling - Inoculated... | ecosystem: Host-associated > Plants > Roots >...
GCGAGCGGCACGCCGAGCTTGCCGTCGCGGTGGCTGAGCCGCGCGAACGTGAGCGTCACGCTGGTCGAGGCTCTTGTGACTTCATAGGCCCTGCGTTCATTGAACATGAGGGTACTGTCTACCAGCTTCGCCGTCATCTTGCCGTTGGCATCGAACACGGCAAAATTTATCAGCAGGGCGTTCGGCTTCAGCGCCACTTGAATTTGGGGGACACCCTCGATTTCAATTGTCCCATCGGTGTTTTGGTACAGATTTGAACCTACCTCCAGATCCATTGTGACTCCTTCCCTGTCCCCTGCCGTCAGCTGGCGGCTATGATTTCTTGATCCGATCCAAGATGAGCGCAACGCAGCCGCCGAGAAGACCCCCTCCCACGATGGTCGTGACCAGTTCCATGAGTTTCATTTCCCAGACGGAGCCTTGCGCCTGCATCACCTCCCGCATGCCACCCTGCAACATGATGACCGCGAGCGCCATCGTCGCTCCAACGAGAAACCACCATACGAATACTTTCATGGCGACGGTCACAAGACTCGTTAGAACTCCACCCGGCGGTCCAAGCTGCGATACTGAATCGCTTCGGCCACGTGAACGGCTTGAATGTTGTCTGAGCCCGCCAAATCGGCAATGGTTCTCGCGACCCTGAGAATCCGAGCATGCGCCCTCGCCGAGAGGCCCAGTCTGATCATGCTCTGTTCCAGGAGATCCTGCCCTTTCGTATCGAGCCCACAATACCGCTTCACGAGTCGAGGCTTCAACTGGGCATTTGTGTGAATCCCGTCCGATCCATAGCGGCCGGCCTGCCGTTTGCGTGCTTCAATGACCCGTGTGCGAATGTGGATCGAGCCCTCGGGTGCCGCGCTGTTGTCTTGAAGATCGCGAACCGGCAACGGGGGAACCTCAATCTGAATATCGATACGGTCTTGCAGTGGGCCTGAGAGCCGAGCGCGGTATCTCCGAATTTGATACGGTGTACAGACACACTCCCGCGAGCGGTCCCCATAATAGCCGCAGGGACAAGGGTTCATCGCCGCAATCAACATGAATCGAGCCGGATACCGGAGCGACCCGCTGATCCTTGTCAAAGTGACAGCGCCTTCTTCGAGGGGCTGCCGAAGGCCGTCAAGTACGGGTCGTCGGAATTCGGGGGATTCATCCAGGAACAGGACCCCGTTATGCGCGAGCGAGACTTCACCTGGACGTGGGATCGTTCCGCCCCCGATCAAGCCGGCGTCCGAAATGCTATGGTGCGGCGCGCGAAAAGGACGGACGGTCAGCAGTGGGCGGTCTGCGGGGAGTTGAGCGGCCACGCTGTGGACACGAGTGGTTTCGATCGCTTCATCCGGTTCCATGAGGGGAAGAATAGTCGGCAGACGTTTGGCCAACATCGTTTTACCCGAGCCTGGCGGACCCACCATGAGGACGTTGTGTCCACCCGCAGCGGCGATTTCCAGCGCCCGCTTGGCGTGATCCTGTCCACGGACATCACCGTAGTCATCGTCATCCGCAGGCGTCGGGAAAAACCATTTCGTACGGTCGGCGTCATGCGGTTCGATCTCACACTCCCCCCTGAGAAATGCGACCGCTTCAGGTAACGTGTGTAAACCATAAACGGCCGCTCCCTCGATCATCGCGGCTTCGGGTCCATTCTGTGCCGGTAACAAGAGGCTGTGGTTGCGACAGGCCAGACTGATTGAAAGTGCTCCAGACACCGGTTTGATCTGTCCGTCGAGAGACAGTTCACCGACGAGCACGCAACGGTCAAGCCGCTCAGCAGCAATGACTTCTTCCGCGACCAGAATGCCGATCGCGATTGCTAAATCGAGGCCCGCCCCTTCTTTTTTGATGTCGGCAGGTGCGAGATTGACTGTGATTCTTTTTGCGGGGAAGTGAAAGCCTGTGTTCTTGAGTGCGGACCGGACTCGGTCGCGACTCTCACGGACGGTCGCATCCGGCAAGCCTACCACAGAGAACTGCGGCAGCCCGCCGGCGATATCGACTTCAACGTCGATCAAATGCGCGTCGAGTCCGGTCAGTGCGACAGTGCGCACTTTTGCAAGCATGAACGCTCCCTGCGGTCACGAGGCGCTGAATTATAGAAAGCGCCTGTGATGGATTCAAGAAAAAGCGCTCCCATCATGGTCAAAATGCTTCCATTCGCCAACCGGTTTTGTTGCACATCGCAAGCTGGTGCACATGAGCCCCCTTCTGTATAATCCGCGGCATGCATTGGCCGGGCATCGTCTTGTCGCTCGTTTTGCTGCATGGACCCGCGGTGTCGTCGATCGCTCCGACGGAGATCCGGACTCCATCCGGACCGGTGGGGGCTTCGATGGCGCTCTTAGCTACGCTGCACGACGCCAACATTCTTCCCCCTGAAGGAACTCCCGAGGCGAACCGTGTGATTCAGATCGTGATTCAGTTTCAAGGTGTGTTTATGAACAGCACCGATCCCGCCGTGCGTCAATTTCTCGCTCAAGCGTTGGCGTCGAAGTTTGCCGATCGCGCGGAAGAAGCGGAAGCGGAATTCCGTCAGGGAGGGTGGACTTCCCGGGTCGTGGAGGCGGTATGCGACCGTTATGCCGTAACCTCGAGAGAAGAACAGGACAGGCTAGCAGCACCCTTCGCTCGTGTGAACATGCGACTGGCGGATTTGGAACGGCTGTGCGAGCTCTATGCCAACGCGCGTACCGCATTTGTCCAGCAGCGGCGCGATATCCATCGGATTTTTGCGGAGCACCGGCGGAGCATGCCGGGCGGGAAACACTTTGATCGAAAGGAGAAACCCCATGGCGACCAAGGCGTACATACTCATCAAAGTGAAAACGGGCCGGACGAAAGACGTGCTGCAGGCCTTGAAGAAACTTGCGGGAGTGGAACAGGCGCACTCCTGCTTCGGGCAGCCGGACATTTTTCTCTTTATCAGTGTCCAGGATGAGCGCTCTCTCTCCGACGTGGTCATCACGAAGATCCATCAGATTGAGGGGGTGGAGGAAACCGATACGCACATCGTGGCGGACAGCTAGGGCTGCTGCCTTTTTGGATGGATCCCGGTCACGGGCGGACGCCGCGTTCTAGCCAGTGGAGGGGACTGATGTTATGGCGCCATCATTGGCCGCCGAACGATAACAGGCATCGGCCGCTTCGACGGCGAGACAGCCATCAAGGCCGGTTATGGGTGGGACGGTTGAGGACCGTATGGCGTGCACAAACGCTTGCAACGTTGCCAGCACGGTTGGTTTGACTTCAAGCGTCCAAGCCTCCACACGTCCGTCGGCTGCAGTCCTCGAGAGACTGCGCGATACCCAATCTGCCGTGAGTGTGCCCTTCTCTCCGATCCACACTGCCCTTCCCGTGCGTTGGCCCTCGACGCGTGCAATGTCGAGGGTGCAGGCAATGCCGCTGGAAGTCCGCAAACGTACCTCTACATAAGTTTCCGGTGCCACTGAGGGCAAGGGGGTCATCGTGCATTGGACCTCGACGATATCCTCCCTCGTGAGAAAGCGGACGAGGTCAAGCAGATGGACCCCGAGTTCAAGCAGGGCACCAACGGTCGCTGAGCCACCCCTTACAGACATCACGTTCGGTTTTGTGTCGATGTGCATGGCCAGAAACGCCGACTGCAGCGGCCCGATTGTGTGGAGTTGTTCGCGCAGCAGCGTAATGGTGGGGTCAAATCGCATCGTGTGCGCCGTCATCAAGAGTACGCCGCTCTGATTAGCCGCGGTCACCATCGTGCGAGCCTGGCATCCGCTGAGCGCCAATGGTTTTTCAATGAGGATCGGCTTTCTGGCGTGAACCGCCGCCAGGCAAATGTCGTAACAGAGTGAGGGCGGAGTCACGGCGACAACCGCATGCACACGAGGATCCGCGATCATGGCTCGATAATCGTCATACACGGGAGTGGTCGTGTCCAACAATGCATCGCCTCTGCTTCTGCGGCACACGGCAGTGAGGGCCACATCGGGTAGATCCCGGAGCAAGTGCTGCATATAGCGGCTGCCATGCCGACCGACACCGATCAAGCCTATGCCGAGATGTGCCGTCGAGAAAGAGCCGATTGAAGAGTGCATGGCGAAAAACCTGAGGCAGACTACTGCCTTTCAGGTTACATTGACAAGCCGGCGGAGCGGTCCCTATAGTACGATGAGGGTGCGAATTATCGCGTCCGATTCTGCTCTGGCAGGGAGTTTTCCGGATTATGGTTTCGACGACTGCTCCGTTTACGTTGCAGCAAATCGGGACAGGGACTTCTCGGTTTCCCAGCGGAGTGGCACTGCCTACCCTCACCGATGCATCCGTCGATCCCTATATCAAAACGCGGCCGATTCAGACTGTCCAGGTCGAGTGCATTGAGTTTTGGCCGCAAGAAAAAGGCACCTATCCTGGTATCGTACTTTTGCACGAATGGTGGGGGTTGAACTCTCAGATTAAGGATCTGGGCGCCCGCCTGGCCTGCGAGGGCTACGGTGTCATTATCCCCAATCTTTATGGTCGCATCGGCGGGATGGTTACCGGTAATGCGGAAGTGGCCGAGGCCTTAATGGGAAAACTGAACGAATCGCTGGCTCTGCAAGATATCAACTCGTGCTGTGAGTTTCTGAACACCCGTGAGTTCATTAAGCGGAACATTCACGGGGTGGTGGGATATGGAATGGGTGGAACGCTGGCGATGAAGTTTGCCTGTCAGCGGAAGCGCCTGCGGGGGGCTGTCTCTTATTATGGACGCATGATTCAGCCGGACTCCGCTCTGGAGAACGCGCTCTGTCCCATCCTCTACCATTATGCGGAACATGATCCATGGGTATCAGCACAGGATGTTCAACGTCTGCGGATGCTCGCTGCCCAATATAAGAAGTCGATAGAAATTCAGTCCTACTCCGATGCCCCGCATGCTTTCAGTGACGAAACGAGACCTGAAAACTACCGGGAAGCCGCCGCAACCGAAGCATGGGCGACGACGGCCACGTTCTTGAAAAAATACCTTCAAGGGTTCTAACGACCGTCCTTCTGCTGAGAAACACCTGTCCGTCACCATGCCCGTCTCCGTCACATCGCCCAGTCTGCATGCCTTACGGGCGTTGCTCTTGTTCGTGCTCTTCATCCTTGTCCCGCCTTTCCTCGCCGCTTCGGCGGAGGAACGCGGTTTCTCGTCTCCGCCGCGTTGGCACAAACTTATCACCCTGCACCATGATCGGCTTGCCAAAGTTGAATCTGATCAAGCGGCGCTCGATCTCTTCGTGGCTGCGATCGGCCGAGCTGCTGAGGTAAACGACGTGGCCGCGACGATCGCCGCCAAGGGACTTTCTCCTCATGTCACGAAAGAGCTGATGGTGCCCGAAATCACGAAATCCGCACAGCGCTTGGTTGCAGCCTTGGTCGCCTGGGACGTCGCGGACCGGATGATGCGTGCTGTGGAAGAGAAAATCGCGCCGGCCGATGTCTTTACGACGCCATCCCAAGCTGCATGGCTGACGGCCAACGGTCCATTTGCATCCCTGCACGAAGCAGTCAGCCAATGGGATAGCGGGAATGTCACGGCTGGCGTCGGCGTTGCGGCCGGACTGCTGGCGCAGGATGCCGCTCAGCAGGCGATGGAAGAGTGGTGGCGGCTTAAAACGTGGAAGGATCGCGTGCGCACGGCCCGCGGCCAGGCTCGCCTCTGCGGGACGTGGCAGTGGGTTGTCCACAACCATCAGCGTCATCACGAAGAGCGCAAGCTGTCCCTCGTCTTCCCGCCACCCGGGACAGAGGGCACGACAATTCCCGGTCTCACTGAAACGGTGGTACTGGGTGATGCCGTCTATCTGCGGTGGGAAACAGAGGGACGGATTCAGGAGGACAGCCTGCTTTTTTCCAAAGAAGGTCAGCGGTTGGAAGGGAGTTTTGTGAATTCCCACGGTGGTTGGGGTTCAATAACAGGAAAGCGCACGGCGACTTGCACTCCATAACACTAGGACGTCCGATCGGATCGCAAGACTCCCCATGCCAATAAGGCCCAACCCGTCATAAAGGCGGCTCCACCGAGTGGTGTGAGCGCACCCAGCCATGGAATTCCGATCAGTGAGAGAGCGTACAAACTTCCGGAAAACAGCAGAATTCCTGTCGTAAAAAGCCACCCCACCGCCGTGCCATTCAAGTTGGGATAGCGTCCATCTGCCGATGAGACAAGGCAGAGTCCCAAGGCATGGTACATCTGGTAGCGTGCGGCGGTTTCGAAAACGGCTAACATCGGTGCATCCAGGACGGGTTTCAAGAGGTGCGCCCCAAAGGCACCAGCCGCGACGGCCGTGCCGGCAAAGAACGCGCCCAGGGCGAAAAATCGGCGGGATGTCATGTTCTTCAAGGCTGACCTTCTTTTTACGTCCAGCTATCCCCTCCTCTTGAGGGATAGCCAACCACGCCTCATCGGCTCTAGGCTAGCTGCAGCCTATGGCTTTAGGTAAACAACAGGCTTGTTGGGCTACTCCCACGACGACGATCGACTGCGTGCTGGTCCGTGTGGACCGCCAAATTGAAGCCGAGGGCTGTGTGCTGAAGGTCTCCGAGTCCAGTTCCCAGCTCGCTGCTCCTGAATTCCTGGTTCCAGGCGACTTTGTCAAAGTGCGTCTGTGGTTGGAGGGGGAAAACACAAGCATCCACATTGGGCTGGCCGAAGTGAGGCGAATCCAGAATCATTGGATCACCCTAGAGGTGGTGCATGTGAGCCGGCACGAACGAAGCCGGTTGCAGCGATACGTTGAGTCACGCCAGACGATGCTCCGCAATCAACCTGTCTTTATCGACCATCTCCTCATTCGGGCCTGATCCCATCAAAACGGAACCAAGTCGGGCTGAGCACCGGAGCGCTGGTGCAGGAGACGGGGATCGAACCCGTACGGCCCTTTCGGGCCACAGGATTTTAAGTCCTGTGCGTATGCCAGTTTCGCCACTCCTGCAGATCAGTCACACCAGCGGAGCCTTACGCTCCCCCGCTATCTGTCGAATCGAGAGCCGGACAGGTTCAGGCTGGCCTGGAGAGCTGTTTGGACTAACCGAACTGAATGAAGGAGCAGGCGGACTCTAGCATCGAGGTGGAGGACGGTCAAGGAGCACGACACACGCAAACAGCCTGCTGCCTACTGCGGCGACAGACTGAATGCGTCGGTGGTGATCTGCGAATCCTAAGAATAAGAAACTTAGACAGCTTCGACCATAGGCCGCTTCGTGCGGTCCATTGCTTCCTTCACTCCCGACTGAACCGCCCGGCTCAACCTGGTCGCCTGCAGCTGCGCTTTCTTGGCGTAGCGGGCGATTTCACGCCGTGTCTCTGTTCCTGTCTGGGGCGCTAAGAGTAAGCCGATACCTGCACCGACCGCCGCGCTTCCGGCAACTAGTGCGGCCCACCGAGCAACCTGCTTGCCTTCACTGGACATGGCAACCTCCTTTGGAAGATAACGTTGATCGAGGAATTCAAGCCTCACGTTCATTCGCTTCAGCATCAAGCGTGCCACTCGTGCCGATGACGGATTAATTGATAAATCGTTCAAAGGCAGCAGAGCCGATTAGCGCCTGCTAATTTTCGGTTGCCTTTTTCTGACAGAGTGCGACACAGTCGTGCGGGAAAACCAACAGCACCGAGCCAGAAGTCGCGAAAAGGCCGCATCCATAACCTCTCTGCAGGCTTGGCCTCACCTGTGCCAGACTTGCAAAGCCTCCAGGTGTCACTTATGATCCAGCCACAATGCCACATGAGACGAGAATGAGCTGGCTTCAAGCCATTCCCTATCCCCATCTGAGCCCTGTCTTTTTCGAAATTGGTCCTCTGCAGTTCCGTTGGTACGGCCTTATGTACCTGATCGGACTGACTGCGGCCTACTTCCTCATTACTCGTAAGGTGCGGGAAAAAGGATTGGCGATCACGAAAGACCAGATTTACGATATGGTTGTCTGGGCGGCGCTGGGCGTATTTATAGGCGGACGGCTCGGCTATACCCTGTTCTATAATTTTTCATATTACGCGCAGCATCCGCTGAAAATCTTCGCCGTGTGGGAAGGCGGCATGTCGTTTCATGGAGGGTTGATCGGGACCATCGTCTCGCTCATCCTGTTCAGCAGACGTCAGGGAATTCGCGTCTATACAATTGCCGATCTTGCTGCCTCGGTTACGCCGATCGGTCTGGGTTTTGGCCGCCTGGGAAATTTCATAAACGGAGAGCTGTACGGACGCCCCACTGATGTCCCCTGGTGTATGGTGTTTCCCACCGGCGGACCGGCCTGCCGCCACCCTTCACAGCTCTATGAAGCCAGTCTTGAAGGCGTGCTGCTGTTTACGGTGCTCTGGTTGATCGGACGCAAAGCCACCCCGCCTGGTACGATTTTTTGGAGCTTTCTGACCGGCTACGGCCTCTGTCGGATCGTCGTGGAGCTTTTCCGGGAGCCGGACGCTCATATCGGCGTCTTCTTTGGGTCGATTTCCATGGGACAGCTGCTGTCGTTACCCATGATTGTGGTCGGAATCTCCATGCTCACCCTCGGTTACCAAAGACAAGCAATTGGCCAGCGCAGGAACCCTTCCCTTAAGCCTCAATAGTTTTGCTTGCGGTATCCTTTTGCCTTGGGAGCCACCCGCAAGCGCGGGGGTCTTGCGGATCACTCAGGAGCATCTGGCCGAAATGCTGGAGTCACCCGGCAAAGCGCTGCGCGCCTCGTGAACGATTTCGAAGGTTGCAACATTCTCGAGCGTCAGCGTCGTACTGTCAGCTTCAAGGATCGGTCGATGTTGCATGACCTGACCTGTGCCTGCTACCGCATGCTTGCGAAGCGTCTGAGGGCGTTGTTTGTGTAAGCGTTCGGTCTGTTCTCGGCGAGCTAGTACGGCATGTCGTCATCGCCGAGCCCGACATGGTGGCCCAATTCATGGACAACCGTGTCCCGGATTTCGCGCCTAACGTCTTCGGCCGTTTCGCAGAGCCGTAAAATCGGTCCACGATAAATGGCGATGCGCGGGGGCTGTTGGCCGCCGGTATGAAAAAAAGACTCTGCTGTCACCGGAAGGCCCTGGTACAGTCCCAGGAGGTCGTCGGCAGAGTCCAACTCCAGATCCTCCAATATGTCGGAAGGCGGTTCTTCCTCCACAACTATTGAAACCTCCTGGGCCAGCCGCGCATAGGGGACGGGCAAGTCGGCCAGCGCTTGTTGCACCAGCATATCAAATTGCTCAGGAGACACATCGCGGTGGCGCGGCCGTGCCATCCTAGAATCCACGATTCGACGGATCCAAGTGGGATTTCTTGCTGATATCGTGGTTGAGACCGTTCGTTTGTGCCCGGAGCGGCGGGGAATCCCAGATCACTTTGTTTCCCGGAGCCAGATTCGCGGCCTGAATGTAATGTCTTTTAGCCTCAGCTTTGTTTCCCATGCGATCGAGAGTCACCGCCAGATTGTAATGTGCCTCGGCTGAGGTCGCATCGATGGCAAGAACCTGCCGGAAGGCCTGTTCAGCGCCCGCATAGTCGCTCGATGCGAAGAGGGCATTCCCCTGTTCGAGCGGCGTAGCGACGGCTGGTTTCGTTCCGGCAGGTGCTGCAAGGACGCTTACGGCCTTGCTCGAATGACCGGAACATCCGAAAACCGCAGACAGGAGCAGGACACTCCACACGATGCGCATTGGTCTACCCTCCTTGAATGAGCCACTCAGTCTCCCGCTGGTCTGTTGCGAGGCCGCCTGCCGGATCAAGTCAGCTCCACGCTCGTGCCTGCCCGAAGGAACAAGAGTTGAAAAGACACGCGCGGGAGGCCCAGGCACGTCGTTGCCGCTTTCCGATAAATGTCGGCTTGGTAAGAATAGAAAGCGGCTTTGGTCGGCGCTTCCTCTGCAGTGGTCTGGTCTGTCTTATAGTCCGCAATCCAGAGTTCTCCGTCAAGACGGTAAATAAGATCAATAACACCCTCCATCACCTGGCGATCGCCCCAAGGCATGATAAACGGAACCTCTCGGCCAAGGATCGCTGCCG
>Ga0209974_10000988_pt1 | contig 9992 bp, 7 predicted proteins | sample InoplaM3SPM_FD_187592 | JGI IMG/M metagenome (GOLD analysis project Ga0209974, IMG submission 187592) | Arabidopsis thaliana rhizosphere microbial communities from the Joint Genome Institute, USA, that affect carbon cycling - Inoculated... | ecosystem: Host-associated > Plants > Roots >...
CTGGCCGCGGTCGGCGCGCCGCGCATTCATAGCGGCGCGTACCTCAATGAGTTCGCCGTCCGCGTGCCCGACGCGCGGCACATCCACGCCGCGCTGCTCGAGCGCGGCATCCTCGCCGGCCTGCCGCTTGCCGGTTGGTATCCCGACGATCCGGATCTGGCCGACGCGTTGCTGGTGTGCGCGACCGAGGTCACCACGAGCGACGACATCGCCAAGTTCGCAAGCGCGTTGCGCGAGGTGGCCGCATGACCGCCACCATCGAGCGGCCGGAGCAGGAGACCACGCAGGGACTCGATTCGCGCCGGGTGGTCGGGCCCGGGCTCCAGCCCACGCTCGACGAGCTCTCGCGCCCGGGTCGGGCGACGGCCAAGGTGCCACATGTCCCGGCCGACGCGCTCGAGCGCATCCCGGCCGATCAGCGTCGTGCCGCGCCGGTTGGCCTGCCCGAGCTCAACGAGCCCGAAGTGATCCGCCACTTCGTGAACCTCTCGCAGCTCAACTACAGCGTCGACACCGGCTTCTACCCGCTCGGCTCGTGCACGATGAAGTACAACCCCAAGATCAACGAGTGGGCCGCGCGTCTGCCAGGTTTCGCGGCACTCCATCCCCTCGCGCCTGACGCCGTCGCGCAAGGGACGCTGGAGCTGATGTGGGAGCTCGAGCAGTGGCTCGTCGAGATCAGCGGCATGAAGGCGGTCACGCTCCAGCCGGCTGCCGGCGCGCACGGCGAGCTGACCGGCATCCTCATGATCCGCGCCTACCACATGGCCCGCGGCGACACCGACCGGACCGAGGTGATCGTGCCCGACTCGTCGCACGGCACCAACCCCGCGACGGCCTCGATGGCTGGCTTCAAGACGGTCACCGTCAAGTCCACCGCGGAGGGCCAGGTTGACCTGAACGCGCTGCGCGCCGCGCTGGGTCCGCACACGGCCGCGGTGATGCTCACCAATCCGTCAACCCTGGGACTCTTCGAGCGGGAGATCGACGGCGTTCTTGAGGCGGTTCACAGCGTCGGTGCGCTGGCCTACATGGACGGCGCCAATATGAACGCGATTCTCGGCAAGTTCCGGCCCGGCGCGGCCGGCTTCGACGTGATGCACTTCAACACCCACAAGACGTTCTCGACACCGCACGGCGGCGGCGGCCCGGGTGCCGGGCCAGTGGCGGTGAACGAGAAGCTCGTCCCGTACCTGCCCTGGCCGCGCGTTTTGCGCGACGGCGACGCCTACCGTCTCGAGAAGGCCGGCGAACGGCCGAGCTCCATCGGCCGCGTCCGTTCATACCAGGGCAGCACCGGGGTGCTTGTGCGCGCGTACGCGTACCTCTTGGCGCACGGCGGGCCGGGGCTCGTCGAGGTCAGCGAGGATGCGGTGCTCGCCGCGAACTACCTGCGCCATCGCCTGGCCGACACGTTCGAGATGCCGTTTGCCCAGGTCAGCAAGCACGAGTTCGTGGCCAGCGCCGCGCGGCTCAAGGACGAGACCGGCGTGCGCATGCTCGACGTCGCCAAGCGGCTGATCGACAAGGGTTTCCACCCGCCCACGGTCTACTTCCCACTCACCGTCGAGGAATGCATGCTTGTCGAACCGACGGAGACCGAATCCGTCGAGACGCTCGACGCCTTCGCCGACGCCCTGATCGAAGTGGCGCGCGAGGCGCATGACGATCCCGAGCTGGTCAAGTCGGCGCCGCATGACTCACCCGTGCGCCGCCTCGACGAGGCCACGGCGGCGCGTCAGCCGGATCTGCGCTGGCGACCCATGACCGGACGCGAGAATCCGTGTCCGGATTAGTCGCGTCGCCCTGTTACGTGGCGTGCTACCCTCCTGACCCATGACGCTGGCCTCTGACACGCAGACGATCGGCGCTGAAGCGCCGGCACAGGACACCCTCAACGCTGCCCAGGGCCGGAGCCTGCGCGAGATCGTCATCTCGCGCCTGCGCCGCGACAAGGTTGCGATGGTCGCCCTGATCATCCTGATCATCGTGTACCTGCTGGCGATCTTCGGACCGTTCATCGGGCCAATGTTCGGATTCAACCCATTCGCCTACGACCCCGCGGCGGTCGCCACGTCAACCGGAGGCCCGGCGCTGCCATTCGGCGGCATCAGCGCACAGCATCCGCTCGGTGTGGAGTGGGGCACCGGGCGTGACATCGCCTCGCAGCTGCTGTGGGGTCTGCGCATCTCACTGATCGTCGCCACGGCGTCAACCGTGCTCGTGGTCAGCATCGGCACAGTCGTGGGCATCATCGCCGGCTATGGCGGCGGATGGACCGACATGCTGCTCGGACGCTTCATGGACCTGATCCTGGCGTTCCCGACGCTGCTTGTTCTGATTGCCATGTCTGCCGTGCTGACGCAGCGCCTGACCGACCTGGGCGTGCCGCCCGGCAACCCCTCGCGCATTCTCTATCTGGTTCTGGCGATCAGTGGGTTTGGCTGGCCGTACCTCGCGCGCATCGTGCGCGGCCAGGTGCTGAGCCTGCGCGAACGCGAGTTCGTCGAGGCTGCGGTGGCCGCGGGTGCGAGCCGACGGCGCATCCTGTTCACGGAGATCCTGCCCAACCTATGGGCACCCATCCTCGTCTACACGACGCTCGCCCTGCCGGCGTTCATCGGCCTCGAGGCGGCGCTGTCGTTCCTGGGCGTGGGCATCCTGCCGCCGGACGTGACGTTCGGCGTCATGCTTGCCAACTCGGTGAAGTATTTCCAGGTAGTGCCCACGTACCTTTTCATCCCGGGCCTCGCGCTGGTCATCATCGTGGTCGCGTTCAACCTGCTGGGCGACTCGCTGCGCGACGCACTCGATCCGCGCGCGACCCACTGAGAGGCCCAAGAGAGGTCTATTAACTTACCTAGATCAAGCACCCGCTCCGACATTGTGCGTTGTATGATCTGGCAGCTTGGCCGGGGGCTTCCCGGCGCAGGTCTTTGAGGAGGATCCATAATGGTGAGAACCCAGGGGCGAAACATGCGCGCCCTGGCGCTCGGCGTTACCACGGTTATGCTTTTGGCTGCCTGTCAGGGCACCCAGGCATCACCGACGCCTGGCGCAAGTAGCACTCCGGGAGCGACCGCGACCGGCGCAACGCCGTCCGGCACTCCGGTCGCAACTGGCACGCCGGTGCCGACGGCGACCCCGGAAAATCGCTCCGGCGGCACGCTGTTCATCCTGTCGCCGACCGATCTATCGAACGCTGGCGAGGGTATCCAGGACCTGGACCCGCAGCGCACCTATACCGGTGAAGACCTGGCGCTCCTTGGCGCCTACATCAACCGGACGCTCAATGGGTACGTCTATTCAGACGATCCGGCGGCCGCATCCGCGCTTGTTGCTGATGCCGCGACCGACACCGGCACCGCCAGCGCTGACGCGAAGACGTGGAGCTTCACGGTTCGCGACGGCATCAAGTGGCAGGACGGCTCGGCCGTTACCTGCGAGGACTTCAAGTTCGGCGCCTCGCGCGTCTTCGCAGTCGATCTCGTCGGTGGTGGCCCCGCGTATGCGCTTGCATACCTTGACATCCCGTCGGTCGATGGCTTCGCTCCTGTAACCGATGACGCCGGCAACGTGACCGGTTATGAGGCGAGCAGCGCGCTCGCTTACGCCGGCCCGTACCAGGAGAACATCCCCGGTCTCTTCGCCGACGATCAGGGGACCCAGCCGATCCCGAACGATCAGGCTGCGTTTGATGCTGCCGTCACTTGCGACGGCCAGACCATCACCTATCACCTGAAGGCGCCCATCGCGGACTTCAACTACACGGTGACACTGGGCCTGGGCGCTGTCCCGAACCCCACCGATCACCCCGATGCAACTCTCGAATTCACAGGCAGTGAGGCCTACAACGACACCCCGTGGTCCAACGGCCCGTACATGATCGAGTCGTTCGAGCGCGGTGTCGGTGGCCACCTGCACTTTGTCCGCAACCCGAACTACGATCCGGCGACGGACGAGAGCGGCCGCATGGCGTATCCCGACGAGATCATGATGGAGCAGGGCCTTGACCCGGCTGTCCTCGACACGCGCATGATCACCCCCACGGGTGACGATCGCTTCGCGGTGTCGCAGGGCAATGTCGAGCCACAGAACCTGGGAACGGTCTACGCGGATCCGCATACCGCCAACCCGGACTTCGTGGGTCGTGCATTCAGCGACTTCGACCCGTACGTGTCGTACTACACGATCCGCACGGACGTGGTCACGAACGTCAAGATTCGCCAGGCGATGGCGGTCGCGCTCAATCGTGACGCCCTTCGCCAGAACGGCGGCGGTGAGTACGTCGGTGACTATGCCGACGGGTTCATCAAGCCCAACATCGGCATGGACTACGCACCCACCGGCCTCTGGGATGCCACTGGCCCCTTCGGCCAGGCAATCCCGGGCACAGGTGATCCTGCACTCGCCCAGCAGCTGATCGCCGACTCCGGCGAAGCAGCACCGACCCTTACCTGGCAGTACGTCCCGAGCGACGTCTCCAACAGGGCGGCGGGCATCATCCAGGATTCGCTCCAGCAGGCCGGCTTCACGATCAACTTGAGTGAGATCACCGGTCCGCGCTACGCCTGCTACTTCGATCTGGATTGCCAGACCGAGTTCCAGGGGACGGGCTGGGGCCCAGACTGGCCGAACGCCTCGACGGTGATCGCGCCGCTGTTCACCACGGACGGCGGTTGGGACATCTCCCGAGTCGGGCAGGTCAATGGCGTCAACGATCCGTCGTCTCCTGACGCGGACTACGTCGATGCGGTTCACGCCAACCTTGGCCAGACCGATCGTCAGGCACAGGCGACCGAGTGGCAGCGCCTTAACGCGCTGGCAGGCGAGCGCATGTACGCCATCCCGACCTTCTTCGGCCTCACCCAGACCATGGCCGGCGACGCCGTCGGCAATCTGTATCGTTGGGGTCCGTACGGCTCATGGCCGTATGGCATCCTGTACCTGAAAAACCAGTAAGGTCTCCTTCGGGAACCAGACTGTGAACACCGGGGAAGCGGCACGAGCCGCTTCCCCGGTGTCTCTATCCAGCGAAGTCCGGCTGCTGTTCTAGCGACGCACCTGGAGGGCAGGTCCCGTTTTCGGTTACATCGTCCGACGTCTCGTGGGCATGGTGATCCTGCTGCTTGCCCTGACGCTGGCCGTATTCGTGCTGTTCAACTTGATACCGGGTGATCCGGCGCGCCTTGCCTGCGGCAAGAGCTGCTCGCCTCAGGTTCTCGACGCCATTCGGCATCGGCTCGAGTACGACTTACCGATGTGGGAGCAGTACTTCAGATTCCTGAAGGGCATCTTCTTCGGTCGCGTGTACGGGGATAACCCGACCACTCAACTCGAGTGTGCCGCGCCGTGTCTGGGCTATTCATATCTGCGCCACGAATCTGTGCTACGCCTCATCGGACGCAGCTTCCCGATCACGTTCTGGCTGACTGTGGGCGGGTTCATCGTGTGGATCGTCACCGGCTTGATCGCCGGCATCTACGCCGCCCTTAGGCGCGGCCGCTGGCAGGACCGGAGCCTCATGGGCGTCGCCCTGATCGGCTACTCGATGCCATCGTTCTTCATCGGCCTGATCCTGATCACCTTCGTGGTCCTCGAGTGGCATTGGCTGCCATTCCCCAAGTTCGCGCCACCGGAGCAGAATCCCGCGCGCTTCTTGCAGACGATGATCCTGCCGTGGATCGTCATCGCCGTGCTCAACGCCGCGTTCTACGTGCGTCTCACGCGCAACCAGGTGCTCGAGACGTTCAGCGAGGACTACGTGCGCACGGCACGCGCCAAGGGCCTGCCCGAGCGGACGGTCGTGGTCAAGCACGCCCTGCGCGCGGGTTTGACGCCCATCGTCACCGCTGCGGGCCTGGATATCGCCTACCTATTGGGTGGGGCGATCATCACGGAAAGCATCTTCACGCTCCAGGGCCTGGGGCAAGTGTCGATCGCGTCCATCCGTGACTTCGATCTGCCGATCATGACCGCCATAACGCTGATCAGTGCCGCGTTCATCATCGTCGCCAACCTCGTAGTCGACCTCCTCTACGCGGTTCTCGATCCGCGCGTTAAGGTCGGCTAATGATTGGCCGGCTGAACAAGATGGCGCCTGGCGGCGCCGTGGAAGTGCCTGAGGCGGCCGGGGACCGGCCCTTCCTGGAGGTCAAGGACCTCTTCGTCAAGTTCCCGACGGAGGACGGTCTCGTCCACGCAGTCGATGGCGTTTCGTTCACGCTCGAGCGCGGCAAGACGCTGGCGATCGTCGGCGAGTCCGGTTCGGGCAAGAGCGTCACGGCCCAGGCGATCATGGGCCTGCTGGATCGGCGTCAGGCACAGGTGAGCGGCGAGATCTGGCTCGATCGCCTCAACCTGCTCGCGCTCAAGCCTGCCCAGGTGCAGGCGCTGCGCGGTGAGCGCATGGCGATGATCTTCCAGGACCCCATGTCCAGCCTGCATCCGTTCTACCGGATCGGCGATCAGATCATCGAAGCCATCCAGGCCCACCGCAGCGTCAGCAAGACCGCTGCCCGCCAGGAGACCCTCGAGATGCTCAAGCGGGTCGGCATTCCCGCCGCCGCGCGGCGCATCGACGCCTACCCACACCAGCTGTCGGGCGGCATGCGCCAGCGCGTGATGATCGCCATGGCGCTCATCAACTCGCCCGAGCTGCTCATCGCCGACGAGCCGACCACTGCGCTGGACGTGACCGTCCAGGCGCAGATCCTCGAGCTCATCAAGAAGCTCCAGGTCGAGTTCGGCACCACGGTGATCGTCATCACCCATGATCTCGGAATCGTGGCCGACGTCGCCGACGAGGTGGCCGTCATGTATGGCGCTCGAATCATGGAGCGCGCTTCAACCCAGGAGATCTATGAGCACCCGGAGATGCCCTACACCCTGGGCCTGCTGTCGTCGATCCCGCGCATGGATAGAGATGTCACCGGGCGACTCGAGCCCATCAGGGGCAATCCGCCGTCGGCCATCCGACTGCCGGCCGGGTGCGTCTTTGAGCCACGCTGTCCGTACTCCGGCCTGACCGGCGGGCTGGCCAAGACGACGCGCCCTGAGCTCTTGCCGACTGGTTCGGGGGTCGACCACCTCGTGCGCTGCCACCTGCCGCCGGAGAAGCGGCGCGAGATTGCGGCAGAGGTCATGGGCAAGTTGCGGAGTGTCAAGGCATGAGCGACGGCCAGAACGGCGCCATCGTTCAAGTGCGCGGTCTACGGACGTACTTCCCGATCAAGTCGCGCAGCCTCATCCCGCGCGTCGTCGGCCAGGTCATGGCCGTGGACGGGATCGACTTCACCATCGACGCCGGCGAGACTCTCGGCCTCGTGGGTGAGAGCGGCTCCGGCAAGACGACCGCAGCGCGCTCCGTCCTCATGCTGGTCAAGCCCACGGCCGGCTCGGTCAAGATAGACGGCGACGAGTTAACCCGAATGAGCCAGAGCCAGCTCAGGCCCATCCGGCGCAAGACCTCGATGATCTTCCAGGACCCATACAACGCGCTCAATCCGCGCCACACAGTTGGGTCGATTATCTCGGCGCCGTTCGAGATCCAGAACGTCAAGCCCGAGGGCGGGGTGAAGCGCGCGGTGCAGGACCTGATGCAGCGCGTCGGTCTCAACCCTGAGCACTACAACCGCTACCCCAACGAGTTCAGCGGCGGCCAGCGCCAGCGCATCGGCATCGCCCGTGCCGTGGCCCTGCATCCGGAGCTGGTCGTGTGCGACGAGCCGGTCAGCGCCCTCGACGTCTCGATCCAGGCGCAGATCCTCAACCTGCTGCACGACCTGCAGAAAGAGTTCAACATCGCGTACCTCTTCGTGGCGCACGACCTGGCAGTCGTGCGGCAGGTGTCCCACCGCATCGCGGTCATGTACCTGGGCCACATCCTGGAGAGCGCGCCGCGCAAGACCATCTACACGATGCCGCTCCACCCGTATACGCGGTCACTGCTCTCGGCGGTACCCGTGCCCGACCCGGTGCGCCAGCGCCAGCGCACGCGCATCGTGCTCCAGGGCGACGTGCCCAGCCCCATCGATCCACCTTCGGGCTGCGTCTTCCACACGCGCTGCTGGCTGTACGAGCGTCTGGGCAAGCCCGAGCGCTGCACCACGGAGGAGCCACTGCTTCGGCCGTTCGGTGGTGATCAGGTGGTCGCCTGCCATTTCGCGGAGGAGCTTGTCGGCCAGCCCGTGGGCGAAAGTGCTGCGGAGACCGCAGCGGCAACGGAGGCAGCCGCGGCAATCGGGACGCTGGGCGACGACGAGCCCGAGGCTGCAACACCGGACGTGGGCGCGCACAGCCAGGAGAGCTCCGCTCCCCAGGCCTAGCCGCGGGCACTGGTCCACCAAAGGTCCGCCGCTACCATCGCCGACATGAGCCCGAACGCGCGTCGGAACCGCCTGCGGATAGGTCTGGGCCAGATCGCGCCCAGCCTGGGGCGCGTCGACGAGAACCTCGCGGCGCACGAGCAGATGATCGATCAGGCACGGGCTGCCGAGGTCGACCTGCTGGTGTTCCCCGAGCTGGGCCTGACGGGCTACCTCCTGCAGGACCTCAACAGCGAAGTGGCCATGAGTGCCGACGACCCGCGCCTGGCTTCACTGGCGCAGCGCGCAGGCCCAATGAGCACGGTCGTGGGTTTCGTCGAGCGCGCACCGGACGAGCAGCTGCTCATCGCCGCGGCACTCATGGAAGACGGCGCGATTCAGCATGTCTATCACAAGTCGTACCTGCCCAACTACGGCCTGTTCGACGAGCGGCGCTTCTTCGGCGCGGGCAACCAGCTGCGGGCCCTCGACTCGCGCCTGGGCGTGCGCCTGGGATTGTGCATCTGCGAGGACTTCTGGCACCTGCCCGTGCCCTATCTGCTGGCACTCGATGGCGCGCAGATATTGGTCAACATCTCGTCGTCGCCGGGCCGCGACATCGCGGCCACCACGGAGGGCGGGCTGGGCACGGCCGAATCGTGGGGCACGATCATGCGCGCCTACGCTCAGCTCACGACAACCTTCGTGGTCTTCGTGAATCGAGTTGGCGTCGACGAGTCGGTGACGTTCTGGGGCGGCTCGCAGGTCATCGATCCGGCGGGCGACGTGGCCTTCGCCGCGCCCATGCTGGAGAGTGGCTTGTTCAGGTGCGAGATCGACCTTGACGACGTTCGCCGCGAACGGACAGCCATGACGCTTCTGCGCGACGAGCGACCGGAGTTCGTGCTGCGCAATCTCGAGCGGCTGGTGCGCGAACAGGCCGGCGTGGCGCAGGATCCGGAATAGCAGCATGCCCGCCTACGAATTGCCATCGGAGCTGCTGATCGATACCGCGGTTGCACGGCGGATCATCGGCGAGTTCATCCGCGGCCACCTGCGCCAGACCGGCTTCGAGCGGGTCATCCTGAACCTTTCCGGCGGGCTTGACTCGGCCCTGGTGGCGTTCCTGGTGGCCGAGGCGATCGGCGCCGAGCGGCTGCTGTGCCTGCTCTTGCCCTATCGCACGTCGTCGCCCGAGTCGCGCGCGGACGCGGAGAGCGTGGTCGCGCAGCTGGGTTGCGAGACTAAGCTCGTCGACATCACGCCGATCGTGGACGGCTACCTCGAGATGGCGCTTACCGGGCAGGAGGTCGAGCGCGTGCGGCGCGGCAACTTCGCGGCACGGGCGCGCATGGCGGTGCTCTATGACCAGAGCGTGCCCTGGCGCGGGCTGCCTGCAGGCACCGGCAACAAGACCGAGGCGCTGTTGGGCTACACGACGATCTACGGCGATAACGCGGCGGCGTTCCTGCCGATTGGCGACCTGTACAAGAGCCAGGTGCGCCAGCTCGCGGCCGACATGGGTATTCCCGCCGCCGTTCTCGAGAAGCCACCCACGGCCGATCTGTGGCCCGGCCAAACCGACGAAGGCGAGCTGGCCATGACCTACGCCGACATGGACCGTCTGCTGTACTGGCTGGTCGACCGCCGGCGCACCCACGAGCAGCTGCAGGCGATGGGCTTCGG
>Ga0209974_10000990_pt1 | contig 9987 bp, 12 predicted proteins | sample InoplaM3SPM_FD_187592 | JGI IMG/M metagenome (GOLD analysis project Ga0209974, IMG submission 187592) | Arabidopsis thaliana rhizosphere microbial communities from the Joint Genome Institute, USA, that affect carbon cycling - Inoculated... | ecosystem: Host-associated > Plants > Roots >...
GCCGACGCTCGACGAGTGGAGCTGCTGGTCGATGATCTTGGCGATCGCGACCGCAGTTTGCCACTGCCTGCTCGAGCGCGGAGCCGAGGGCAGTCCCTTGCCGCGAATGAAGGAGAATTGGCCGCGCTGAAACAGCACGCCGCAATAGCTCGACGGGAAGCGGCCGCTCGAGGCGCGATTGGCAATGACCTGGCCGACTGCAAGCTGGCCGACGAGCGGCTCGCTCTTGGCTTCGAAATAGACACCGGCGGCAAGACATTCTAGCTCGCGGCTGCCGGCGTCGTCGTCGCGGAGCTGGGCTACCAGGGTCGGCAGGTCATTCGCCGGCTTGACCTCGGCCTCGGCGGTCGTGCCGGTCGACGCTTCAGTTTCGGGCTGGGGCGCCAGCGGGTCGAGCGAATCGCCGGGGCTGAGGATCAGGTCTTCATCTTCAAGTGTCTGGATGACGGCCGGTACCGGAAGTACGCCCGAGCCTGCTGCAATCAGCGGCTCCGCGTTTTCCGTAACCTGTGCAGGCGCGACCGACGAGGCGGTAAGCGCGGCGAACACGGTGATGGCCGACCGAAAGGAAATCGACATGTAGCAATGGTCTTTTGGCGGTTGGCCGCCCGACTAAGCGCCTGGACATTCTACGCGTCCGTTCTGCGCCTCGGCGGCTTCCCGTCTGCGTGGCACCTCAAATGGCCGAATTGCCAAAAGGGTGCCCCCCGCTCTGGTGTTGAACCGCTTTCGCTCCCGAAACGCCATCGATCAACCCATGGAGGTCGTTTCAGCGATGAATCGTTCCGCATCCGCGACGTCCAGTTCGACCAACCAGCAATCTGGATCGATGCGGGACATGTTTTCGACCCAATCGCGCCAGCCCGAGCTCTCCAGTGCGATGGACGCCGGAACCTTTGTCCATCGGTAGCTGAAGTCCGCGGCCATGCGGCGTTCGAGCACCGCTTGGGGATTGCCGCGCTCGACCACCAGCAGGCTGATCGCCCCCCGATCGGAGTCGCCGCGGTGCAGGATGCTGGCAAAGCCCCCCTGGCCCTGAACGCCGCGGATGAGGGCGGCGACCTCGACCCCGGCGGGCAGCCTCTCGCTCAAGGCGCCCGGTATCCGGCAAGGCTGCTGAGGGCGATGTGCGAGCGCAAGAAAGTGCCCGTGCCGCGCGCGCATTCGTCGCCGCCGGCGTCGACGATCCGCGCTTCGGCGACGAATACCCGGCGGCGCCCGCTGATCCACCGGCCTTCCGCCACCGCCTCGCCCGACTTCATCGGCTTGGTGAAATGCAGGTTGAAGGCCGTGGTCAGCAGGAAACGGTCGCTGACCAGCCCGTTGGCGGCATAAAAGGCGGCATCGTCCAACATCTTGAAATACAAAGTGCCATGCGCGGCATTGGCCGCGTGAAACATGTCTTCACGGACGGTGAAAGGAATCCGCGACTGGCCGGCGGCCGGCAGCTCGATCTTCGATTCGAACAACCGGTTGACCGGCGCCGACGCGTACAGCGCCTCGAGCGCGCGCAAATGGGCTTCGGCTCCGGTCGCCGCAGCGGCCTTAGGCGGCATCGCGCTCGTCGGCGCCCATCAGGACGGCGGCAAAGGCATCGCGGCTGCGCGCCCCGCGCAATTTCTCCAGCGTCGGGGCGTGCCGAACTACCCGGCTAATCGCCGCCAGCGCCTTCAGATGCTCGGCGCCGGCGTCCGGCGGCGAAAGCAGGAGGAAGACGAGGTCCACCGGCTGGCCGTCGATCGCCTTGTAATCAATCGGTTCGGCCAGGCGGACGACCATGGCGTAGATGCGCTTCAGGCCGAGAGCCTTGCCATGCGGAATCGCGACCCCGTTGCCAAAGCCGGTCGAGCCCAGCCGTTCGCGCTCGGCGACCGTTTCAACGATCGCCGTCGGCTCGAAGCCGAGCCGCGCGCCGGCCATCTGCGCCAGCATCTGCAACAGCTTGCGCTTATTGCCGGACGACAGGCCGACGCGAATGGATTCGAAGTCGAGGAAATCAACGAGCTGCATTGTTCAGGACACTTCTTCAAAGACCGGCGGAGACGCGCCAGGGGCCATTTAGGGCGAGCGCCCCCGAATGTCATTCCACCCGCGGTTCGACCCAGCCGATGGTGCCGTCGTCTCGTCGATAGACCATGTTGAAGGCACCGCTCTTCGAGTTCCTGAACATCAGGGCGTTGGTGTTCCTGAGGTCGAGCATCATCACCGCGTCGGAGACGCTGGCCTCGGGAATGTCGACCTTGGTTTCGGCGATGACCGGCGGATGGGCCGGCGGCTCCTCGGCAGCCGGGAGCGGTGCAAAGATCGTATAGCCCGCATCCTCGACCAACTCCGGCGGCGCGCCGCCATTGCCCTTATGCTCGCGCAGCCGCTTCATGTACCGGCTCAATTGCCGCTCAATCTTGTCGGCGGCGCCTTCGAAGGCGACACGCGCTTCGCCGGCTCGGCCCGACGCCTTGAGAACCACGCCCTGGGGCACTGGCGCGACAATCTCGCAAGTGAAATCGTCGTAGGGTCCCTTGCCGAACGTGACGTTGGCGGCGATCGCCCGATCGAAATATTTCTCGGCGATCGCCTCAATTCTCTCGCTTACCCGTGCCTGCAAGGATTCGCTGGTTTCGACCTGGTGGCCCGCGACTCGAACCTGCACCTTGTGCCCTTCCTTTCTGCATTGAGCGGGCGGCGATGAGCCGCCGTCCGCGCTGCCGTCAAACGGGAACGAGGTAACGCTCCCACAAAGGACTGGTCAGCCTGCCTATAAAGCTGCGGTGCCGCGTCCGTTCCTCTTCGGAAGCCGCATGTGGGCGCGGCGGACGCACGACTCGGTGCATTGGGGCGACGGCCATGCCTTGCACCGCGACAGTCGTCGTTGCCACTCCCAGCGACAGCCCGATCTGGCGGCCGCCCGTCAGCTCGACATAAACCTGCGCCAGCAGTTGTGCGTCGAGCAGTGCGCCGTGCTTGACCCGCATGCTGCGATCGACGCCGAACCGGGCGCAAAGCGCATCGAGGCTGTGCTTGGCGCCGGGGTGCCTGGAGCGCGCCAGCACTAATGTATCGACCATCCGGCTGAGGCACACCGGGTTACGCGCGCAACGCTCCAGCTCATAATTCAAGAAGCCGAAATCGAAACCCGCATTGTGCGCGATCAACGGTGCGTCGCCAATGAATTCCAGCAATTCCTCGGCCTTCTCGGCGAAGCGTGGTTTGTCGGAAAGGAATATGTCGGTCAGGCCGTGGACCGCCTCGGCGTCGCTCGGCATCGAACGCTCGGGGTTGAAATAGGCATGGAAGCTGCGGCCTGTTTCAACCCGGTTAATCAGCTCTATGCAGCCGATTTCGACCATGCGGTCCCCGCCCGCCGGATTGAGCCCGGTGGTCTCCGTGTCGAAAATGATTTCCCGCATGTCTTGCTTATCGCGCTGCCGGCAGCCCGAGGCAAGCGAGGATCGACGCGACCTGGGCACGCGTTTCATCGAGCGTGCCGCCGGTGTCGATGACGAAGTCGGCGCGCTCGCGCTTTTCGGCATCCGGCATCTGCCGCGCCAGTAGCTGGGACAGCTTTTCCACTGTCATCCCTTCGCGGGCCAGCACCCGCTCGCGCTGGACCTCGGCGGGCGCGGAGACGACGATGACCTTGTCGAAGGCGCTCTCGCCGTGCGTCTCGTACAACAGCGGGATTTCGAACAGCAGCGCCGCGGCACCGCGATTTTGGTCGATGAACATCTCCCGGGCGCGCGCCACGGCCGGGTGAACGATCATCTCGAGCGCGGCCAGTTCGTCGCGATCGGCGACGACGCACGCAGATAGCCGTTCGCGGTCGATGGCGCCGCCAATCATGGTGCCGGGGAAGCGCCGTTCGATCTCCTCGACCAGGATCCCGCCATAGCCCTGCATGCGCCGGACCTCGGCATCCGCGTCGAAGACCGGAATGCCGGCTTCGGCGAACATCGCCGCCACCGTCGACTTGCCCATGCCGATCGACCCGGTGAGCGCGATCCTTATCATGACCTCAGCCTCGTCATCAGTTCGGGATCATATTGCCGCGGCGCGTCCTGGCCGAACAATAAATGAAAGCTGTCGGCGGCCTGTTCGACAAGCATGGCAATGCCGTCGACGGTCGTCAGCCCGCGTTGCCGGGCCAGCCGCAGCAGGGGTGTTTCGACCGGCTCCGTAATCATGTCGAATACCCAGCCGTCCTTCGCCGGCATCGCGGCGATGTCGATGGCAAGCGGCGGCGCGGCGGCCATGCCCAGCGGCGTGGCATTGATGAGCCCCGCACTGTCGACCGGTCGGTCGAACGTGGTCGGCTGCTCTCCAAGACCGAATTCGACCGCCAGCTTGTAGGCCGCGGACAAGTCGCGGGCCTGGATACGGACGCCGGTCACGCCGATCATGTGCAGGGCGACCAGCACTGCCCGCGCCGCGCCGCCATTGCCGAGCAGGGTGATGCCCCCATCGTCCCCCCGCTCCTTCAGCAGCGGGCCGAGAAGCTTGAGGATCCCGCCGATGTCCGTGTTCCCGGCCAGCAGCGCGCCGTCCTTTGGCACCAGGATGTTGGCGGCGCCGGCCGTCACCGCCAGGTCGCTGGCGCCGTCGGCACGCATCAGCGCGTCGAGCTTCAGGGGCATGGTGACGTTGCAGCCTCGCCATGTCGCGTCGGTGCGGCGCTGCTTGAGGAAGGCCGGCAACTCGGCGCGGGAAACGCGGCTTGCGCGATAGTCGAGATCGAGCTTCAGCTTCGCCAGCCAGAAACGATGGATGGCCGGGGACTTGGAATGGTCGATCGGGTCGCCGATGACCTCGGCATACCCGCCGGATGGCGTCATGACGCCATCAGTCCGCGCTCTCTCAGTGCGCCGAGCAGCGGCAGCAGGGGAAAGCCGAGGATGGTGAAATAGTCGCCTTCGACCTCGTCGAAGAGCGTGACCCCGGGGCCCTCCATGCGGAAAACGCCGACGCAATAGGCGACCTGCGGCCATTCGACATCGAGATAGGAGTCGATGAAGCCGTCGCTGAGCGGCCGCACGTGCAGCACGGCGTCGGAGATATGGTTCCACTCGACCTTGCCGTCCGTGGCCAGCGCGACCGCGCTGACCAGCCGCATCGGCCGGCCGGAGAAGAAGCGCAGATGCTCGGCCGCCTCGGCCCGGGTCTGTGGCTTGGAGAAACGCCGCCCTTCGACCGAGATCACCGAATCGGCGCCGATCACCCAGTCGTCGGGTCGACCGGCGCTGACCTTGCCGGCCTTGGCTTCGGCCAGCGACAGGGCCAGCTCGAAGTCGGCGACGCCATGGCCGGCCTGCAGTTCGTCTTCGTCGATCCCCGGCGGCACGACCTCATAGGCGACACCGGCCTGGTCGAGCATGGTGCGGCGGATCGCACTCGAAGACGCAAGGACGATTGGCATCGCGTGGAATAACCCTGTGGATAAGCCCGTGCGTGGTCCTAGCGCGGAAGTGGGGGCGCTCCAAATGCGAAACAGCCTCCACGCCGCCCTCCCGGGACTCCCGATTCCGCCCACAGGCAGAGGGAAAGACCAGTTTGGTGTGAATCATGGGAGTGGCCGGGCGCGACTCGCCGGATTCCCGCGGCTCAGGTCTTTCACGCTCTGTTGGCAAATCGCGGAGGCGCGCTTAAACCCCGCGACTTCGCCGCCAATAGCAACTCCATTCTTCTCTTAGAATCTATAATCAGAAAGAAGGTAGAGGGCATTGGCCAAGTCCGTTTCAGAGCACCATCCGGACAAACCCCTGCTGGCCGTGCTGAAAGGTGAGCGCCGCGACCCGCCGCCCGTCTGGATGATGCGCCAGGCCGGCCGCTATTTGCCCGAATATCGCGAGCTTCGCGCCGAAAAGGGCGGCTTTCTCGATCTCGTCTATGACAATGAAGCGGCGGCCGAGGTTACCCTGCAGCCGCTGCGTCGCTATCCGCAGCTCGACGCCGCCATCCTCTTCTCGGACATATTGATCGTCCCGTTCGCGATCGGCCAGAACCTGAGCTTCGTCGCCGGCGAGGGACCTCGGCTGACTCCGACCATGCTCGACGCCCGCGTCCGCGACCTCGAGCCGCACATGCAGCGCCTGGCGCCGATCTACGAGACGGTCCGGCGGGTGAAGGCCGAGTTGTCGCCCGAGACGACTTTGCTTGGCTTCGCCGGCAGTCCCTGGACGGTTGCCACCTACATGATCGCCGGACAGGGCAGCCGCGAGCAGGCCGAGGCGCGCCGCCTGGCCTATGCCGACCCGGCCAAGCTGCACGTCATCCTCGACATGGTCGCGACCGTGACGGTCGAATATCTGTCCGGCCAGATCGAAGCCGGCGCCGACGCCGTGCAATTGTTCGACAGCTGGTCAGGCAGCCTGGCGCCGGCCCAGTTCGAGCGCTTCGTCATCGCCCGCACCGCCTGGATCGTCGACCAGCTGAAGAAGCGGCATCCGCACGTGCCGGTCATCGGCTTTCCGCGCGGCGCCGGCGGCAAGCTCGGCGCCTACGCCCGCGAGACCGGGGTCGATGCAATCGGCCTCGACGAGACCACCGACCCAAACTGGGCGCATCGCGAACTGCCGGACAACATGCCCGTCCAGGGGAATCTCGACCCGCTGGCGCTGATCGCCGGCGGCGCCGCGCTGGATGACGCCGTCCGCCGCATCCTTGACGCTTTTTCCGCGCGCCCCCACATATTCAACCTGGGGCACGGCATCCAGCAGGACACACCGCTCGCCCATGTCGAACAGCTGATGGTATTGGTGAAGGGCGAGGCATGACTCAGTTCGCGGGGTTCCTCGGCGCCGCCTACCCATGGGTGAAGGCGGCGCACGTCACTTTCGTCATCTTCTGGATGGCGGGGCTGTTCCTGCTGCCGCGCTTCTACGTCTACCACCATGCGACGACGCCCGGGTCGGCCGAGGACCGCGCCTGGATCGAGCGCGAGGACCGGACCCTCAACATCATCCTGGGGCCGACCATCATCATCGTCTGGCTGCTAGGCCTGATGCTGGCGGTCAATGTCGATGCCTTCCACCAAGGCTGGTTCATAGCCAAGTTCGTGCTGGTCGTGGCCCTGAGCGGCTACCAGGGCTGGATCACCGCTTATGGCAAGAAGCTGGCGAAGGGCATGCGGCCGCTGGAGAACCGCACCTTGCGGATCATGAACGAGATACCGGGCGTTGCCGCCGCGCTGATCGTCGTCCTTGCCATCGTGCGACCTTTCTAGGATGCGCGACACCAAAGAAGCGTGCGTCCTTTTCAGGATGCGCGACATCAAGGTCACCGCAAGGTCAATTGACTCGAACCTGAGCGAGACCTAACGCCGTTTCGAACGGCTGCGCCGGCCCATATCCATCTCGCCGGTGTGTCCCATCTTAATTCCTGTGGCGTCCTGCCGCACGCGAACCATATTTCCAAACGTCATCTCAAGCGAATTATCTATGCATTTGAAAGACTTGAAACAAAAGACTCCTGCCGAGCTGGTCACCATGGCCGAGGAGCTGGGAGTCGAGGGCGCGTCGACCCTGCGCAAGCAGGACCTGATGTTCTCCATCCTCAAGGTCCGCGCCGAGAACGGCGCCGAGATCATGGGGACGGGGACCATCGAGGTGCTGAACGACGGCTTCGGCTTCCTGCGCTCGCCCGAGGCGAATTACCTTGCCGGGCCCGACGACATTTACGTCGCTCCCTCCATCGTCCGCCGCTTTGGACTGCGCACCGGCGACACCTGCGAGGGCGAGATCCGCGGACCCAAGGAGGGCGAACGCTATTTCGCGCTTACCCGCGTCACCCAGATCAACTTCGACGATCCGGAGGCGGTCCGCCATCGGGTCAATTTCGACAACCTCACGCCGCTCTACCCCGACGAGAAGCTGACGCTCGACAGCGCCGATCCGACCATCAAGGACAAGTCGGCACGGGTCATCGACATCGTCTCGCCGCAGGGCAAAGGCCAGCGCGCGCTGATCGTCGCGCCGCCGCGCACCGGCAAGACGGTCCTGCTTCAGAACATTGCCCGGGCGATCACCGACAATCATCCCGAGGTGTTCCTGATCGTGCTGCTGATTGACGAGCGGCCCGAGGAAGTCACCGACATGCAGCGCTCGGTGAAGGGCGAGGTCATTTCATCGACCTTCGACGAGCCGGCCAGCCGCCACGTCCAGGTCGCCGAGATGGTGATCGAAAAGGCCAAGCGCCTGGTCGAGCACAAGAAGGATGTCGTCATCCTGCTCGATTCGATCACGCGTCTGGGCCGCGCCTACAACACGGTCGTGCCCAGTTCGGGCAAGGTGTTGACCGGCGGTGTCGACGCCAATGCGCTGCAGCGGCCCAAGCGCTTCTTCGGCGCCGCCCGCAACATCGAGGAAGGCGGCTCCCTGTCGATCATCGCCACCGCGCTCATCGACACCGGCTCGAAGATGGACGAGGTCATCTTCGAAGAGTTCAAGGGCACCGGCAATTCCGAGATCGTCCTCGACCGCAAGGTCAGCGACAAGCGCATCTTCCCGTCGCTGGACGTCGGCAAGTCCGGTACCCGCAAGGAAGAGTTGCTGGTCGACCAGGGCACGCTCAGCAAGATGTGGGTGCTTCGCCGCATCCTGATGCAGATGGGCACTGTCGACGCCATGCAGTTCCTGCTCGACAAGATGAAGGACGCCAAGTCCAACGAGGACTTCTTCGCGTCGATGAACCAGTAGCCGCCTTGCCCGTTTCCTGACGAACGCCAGCCACCGGGGAATGCCAGACGATGATTGAACTGCTGCTAGGCGCCGCTGCGAATACGACGGGAGGCTTCGGCGGCCCGATCGGTGTCTGGAACGCGATCGTCCACGATTTCTCGAACATCACCGACCCGGTGGCCTTCGCCACCTTCATCCAGGTGCTGATGATCGACCTCGTGCTGGCCGGGGACAATGCAATCGTCGTCGGCGCGCTCGCCGCCGGCCTTCCCGCCGACCAGCGCAAGAAGGTCATCATGATCGGCGTGCTGGCGGCGCTGGTGCTCCGCATCGCGTTTGCGCTCATTGTCACCCAGCTGATGCAGATCATTGGCCTGATCCTGGTCGGCGGCCTGCTGCTGCTGTGGGTCGCCTGGCGGATGTGGCGCGACCTGCGCGAGCATGAAGGCGAGAGCTGGGGCTCCGAGGAAATCGTCGGCGACGAGCATGCCGGCCTGAAGCCCGCCAAGAGCTTCGTCGGAGCCGCCTGGGCGGTGGCAATCGCCGATGTCAGCATGAGCCTCGACAATGTTCTCGCCGTAGCCGGCGCTGCGCGCGAGCATCCGGGCATCCTCATCGTTGGCCTGATTTTCGCGGTCGCCATGATGGGCATCGCCGCCAACATCATCGCCCGCTACATCGAGCGCTACAAATGGATCGCCTGGATCGGTCTCCTGGTCATCCTCTACGTGGCGGTGAAGATGATCTACGACGGCTGGGTCGATCCGCAGGTCGGGTTGGGGCGGTTGCTCACCTGAGCTTCGCGCGGCGGCGCAGGCGCGGTAGAGGCGGCGATGTGGCCCTTGACACCATCTTTGCCCTGTCCAGCGGCCGCCCGCCGGCGGCGGTGGCGGTTATCCGCAGCAGCGGGCCGCATGCCTTCGCCGCGGCCGAGGCGCTCATGGGCCGGCTGCCACCGGCGAGGCAGCCGGTACTGGCGACATTGCGCGCACCATCCAGCGGGGTGGTGATCGACCAGGCGCTGGTGTTGCGCTTTGACGGACCGGCATCGGCCACTGGCGAAAATGTCGTGGAATATCAATGCCATGGCGGCAGAGCCGTCGTCGATGCCTTGCTCGCTGCCCTGGGCGGCTTGCCGGGCATGCGGCTCGCCCAACCTGGTGAATTCACCCGCCGCGCCTTCACCAACGGGCGAATCGACCTGACCGAGGCGGAAGGCCTGGCGGATCTCCTCGAGGCCGAGACCGAGAGCCAGAGGCGGGCGGCGCTGCTGCTGGCGGAAGGCGGGCTCCGGCGGCAGGCCGAGGCCTGGCGGAAG
>Ga0209974_10000992_pt1 | contig 9980 bp, 14 predicted proteins | sample InoplaM3SPM_FD_187592 | JGI IMG/M metagenome (GOLD analysis project Ga0209974, IMG submission 187592) | Arabidopsis thaliana rhizosphere microbial communities from the Joint Genome Institute, USA, that affect carbon cycling - Inoculated... | ecosystem: Host-associated > Plants > Roots >...
CCTGCATGAAGCGCACGCCCAACGCCTGGTGGCCTGATGCCGGCCCTTCTGCCTATCCCCCACTCCATCCCGGCACGCCACGGGGCGAGTCTTCGAGCCCCGGGGGTCGGGATGACCCCGGGGGCCCGGAATCTCTCATTCCCTCTCGATGTCACGAACGTTCAATTCTTCCGGACAGCCGCCAGGACGCCTGCCTCGATCCAGCTCTCGCTTTGCGCCGGGCCCGCGGCCATCGCCAGGCGCTCGGCGTGCCCGGCGGCGGCCTGGAAAGCGGCATCGCCGGCGCGGATCTCGGCCATCAGCCCAGCGATACGCGCGGCCATCGCGGCATCCGCCGGCCCGGCGACAACCTCATTCGGGATCGGCACGCGCGGGTCGATGGCTTCGGCCGCCCGCGGCGCAAGCGAAGGCCCGGTTGTGGACGTGGCGGTGCAGGCCGAGAGCAGCAGTGGCAGCAAGGCGAGACGGCTGTGCATCGGGCCTGTCTAAGGGGAGGTCGGGCAGCGCGCAATCGCGGCTCCATGGGGGTTGCACCGCAAAAATCTTGTCCCTATGTGCGCCTCTCTCCCGCGCGCCCGTAGCTCAGCTGGATAGAGCACCAGACTACGAATCTGGGGGTCAGAGGTTCGAATCCTTTCGGGCGCGCCATTTCTCCAGCAGACAGCGCGAGCTCCTCACGCGGCACGCGAAATCGGGTTCACGTCACGGCACCGCCGAGCCGCCGACGAACTATCCGGGGACATCGCAGGTCGGTCAGTGTACAAGGGCACATCGCCGGGATGATCCAGGCCTCGGCGGCTGAGAGACCGCGCGCTCCCGCCAATCATGGGGAGCCAATTATGACCCGTTATTCCATGCATCTCCGCGACGGCACCGAGAAGCTGGTGAACCCCGATGCGATCGAGTTTCCAAGCCTTGAGGCGCTCCAGGCCGCTGTGCTGGTCACAGCCTGCGACCTCCTGAGACATGACGATGGATTGCTGGACGCCCGTTTCCGGATCGACGCTGAGGATGAAGCCGGAGCGATAGTGTACAGCCTCCAGCTGAAGCAGGAGCTGCATTTGATGCCGGAGCCTGCGGCCCAGCTGATCCACGCCCCCCGGCGTGACTGAATTTGAGAGCTTCGGCGCCTGGGAGAGAGGCCATGAAAAAGTCCGACACTTCGAAGGGCAAGAGCTTCACGGCTTTTCGCTCCGCCGCGGAAGAGGCCGACACGAAGCGTGAGAGCGACGCGATGAAGCAAGGGGAGCAGCGAGCATTGCCGATGGGCACGGAGAGCACCATGAATGACGAGGATATCCTTGCCAGACTCAAGGTCATTGACCGTCGGCTGAGGCAAATTTCCACGGAGCAAGCAGCATCGGTGCTGGCGGGTGGCCTCGCGAACGCTGGCCTGAACGAACAGGAACGTCTCAGGCTGATCGCCGAGACCGAGCGTATGCTGGATAATCTCGATGGGAATTGTGACGATTGATAGCAGCGGGAGAGACCGCCACCCGGGCAGTGCTCGGCGAACCCCCAGGTTGACCACGTCCCGATAGCCACCGGCAGCGAAACGAATTGGACCTTCCGCCATGGTGTGCGTTGCTAGGGGAACTTTACGATGGGAGACCCCTTGGCGCGTCAGATCGTGGCAGTCGCTCTGGTGACAGAGGCGGAACTGAAAGCGCTAGGATCATCCTTTGACCGGGCGTGGCCCATCAATGAGGCGCCGTGCTTTACAGGACTGCTTGAAGCAATCGACGAAGCCGATCGAGGCTATTGGCGGGCCAGGGATGCTTCAGACCGCGCTCATCCGCCTAGGTGACTGAACGAAGGCGCTCGGCGGCCTTTCGTCGCAGAACTGCGTCCTGACGATGCCGTTGCGCGCGCCGGATAAGGTAATTTCGTTGTCCTGCGCATTCCGCGAACTGCACATCCCCTTCGTAGGCAGCCGCGTAAGCGTCCGACAGCCTCGCAAGACGTTCGTTATGCTCAGCTTGCGACTGGTGCCATCCAGCCGCGGCGGCATTTGCGGACGGGGATGCAGACAATCACTGCTCCTCCGGCAACAGTGCGACTGCGGGGCTGGTGTGGGTTGCTGGTGAGGCCGTCAAAATCTTTGGCAAGGCGGGTATCGCCAGACTCTCCTCGCGACTGCCCAGCCCCATGTCGAGGATCATCACCGGAGGCCTGTCGCGCAGCAGGTCCTGGATGAAATTGCCCAAGCTTGGTATCCTTCGGTGATCAGGAATGGGGGGAAGGCTCACGAGAACGCCAGGGCCAGTGCGCCGCCCACCGTGACGATGGTCAGGAGCAGAGGCATCAGGCGCTGCGCCCAGGATACGTCGGCCATTGAGATTACCCCTCGGGATACACGCGGCGATCGAGCGGGGACGTTGCCGCCCCCGCTCACCCCTCGCGTATTAGATCTGGTGAAGGTTGACGGCGCAGGCCTTGCCTTCGCTGTTGGTGCCAAGCTCATAGGACAGGCGCTGCTCGGCCTTCGGAGAATCGGTGCGATCCCACTTGATGGCGCTGTTCTCGAAGCGCAGGACATCGCCGCCGGTCTCCGGCTTGATCGAGCCGAAGCCCTGGGCCTTGTCGAACGACTGAACGGTTCCAAATAATTTCATGATGAATGTCCTTCTTTACCCGAGCAGCCAGAATTGGCCGGCTCGCGGCTAAGAGGCGTCAAAGATGGAGAAAGGAGCGGCGTAGCGCCTAGAACCGTCGATTACGACTGGTAGCTCCCTGTATATAGTTTCGAGACACATAAATTACTAGCGATTATTTTAGAATGGAATGTTATATAAGCTGCGCATCACAGGATATTCTCATTCAAGCTGCCTGCGACTGAGAGTCAAAGCGCTCCCGCCAGGGAGACCAGGCGCCACACAAGAAAACGCCCGGCAGGCACCGGGCGATCAACGTTCAAGCGAAAGGGACTCAGGCGGTGACGGCGGCCTGGCTGCCGTAGGCCTCGGCGCGGGCAGCGAAATCCCTCGCCAGCTTGCTGTGCCATTCGCGGGCCTGGGGGGTGATGGCGCGCGCGGCGGCGGTGCGTTCTTCAGCGGCTCGGCGTTGGTAATAGCGCTGGTTCGATACCATGGAGTCCCTCCCCCCCGGACGACCCAAGATGCAATGCAATGCCTAACACAGGGTTAATATCCACAGCGTCTGGTCGACTGTGGAGGAATCCGGACATCGTCTTGGTTTGCCTAGCTTTTCAGCATATATTGGGGCCATGGACAACCGACTCCTTGCGACTCTTTTCATCGCGCTTTGCCTGAGCCCGGCACCGGCCTTTGGCCAAGCCGGAAACTTCACCGTCGTCAACGGAACCGGCGCGGGGATTTCATCGATGTCGATCCGCCGCACGGGCACGGCCAACTGGACGGGTTTGTCGGCGGCTCCCGCGGCAGGCGGCAGCAGCAGCGTCGCGTTCAACGATCCCGATTGCGCATTCGACTTGCAGGCATCGCTCGCCGGCGGGGGGACCGCCGAATGGAGCGGCGTCAACCTTTGCGGAACGACCCAGCTGACCTTGAAGCGGCGGCCGTCCGGCGAAACCTGGGTCGACTACGACTGACCGGACGCCGCGGCCGCGACATATTCGCATGAGCGACGGCGCGGACCGGCTCAGGCCGGACGGAATCCAGCAGCTTGCCGCCGGCGATGAAGACGACGCCGGTGCAGCATAAAGCCAGCAAATAGCCGCCGTAGCCCGGGAATTGCTGCATGTAATGGACGCCGCGCTCAACGGCGCCAACGGCGATCGCGTAGGTGACCAGGAAGGCTTCGAACCTGGTCTTGATGGTGAAAAGTCGGCCGATACGCTGGAACATGCTCATGGTTAAGCAAACGCCGTGCCATTGGCGCAGTTCCGCCGTTTTCGGATTAACCAAGCCCGGTAACTGTCAATTAACCCGACAGAAGTTCGCCTAAATCCAGCGCATCGAGAAGAGCGTTCCGGGCAGCGCGAACCGAGGCGACCAGCGCCGGCGACTGGAGCTCGCTGGTGGCGATGGCGTCCGGCCAGTGGCTGCCGATGACGCCGGCCAGCAAGTCGAGCTTGCGTTCGTCGACCAGGAACCGCGGATCGACGGTTTCCGGATCGCAGGCGACCCGCAGGCGGAGGCAGGCGGGACCGCCGCCATTGGCCATGGACTGGCGGACGTCGACATAATCGACCCGGCGGATGGCGCCGTTCGAAGCCAGGTGCCGCTCGATCCAGGCGGCGACGCTCGGGGTTTCGCGGCATTCGGTCGGCGCGACCAGGGTCATGGCGCCATCCGGCGGCGTCACGAGCTGCGAGTTGAACAAATAGGAGCGGATGGCGTCGGCAATGGGCACTTCGTCGGCCGGCACTTCGGCGATTTCGACGTCGGGCATCAACCGCGTCAGCTGATCGTAGAAGGCAGGCTTGTCGGCGAAGGCCTGTTCGTGGGCAAACAGCACCCGCTCGTTGGCGACGGCGACCACGTCATTGTGGAAGGCCCCGGCGGCGATTGCCTCCGGGGACTGCTCGACGAATAGCGTCCTTGCCCAATCGAGCCGATGCAGCCGCGCAATGGCCCTGGAGGCCTCCAGATGCTGTCGGGCCGGGAAGGCGCCGCCGGAGATGCCATAGACGAAGACTTCGACGCCCGGCTCGCCGTGCGAGGGCGCAAAACGCATGTGGTTGGCGGCTCCTTCGTCGCCGAAGGCGGTCGGCACCGGCTCATGAACGGTGAAAGACGGGTTCGCGAAGGCCAGGCGGAGTTGCGCCAGCGTGTCCGGCCATTCGTGGCTGCGATGCGGCATGGTCTTGAGGTTGGCGACAGTCAGGTGGCACGTGCCGTCGGCCGAATCCGGCGCCGGCGAGACCGTTGCCGCATTCGCCGCCCACATGGTCGATGCGGACATGGCGTTGGCGGCGAGGACCGGATCGGCCGCTTCGATCGTCGTGCCAAGGCCCGCCAGCCAACCGTCGTTCGGCCGCGGCGGCGGGACGAAAATGCCCTGGACGAGGCCGAGCGCGAGGTTGGCGCGCATCTTGTCGAGCCCCTGCAATGCCGCTGCGCGCGGGTTCGACACTTCGCCGGCGTTGCGGGTCGAAGCCAGATTGCCCAGGCTCAAGCCCGCATAATTGTGACTTGGCCCGACGATGCCGTCGAAATTGATCTCGCGGATCATCGGGGAACGGCGATGATCGTGTCGCCGGAGCCGACGTTGAGCATCTTCATCGCATTGTCATCGAGCAAGGCTTCGCCGCGGCCGTCAATCTTCACATGCGCATTGCAGGCGGTGAAGGTTCCAAGCTGCCCGGTCGCGACCATCATCGACTTGCCGCCCTTGTCCTTATGGGCGCCGCCGACCTTCAGCCATTCCGCGTCCCGCACGGTGCCGATCTGGTCGGTTGGCGCGGTGACCGTGGGGCCGCCGTCGAAGATGTCGATGTAGCACTCCCAGACGAAACCCTCGGCCTGCAGCATCTTCAGCGCGGCGCGGCCGGTCGGATGCGGTTGGCCAATAACCGAGCGGGCACTTTCGGGAAGCATGTTCACGTAGATCGGCGTCTTCGGCATCAGATCGGCGATGAATTGCGTGCCGTGGACGGCGTTGAACTCGTCGGCCTCCGGAAACGTCATGCCGAAAAACCGGCCAGCGAGCGCGTCCCAGAACGGCGAATGCCCGGCGGGGTCCATCACGCCGCGCAGTTCGGCCAGCACCCGCGAGCCGAAGCGCGGCCGATGCTGCTTGATGAACAGATAGCGGGAGCGGGCGAGCAGCATGCCCAGCCCCCCGGCGCGCTCGTGCGGGTGGAGGAACAAACCGCCGACTTCGCTCGACCCTTCGAGGTCGGTGCACAGCGACAGGGTCTGGTTGCGGAAGATGCGGCCGAGTTCCTCGCTCTTCTGGGTCAGGGTCGAAATGCGGTAACTGTAGAAGGGCCGGTCGCGGCCGACTTCGCCGAAGATCTGGCATGTGCCGCGAATGATGCTGCTGTCGAAATCCTCGAGCATGAACAAATAGAGGTCGTCGGACTGGGTCTCGCCCTTGCGTGCAAATCCCTCCGCGGACCTGGCGAGCTTCTCCTCCAGCGTCTTCTTGTCCGCCGGCAGGTTGGTGAAGCCGCCGCCGGTCAGCTTCGCCATCTCGTAGAGCGAAGCGAAATCGTCCTCGCGGGCGGCGCGGATGCGGAAGCTCATGCGGCGCTCCCCGCCAGCCGCAGGATGGTCAGGGCGGACAGGGCCGCACGCTCGGCAAGGCTGTCGACGATCAGATATTCCTCCATCGAATGGATCTTGCCGCCGCGTACCCCCATGGTGTCGACCACCGGCACGCCGCAGGCGGCGATATTGTTGCCGTCGCACACTCCGCCGGTGGCTTGCCAGCCGATGTCCTGGCCGAGGTCAGCGCCGGCATTGCGGACGAGCTGGAACAGGGCTTCGGCTTCGCGCGTCATCGGCTTGGGCGGCCGGCCGAAGCCGCCGTGGACATCGATGCGAACATCGTGCTCCCTGGCGATCCGCTCGACCGCATCGGCGATCAGCCGCTTCGCGATTTCCTCGTCATCGCCGGTTTGCGGCCTGAGGTTGACGCGCAAGATGGCGTGATCCGGGACGACATTGTTGGGAGACCCGCCGTCGATCCGCGCAGGGTTGATGCTGAGGCCGGGAGTCTTCGAATGGGAGAGGTGCAGCGCCAACTCGGCGGCGGCGACGACTGCGTTGCGACCGTCTTCCGGATTGCGGCCGGCATGGGCCGAGCGGCCGGTGATGATGAAGCTGAAATTGCCGCTGCCGGGCCGAGCGCCGGCCAGGGTGCCGTCGGGTAAAGCGGCGGGTTCATACGTCAGAGCGGCGCGCTTTCCCGCCGCGGCCCGTGCGATCAGTGCCGCCGAGCCGGGCGAGCCGACTTCCTCGTCGCTGTTGATGACGACCTCATAGCCGATCGTGCCGCGGTCCGGACTGGCTTCGATTGCTTTCAATGCCGCGAGCATGATCGCGATGCCGCCCTTCATGTCGGCGACACCGGGGCCGCCGAGCACCTTGCCGGGCTCTAGCCAGCTGAGCGACTGGAAGGGGTGATCGGCGGCGAAGACAGTGTCCATGTGGCCGGTGAAGAGCAGCTGCACCGGCGCCTGCGGGCGAACGGCGAGATGAATATTCTGGCCGTAGCGAACCTGCCGGGCCGATCCGTCGGGGTCGATCGCGTCGGCTGGAGCCGCGTCACCAAGCTTCAGCTCTCCCGGCAGCCGCGCGAATTCATCGGCCAACAGCCCCGCCATGGTTTTCAGACCGTCAAGATTGGCGGTGCCGGTGTTGATGGCAGCCCAGGCCTCGACCTGGCGCAGCATCGGCTCGTTCGACGCGCTCTCGATGGCTTCTCGTTCGGCGGTGCTCAATTCCCCCATGTGAGCGCCTCTAGCCGGAGAGCGGGGGGAACGCCACACTACTGGACATCACGGTGTATTATATCTATAATACACAAGGAAGGAGCTTGGATGATGTTCGATAATCCTGTGGCAAAGCGGACGGCGATTGCGGCCGCCATCGGTGCCGTCGTGGCGGTCCCGTTGCCATTCATTGGACCGATCCTGGGTGCCCTGGTTGGTGGCGGGATCGGCTTCTTTACCGCCGACCAGCGAAAGTAGCGCTCAGAGATAGTCGGCGAAGGCGTCGAGTACCTCGCGATAGAGCTCGCGCTTGAACGGCACGATCAGCTCTGGAAGGCGATCGGGCTCGACCCACTTCCATTCGCGGAATTCCGGCGTTTCGGTGGCGATATCAATGTCGTCGTCCTTGCCCAGGAACCGGCACAGGAACCAGACCTGGGCCTGCCCGACCCAATTGCTTCCCCGCCAGACCTTGCCGATCAGCTCGTCCGGAAGCCGGTAGCGGTGGAGGTGGGGTGAGCAGGCGATCTCCTCGACCAGGTGCGGCTTGATGCCCGTCTCTTCTTCCAGCTCGCGCAGCGCCGCGTCCCACGCCGCCTCCTCCTCATCGAGCCCGCCCTGCGGCATCTGCCAGGCGTCGTCCGGGTTATCGACCCGCGCGGCGACGAAGACCTTGCCGTCCCGATTGAGCAGCATGATGCCGACCCCGCGGCGGTAGAGATGATCGTCGTCTTCGGTCATGAGGAAGGCTCCGCGAGGTCGCCTTGCAGGTCACGGATGGGCACCTCCAATATGTCTACATTGGCCAGGAAGACGGCAACGGCGGCCAGGTGCCAGTTCAGCTCCTCGATCAGCTGCGGCTCGGCTTTCAGCGATGCCGCGATGGTCGCGGCCTTGGCGGCAGGGATACGCAGCGTGCAGGTCTTGGGCAGGACAATGACTATGAAGCCGGATTTGCCCTTGAGGTTGCGATCCCCGCACTCGCGCCGGATATCGTCCTGGACCTGGATGGGGATGATGCGACGAACGTGTTCGCGATAAGGCGTGGCGACGGCATTCAGCGTGACCTGCGAATAGTCGGCGGTGAGCATGAGTTCCATGTTTCGCCGGATCCTGGGATCGTCGATATTGCGCAATTGTTCGCCGCCGAACGTCAGGGCCCAATTTTCGGCGTTCGTGCCGATGCCGGAAATCTGGCTGGCCTGGTAGGCGGCGATGACGAATTGTTCATCGCTGATGGCGGGATCGCCGTTCCAGGCTCGAAGCGCCTCATCGGCGAAGCGCCGGCTCGTGGCGAAATATGTCCTGACGGTGTCAAAAAACTCGAGCTGGCTCCGCAGCTCCGGGACCAACTGCTCCAGCATCCGCTCGGTCTCGACCTTTGCCAGCCGCTGCTGGTTCCAGTTAGCCACCTGCGTGCCGATGAAAACGCCGACAACGACGATCAGGAACTCGATCGCGATCGCGGTCCAGTTCTGGGCGCGCAGGTTTTCGGTCAGCCGACGCAGGATCATCGAATTGCCCCCCGGAGGGCACTCTAGCGCCGACCTTGGCCGGCTGCACGACGAAAAGGTAGCGAAGCCGGCGTCAGGGGCTTACAGTAGCAAGACGAAACTTTGCGTAGAGTAAGGACCGCTCGTGGCGACAGCCACTCATCTTCTCACCGAAAAAGAGGCCCTTGCGCAGCCAGTGCAGGAGGCGGTCGTGGTCCGCTTTGCCGGCGACAGCGGCGACGGCATGCAGCTGACCGGCGGCCAGTTCACCTTGTCCACCGCGCTCGCCGGCAACGACCTCGCAACTTTCCCCGATTTCCCCGCCGAAATCCGCGCGCCGCAGGGCACGACCTTTGGCGTCTCCGCCTTCCAAGCAAAGTGGGCGACGCGGTCGGTGCCGTTCGTGCGGATGACCTCGAAGGTGGTGGTTGTTGCGAGCGGCGTGCCCTTCAGCTTGGTGCCTTCCTGGTTCAACCGCTCTGAGGCCTTGCCGAGCATCGGATACATCGCCATCACCATCGCCATCTGTTCGGCGGCCATGCCCATGGCATCCGCGCCGTACAATTGTTTGTAATAGCGCATGTCGAAGTCGGCGAGCTCCTTGAGTGCCGGAAGCTCCGGGCCGAGCCAGGAGTCCGCGGTCATGACGAAGCCGCCCCCCTGCTCGAGCGTCTTGCCTTTTTCGCGGACGGTGACGGTCATGATCACTTCACGTGCGTCGTGCCCCACGAGCTGCTTGCGCTGGCCGGTCTCCTTCACGTCGAAGTCGATTTCATATTCCTTCTGCGGCTGATCCGCCTTCTCAGGCTCTCGGCCCTGCTCGCGTTCGGCATCCTTTTTTGCTCTTTCCTGCGCCTCCTTCATGCGCTGACGCAGCTCTTCGAACGTGGTGACGCGGTATTCCTTCTTCTTGAAATCTATGTCGTAGACCTTTTCCTCGCCGAGGTCGATGATCTGACCATTGGTGTCGCTGATCGAGCTCTTGCGGTTTCCCTTCACCGCCGTCGTTGAAACGATCCCTTCCTTTGCGGCTTTACCGCCGAACATGCCGACCACGCGGCCGAGCATGCCTTCGAACTTGATGAGGGATTTTTCACGTGTTTTCACTTCCGCTGCGAGCGGGC
>Ga0209974_10000993_pt1 | contig 9980 bp, 8 predicted proteins | sample InoplaM3SPM_FD_187592 | JGI IMG/M metagenome (GOLD analysis project Ga0209974, IMG submission 187592) | Arabidopsis thaliana rhizosphere microbial communities from the Joint Genome Institute, USA, that affect carbon cycling - Inoculated... | ecosystem: Host-associated > Plants > Roots >...
ATGAAGATCGGACCCGCAGATGGCGGTGCTCGTAATCTTTACTACAGCGTCGCGCCGGTTGAGGATCTTTGGGTCATCTACTTCTTCGACGCGGACGTCATGCTTGCCATACCAGCAGTTAGCTTTCATCGATTTCCTCCTTGCGCGAGTTTTCAGAACGCGGCGGCAAGCCGGCGCGCCGCACGGTCATACTTCCAGGAAATGCTTTGAGCGCGCCCTGCGGGTTGCCCGTCCGTGGTAATAATTTCGCCAGTCTCCATCACTTGCTTCAAACGGCGTAAATCTTCGTCAAGTTGGAGCTCGGGCTCCTCACCAAACAATTTCGCGATGGTAGCGCCCACGACGCCAACGGGCGGACGATAAGTGAACTCGACCCGCACGAGCGTGCCGCGATCAGCGGGCGCGGCATCGAACCTCACCGAGCCGGAATTCTCCACAGTGGAACCCTCGATGGAGCGCCAGGCAATTAATTCATTGGGCCGATCTTCCGTCGTCTCAGCTTCCCACTGGACGCGCTTGCCGGCAGGGCCTTTGGCCACCCAGCGCGAACGCTTATCACCCGTGACGTCCACCGACTCCAAGTGCTGCATAACTTGGGGTAAGTTTTTGAAGTCGCGCCAGAAGCTATAGATCTCCCCGGCAGGACGTCTGATCATGATGCTTTTCTTAACATGGATGGTATCGTGCTCGATGGAATCGGCGCCGCGCGTGAATTCCTGGCTGCTTTTAAAGTCCAGGACCGTGACGCCGCCGACAGCCGCCGCTGCCGCCGCGATCCTGAGTCTATTTGCGTACGGCGAAGCAGCCGCCTTGCTCAAGACTGCAAGATCGACGACATCGCCAAAGACGCGCGACCATAGCCATCCCACTGGTTTGCGGCGGCTCAAAATGCCAACGCCGCTTGCAATCTCGCGCACCCCAAGTGCGCGAATCAATCCGCGATAACCATTGATTCCGGTGATTCGCGCGATGGCTCGGGGAGCAGCCAGCTCGGTCATACCCAGGCCGATGCTGAACCAACCGAGCGCGCGCGCAAGCCGCTGCACCTGAGCGGCTTCGCCATTATTTTGGCGCCAGTCATTCTGCTCTGATCGTTCGGACAATCTTCGCATAGAGCGCTCGTAAGGCTCGTGTTGGGGCTCTGGCAAAGTAGCCTGCTTAGGGTTTGATATTTCCTGTCCGAAGCGGTCGTCTTTTCTTTCCGGAAATTCTGACCTGGCCATGGTTCTCCTCCCGTACAAAATCGAAATTTTGGGATTGCTTGTAGAAATTCATCCAGCGCTAAAAAGACACGCAACCGGAGCGGCGCCACAACTCGGCTTATTCTAGAGATGGCAACAACGAGGGTTTTTCCCACGAGTCGCTGGCTATCGTTTTCCGAATCAGTCGCGCAAACGCTATGCCATGCGGGAAATCCTAATGGCGTCGCGCTCCCAAAAAAACCCGTGAAGAACTGGCATCAAGGCACTCCGCCCGGCCGAGACATCTATTGGCTGCAGCAGACTTAGGACAGCGGTAGTAATATCGTTTACCGTTTGTGGGACGAACAGAATTTGCTGTTGGCAAAAAGTTTTGTCGGATTATTGCCGTTACAAATGAAGCCGGGACCAGCCAGTGTCGCTGCGCCGGAAATCTTCTGTCGCTGCGATTGCAAACGCTCGACCCGTGGCATTCCATTCGAAGCGTTCGATGGAAAGGCTCGGCAGATCGCGCGGATCACATTGAAAGTATTTTGCTCGGCGTGAGTGCGCCGTGACATAGCCGTCCCCGCTTGCGCAACGATAGATGAGTAACCATTGACCGGAATTTGAAATTCTATGGGCGCGTCGCCGGCCACATGAAAGTGACCGGAGGTCGATTCGACAAGCCGTAAGCTGCTCTATGCTATGCCTGCGCGGCCCACCACGGTTCCACAACGATACGATTCAAGCAAATCGAACGGATGGTGGGTCACGATGATTAAAATAGGTGCACGGGACTGATATGCGGCTGGCACAGATCGATTGTCGATCGTGGCGGCCAAAAAGAATTGGAGCGGAGAAGCCAGTTAACAGTGGGCTTAGGAAGCTCCCTCTCTGCGCGCCCGTTCCAGTTCCTGTAAGTTCAACAGAGGAACCAATAGCCAGCAGAGAGAGGTGAATCCGGCGCTGATGAAGACGAGCCGCGTGAAGCCAACCTGGCCATAAAGCCAGCCGCCCGTGATCTGCGAGAGCTGCACAGCCCCGTTGTAGACCGACGTCAGCAGCGCGAAGAATGTTGCTTCAGCCTGTTTCGGGCAAGCCTTCGCCGCCAACTCCAGAAATGTCAGTTGGATGAACATCGCCACGCCACCGAAGACAAGCGATATCATCACCGCGGAGGTTTGATCTCTATAGCCGAGATAGGCGACCGTAGCGATCACCCCGGCTGCGATGGCGAAGTAAATCAAGTGTTTCAATGAGAACGACTTGGAGAAAGCGAAATAGCAGGCGGTGCCGACGATCCCAGAAGCATAGGCAAGGGAGTCCAGCGTGCCGAGAAAAATCTTCGAGAAGTGAAGCACATCGGTAGCATAGTAAGCGAGAGCGGGGCCGAAGGAAGGACTGAAGTTGTAGAAAAAGATGAAGCCGGCCACGATCCAGAGCGTTCGCGATCCGATGGCGCCACGAATCGCAGCCCAAGTTTCATGAAATTGCTGTTTGCTATTTTCGGTACGCGATTCGCTGATCAGGAATATGCCCATAACCAGCGTAATCACAGGGAAGGTTGTGGCGATCAGAAAGGTGAGGGAGAGATATTTGTTTTCCGCCAGCCAGCCTCCGCCGACTCCCACCAGAATCGACGCCAGCGAGATTGACGCCCACTGCACCGCTTGAAACTGTCCCGTGACGCCGAGGCGCTTGCCGTTTTCCACCATGAGCGCATCGGTCAGCACGTCTGTGAATGCCAGACCGAGTCCCATCAGTGTAAAAAAAATTGCCACCGCCCAGTAAGTATAGGATCCCATCATGCTGAGGATCAGACCCATCGTTGCGGCAATTCCGGAGGTCAGAAGAAAATAGCTCTTGCGCCTCCGGCCGAACAGCGGGACGAAATCCGAGATGAGGCCGTACAGTGGCTTGATCAGCCAAGGGATGACGGTAATCGAGAAGAAGGTGGCCGTCTGCGCGGCGCTAAGGCCGAGAGTGTCCTTCAGAAAGAACGTGATCGAGAGGTTCGGCAGATACCACATTCCCTGGGCGAAGTAGACTACCGCAAACACCAGAGCGAGGCGGCGTGCTTCGGGACTGCGACTGAACGGTTTCAGGCTGGCGAGCTTCACGCATTCATCCTAATGGGAACGCGTTCAAGCTGCGCGTTTTTCTCGGCTGCTGTGAATCAGATCGCGAATGGTGATCCATCGCGGAGGATCCGACTTGATTTGTCGAAGAGCTTGTCAACCATGCGAAATTATCTCTGGCAGCGACCTGGCACTCGGGTTGCTCTCGTAATTGCAAATCAACGTCTACTACTGGAGATGGGAGGCAAACAAGTATGGCCAACGGTCAATGTAGTCATCCGGGTTGCAACTGCCAAAGCGGCGCCAGAGAAGTTTCGCGCGACGGTAAACAGTACTGCAGTGAGCGTTGTGCCAACGCGGAAGCATCCGGCAGTAGCGGAGCTTGCGGATGCGGTCATCCCGAGTGTAGATAAATCGCCGGTGCCTGCGCGACAAGCAACGGATCATCCGGCTGGACTGAATGCGGCGAAATCGCCGGCTCTCATTGGCGCTTGAACGGTTACGGTGATCTCGTCGTGAGCGACCGTTAAATTCGGCCGGCGCGTGCTGTCCTTCATCGGGTTCCATCGATGATCAAAAAAGAACGCCTGGAGCGTCGCACGATGCTCCGGCGATTCTCTCCGGCGTGACGTTTCCCCCCTTGCGTAGGCAACTGGATGTTAATGCAGCGAGCCCTTGCGGGAGACATGAGGTAAAACCGAAAATTGCCGTTTCGGTCAAAGAAATGAATCGTGGCGGATGTTAGAAATATTGACAAAGGGCTAAATATCAGCTGAGGGCTGGCCGAGCAAAAAAGCGATTTGCCTGAGCACATTTTTTTCCGCCTCCGATACGCGCTCGCCGCCAAATCCGAAGATACCGCCTTCGTTCGATGATTCGGCCACCCGATGGCCGACCGCTAAAAGCCATTTTTTAAATTCATCTGCTTCGTGACCTTTGACCTTCATGTCCAAAAGACTGTTCACGGCTCGTATGTGATTCAGCGCCAGTTCCTTGCCCTGCTCCGGATCTTTTATGCCGTGGGGGGGTTCCGGTTTGGTTTGGCGCGCTTTGAGGTCGGCAGCCAGGTCTGCAATGAGTGGATTCGCGCTGCCCTTCTGCAGCATTTCCGCCATAGCCATGCCCATCGATAACATCTCTTTCATCACACCCCATGGTCCGTTCGGACTCGCACACGTAACCGCCAATCCGACCATCGGCGCAGCGCCGACAATCGTTTTCCATTCCTCTGGCGTGAAATCAGATTTGCTTGCCATCGAAATCGCCTCCTTTCAGACTAACCATGCGCAGTCCACTATAAGAAATCTATATCAATCGCGCCCTTGTCACAATGAGATTTCTGTCGCCTTTGCAGAGGCTGAGTTAATTTAACCCCTGTCAGAATCACTTTGCTACCACAATTTTCCTTAATTCTTGACAGCATTTTGGACGCAGGATAGTTTTCCTTGCTTGGAACGTGCCCATCAAGGACAGAACTAGGAAAGGTCTACCATGACGACACTTTGCGATATAATGCAGGTCGGCGTCGGCATGCCCGATCGCGCAGCATTCGAAACATTTGCTCGTGACATGCTCGGATTTCCGGCCAGCCGATCGTCCGATGGAAAACTCACATATGTGCGGCCGGATCAGTATCACCATCGCATCGCGGCGCGCACAGCTCCTCAGCCGGTTTTGGATTACGTGGTGTTCGACGTCGGCGGTCCGCAGCAGCTTACCGAGTGGCAGTCCAAGCTGACAGCCGAAGGCGTCAATTGGCGGCGCGCTACCCAAGAACAGTGCGCCGAACGGCACGTTTCCGAGCTTATCGAATTCAAAGATCCCGATGGACATCCGTTAGCTTTGTCATACGGCTTCGCTATTGACCAGGAACCGGTGCACTACACGCGGGATCTGAAGGTTTTGCGTTTGGGCCATGTGCTGCTCACCGTCAAGGACACCCAGCGTTCGCATGATTTCTACACCGGGGTGTTGGGCTTCCGCTTGAGTGATTGGGTTTATATCGACGATAAGATCCGTTTGTGTTTCTTGCGCTGCAACGAACGCCATCACAGTCTGGCGTTCGCGCCCTGCATGCCAGGCAAGTCTCCCCGGCTGCAACATATCATGTTCGAGGTAGAGTCGCTCGATGATGTCATGCGTTCCTATCACTTTCTGCGCATCCACAAGGCGCCGATCGGCATGGGGCCGGGCCGGCATGTTAATTGTCAGACTGTCCACGTGTATGTGCAAACTCCCGGGGGATTCGCCGTTGAGTTCGGCTGGGGCCACCGCCGCCTCGATGACGCTGCTCATCAGCCGACCGTGTATCCGGTCGGGAGTCCCGTAGACATCTGGGGCGGTGACATTCAAAGCCCGGAATTTGAGCTTGGATAAACTCGGCTGAACCGGTTTGGTGAAAAGGAAAAGATCCGGAGGATGAAAGGAGCCGAGAAAGAGCTGATAGTGACGGCGCTTCCCTACTGGGAAACGGAGGCGGCGATCGTCCGGCGATTTTTCAAGAGCAGGCCGGCGCGCGAGGATCATATTTTTTGGCTCAAAGCGCAGTTATGGAAGGAACTCCATCCGGTCGACGGTTATTTTACAGGCCTGCAGAAAGAACTGAGCGAATTGGTGGCGAGTTTCCCCGAGATCGACAAGACGATCGATCGGCACCGATATCATTCGCTCCTCGAACAGCTCATCCAGGAGTTTAATCACTATGTGCTTATGGCCGACGTTCTCGAATATCTTCTCGGACATCCGGTTTCCGCCACCGACACCTTTCAACTGCCGCAGGAAAAGAAACTCGGAGAACTACGGAGAGGGCTTGCGACTTCGGGCTCGCCGATTGACAAAGCCGCCGTGCTCGTCACCGAAGGCGGGGGCGCACGGATGTTTCGCGAAGGAAGAAAGTTACAGGGCGGCCGCCTTGAAAAAATGATCGCCCGCGCGATGGCGGTTGTTTATCAGGACGAGAAAAACCATTACAGGGAAGCCGCAACTAAAGCGGCAGAGGCCGTCCGGAACCAAAAGGACCTGGCGCGGATGAAAAGCGCAATCCGTGAAGTGAGCCTTCAGCGAGTGTATATGCGCAATGAAATGTTCAAGGAACCCCTGACGAGTAGCGAAATCAGAAGCTCTCTAGCGCCTTATATCCGCGGCCGAGAGTAAAAAACATATTTTTTCATACTGCACCGCGCGAGATGGCGCTGGACTGTAACCGTGGATTGCGCTATTCGACAGTCATACGGACTTGGCGGTATGGGTTACTTTCGCAATTCATTCCTGGTTACGACCGGCGGGCTTGTGCTCGGGGCTCTTCTCGGTTGGGGCACCACACATAGCTGGGCCGGTACACTTTCAACCATCTTCATTGTCGGAGTGCTCGCGATCCTCGAAGTCTCCCTATCGTTCGATAACGCGGTGGTCAATGCTGTGGTGCTGAAGAAGATGACTCCCGTATGGCGTCACCGGTTTATTACCTGGGGCATTGCCATCGCGGTGTTCGGCATGCGGATTGTCTTTCCCCTGGTCATCGTCGCAATCATCACCCGCATCGACCCGCTATCGGCGCTGGTGATGGCGGCAACGGACCCCGACCATTACGCGCGGGTTCTTACCAGTGCGCATATTTCCGTTTCGGCTTTCGGCGGCGCATTTCTGGCGATGGTCGGTTTCAAACATTTTTGCAATCACGAAAAGGACGTCCACTGGATCCCGGTGATCGAACGTCCCCTGACCCGCCTTGGACGAATTAAGGCAGTTGAACTGGGAGTGGTCCTGCTTCTGCTCTATTTGGTTTCCGTATGGCTCCTGCGGCACGAGCAGTTTGAATTTCTCATTGCCGGGTTGTTCGGTCTGCTCACCTACGTTGCCGTCGACGGTGTTTCGGCATTGCTTAACGTCGACTCCGCGCTCACCGGAGAAGTGGTGCAATCCGGCGCGGCTTCATTTCTGTATCTCGAAATGCTCGACGCGAGTTTTAGCTTTGACGGCGTGATTGGCGCTTTCGCGCTGTCGAATAATCTCTTCATCATTGCCATCGGTCTCGGAATCGGCGCCATGTTCGTCCGCAGCCTGACTATCATGCTGGTCGAGCGCGAAACGCTGGCATCGTATCGCTATCTCGAACATGGCGCATTTTATGCCATTGTAGCTCTTGCGCTGATGATGTTTTTTAATGCGATCCAGCATATCCCTGAGTTCGTCACTGGACTGATCGGAGCGGGATTTATCATTACCGCTTTTGTCGACTCGATCCGTTATAACCGCCGCATGCAGGCACTGAAATTGATTGCAGACGACCCCGCAAACCCTGTCGAAATTCTGACGACTTCAACCCCCGTAGAGCCCACGCGGCGACAATTCCCTCGACCGACGGAGTCGGGGGGGCCGCAATAGCGGCCGCGGCGAAATAGCCTACACGTCGCCGAATCTGTCTATCTGCCCGTCTGATATGGCTGCAACCGAGTCAGCTCTTGAGTCTGTATCCGGTCCGGAAAATCCATCCGACGAGCGTCAGGCAGATCATGAAAAACACCAGCGTCATCGCCAGGCTCACGTTTGCGCTCACGTCAGACGATTCATAGAAGCTCCAACGAAAGCCGCTGATGAGATAGACTACCGGGTTGAACAGTGTGACCGTTCGCCATCCCGCCGGCAGCATATCGATGGAATAGAAAGCGCCACCTAAGAAGGTCAGCGGAGTTACAACCAACATGGGTATGAACTGCAATTGTTCAAAGCCTTTTGCCCAGATGCCGATAATGAAGCCAAACAGGCTGAAAGTCATCGCAGTCAGTATTAGGAAAGCGGCCATCCAAAGCGGGTGCAGAATCTTGATCGGCACAAACACCGATGCTGTCGCTAGGATGATCAGTCCCAGGATAATTGACTTGGTCGCCGCCGCACCGACGTATGCGAGGACGATCTCCAGGTAAGACACCGGCGCTGACAGCAGCTCGTAAATCGTGCCGGTAAATTTAGGGAAATAGATGCCGAACGAAGCATTGAAAATGCTCTGGGTAAACAATGACAGCATAATCAGTCCCGGCACGATAAAGGCTCCGTAGGCTACGCCGTCTACTTCGGCCATGCGCGAGCCGATCGCGGCGCCAAAGACCACGAAATAGAGCGACGTTGTAATCACCGGCGTCACCACGCTCTGCCAGAGCGTGCGCAGTGCGCGCGCCATCTCGAACTTGTAAATTGCCCAAACGCCGTGCCTGTTGAATGACACCATGTTCGCTGGCGGCCTCACTTTCGCTCGTTCACCAAGCCCACGAATATGTCCTCGAGCGAGCTCTGTCGAGTGTTCAGATCTTTGAACCCAATCCCCAGTTCGGCCAAGCGGCGGAGTAGCGCTGGAATCCCCGTGCGCTCCTCGTCACCGTCAAAGGTGTACTCCAGTTCGCTGCCGCCGTTCTTGAGCGCCAAGCGCCACTCGCCCAAGCCGGTGGGGATCGTCGCCAGCGGCTCCTGTAAATTGAGCGTCAGCTGCTTTTTGCCGAGCTTTTTCATCAGCTTTATTTTCTCTTCGACAACGATCAGCTGACCTTTATAGATCACGCCGATCCGATCCGCCATCTCCTCCGCCTCATCGATGTAATGCGTGGTCAGAATGATCGTCACACCGCTCTCGCGCAGGCTCCGCACCAGCGCCCACATGTCGCGGCGCAACTCCACATCCACTCCAGCCGTCGGCTCATCCAAAAAAAGGATTTGGGGCTCGTGAGCCAGCGCCTTGGCGATCAACACGCGCCGTTTCATGCCGCCCGATAGCGTCATGATCTTGTCTTTGCGCTTGTCCCACAGCGACAAGTCGCGCAGCACCTTTTCTATCACCGCCGGATTGGGCGAATGTCCGAAGAGCCCGCGGCTGAAACTCACTGTTGCCCAGACCGTCTCGAAAGTATCGGTCGTGAGTTCTTGTGGCACGAGGCCTATTTTCGAGCGCGCCAGGCGGTATTCACGCAAAATGTGATGGCCGTCTACGATCACTTCTCCTTTGGTGGCCGTGACGATGCCGCAGACGATGCTGATCAGTGTCGTCTTGCCCGCGCCATTGGGACCCAATAGAGCAAAGATTTCACCCTTGCGGATATGAAGATCGATATTTTTCAGCGCATGAAGCCCCGACGCGTAGGTCTTAGTGAGATTCGAGATCGAGATGATCGCGGGCATTGCACTACTATAGGGATTCGCCTGCTCGTGGCGTCTATCACTCATCATTCGTCATCAAAGACCATCGATAATGTGATCATGGCGCACCCTTTACTAAAAACGCTTTTGCACCGCCGCGATGTCGTAAGTCCATAAGTGTCATGTACGGGATCTTTTAGTCTGAGTGAGAAATCAGCTTGAATCAACCACTCCTGGAAGATTCGATGGCGAAGCTTTGTTGACCGAATGGAGCGATTCAAGGTAGCGTTGGCTTCGCCGACGGATATTTTCTATCAAACTCATCGGCAAACGTCCGGTAAATCGCACAATGCCGGCACGCTTCTCGTCGCGGCAAGGGGTAGACAATGGCTTCGAATCATACAATTCACGCGCTGATGGTCGGTATAAGTGAAAACTGGTGGCGCGCGGGAATTATGCCGTGTGTGCGCAGCGATTTAGAACGGGACAAACCGGTTGCTTATATTTTCTGGCTCGCTGACGGACCCCACGGCCCCGTAGTCGTCGATACCGGATTCCATCCCGACTATGTCGCGCCAGAATGGGCAAAAGGAAAAAA
>Ga0209974_10000994_pt1 | contig 9979 bp, 9 predicted proteins | sample InoplaM3SPM_FD_187592 | JGI IMG/M metagenome (GOLD analysis project Ga0209974, IMG submission 187592) | Arabidopsis thaliana rhizosphere microbial communities from the Joint Genome Institute, USA, that affect carbon cycling - Inoculated... | ecosystem: Host-associated > Plants > Roots >...
GAACGTCACGAGGATCATCAGGTTGGCCACGGTCATCTTGGCGGACATGACGCCGAAGACCCCGAGCAGCGGATGGTGCGTACCGCCCATCTTGCGGGCTTCCTCTAAGCTCGCCACCAGCGAGTGAGGCGTCATCCAGACGCCAAGACACAACAATAAGATCACCAACATCGTCATAATCGGCTTCTTGTACTGTCCTTCGGAACCGGGTATCCGGTGGGTGATGCCGAGCCAGAAATAATAGTTCGAACCAAGGAACAGCACCCCGATCAGCATCGCTTGCAAAATGAAGAGCCAGGAGAGAAATCCACCCATGAGCGTGATGCCCATCTGCTGGTTGTACTGGTAGATCTCCCGCATCAGCCAATACCCGGCAAAGGGAAGCGGCAGAAGTCCAAACACGCCGATGAAGTTTCCGACATAGCCCATCCAGTCGTAATGATCCCGTTCCTCGGCGTTTCGGGCGGCCAGATACCGAATGCCGGCGTAGGCGCCGCAGATATAGCCGCCGAGGACGACGTTGGCAATCAGGCGATGGATGTTCACCGGCCACCAGGTCGGATTCCAGGTCGCCGCCCAGGCTCGCTGGATGTCGGTTCCTTCCGCAATGACGACAGGACTGGCTTGGAATGTCGCCCAGGAGTTCGGCACGATCATGATGAAAAAGGCGAAGAGGTTCAGCAGGAACCCGAGAAAAATGTGAAACGTCTTTTTCCCTCCATCCTGCATGGCATCCCAGCCATACCAATAGAGATAGAGCGTGGCCGTCTCGAGCAGGAAGAGGATGCAGTAAAAGACGAAGGAGGGAAAAAAGATATCAGTCAGATAGTTCATCAATTTGGGATAGAAGCCGATCAACAGGAATAACAGGATTCCGCCGAAGAGCGCGGTCGTCGCGTAGGACGAGGTCAGCAGTTTCGTAAACTCTTTGGCCAGCTTGTCGTACCGTTTCTCGCCGCTTTTCCAACCGACGATTTCGCAAAGCCAGGCGAAGATGGGAACGCCCAGGACGAAACCCGCCAACAGCAAATGGAGCTGGGCGATGACCCACACGATGTTGCGGCTACCAATACCTGGGATGTCGCGGTAGTCCACCGGACCGGCCGTCGTCCCCTCCGCCGCGAGGCCGAGTGCGGGCACGGCCAGCAGGCCCGCTGCAAACACCCACGCTGGAAGCCATCCCCCCTGACGGCGAAGAGCCCGGAGCAATCGCTGTAGATGTCCGCCCTGGTGTCGCATGGTACTCACCTCATCCTGTGAAGCACGATTACGGTTTCTTGGGCGCAGGAGGAGCGGCCTCTTTTGCGGCTTTCGGCTTTCCCTTGCCTTTGTCCTTCTCGGCTTGGGCCATCTGCTTTTCCAACGCGCTGACCTGAAGTTCCAGCTGTGCCATCCTCTTTTCATCTTTGTTGAGGGCCTCCACCGGCCTAAACGGCGGCTCGACTTTGACGTCCGGCTTCTTGCAGCACTCGTGCGGATGCGGAGTGGTCACCGGGAGGGACGCCCAAAAGAGGACCGAGAGAACCACGCCGCCGAGCGTCAGCGCCGTCAGCGTCAGGCCTTGATCTGCCGGTACACGCATCAAATCCCAGCGTGTGACGATGCTCTGATAGTTTTCGGCCACCGGGCGGGCGGCTTCTGCGGTGCCGCGAATGATCCGGCCGACGAGCGACACGCCGATGAGCAGCAGCACGAGCAGGACGATGGCCGACACGCTCCCCCAGAGGGTCAACTCGACGCTAATCCGCTCGGCCACCGGAATGCCCTTGAAGATCTCCATATCCAAAAGCGAATGAGCCATCGAAATCGCCGTGGAGGTCACCGTACTGACGAGAAACCAAATGATGGGCAAGAAGATCGCGCCGACAGCGGCAGACTTCCACCACAACGTCAGTCCGAGCCCATCGGGCGGCTCCTTGCGGAATTTCTCGAGGAAATAGGTGCGCCCCACGATTCCAAGAGCCCAGATATCGATGGGAATCGCCAGCAGGAAGAGGATGGCGATGCCCGCGCCTTCGCCGATGTGCGACTCTAAACCCATGGAGATGATCGGCAGCGCGAAGACGGTCACGGGACTCGCCAAGAGCATCAGGAAGGCCAGCCCCAGCCTGTTTTCCAAATGCATTAAATCCATAGCCATGAACACGATGGCAAAGGCCAGCTTGATGGGCAGAGCCGTCCAAAACGCGGACCAGAGAATACCCAGGCCGATTTTCGTTGGAGAGAGAGAGTCGTCGCTCATATGATTGATAAGGCCGGCTCGCGCCGCACTTAATCCAGAAACTCGCGGTTAATGATCGCGGACACCGTAAACAGAAGAATCGCCGTCATCACCGCAATCCAGCTTATGAGGGCAATCGGACGCTTGAAGATGTTCCGTTCGGGATCACGATCGATAAACGGCAACGCGGCCAGCAGGGCCATAAATGCGCCGGGCAACGCGATGGCGCCAAGGAACTGGCCGAACTCACCGGCGAATACTTTCAAGCGCAACAACTGGAACAAGAACAAGAAGTACCATTCGGGTTCCGGATGGTATTCGCCGGGGTCGGGTGTCGCTTCTTCCAGCAGCACGACCGGTTCCCAAAAGGCCAAGGCACAGATGCTGGCGAAGACCACGGCCATCCCGACGATGTCTTTCCAGACCTGCCGAGGGAAAAAGTAATCGGTCTTCGCACGGATTTCTTCCGGCGTCCCGCGAAAGGGACCGGCCGGGCCGGCCGCCCGGAAGAGGAACAGATGAAGGCCCGCCAGACCCATGAGGGCGGCGGGCAGGATCATCACGTGGATCACAAAGAATCGGCTGAGCGTCATCTGGCCCGGCGTCGGACCGCCCTTGAGGAATCGGGCCATGAAATCCCCCACCAAGGGGGTCTTGTCCATAATCTCCACGCCGACGGTTGTGGCCCAGTAGGCGCGCTGATCCCACGGGAGCAGGTAGCCGGTGAATCCGAACCCCATGACGATACCGAACAGCGCCAGACCGACCAGCCAGATCATTTCGCGAGGAGGTTTGTAGGCGCCCCAGAGGAACACCTGCGACATGTGGGCAAAGACACAAACGACCATGGCGGTGGACCCCCAGAAGTGGTAACTCAGGAGGAACCAGCCGTAATCCACGTCATGAATGATGTATTGCGTGCTCGCATACGCGTGATCCGCGGTCGGCACGTAATAGAACATCAAGAGAATGCCCGTGACCGCCTGCATGATGAAAATAAACAACAGCACGGAGCCGAACACGTAGGCCCAACGGGAGCCGCCCGGAACCGGCTCGTTGAGCATCTTCGCCTGCATCTGCTTCAAGCCGATGCGCTCGTCGACGAAGGCCACGACCTTCTCGATCACGGTGGGTTCGGTACTAGGGAGCGACGACTGTGCCATTTAAACAATCCGGATTTGGGACTTCGTCCCGGCCTTGAATTCCATGTCGATGATCTGCACCTCTCCGCTCGCGGAGACTTTGATCGGCAGCGCGTCAAGTGGTCGAGGCGCCGGGCCATCGAGCACCTTGCCGGACGCATCGTAAATGCTCAAGTGGCAGGGGCAGAGAAAGACCTGGCCGAGCACTTTATGCTTCCGCCACTTGTACCCGCAGCCCAGATGCGGGCATTTGCCCGAAAAGGCGACATAGGGGATGTCTTTCTTATTCGTCCAGACCGGTTTCCCGGTCGCATCACGGAATTCCATATCCTTGCCCTGGTAGACCTTCTCGAGCACCGCGGGGGTGGCTTTCAAAATCCAGATGTTCTTTTCGACCTCGGCCTCCGGCAGGTATGCTTCCTTAACCTTTTTCCTGTATTTGAACTGCACTCCGATATCGTCTGACTTGATCTTGCCGACATTCCCGATCTTCAACCATCCATTATCGAACGGGGCGTACATGGGCTTCATGAGATAGCGGAGGATCGGAAACGCAATCGGCAGCCCGATCAAGAATCCGATGGCATGGGTAAAATTCATGAAGAACGTACGGCGCTTAACGTTCTTTTCCAATTCAGGGAAGGGCACCAGGACTTCGCCCGGGGTCACGTGTAGCTTGTCTTCCAAATGGGCGATTTCGACTTCGTGCGTACTGACATATTCGGCCCGATTGAACGGCGGGAGCGCCACGATTTCCGAGGAGGTGTTGCGTAGCTGCACCGTACTGTCCGTCACGGTCTGCACGAGAGCCATCGCGACCTGCCGCTCGCCGCTCCCGTTCATGGAGACGACAATATGGCTGATCTGATGCGAGAGCGGATCGACGATGACCTTCGTCACCTCTCCGATTTCGCGGTCTGTGCAGCGGACCTTCGATTTCAGTTGCGGTTGCATATGCCTCTGCTTACTTCTTCTTGATTGGCTTCGGCGTGTTGACCGAGGTGTTCTTGAAAGTGACCAGCCACGAGGCGAGCGCAACCACGTCCTGCTCTTCCATGAGATCCTTGTACTTGTCGGGCATCTTGCCCTTTTCGTACTCTTTCTCGAAGCCCTCCGCCATCCAGCTCTTGGGATCGAGGATCTTCTGCTTGATGTCGTCGACGGTCAGGAGATTCCCGATATTGTCGAGCTCCGGACCGCGTTTTTTCCCGCCCTCGCCGCGAAGCTTGTGGCAGTTGTAACACTCCTGGAGCTGCCATTGGTCTTCCCCAATCTTGAGGAGGTCCCCGCCGGCGGCGCCGGTCGTGGATGGCGGGGTGCCGGCGCCGCCCGCGGCCTGCGCTCCGGGCGCCTGATCACCACCCAACGCCTTGATCCTCGCTGCCAGGGCTTTTGCCTGCTCATCGAGCGCCTTCGCCCGGGCCAGCAATTCTTCGGCCTTTCCCTGTTCCGTGGCCGCGCGTTTAGGCTTCAGAATTTTTTCAATCTTTCCTTTTTCGTCTTCCGGATCGTACTGCGGCCAGAGAGACGCCCCGGCAATGTAGACGACGCAGAGCACAATGTAGAACACTACGAGCGCGCCAAGGGCTTTGACCCCGCCGACCGGCTTGAGAGACGGCGCATCGAGGAGGACGAACACGGCAGTCCCGAGGAGGGCATAGGCGAAGAACATCCACTGAAACACCGGCGGGAATTCCAGCGCCCTTGTGATGCCGAAGAGCGCTCCGCCGACGATTAAACCGATGACCACCTTCTTGATCACGTTCCCCATAGAGATCCTCTTCCCTGCATGAAGGTTCGACCCGACTTATTTTGCGCCAGCAGGAGCCGGAGTCCCTTCTGGTGCATGGCCCTTCGCCTCTGCCGGCCTCAGGGTGACAAAGATGGCGAAGCTGACCACCACGTAAAAGGCCACGGTAATCGCGGTGATCCACCAGGCTGAATAGGACAAGGTCGGGGTGAAGGACTCGGGGGTAAAGTCCGGAAGCAGATTGTAAGTATGAAAATATTTTCGTAACAATGACCGAACCGCCCCCATCAAGCCCATCGTCCAAATGGCGCTGAACGCGAGAAACACGAGCACGAACTGCGATACAAAATCGATTTTCCCCCACACAATCGTGCCCTGACTGATCGCCCTGTTGTAAATGATGTAGTTCACGACTGTGACGAACACTAACGTGAAGGCCGCGGAATTCTTCGCCGGCATGAGCGCGAGGAAGTTCCAATCCGAAGGCAGCTCCAAATCCGCCACCAGCTTGGCCCCAGTAGGTACGAAGCCATGGGGCGTCAACCAGATGGCATCCCCGACTACAACCATCAAGAACCCGACCTTGATGACGGTCCGAGCGGAGACTGTCCACGGGATGAAGCGGCCGAGGACGACGGGCAGCAGGGCCAGTGGGACCAGAATGGCGAGTGAGAGGGGGTCGGGCACGGGAAACATAGTCCAGGCCCAGGTCATGACAAAGGGCAGGGCCACCATGACCATCGGCGCAAAGATTGTCATCCTCACCCGTTCCACTCCCTCAATGCGCTTCATGCTCAGCCAGATGTAATAATTACTGGCGAGAAAGATGAGACCCACCATGGCTCCCTGCATCTCGAAGAACATCGACAACTGGTCCGCCATCATATACGGACAGATCGACGCATCGTAATCGCAGAGCTCATAGGCGAGCAGATAGCCCATGAACGGCAGAAACAAGAGCGCACCGACCCCGATCAAATTTCCCACAAACCCCATCCAGTCGTAATACGCCCGCTCTTCTTCCTTCTTTGCCGCCATGTACATATACGCCGCCACAAGACCGGTGATGAACCCGCCGAAGGTGACGTTGCCCACCAGGCGGTGCAGATTCATCGGCATCCAACTGTAGTTATAGATCTTGTCCCAGAGACTCGCGGTGGCGAGAAACTCCATGGGCGAGATGCCTTCCGCCTTGACGGGCGTGTTCATGAATGACGTCGGACCGTCGATCACGAACAGGGTAATCGTGCCGATCAAATTCAGGAGGACACCAAGCGCGATATGCCTGGCCTTCTTCTCTCCTTTCCAGGCATCCCACGAATAGAAATACATGTAGAGAAGGATGGTCTCTCCGATGAAGAGGAGTGGATAAATGACTGCGAAGACCAGAAAGAAGTGATTGATCAGCCAGGTCGTGAACTGCGGGTAGGTCGCCAACAAGACGAAGATGAACAAGCCGCCGGTCAGGGCGGTCATGCTGTAGAGAATGACCGTGACCTTCATGACCTCCTTGGCCAGACGGTCGTAACGAGGATCATGCTTCCGATATCCGAGCCATTCGGAAATGACGACGAAGATCGGCGCACCGAGGATGAACGCGGCAAACAAGATGTGGAGTTGGGCAACGATCCAGACCGCAGTCCGGTTGCCCGTATACGGAAACTCAACCGGCGGCGCGCCAGGGGTCTGCGCGAAGGCCGCTCCTCCGAACAGCGCCAGAAGCGCACAGCACGCCAACAAACCGCGCTGCCATGTTTTCATAAGTCGCGCCGCCCTCCTCCACGAATCCGATCAGGATAATGCAGCCGAACCGTTACTTGGCCGCGTTGGCTTGGGCCACCGCAATGTTACCTGCGTCCGCCCATTCCTTCTTTCCGTCGTCCCATTTTTTCCCGGCCAATCCGAAATTGCGCTCGAACAGGACCAGCTTCCAGCGGTCTTCATCCGAGAGCTTGCTCTTCCAGGCCTTCATCTTGGTGTTGGGTACGCCTTCGGAAATCCGCCAGAACCACACGGAATCCGAGTAGAGCTTCATGCGTTCTCCATTGCGGAAGTCGCGGGCTCCGGCCTTGACAGGCTTGCCATCCTTGCCATGACAGCTGGCACAGTTCACGTCGGGATTGGTTTCACCAATGAACAGTTTGCGGCCTTCTTCCGCCTTGGCCGCATCCCCCCACCAGTCGGCGGGCATGTGCTTATCGGCATATTCCGCGGGCGCCGGGGGCGGAGGAACCACCGGCCCTTCGCCACTTTCCCCACACCCGCTCATGATCAACCCCAGTCCCATCAGCAATGAGTGCAGCTTTCTCGATTGCGTCATACGGTTTTCACTCCTTATATGATTTCAGACGAAAAAAAACGCTTTAACGGGAGTGCCTGGACTCCATCAAAGCGCCGATACCTCAAGATCCCGGAAGCTACGCGCACGAACCCTCGCCACATCCTTGACCGATCCGGCGAGGTGCCATCAGCCCCACGGACCGCCATCGGTGTTAATGCTTTCTTTTGCCCTGCGACTTGCCTCGCTTCTGCCCCTGTTTGCGCCGTGCCCTTGCGATTTTGCTGAACCCGACAGCCCCTATTGCGACGGCTGCCGTTCCTCCTAATCCCCACCACACCCACGTGGGCGGGCTGTTCACATCACGGACACAGCCGGTTCCAAAATGAATGTGAACTTTACGCTCAGACTCCAGGTCCTTGGGATCGAACCGGATTGTATGATTCTGCTGTTCACCCTTGGCCTCAACCAGGAGCGCATCTCCGAGATTTTCGTTGTGCAGATGGAACGTCGCCTTGTAGTACCCCTCTCCGTCGGTCTTCACGACCTGGCCATAGGAGATCTTGGTGTCTTTGACAAGGACGTCGGTATCGGAGATCCCCTTTCCATCAGCGCCGCAGACGAACCCTTCGACGGTGAAGCGATGATCGGCTTCGTGCGTCGCCGAGCCGACGGATGGAAAGGCTGCGGCCAGACACACAACGACCGCTGCGACCCTGAGCCTTCTCCGTCCTGGCCCTGCTTCCCTCAAACTGGAACGCGTTCCTGCCGCTCGCGCTATGGTTTCAAATAACAAAACGCCTCGCCACGCCAGGCTTCCCCAGTTTTGAGGCCGATGTTTCTAGCATAGGGCCCCCTGGTTGTCAACGAGAGCGCTCGGCCGGACACACCACGGGGAACCTTGAGATGAGAGGATTGGTGCGGAGAAAAGGAGGACAGGAGGTGGAATCGTGCTCACCGGGACCGGCATCTCGGTGCTATAAATGGCCCCGGGTGCGGGCGTCTGCTTCTACTCGAGCGGCTTCTGCCAGGCGGTCGGACTCTTTCTTAGAGACCCAGGTCTCCCACGATTTCCCATTGGCGGTGTCAACGCCCGTAAATCCAATTGATAGAATCTCTCGATAAGCAATCCGGCGAGAGTCGGGATCGGCCGCCGGGATGAGGACTTCGATCCAGGGTTCTGCAGCGGCATGGTCACGATTAAACACATAGCCCGTCAGCGTCTCACCGGATGTGAGATCAAGAGTCACATCGCCCCTGTAATCAAACGCCAGTTCCACGGCTTCGGCGGTTTCGGCAGAGGACGATGGCCGAAAGACCCGTCCTTCCAGTGACCCGGCGCCTGCCTGGGTGTGATGTTTTAGATCGGTCATAGCCTGTCTGTCGTCCGTGAAGCGTTTGCCATCACAGTCCGATGTTCGAAAGTTGAACGCTGCTGCTCGAGCGCTATCGGGAAGTGGGCAGGAGGGTCAACTTTGCCGTTCGTGCGAAGCCTGACAGGCTTCCAAACGTATCTTCTACGGCCGACGCCTCATAGCCGCAATGCACCATGCAGTCAGCGCATTTCTCGTTCTTGGTCGTGCCGTAGTCCTGCCAGCGGGTGGTCTCGATCAGTTCACGGAATGTCTTGGCGTAGCCCTCCTGCAGGAGATAGCACGGCTTTTGCCATCCAAAGACGTTATAAGTCGGATTCCCCCATGGCGTGCATTGATAGTCCCGCCGTCCCATCAGGAAATCCAGAAAGAGCGGCGATTGGTTGAACTGCCAACCACGCTTGGGCTTACGGAGAATCTTGGAAAAGAGCTCTCTCGTCTTCTCCCGCTTGAGGAAGTGTTGCTGGTCTGGCGCCTTCTGGTAGCTGTACCCAGGCGAGATCATCATGCCTTCGACACCCAACGCCATCATTTCGTCGAAGAACGCTCTCACACGCTCCGGATTCGCGTCGTCGAACAAGGTGGTGTTGGTCGTGACCCGGTGCCCGCGCTTGAGTGCCTCTCGGATCGCCCGCACGGCGACCTCATACACGCCATCTCGACACACGGCGAGATCATGTTCGTCTTTTAATCCGTCCATGTGAATACTGAACGTGAGATACTTGGAGGCCTGATACTCATCGAGCTTGCGCTCGAGCAAAATGGCATTAGTGCAGAGATAGACATAGCGCTTTTGGGCCACGAGGCCCTTGACGATCTTGGCCATCTCGGGATGGATCAACGGCTCGCCGCCGGGAATACTGACGATCGGAGCGCCGCATTCCTGGGCTGCCGCCCAACATTGTTCGGGAGTCAGACGTTTATCGAGGACGTGGTCCGGGTATTGGATTTTGCCGCATCCTGCGCAGGCCAGATTGCAGCGGAAGAGCGGCTCCAGCATGAGGACCAAGGGATATCGCTTCACCCCTTTGAATTTCTGGGTAAGGACATAGCTGGCAACCGTGTACATTTGCGAAAGCGGAACAGCCATGACTGAACTCCACCCCTTAGATTAGGAACGGTCACGACGGCGAGCCGCCGGCGGGCTAGTTGATTGTAAACGCTGCGGATTCTAACACTCCGTTATCAGGTCGTCAATTTTGACACCGGCGGTCA
>Ga0209974_10000995_pt1 | contig 9973 bp, 9 predicted proteins | sample InoplaM3SPM_FD_187592 | JGI IMG/M metagenome (GOLD analysis project Ga0209974, IMG submission 187592) | Arabidopsis thaliana rhizosphere microbial communities from the Joint Genome Institute, USA, that affect carbon cycling - Inoculated... | ecosystem: Host-associated > Plants > Roots >...
GCGAACATGGCATGATCGGCCGGCATTATGTCGGGCGCGTCACACAAATCATCTCAGGATCCATCGGCTTCGACGATTGGGAATGGGGCGTCGACCTCTTCGCCGACGACCCCCTGGTCTTTAAGAAACTCGTTTACGAAATGCGCTTCGACGAAGCCAGCGCGGTTTACGGTTTGTTCGGTACGTTCTATATCGGACTACGTTTTCCGGCAACACAGCTAGAAGCTTTATTCGCAGGAACCACTCCGAGCTTCACCTGAGTTTCTTGCCTCGTCATAGCCAGCGGTTTCGCCGCTCACCGGATAGTGGAGGGAATCATGCGACTGAAGAACAAAGTCACGATCATCACCGGCGCGGCGCACGGCATCGGCAAAGCTTATGCGCGCCGCTTCGCCGAGGAAGGCGCGCATGTCGTCATTGCGGATATCGACGCGCAAGTTGGCCAAGCCACCGCCAAAGCCATTGTCGATAGCGGTGGGTCAGCTTGGACTCGCACGACCGATGTGCGGAATTTTGTGAATGTTCAGGGGCTAATGCAGGACACGGTCAAAAAATTTGACCGCATCGATGTGCTGCTCAACAACGCCGCGATCTACGTGACCCAGAAACTTTGGAAAGGGCCGGTGGAAGAATTGGCGCTGGAAGAATGGGATCGCGTTATGGAAGTCAATTTAAAGGGCGTATTTCTCTGCAGCAAAGCCGTCATTCCGATTATGAAGCAGCAAAAAAGCGGCAAGATTATCAACATCGCGTCCGGCACGTTCTTCAGCGGCTCCGGAAATATGCCGCACTACACGACTGCCAAAGGCGGCGTGGTTGCGCTTACGCGCGTGATGGCGCGCCAATTGGGCGAGTGGGGCATCAACGTCAACTGCATGACCCCCGGCTCAACCATGAGCGAAGAAACCGTATCCGAAGAAGTGCTGAAGCGCCGCGAGGGCAGCATGGACAAGCGAGCCTTCCGCCGCATCGAAACTCCGGCCGATATCGTCGGAACAGCGCTATTTTTGGCAAGTTCCGACAGTGATTTCATCACTGGACAACTGCTTGTCGTCGAGGGCGGCGGGATAATGCACTAGAATCCTGGAACCCACGGTCTGGGGTTCTACACGTTCCGCGCTAAACGACCATCTTAGAAACGCCGCACGCGAACGACAACGAGGAAATTTAGCTTTCTCGTGAGTGAGGTCTTCAGACCTCCGATCATGAAACTGCGATGTCACCCTAGGTCGTGCTCGCGGTCACGCCGTATACGTGACCGCACGCACTGCAGAAAATGATGTTGAACGGGGCGAGAATGAATTGTTTGCCGCGCGCCGAGCTTGCACCTGCCTTGCGCGAAATTATCCGCTCGGTGCCGACCACGGCGCACGAGGGACATTTCGGCTCCGGTTCTATTTTTCGATTAAAATCCTGCGTGAAGTGAAAGCCGTTGCCTGGATCGGCGCCGAACTGAGTCGATTCCTCTTTTGCCGGCTCTTCCTGGGTTTCGCTCTCGGCTTGCGCCGGCCGATCCTGATCGTATCTCGCGCGGCGATTTGAATCGGAAAGTACTTCGTAAGCGTCCAACACCTGCTTGAATTTGCCCGCAGCTTCGCTGTCTTCCGGATTGCGGTCGGGATGATAACGAAAGACCGCCTTGCGATACGCTCGTTTAACTTCTTCCTGAGTAGCGCTGGGCTTAATTCCCAAAACTGAATAATAATCTGAAGCTGTATCCAAATCCGTAACTCTCCGCCGTCGGATCACTCACAGAGCAATCCGGGAAACCGCTGTCTTGCTAGTAGCGGCGCCCGCCTGCGCGCCGTCCCCCCGTGCCGGTCCATCTTCCACGTTGCTTATACATCTGCACACACATGTCATAGATCGCCGACCCAGCGTGATCATCGATAATGCGATCACCGTCGGGCGTTACGTACTCGACTTTGAACAAAGATTCTTTAGCCGTACCATCATTATTGGTCAGGTGGACGAACTGCGCTTCATTTTTATCCAAATACGCGCCGATCGTTCGAAAGATTTGAACTTGGTTGATGAATTCTTGCGCCCGCGGAATCCCCCCGCGTTTGCCCTGACCTACACTGTCGAGTTCCTCGATATCTGCAAAAGTATATTCGATCGACACCGGCATGGGCGATGGTGGATCCTGATAGCCGCCGTCGACAACGTATAGCCTGCCTTGCAGCCGAATGTCGAAGGATTTCAGACCTCTTCGCTCAAGATCCTGGCCAATGCAACGCAATGCCGTAGCGTAGTTCACACGAGCCTTTCTAGAGATTTCCGGTAAGTGATATAGTGACAATGAAGTTACGCAATTTCTAAGCGTAAATGGTACGGGCAGGACGTCAGAAAATCAACATAAAAAACCCGCGGTTGCCATCCCGGCGCGGCTTGGCAGCGGGTAACAACCTCGGGTAGTCAAGCTTATCGCAGGAACTTTTAAGGCTATTCAGGAATAGTTGGCAGCGGATCCATGACGCCGATCATGCTATCACGGGTGACAAGTTTGGCGAGATCAGCCTCGCTCCAGCCTTCAGTGCCAGCCGGCCGGAGAGGCAAGACTAGGTAACGTATGTCCGCCGTGCTGTCGTGAACTCTCACCTCGACGTCATCCGGTAGATCAAGCCCGAACTCACGCATGACACTGCGGGGATCGGCCACGGAACGCTGGCGATAATTAAAGCTCTTATACCAGTCAGGCGGTCTTCCCAAAATCGGTCGCGGATAACACGAGCAAAGGGTACACACGACCATATGACGAACGCGTTCCGTGTTTTCCAAAACAACAAATTCGTTAATTGCGGTGGCATCGATACCCGCTTCAGCACAGGCTGCTTTGGGATCGGCCATGAAACGCGCTTTGAACGCGGGATCGACCCACGCGCGGGCCACGAGTTTAGCGCCGTTCGCCGGTGAGCGCGCCTCCTGATAATCGATCTGGCACTGAATATCTTTTTCGGTAATAACGCCCTTTTCAAGCAGCAGGTCGCGGATCGCATAAATCCGCCTCGCACAGTGACTCAGTTCATGCTTCGGATGATCGTGACCGTGATCGGTTGTCGCAGTCGACATGCTCAAACTCCTATTGTTTAGCGGTCTGCGGGCTCCAACCAGTGTTCATAGATATCGACGAGGAGCTTATCGAGTTTGCTGGCAGTCCCCCAAACATCACTCTGATTGAATGCGACAAGGTAAAGCGTTTTTTTCGGCAATCCGTCACGACCGAAAGCCAGCGATTCGGGGTTAAGAAATTCGCCGTACACGCGCTCGATCCAACCGGTCTTGCCGCGGATGTACCACGGCGTTCGCAGGTGACCGGGCCGATCTTCAAATTTTACCTTGACTCGGTCTCCGGGTTTGAATTTTCCAGCTTCTTCATTCAAGGTTCGCCCCACTTAGAATCGAATTCTGCCAGCTTGCGATCGATTTCTTCTTTGGTGAGAATATTTTTTTCGATCAGTATGGCTTCGATACTGGCAATCCATCGCTCATAATAGGTCATGTCTCGGTAGGTTGCAGAATCCATTTCTTCGCGGGCCCGACGCATCTCGTCAGTTCGTTTGATTCCTTTCGCTCCCAGTGCTTGGTTGACGGCATCCGCAAGGATCTCCCAATCGGAAAGCTGATGCTCGCTTTGATCGATCGGCCCCGCACCGGGCAATCCGCCTACGTCGTGATGTCCCCGTGCCATAACTCATCCTTTCAGTCGATTTGCCAGCGCCTTATGCTCTTCTTTAATGCCGGCCGGCAAGTGATCACCAAACGTATCGAAGTAATCTGCCTGGCTTTTTAAGTTGCTCTTCCAACCATCGCGATCGATAGCGATCAATTGTTCCAGGTCCCTTTTCGAAACTTTCAAATTGCCGCCATTGAGCGCAGCGGCTTTAGGAACAAAACCGATCGCCGTCTCGTCGGCGGCGCCATCGCCTTTCGAGCGCTCGATCACCCACCTTAGGACGCGGAGATTTTCGCCGAAACCTGGCCAGATGAATTTTCCTTGGTCGTTGCGCTGAAACCAATTCACACGAAAAATTTTCGGCGGATTCGTCGCCCGCTTCGCCATCGACAGCCAATGCCCCCAATAATCGCCCATGTTGTAACCGCAGAACGGCAACATCGCCATTGGATCGCGACGAACGACGCCGACCGCACCGGTGGCGGCAGCCGTGGTTTCGGACGCCAGAGTCGCTCCGAGAAACGTGCCGTGCTGCCAGTTAAAGGATTGATAAACCAGCGGCACGAGTTTGTTCCTGCGCGCGCCGAATAGGATTGCGCTGATCGGTACACCTTCAGGCTTGTCCCATTCTGCCGAGTACGTCGGACATTGCTTTATTGAAACCGTAAACCGCGAGTTCGGATGCGCGGCTGGATGGCCGCTCCGCGGGTCCCAAGGTTTGCCGCGCCAATCATGGGCATTATTGGGCAGTGGGTCATCGTGACCTTCCCACCAAACGGTCCCGTCCGAACGCAACGCAACGTTTGTGAAAATCGTGTCCTTTTTTATCATCGCCATCGCGTTTGGATTGGTTTGGGCGCCCGTGCCCGGCGCAACGCCGAAAAATCCGGCCTCTGGATTGATCGCCCATAGCCGGCCATCAGAACCGACGCGGAGCCAGGAAATATCGTCGCCAATGGTGTGAATTTTCCAGCCTTTCATACTCGGAGGCGGCACCAGCATAGAGAGATTGGTTTTGCCACAGGCACTGGGAAATGCGCCGCAAATATAAGTGACCTCTCCCTCGGGGCTCTCGACCCCAACGATCAGCATATGTTCAGCAAGCCACCCTTCTTTGTGCCCGAGCTTGCTTGCGATGCGCAGCGCGAGACATTTCTTTGCCAGCAGCGCGTTGCCGCCATAACCGGAGCCAACGCTCCAGATGGTGTTGTCTTGCGGATAGTGACAGATAAAGCGCCTGTCCATATCGAGATCGGCTTTGGAATGAAGACAACGCGTAAAGTCATCGGACGCGCCCAAATGATCGAGGGCTATTTTTCCCATGCGCGTCATCATGCGCATATTGAGAACGACGTAGACGCTGTCCGTGATCTGAATGCCGACTTTGCTGAAGGGAGAGTCCTGCGGCCCCATAAGGAACGGTATGACATACAGGGTGCGCCCGCGCATCGAACTGCGAAAGATCTTGGATAATTTGTCGTAGGATTCCGCCGGAGCCATCCAATTGTTGTTGGGGCCGGCTTCTTCCTGAGTCTGGGTACAAACAAATGTCAAATTTTCAGTCCGCGCTACATCGTTGAGCGCGCTACGATGGAGGTAACACCCCGGCAATTCCTGCTGATTGAGAGGCATGAGATCGCCCGCCTCTACGGCGACTCGCGTGAGTTCCTGCCGCTCGTCCTCCGACCCGTCACACCAAAACACTTGGTCCGGCTCGCAAAGGGCTCCGATTTCCTTCACCCAGTTCTGAATATGCGAATTACCGGGCATTGTACCTCTCGACTGGCTCATAAAAACGACATCGTTCCTTTCTCTGTCGTAACAATTAGTAGTCTGCTTTGGAAAACACCGGCAAGATTTCGCTTCTCAGCAGGCGCAATTCGCGCGAGCGCGAGCGAAGATTCAAACAAGATATTAAATTATCTGATGAATCGCCGTGATGTCAACGCTAGGCATGGAATACCCGATGCAGCCGCCAACGCCCCCCCGACAATTCCTCCCACTTGGCCAGGGCAGCGAGCTCGCCGCGCGGATCAAGGATACCGACCAAACTTTCACAGCTCCTGGGCTTTGCGATTTGTGCCAATAACTCCTGCTGGCCCAAACGCAAGCGAGATAATGACCGGCTCTGCCAGGTGACCGCGGGTAAATGAACGAGCGCCTCCCGCAATGAGACCAACGGCGCGCCAACTGCGGCGCAGCGCTCTTCAAGCAGTTCAAGCGCGATGGCTTTTTCGACAGTGAGGTGATCACAGGCGGTGCGTCGGAGCTTTTTCAAGTGAGCGCCGCAACCGAGCTCCTCGCCCATATCCGCCGCCAGTGTGCGCACATACGTTCCCCGCGAACAGGTCGTTGTAAATTCGAGCTCGGCCGGGCTCAGTTTTGTCAGGCGCAAAGCATCGATTCGAATGCGTCGCGGCTCCCGCGGAACTTCTTTTCCCTGGCGCGCCAAACGGTATAACCGAACCCCATCTCTCTTTAATGCCGAAAACATCGGCGGCACCTGTTGGAGCTCGCCCGTAAATTTTTGTTCGAGGGTCTGCAAATGCGTTTCGCTCAGGGACGGCACCGGCCGCTCCTTGATGATTTTTCCAGTTGCGTCCTGAGTATCCGTATCGATTCCCAACGCAATGACTCCCCAATAACTTTTTACTCCGCCGAGAAAAATGTCAGCGACCTTGGTTCCTTCGTTAACGCCGATCAACAGCAGCCCTGAAGCAAACGGATCGAGTGTGCCCAGATGGCCGACTTTTTTCGCCTGCAAAATCGTTTTAACACGATGTACGACTTGGGCGGACGACGGACCTTCGGGTTTGTCGATGAGCAGAATGCCGCTTCGCGTCATGGGCATAATCAATTCCGGAATGATTTACAGAGCAGTTAGGGATGAAACCTGGGCGGCTGGAATCAGTTCTTAATCTTGTTCAGCAGAGCATCAATCCGCCCGGCCTCCTCTTCACTATCGTCGTAGGCGAAATCTATCGCGGGAACAAACCTGAGATTGAGCTGCTTGCCGACCCGGGACCGAATAAAACCGCTGGCGCTTTTAAGGCCCGCCGTGACTTCGTCCTTATCCACGGCACCGCCGAGCAGATTGAAAAATACTCTGGCGTGTCTCAAGTCTTTGCTAACTTTCACGCCGGTCAGGTTAAGCCATTGCAGGCGCGGATCGTGAATTTCACGGCGCAAGATTTCCGCTATCAGTTCCAGGAGCAAATCTCCTACCCGCTCTGCGCGTTGATGATCCATAATTGGAGAAGCGCTGTTTTTCCTGATCTGGAGCACCGGGCTTTCAGCTCAGCAATGAAAACATTCGATCTTGGCTTCGCCGAGCTCGGCCGAGCCGAGTGCATCGACAAAATCGACGATCTTGCCGAGCGTTGCTTCAACGATCGGTTGGCTCGCTCCTGCCGCGGCGAATCCCAGTACCGCGCTTTGCCAAAGATCATGATCGCCGCACTCGGTCACGGAGACGTTGAATTGATTGCCCACCCGGGCCTGAATGCTTTTCAGAACGCCGCGCTTGCCCTTCAGTGAATGGTTTTCGGGAATCGTTAATCTAAGCTTGAGGACCCCCACAACCATGGGATGGATAAAATAATCGCCAACTCGAAACGCGGAAGATTAAACTCGTGCTTCGCGTCCGGCCGGGGCTGGAGTCATTCTTCGCACCACAGGAATACGCTCGTAAGCCTCTATGACATCGCCTTGCTTGATATCCTGAAATCCTTCCAAAGAAAGACCGCATTCGTATCCAGCCGCAACTTCGCGAACGTCATCTTTGAAGCGTTTGAGGCTGGCAAGCTTTCCTTCGAAGACCACCACATGGTCGCGCAACAAACGCACTAAGTGCCCCCGGGCGATTTTTCCTTCTGTGACATAGCAGCCCGCGATTGTGCCGACACCGGCAATGTTGAAGGTCTGGCGAATTTCAACGCGCGCTTGAGTTTGCTCGCGGAAAGCCGGCTCTAACATGCCTTCCATCGCGGCGCGGACATCGGCCACTGCCTCATAGATGATGGTGTACAGCCGCACATCCACACCCTCTCGAGCCGCCAATAGAGCTCCTTTAGATTCCGGCCGCACATTAAACCCGATGACGATGGCGTTTGATGCGGTTGCCAATAAAATATCGCTTTCGGTGATGCCGCCGACCGAACCGTGAATCACTTTGAGCTTCACTTCGTCAGTGGACATACGGCTCAGTGCCTCGGTAAGCGCTTCGACCGAGCCTTGCACGTCGGCTTTGAGCACGACCCGGAGCTCTTTAACATCGCCTGCCTTGATTTGGTCGTAGAGCTCTTCCAAAGAAACCTTGCTGGATTTGACCAGCTCTGTTTCTCGCTGCTTGCTTTGTCGGTATTCCGCCACCTGACGCGCCTTGGCTTCATCGGCGACAGCGACAAAGGAATCGCCGGCCTGCGGCACGCCCTGAAGTCCGAGAATCTCCACAGGAAACGACGGCGGGGCCGCGTCGACTTTACGACCGCGATCGTCGATCATCGCGCGCACCTTGCCATAATAAACGCCGCAGACGAAAGCATCCCCGCCACGAAGCGTTCCTTCCTGAACCAGCACTGTGGCCACGGGCCCGCGACCACGATCCAGCTTGGCTTCGACAATTGTGCCGCGCGCAAGCTTATCCGGATTGGCCTTGAGTTCCAAAATATCCGCCTGTAACAGCAACATCTCCAGCAGATGCGGGACACCCTCTTGCGTCTTCGCGGAGACGGGCGCAAACACAGTATCGCCACCCCAATCTTCGGCGACGAGGCCATATTCTGAGAGCCCCCTTTTCACCTTCTCGATGTCCGCATCGGGCCGATCGATTTTATTGACAGCGACGATGATCGGCACTTCGGCGGCTCGAGCGTGATTGATGGCTTCCACGGTTTGCGGCATCACCCCATCGTCGGCAGCTACGACTAGGACGACAATGTCGGTCACTTTCGCGCCGCGGGCGCGCATCGCCGTAAACGCCTCGTGGCCGGGTGTGTCGAGAAAGGTCACGCTGCGACCATCGACCTGCACATGGTAAGCGCCGATGTGCTGAGTGATGCCGCCGTGTTCTTGTGCCGTCACATTGGTGCTACGGATAGCATCGAGCAGAGACGTCTTGCCGTGATCGACGTGCCCCATAATCGTTACGACCGGAGACCGCGGCGCCAGAGCCGTCTCTTGGTCTTCGACTTGATGTTCGATCTCGAGGGCGCTGTCCACGTTGAAGGCGACGTTTTCCACCTGATGATCGAACTCCGAAGCGATCAAAGTGGCGGTGTCAGTATCGAGCACCTGATTGATCGTCGCCATCATTCCCATGCCCATCAACTTCTTAATGACTTCGCCGGCTTTGACGCCCATCTCGCGAGACAGATCGCCGACCGTAATGACCTCGGAAATCCGGACAACTCGTTTACTGGCTTTGGGAACGGTGATCTCGGTTCTCCTGACCTCCTTGCCCGGGAGCACCCGTTTCTTCCTGGGAATGCGGCCGCCGCGGAGCTCTTTTTCGCGCGTTTCCAGCACGTCCTGTTTCTTGACGACACGTTTTTTGTGACGCCCGGCTTTCGGTTTGTCATCTCCGGCCGGAGCCACTGCGCCATCGGCAGGCAGCGCTCGCCCATCGCCCGCGCGCGCGCCGGGGAGGACCTCGAAAAGCTCCAGAAAGAATCCTTTGCGACCGCCAAGCTCGAGGTCGAAGCCGACACCAACGCCGTCCCGCTGCATCGCGGCCAGCTCCCGCCCGCCCACGACGAGAAGATCTTCGCCACCAAGGCGGGCGAGGTCACGCCGCTCATCGAGGAGCCCAACGCCTTCCTCTTCTACAAGGTCGAGAAGCGCCGCGAGGTCCCGCTCGCCGAGGCGCGCGCTGAGATCAAGGAGCAGATGATCGCCGAGAAGGAAGAGGCCGCGGTCCGGCGCGTCTTCACCTCCGGCGGAGCGGGTGTCGGCACCGATTGACCGAGCGTCGTTTCGCTAATCGTAATCGTGAAATCCGGGTAGTACGGCGAGGTGCCGACGCGCTCTCGCCATTCGCCGACGGGCAGCGTGGGAGGAATGACTCAGTCGGCCGCCACCAACGCCATCGTGGCCGCACAGCTGACCGTCGGCAACGTCACCACCCAGGCCAGCGCAACCGTCGCGGCCGGCCACGTCATCAGCCAGAACCCCGCGGCCGGGGCCAGCGTGGCCCGCAACTCCGCGGTTAACCTCGTCATCTCCACCGGCACGGCGCGCAGCGTCATTCCGCTCGCACTGCGCGTTCCGGCGATCACGTACATGCCCGACGACGATGTG
>Ga0209974_10000996_pt1 | contig 9971 bp, 6 predicted proteins | sample InoplaM3SPM_FD_187592 | JGI IMG/M metagenome (GOLD analysis project Ga0209974, IMG submission 187592) | Arabidopsis thaliana rhizosphere microbial communities from the Joint Genome Institute, USA, that affect carbon cycling - Inoculated... | ecosystem: Host-associated > Plants > Roots >...
AAAGCTCATCATCGGCTCGCAAGTCACGGTGGTCGACAGCTCAAGCATTGTCCTGCTGGCTCAGGACCGCCGCGGCTATGCGAATCTATGCCGGCTTTTGACCAAAGGACGGCTGCGCTCGGAGAAAGGCGAGAGCGCCGTGACCTGGGATGAAGTTTGCGCGCATGCGCCGGGGCTCATTGCGCTGTGGAATGGTGAAAATAATGCAGTGAAAAGACAGAATCTGCATTCCCGCCTCCGCGGGAATGACGAAAAAGAAAGCGGGGATGAGACGGTAATCGCCATTATGAGCGGACTCCACGATGCGTTCGGTAATCGGCTTTACGGTCTCATCGCGCGGCACCGGCAGGAAGATGAGATTATCGAGGAAGCGCGCCTGCGCGAACGGGCGAAGCGCTACGGCTTTTCACTGGCCGCGGCCAACGAAGTGCTTTACCACACGCCGGCGCGACGCCGGTTACAGGATGTACTGACGGCGGTTCGCCACGGCATTCCGGTCGCTGCTTGCGGTCGAAAGCTCAAACCGAATGCGGAACACGGCCTCAAGCCGCCGTATGCTTTTGCGAAACTTTTTTGCGATGAGCCCGCGGTGGTCGAGCGGACATTGGAAATCGCCGAGCGCTGTATTTTTTCTCTGAACGAAATCCGCTATCGCTATCCATCCGAAAAGTTGCCGAACGGCATGACTTCGGCGCAGTGGCTGCGCGAGCGGACATTCAATGGCGCGCGTTGGCGCTACCAAAATCAAATTCCCGATGCGATTGTCGCGCAAATAGAAAAGGAGCTCGAAATTATCGAAACGCTCGATTATCCCGGCTATTTCCTGACCATGTGGGAAATCGTCGAGTTCTGCCGGGCCAATAATATTCTTTGCCAGGGTCGCGGCTCCGCGGCGAATTCCGTCGTCTGCTATTGTCTGGGGATTACTGCCGTCGATCCGGCGCATATCGGACTGCTATTCGAACGTTTTATCTCGAAAGAGCGCGCCGAGCCGCCGGATATCGATCTCGATATCGAGCACGACCGGCGCGAAGAAGTCATCCAGCATGTTTACCAAAAGTATGGCCGCGACCGCGCCGCCTTGGTCGCCAATGTGGTGCGCTACCGCTCGCGCTCGGCGCTGCGCGACATCGGCAAAGCGCTGGGTCTATCGGAAACCGCTCTCGATCGCGCTGCCAAATTCCTTTTGTCTTATGAAAATGTTCGGCCGGATGTGCTGGAGCAAATGGGCCTTGACGTATCCGGCGGGCTTCACGAGCACCTGCTCGAGCTGACCAATGAGGTTCTTGATTTTCCTCGGCACTTGTCGATTCATCCCGGCGGTTTTTTGCTTGGCCATGAGCCGGTGCACGACCTGGTTCCGATTGAGAATGCAACGATGCCGGAGCGCACAGTGATTCAATGGGATAAAAATGATGTGGAAGATCTCGGCCTGTTTAAAGTGGATCTGCTCGGACTCGGGGGGCTTACTCAGCTCGATCTTTGCTTTCAGCTTTTGCGCGAGCGGCGCAGCGTAGATCTGTCCATGGCGACGATCCCGCCGGGAGACGAAGCAACTTACGATATGATCTGCAAGAGCGACACGGTGGGTGTGTTTCAGATCGAAAGCCGTGCGCAAATGGCGATGCTGCCGCGGCTTCGGCCAAAAGAGTTTTACGACCTGGTGATCGAGATCAGCATCGTACGCCCGGGTCCGATCACCGGCGGGATGGTGCATCCCTATTTGCGCCGGCGCCAAGGCAAAGAAGACGTGACCTACCCTCATCAGCTGTTGAAGCCGGTGCTCGAAAGAACGCTTGGTGTGCCGTTGTTCCAGGAACAAGTGATGCGGCTTGCGATGGTGGTCGCCGACTATACGCCGGGCGAGGCCGATCAGCTTCGGCGCGACATGGCGGCCTGGCATCGCACGGGGCGGATGGAGCGGCACCGCGAACGTTTGATCACGCGCATGCAGGGCAAGGGCATCGCGGTGGAATTCGCCGAGCGGGTCTTTGAGCAGATTCGCGGGTTCGGCGAATATGGCTTTCCGGAAAGCCACGCCGCGAGTTTTGCGTTGATCGCTTACGCGACGGCATGGCTCAAGTGCCACTATCCGGCGGAGTTTGCCTGCTCGCTACTGAACGCCCAACCGATGGGTTTTTACATGCCGGCGACGATCGTCGAGGACGCCAAGCGGCATGACGTGGTCGTACGCAGCATCGACATACAGACGAGCGACTGGGACTGCACCTTGGAGTGCTGCGCGGGTAGCGCAGGCGGGTTCGCCGTGCGCATGGGGCTCAGATACGTGAAGGGACTCGGTGAAAGAGAGTGGAAAAAAATTTTGCGGGCGCGCGCGCTTGCGCCTTTTAGCTCGCTTCAGGATTTCACCCGGCGGGCAAGTTTAGATGAGGGCTCGCTCAGCGCGCTGGCGGAAGCGGGAGCTTTCGACAGTTTGCAAATTGACCGGCGCACGGCACTGTGGGACGTGCGGCGCTTGGCGCGGACGCAAAATGAATCGCTAACGCTGCTCGCGCGTGAACGGCAGCCCGGCTTTGCGCCGCTCAGCGAATTTGAAGAAGTCGGATGGGATTATCGCAGGACCTCGCACAGCGCGCGGCGCCATCCGTTGGAGCCGATGCGCTCCAGTTTGATTCGCCATGGGTTGCCCGATGCGCGAACGGTTGCATCGATGCAAAACGGCGCGAGGATTCGTTATGCCGGTTTGGTGATATGCCGGCAGCGGCCGGGCACCGCCGGCGGAGTGGTGTTCATGACTCTCGAAGATGAAACCGGATTTTTAAACGCCGTCGTATGGGAGAGCGTCTTTCAGCGCTATTCGGTTCTGGCCAAAACAGTGAGCTTTCTCGGCATTACCGGCAAGCTGCAAGTGGAAGATGGCGTGGTGCATTTGGTCGCGGAAGAACTTTGGGAGCCAAGATTGAAACTAAAACCGGCCAGCGCCGGAGCGCGCGATTTTCATTGAATAAAATAGGCGCGCACGTTACGTCTTCGGAGCGAGCCGAACAGCTGCCAGACTGATACGTAACCGGCTGTCCGAGCCAGCCTTTGCCAAAATATGCAATACAGCAGGATTAGACCGTAGAGCGCGGTCTTTACGCCCAAGATCACGTACCAGGCCAGTTGATCCGATCCATAATACTCCCGAATCCCGTCTATCAGGTCCTGCAGCGGAACACCGCACAAGATTGCGATCCACAGCAAGTGTTTCACCGAAGCCTGACACTTGCGCGAGATCGCGTCGTGCAACAGAACGGCCATCGGGAACAGCAGGAGAGTACAATAATGAACCCAGGTAATCGGTGAAACCAACAATGTGGCGATGCAAAAAAGCGCAAAAAGATCAGCCGAAAACTCTTGTGCCCGGTGAAAATAGGCGAAAAGAACTATCGAGCCTACGATGAAGCCGCTTAGTGCCCAGACGAAGAGATCGCTGGCAAGCGGCGCCGCTATGAAAGGTGTCGAAAAGTAGGTCGGCTCGAAGATGCTCCTCACAGCCGCGCCGAGCGAGACGTTGAGTGGATACGCAGCGAAAAGTTGCGCCTGCTCAGGGACCACGACGCGGAAATAGTGGGCAATCGCATCGCCCAACAGCAGCGCGCTGCATAGAAAACCGGACGCCACGATTGCGACTAATACAGTCAGACAACGGAGCCTACGTTGCAATAAGAGATACAAGATGATCAAGCCCGGATAAAGTTTCATCAGTGTAGCCATGCCGAAGCACAGCCCCGCTGTTCTGTCACGGTTGGCCTGTAAAAGGAGAAAACCGCTGATCGTCAAGACGGAAACCGGCAGGGAGGATTGACCCAGGAATATGTTGCTTACGAATGGCTCCCACAGCAGGAGCACCGCGCTTAAACGCACCGAGCGGAAAGTGAGCAGTCCATAGCTCCGGAGCAAAATGAGAACGAGAGCAATATAGATGACCAGCGATATGAAATTCCAAACGATGAATGCCGTGCCATAGGGGACGAACAAGAACGGCAGAAACAGAATCGCGTTGAATGGCGGGTGATAGTTGTCCCATTGCAACAAGTGACCGCCGATTTGCCGCAAGGGCGCGCCGTAAATTTGAATGTTATTCCAAAGACCGTAAGCGGCCAGATAGTCCTGGGCGAAATCGGATGCGGCTGTGGAGCGAGTCCAGGTAAATTCGAGCCACTTTGCCAATCCCACAGCGGCTGCGACGACAAATAGGCAGCTACTTAACGCATCGAGTGACATTTCGCGGCGGCTCTGTGGCTGCCAAAGGAATCTATGTGTAAGGAAAACCGCTTCGGCCGAAGCCATCAGGAGCCCAATGGTCAACTTGACCGTTGCACCGGCGGGATCGAAATCAAACACAGTCGGCAACAGAAGCGACAACAAGGCGCCGAGCATGAGCGGAAGCCCACCGTACAGAACCGGACCCAAGGCGACGAGCTGTGCAGTCATTTAGTCGGACAAGGGAGGCCGCTCAATGAGAAATGCTGGTTGGGCCGAGGTGTGCTGCAAGTGACGAGTGCTGGCCATTCGTCGAGCAGCGGTGAATCTCAACGCAGACACTGGTCGGCGGATGGGCATGTGATGATCAGGCTACCGCAGCGGGTTTCTGCATCTGAGCGCTCTCGACCCTTGCTTTCAATCGCGGATAAAACCGTAGCGGGTTGTCCCAGAAAATTTTTCGCTTCAGCTCGTCACTCACATCCTTGCGGTTGATCAAGTTCGGAATGTCATGGCTGAAATCGCGCTGATCGCGCTCGTGCGGATAATCCGACGCCCAGAGCAGCGCGTTGTCATTGGCCACCCGCGCTGCCAGTGGTAATGCCGACTCTTCGACTTCCACGGCGAAAAAGATATTGCCTTTTTTCACGTATTCGCTCGGCTTGAGCTTGCAGCGTGGTGAGTAGTGGCCTTTGCGTTCCTGCTCTTCATCCATCCGGTCCATCATGTAAGGGACCCAGCCAACGCCGCATTCGATGCAGCCGAATCTGAAATTTGGAAACACCTCGAAGACGCCTTCGAACATCATGGCGACGAATTGACGGATTTGTGCAAAAGGATGTTCCAGAGTGTGACCGATGGTGAAGTTGTTTACCATGTCGAGACCGAGCGACGGCATGCTCAACCCGCCATGGGTGGAGATAGGCACGTCTAGTTTCTGCGCCTCTTCCCAGAGCGGATAGAATTCGGATCCGCTGTAAAGCCTTCCGCCGGGCGCGACAGCCGGCAACACGGCGCCGACCATGCCTAATTCGTTGACGGCGCGACGCAGTTCTTGGACCGCTTCGGAGATGTCTTGGATCGGCAGCAACGCGACGCCGACCAGGCGCGGGCTTACGTTCATGAACTTATGATAAAGCCAGTCGTTATAGGCGCGCGCCATGCAGATCGCCCAGTCCTTGTCCTGGATCGCGCCGTGCGTCAGGCCTTGGGTCGGATAGAGGACAGTCACCTCGATTTTGTTGATGTCGAGAAAATTGAGCCAATCCTTCGCGTGCGGGCCGGTACCGCCGCCCGCCCATCCGCCCGGCTTGCGCAACGAGCGCAGAAAACCGTCCATCGTGAGCCCCGGCCAGAACGAATAGCTGTGATGCCATTCGAGATCTTTATACGGCGGCCCGATAAATTCGCGCAGCTCACTGTCGAGCTCCATCACATGTCCGTCGGCGTCGATGATTCGGTAATCAGACATAAAACCTCCCGGGTAATCTCAGTCATTCCGCTCTCGGTATCTTGAAGTATTTGTCATTTCGAGGAGCCTTGCGACGAGAAATCTTTCTTCAATACCGGGAAAGATTTCTCGCTTCGCTCGAAATGACAGAGAGCGCGTCCGCAATCATTTACGAGGATTGATGAATAGAGCATGGCTGGCGCCTTGCTCTATCGTTCATTCTCTGTCCTTTCATGTATTCCTGGTGTTCTCCGTAAATAACTCCTCGACCGTCAGATCGCGGCCCAGCATGCCCTGCTGGCCGGCGAATTTGATCAGGTTTTGCACGTCGTTATAGTTTTCTTTGAACCCCTGGTAGAAAGGATCCTTGCCGAAGAATTTTCTTTCTTCCTCGAGATACGAGCGGCCCCAGGCGAAACTCAGCCGGTGCGGCTGCTCCATGAATTCGTTGTAGGCCTTGCGCGAAGCCAACAGCGCTTCATACAAACTCGTAGCCACCCATGGATCACGATCGAGGAGTTCTTTCTTGATCACCACGGGATGCATGATGGGATAGACTTTAGTGCGCTGGTAATAAGCTTTTTCTTCCTTTTCGAAATCCGGAAACAGCCGCTCGACCGTGCCTTCGCCGCGAAGCCAACGTCGCGGCAAGTCCGGCTCCACCTCCGCGTCCACTTTTCCTTCTACGAGCAAGTCTTCGAGCTTCCGCTTGCCTTCGATAAATTCGACTTTGATGTTGGGCGGCAGCTTGGGGCCGACCGTTTCTTTGTTAACAATAACCCAGGTTACGTCGCTGACACCCAGATCGTAGCTGTTCATCAGCATTCCTTTGGTCACAAGGGCGAGCGTGTTTTCGTAACTGCGCAACCCTATGCGGCCGCCCTTCAGATCCGCTGGCTTCTTGATACCGGAGCCGGCCCGGATGAAACAGAACTTGTGCCCCCACATGCGGCGGGGAAAGAAGGGGATCGCTTGCAGCCAGCCGACGTCCTGGCCGCGCGCCACTAGATAAGAGGACATGGAGAACTCGCAGGCATCGTACTCGCCGTAGTGAAACATCCGCTCGTGCCGGATACCGCTTTCCACCGTCAAAAGATTGAGATCTATGCCTTCGGCGTGCACTTCGCCGTCGCGCAGCGGCTGGAGATAGTCGTACTTGTCGAACGCTATGGTGAGCTTGAGTTTAGACATACAGGAATTTCCTATAAACGATTTGAGGGGATCATAAGAGTCTCGACATCCGCTGTCAATGTTACGGGCGTCTGCGTTACGATTCAGCTGGTACGGAGATTCCACGGGGGAAGGATTTCTCGCTTTGCTCAAAATGACAGATTTAAGCCATTGGTTCTGTCGAACCAAAGAAGGGTTCGTACGCTAATGAGCCATTAGGTCATTTCATTGACACCCGCTGGACGGCGATGTTAAGAGGGCGTCAGAAGTAAAGAGTAGGTGGTCAGGAGTTTCCGATCCTGAACTCTTCACTCCTCTCCTGACTTCTCACTTTTAAACATTGAGGTATCCATATGCGTTTTCAAAACAAATCCGTGATCATCACAGGCGGCGGTGGGAAAATCGGCAAAGCCTACGCGATTGGGTTCGCCAAGGAAGGCGCCAGGGTGGCGTTGCCGGATATCGCCAGCGCCGACCACGTCGTTAAAGCCATTCGAGACATGGGCGGCACGGCGATCAGCATGGCTTGCGATGTGTCTGACGAGAAGAGCGTAAAGTTGATGGTCGGCGAAGTCGTCAAACAGTTCGGCAGCGTGGACGTGCTGGTCAACAATGCCGCCTACTTCATGACCGTGAAGAAGAGCCCGTTCTGGGAAATGGAAGTGAATGAATTCGACAAAGCGATGGCGGTCAATGTGCGCGGCTCGTGGCTGTGCGCAAAGGCCACGTTTCCGTACATGAAGCAGCAGGGCAAGGGAAAAATTATCAATATTTCTTCCGGCACGGCGCTCAACGGCGGCCAGAACTATATTCACTATGTGACCTCGAAAGGTGCTCTCATCGCGATGACTCGCGCGATGGCGAAAGAAGTGGGCGATTACAATATCTGCGTCAACACGGTGAGTCCCGGCTTCGTTGTAACCGAAGGCCGGGCTGTCGACCCCGCGTTCAACGCCAGCCGCGTTGCTAATCGCGCATTGAAACGGGTCCAAGTGGAAAATGATTTGGTCGGCACAGTAATGTTTCTGGCTTCGTCGGAGAGCGACTTCATGACCGGGCAATTACTCAACGTCGACGGCGGCGCGCATTTCGTCGGGTGAAAAACTGTCAGGAGTAAAGAGTAAGGAGTCAGGAGTTTCCGAAGTTTCGAGAGTTCCGCTCTTATCTCCTCACCACTTACTCCTCACTCCTCACTGTTCATCAGAGGTGTTCCGATGCGTTTCAAAGATAAATCAGTCATCATCACCGGCGGCGGCGGAAAGATCGCCAAAGCCTATGCGACAGCATTCGCAAAGGAAGGAGCGAAACTGTCCTTACCCGACATTGCCAGCGCCGAGCCTATCGTGAACGCGATCAAAAATGAGGGGGGCACTGCGATCAGCATGGCGTGCGACGTATCCAGCGAGCAGAGCGTCAAGGCGATGGTCGACGAAACTGTGAAACAATTCGGCGCCGTCGACATTCTGATCAACAACGCGGCCTATTTCATGAACGTATGGAAGGGGGCGTTCTGGGAAATGTCCGTCGAGGAATTCGACAAGGCGATGGCGGTCAACGTGCGCGGCTCCTGGCTTTGCGCTAAGGCCGTGGTGCCGCACATGCAGAAACAAAAGCAGGGTAAGATCATCAACATTTCTTCCAACGTTGCGCTCACGGGCAACCCAAACTACATCCATTATGTCACGTCCAAAGGAGCCATCGTTGCGATGACGCGAGCGATGGCGCGAGAGTTGGGCGAGTGGAATATCTGCGTCAATACGGTGAGTCCCGGCTTTGTCGTTACCGAAGGCCGGCAAGTCGATCCCGAATACGAAAAAATCCGCGCCCAGCAGCGCAGCCTCAAACGCACGCAAGTTGAAAACGATCTGGTCGGAACGGTGATGTTTTTATCGTCGGCCGAGAGCGACTTTATGACCGGACAGTTGCTTAACGTGGATGGCGGCTATCACTTTGTTGGATGACTTTTTGCGACGGAGCCGCAGAGCGAGGCCTTGGTTGCCGCCAGAGCAGCCTGATGACGCTAACGTCCGCTGTATAGTTCCTTGACGAACCCGCTATCCTCCAATTCCTTAAGTAAGTGGTTATCGAAGAAGTCCTTGGGATTGGCTTGAGCCGCTTTGGGATGATCCGAAAGCGACAGCACGGTGCGCACCGCCTCCTCGGGCATGTAAGGAACCTTTAAAAACAAAGGCGCCAGGCTGCTGTAAGAGTCTTCGATCATTTCCGAATCCTTGGTTCCGAGAAATCGGGTCAAAGCTCGTTTCGCGACTTCGGGCTCCTCGTGAATGATCTTGATCGCCGCGAGGTAAGCTTTCAGAAATCCCTTGATCAGTTCCGGATTCTGCCGAACCAAAGTTTTGCGGGTTGCGACCGCATTGTGCGGGTAGGGAAGTTTGAAGTTCGCAATGTTGACCAGTTGCTTGTAACCCAGGCGCTTGGCCATGACCGTTGTTGGAGATGAAAACACGCCGGCGACCACAACGCCCTTGTCGAGCGCGGCGAGAAGATCACCCTGGCGCGCAAAGTAAAGAAATTTAACATCTTGCCCCGCTTTCATGCCGTATCGATTGAATAGCGCGATAGCCGCATGGTCGGAGGATGCGCCGCGGGTGATGACGCCGAAGATCTTCCCGCGCAAATCCTGGATGTCTTTGATCTCCGGTTTTGCGTAGACGGTAAAACCGTAAGTGGATAACCCGATGCCGACCCAAGTCAGATCTGCGCCGCTCAGCACCGCGCCGACCACGGCGCCGCCAGTGAGCGCAATATCGATATCACCCGCGACCAAAGAGTGGGTGAGGGTGGCGCCGCCCGCAATGTAAATGGTTTTGACGTCGACGCCATAGCGCTTGTCGAGCTTGTTGTCGTCGATTACCCACAGTGGCATCGAGCCCCCGCTCAACTGGGGATAACCGACTTTTATGGTGGGTGGGGCAGCTTCGCCGAAGCGAGCCGAAGGCAAAAACGAGAGCACCAAGATCAAAACGAGCCGGCAAATTTTCCTGTTCATCAATCGCTCCTCGAAAGATCTTTCTTTTTGGAACCGCTAGGCTCGGTCCGCCCTGTCGCAGCTGTTGGATCGGAAAGTGGGTCATTCATAAACGATATACGCCGAAATTGTCAACAATCGGGTTTGATGCCGGCG
>Ga0209974_10000997_pt1 | contig 9970 bp, 10 predicted proteins | sample InoplaM3SPM_FD_187592 | JGI IMG/M metagenome (GOLD analysis project Ga0209974, IMG submission 187592) | Arabidopsis thaliana rhizosphere microbial communities from the Joint Genome Institute, USA, that affect carbon cycling - Inoculated... | ecosystem: Host-associated > Plants > Roots >...
TGTTCCTCCTGCATTATCAACTGTGTTAACAACTGTTCCACCAACCTTCTCTACTGTTCCTCCTGCATTATCAACTGTGTTAACAACTGTTCCACCAACGTTACCTACGACGCCATCTGATGCATCTATGATATTATCTACATCGTTTACAGTGCCTCCAACCTTACCTACGACGCCTCCCAGTTCACCTACTACACTTGTTACTCCACCTACAACACCTCCTGTGTTTATAGGTGAACTTCCACCGGGGGCCGGTACAAATCCTATGGTTCTAGTAGTTTCAATAACGATGACTCCGTTCCTCAATATGACTCCCGTTAATTTTACTACACCTCCTGGCACCATTAAACCCGTAATACTGCCACTAGGATCAAGTTGTATCTGTCCCATGTTCAATTGTCCCCGGATTTCTCCGCCAGGATTTCTTTCCGTAAGGATATTTACGTACGCACTTTCGTTACTCATTAGTTTGACTAGATCTGTTATCTTCTTACCCTTCAAGGGACCTTGAAGATCATTTACCTTCATGTCATCCTGAAACAATATTGAAGCAAGTTCTTTTTTGTCTGCAGTTTCATTACCTTTCAAAGGAATAACAACATCGCCATTTATACCTCGAGTGCCATTGTGTATGCCCGAATCACTGATTTTTTCTAACCCAGTAACGTTTACAAGATATGATAACTGAGAACTTTCATTGTTATAAAGTAAAACTGCCAAACCAGAGGCAGTAGTATTGATCGGCGGAACTTCCTCCATTCCCGTCAAATTTGTATAGAACCCAATCAGGCCCTGTGCATGAACGGGGCCCAATACTCTGAAAAATAGTGCTAGAAACGATCCTAAAATTATAAGGGTGACAGGAAACCTGTCAAAAGAAAAAAATAAGGGATTTGTAGTTTCATGGCCTTCATCATTAGCAGTTGCATCTACTAGTGGCCGCTAATAAGCTTATCGAAGGCAACAAGTACATTATTACCGTTGACGGCATCGCCATCTATGACATCATTGTCAAAGAGGACCTTGTCAAGCTTTACATTGTCAAGGTTTTTGCTCACCACGTTAACGTCTTTGAGATAATTCTTGCTCAACACATTAACGTCGTTGAGAGTTTTAATTTCGTTACCACTCAATATATGTCCTGTATTTATGTTGCCTCGTTAGTGTCATCTACACTGATTAGACTGCCACCACAATCACAATCCTCTTCCTCATAATTACCGCCACCATTATCACCACAGCCGTGCTTGCATGCTTCGGCTTGCTGCATTGGGAGGGAATATGTTGTCGCAACTGCCAATACTAATCTTGTCAGTAGAAACAATGCTGTTTGTTTTGCGTTTGGTTCCATCGAATGTGTTTGAATTTGCCTATAATAAATTACTAGTGCACAGTATCTATTACATAACATCGTCCTGTCCAGTTGAAGTAATCAAAGTGAACAAGTTCACATTCTTACTTCCGCACTTTAAAATAACCAAAGTTAGGGGATACCTTCAACTTTTGCTGAATTTGATTTAATGTAAGCGCATCAATTACGTTTGTTATGTCATATCTCATCCTTCAGTGTTTTGAGAACCTTCGCATTTGGATCTATTGGATCTAATTTTTCATTCAAATAATCGATAAAGTTTGTAGCAGTTACAATACCTACTGTCTTGTTTCCATCCTTAACAATTAGATGTCTTACCTTGTTTTGTAACATTAGATTTGCGGCCAATTCTACAGAGGAATTGGAATCAATTGTAGTTAATGGTGAGGTCATTAGATGATGTATCATGAATTCTTTACTTAGCACATCGTGGGTACAAACACCTCTTGTGATATCACGTTCAGTAATGATCCCTACTGATTGTCCGCTTTCATCAATTATTACTAGAGAGCTGACATTCTTATCCAACATTTTCTTTGCAGCATCTTTTGCACTATCCGATGTTTGAATAGTCTCCACTTTCTTTGACATAATATCGCTTACTTGTTTCATAGCGTTTATACAACAATGTTTAATATATTTTTGATTCCAAATCAGTGGTAAGACTGGGCAAACCTGTGAACAAATCAACTTGATTCGTGTATTGGTCAGAAATAGCAAGAATTCGCTAGAACATTTCATCCATGTCCTTTTATATTTACTCTGGATTTATTATATTGGCTTACAGGCTACAGGCAAGATTATCGGTTGTTTCTTGTTCATCACTCAGCCATGTTAATCCTGCCTGGTTTTGTTGATCACGCATTTTGAGAAATCAATCACATACACTATATATCAATAATATTCAATCCCATAGACAAACTGCAACCTCTAGCGGACTTGGAGATGGCGGTGTACTTGTAGATGATGCATGCTGTCATCATTATACGATCCTCCTACTCCAAGATCCGTATTTGATCTCTTATATACAATGCAAATGATAAGAACTTTTTGAAACTTTGTTACTAGAAAATTAGAGCTAAACGTGGATTTACATTCGGAATTTTTGATTTAGGATTGGTGTTGATACTGGATTGAAAAACATTTCAATTATTGTTCACATAATATACCAAAATATGTAACCATATACATATGTCATATTAGGAATATTGGTCTTTGAACTATCTTATTTAGACTACGTATTGCCTTGAACTAAATTACATTTCTTGAAATAGTGGTGTTTATGAAATCACCTACTTTCAAAGTGAAGCTAGATAATTGGTCTTGATTGCAAACTGGACAAAATTTACTATTTTCCATTATCTTTTGTCTATATGATGCATTAAGACAGGTTGCATTCCACAGACACTTATCACAAATTAGAAATATTCCTTCATTTTCTCTCGAGTTTTTAACTTTATTAATTACAATTTTGGTTGAGGTCAATTCATGTATTATTTTACCTGAAATTGTATTTAAATTTCGATTAATTCTGTTAAGGCAAAGAATCTTCAGATTCATTAGCAAACTGATTGTAGATTATCTAAGTTTGTAGCAAGATAGAAATTTTAATTAAGGTTTGCAAAGAGATCATAAATTGTAATGAGCAAAGTTAATTTTGATCCTGAAGAGTTTAAGATGAATCAAAAAAATAGCTGGGATAGCGTAGCCGCCGGATGGCAAAAGTGGTGGAAAACGATAGAAGATGGGGCGCAAACGGTTAGTAATAAAATGGTTGAACTGGCACAGATTAGAGCAGGACAAAGAGTGTTAGATATTGCGACAGGTATCGGTGAACCTGCAATTACCGCAGGAAAAATTGTCGGTCAAGAAGGGCATGTTACTGCTACAGATATATCTCCTGAAATGTTAGCAATTGGACAAGAACGCGCAAGATCTCTGGGTCTACAGGATTTCATGGAATTTGTTCAGAGCGATGCCGAAAACTTGAAACTAAAGGCAGATGATAAATTTGATGCAATTCTTTGTAGGTGGGGATTAATGTTTCTACCAAACCTTGATACTGCATTGAGTAATATACATAATAAATTAGTTTCCGGAGGAAGGTTTGCAGCAGCTGTATGGTCTGAGCCGTCGAAAGTGCCATTTATCAGTCTTTCTATGGATACTGCCAGAAAACATCTAGGAGCATTACCAGGACAGGGATTGCCAGGTCCATTAAGTCTGGCTGATGTCGATTCACTCAAAAAATCCTTTCAAAAAGTAGGATTTGTAGACATACAAACTGAGAAGATTCCTGTGACATTTGATTTTGATTCAGCTGAAGACTACACCAAGTTCAATCAGGACATTGTTGCACCAATTCGTACAATTTTATCTAAAGAAACTGAGACTAAAAAACAGCAAGTGTGGAATGATGTTACTGAACAAGCGAAGCTGAAATTCTCAGATCCTGATAGCGGACGTGTTAAATTCGTTAATGAGGCTATATGTATAGTGGGACTTTACAAGTAGCCCACAGCAAAAGCTAATTCAACTATTCAAATAATTTTTTAACTATTACTTCATCACTGATGTAGCTATTTCTTGCTCTGGTAACGCTTCTTTGGCTTCAGCTTCTGTAATGACAAAAGCATCTGTAATCTCTGGTCGACAAGATTTAAGGTAGCTGCAAATATTGCAGACATGATTTGTGTTTTCATTGAGGTAACGCCAATACATGTCCATCAAGTGAAGGTTGATGTTTCTTACTGTAATACTGCTCAGTTAATTGATTATTTGCCGTTAGAGTAACATTGCCATTTTCGGGAAATGCAATATCAATATCTATTTTGTAAGGATCTCCAATAGTAAATGAATGCCGTTCATGTCGTACTGGATTTAGATCGTAGAAATTTACTTTTTTCAACAACAAGAGAGATCATTCTAATTTGCAACTAAATAATGCAACAAATATTCGATGAACATGAAGTCTAATTTGCCGGCTGTTGCTGAGAATCCCCTTTGGCCATTGTTTCTGTCCTAATAGAGGTCAATGATTGGTCGATTTGATACATCGCCAGTTTGTCTCTCCCAATTAATTCAAATTTTTGAAGGATAGTCTCAAACAAGGTCTCCTCTTCAATCTGTTCACTTACAAACCATTGTAAAAATGAATATGTAGCACGATCCTTTTCTTTTTCGGCAATCTCTACCAGATTATTAATGAGCCTTGTTACTGTTTGTTCGCTTTTCAAACCTGCCTGGAAAGTAGCTTCTAATGAATCAAAATTACTTTGAGGCTTTTCTGTTGCAGGTATAATCGCTTCTGCACTTACAGTATTAAGGTAATGGACGAATTTTAACATGTGAGTATTTTCCTCAGCTGCTTGCTCAAAAAAGAACGTTGCACTACCACTATATCCTATTCTTTCACACCATGATCCGATTGCAACGTATGCATGAGTTGCTGATGATTCATAAGAAATTTGATCATTAATTGCCTTTGCAAGTTCGGAAGATATTCTGATTATAACAATCTATACATTCTCGTATATCTATATTTTTGGACTTGAGTGTGTTTTGAGGAAAAGGAACATGGTGAAAATGTCCACCGTCCAATCAAGTATTAAATAAAGATAGAGATAGTTGTAAATCTAGTTACTAGATCCCAGTCATATTAGATATTTTTTGCTTTAACTCACTAATGGGAATCTGTATGTCTGCTTTATTTTGAATTTCTGATTTCAAAGGGGAAATCAAGCTCAATACTTCTTCGGCTGAATTTTTCATTGTTTGATTAAGCATGGGTATTGAGTCTTTTACTAGAGACTCTGCTCTTGATATGAAACCACTTGCATCCTGATATTCAACAATTTCAATCACCTTTCCATCACTCACACCACCTTCATATTCTGTATTTGCAACGTCAAATAACCAGGAAGCTACTATTAGGTTAAGTGTACTATTTTCTTGCGGTACGATTAGTTTAATTGCATCGTTTAACATCTTATTTGACTTTTCCGTCTCCTCTCTAAATTTAGGTACGTCTAATTTTTCAACATTTTGGGATAGCGCATTTAATGAAGTATATAATGTATGATTGAGATTACTGTCAACAGTAACAAGGGGAGCTTCTATGAAATCATATATTTCTACTATGGGATGTAAGATATGAGCCCGAGTTAAAGTATTGTTTCCGTCCTCTTTGTTCAAAATTGCCTGTTCAAGGTGACCTTTCATCTGTTCGATGTTATACACATATTCTATTTGGTTTGGCATTTGACCCCAGACTAAATCAAATGTTGAGAATTGGATACCCATAAGCAGAAAGCTGCCAAGACAAGAGAGAATAAATAAATTAGATCTGGTAATAGTTGAGTTAAATTTTCTCAATGATGACCAGTTATGTAAAGATTCGGCTAATTTAAGGATTATCTAGATTCTCAATTTGTAGAAAGAAATTTGAAAATATTAATTATTTTCAATAATTATCTGGATCTTGATCTATTTTACCTATCATAGGACCGGCGAAAGATCTAGTATCTCGTAATTATTGGGGAAGAGTAGAGTTAATGGTAATTGATTTGTTTGTGATCCTCGAATTCACGAAGGCAACCAAATTATCTTCGCAGCCAAAGCCGTCTCCATCAGAATCTAAACCAAAAGTATCCGGAGATAGCACTGTAAAATTTCCATAGGGAAGATCAGAACATGTCAAGTTGGCAGAGTATGTGGTAACACAAAAGTTTGGATATGAAGGATCACAGGGATTACTCATATTACCCGCCGACCCATTGCCCTGTGTCTGACTTGCATTTGTCTGACTTGCATTTGTCTGACTTGCATTTGTCTGACTTGCATTTGTCTGACTTGCATTTGTCTGACTTGCATTTGTCTGACTTGCATTTTGAATCGATTGTAATTCTCGTGGTTGTGGTACAGTAGCGTTGAGTTGACCGCTTACATAATCAACAATTCCAAAGCCAGATCCAAAAAGTAGAGAAACTATTAGCGATAAAAGATATACTCTCAAACTCATATGTATTTTAGAATGGCCTAGTTATTTAAGTGAACTGATAGTCTAAATTAATTTAGAACAAGTAGTATTACTTGGTTCTTTCATAGATTGGTAGTGTAATGGTAAATGTCGCGCCCTTGGCACCTCTATTATTTTGTGCCCAAAACTTACCGCCATGCATATCCACAATCTTCTTCGAAATATACAATCCCAATCCCGCACCGGAATCAGATCTCCTAGAAAACTTTTCAAATAAACGTGGCATTATTTCCTCATTTATGCCCGATCCTGTGTCCTTTACTTCTAAGGCGATTGATTCTTGAGTATTTTGGTTATCTTTATCATCTGATCGAATAGATAAATCATAAACCTTCAATGTAATAGTCCCATCTTTGGTAAAGTCTAGTGCGTTGGAAAGAAGATTATCAATAACCTGCTGGATTTTTGATCCATCCGCATTTATTGTCCTAGTCTCCTCTTTTTTTGGTTCAAGTATTATTTTTACATTTTTATTTGAGGCAACTTTTTAATGATTACCTATTGCCTTCTTTATTACATCATTCAAGTCAAAAATCTGTCTTTAACAATTCATAGTTTTCACTATCAATTTTTGACACATCCAATATGTCATTAGTTATTTTTTCAAGCCTCTTTGCATTTTTGAAAAGGTTGTCAAAATAGTCATCAAAATTTACTAAGCTTGACCTTATGAATTCGGAATAGCCTAAAACTGATTGTATAGGGGTTCTAAATTCATGGGCAGCTATGTCAATGAATTCTTTTTGCCCTTGATCTATTATTGCCAATTTTTCGGCTCTCTGTTCTAATTCGATTTTATGTTTTAGCACTTGTTTCCTCATCTCTTTATGCCAATTTGTGACTCCATAAATAACCCCAAAAGAGATTATACCTATAGTTATCATTGCAACAAGACCAAAATTTCTCTGCAACAAGACCAAGTTCTCAACTGATGCCCCAGGTATGTGTGGTATCGCCAAAATAATGGTAAGTAAGCGTTTACCATCCAATAGAACTGGTGAGTAGGCAACAGTGAGATCCTGACCGCTTGCGACAACATCGATCGAAAATGTCCTGGCGTTTAATAGGGCGGATCTAATCTCATCTATCAGATTGTTTTCATTAGTAACATCAGTAACGAATTGTTCACTCAAGGACTTGATTTTAATAACAGTTACATTGTCTGGTAGAACTTCAATTTTCGGCGCCTTGTCATCACCATCTAACAGAACATTCAGATCTTTGATTTTTATCTTATCATTCTCAGCATCATTAACACCGTCAGCGCCATTTGTAGTCTGAACATCTTCGAGCTTTGTCTTATCGTTGTCCAGAATCTTGGTTATGTCCTCCGTATTCAATATTTTGTCTCCATCAATTTTTCCAATATTAATACCATCAATGTTCACAAGACTGTCGCAACTACTGTCCTCACAACCACGTCCCGACACCTCTTGCGTAGAAATAACCATTATTAACGCAATTGCAGATACTAAAGCCGGAACAGAACCAATTCTACTTGTCCTTGTTTCAACGGCATGAACAATCTTGTATGGTAATTATTTTATATATATACTTCTGTTTGACCATAGACTAGTTTTTTGCAAAATGTGAGAGTTCAAATTCTCTTCAAGTATCATTTACTTGCCTGTACTACTCCCATTTGACCTGAATGAGAATGTAAGGTCTTGATATTGCTCCACCCAGCCTTTCTCGACAAATCAGCGTATTCTTCTGCCGTTCGTTCTCTCCCTGTAGCGACACACATCATATGTATATCAAAAAGTTTGGAAAAGTGTGGCTTTTCTGGTCCTGGAACCATATGTTCAGCAATGAAAACTGTTCCTTCATTATTAGCTCTACGATGAAGCTTCGAAAGTATTGTAATACATTCTTCATCAGACCAATCATGAAGAATCATTTTCATAATATAGGCATCTGCTTGTGGAACATCATTAAACATATTTCCTTCCAAGTAGTTGCATCTATCTTGCACTCCCATTTTGGGAGCCCACAATAGGTCTTTATTGTTAATTACATTTTCTAATTCTAGTACAGTACCTTTGAGTTTAGGATGCTTGACAAGAATGCTACAAAGTAAGTGACCTTGGCCGCCCCCCACGTCGCAAATATGTTGTATTTTTGAAAAATCAAGTCTTTCAAGAGCTTCTAATATCCAGCCTGTTTGGATTCGAGAATAGCTACTCATGGCCTGGTTGAAAACTTCTCTATAGGACTGACTGCTCTCAGTATATTCGAATAACTTTTTGCCATACTCACGTGGAAATGCATTTTGTTTCCCATCAATAATCATGGCAGGCAAATGTTTCCAAATAGAATAGTGTTCAATACCTTCCTCCAACAATGCTATGCCTCTCAAAGTCCGTGGGTGATCTTTTCCAAGCACTTCTCCTTGCTCAGTAATTGTAAAATTGCGATCTAGATCCTCCTCAAGTAATTCAAGTGAACTTAATGCTCTTAAAAGTCGATAAGCCAATGAATAATCAAGACCTAGTTGATTTGCTATCTCCGATGCATTTTTGGGAACTGAATTTACACAGTCAAATACTCCCAGCTTCACTCCAGTATAAAGTATTTGACTTCTCCATCTTCCAAATATTATATCCAATGTTTTTTCATTGCCTGACATTTCGTTTTTCTCTAGTAAATTCGCTAATATAGTTTTTTTCATACTCTCAAATCTTAGTAGGTTACTACAGTGGAGATTAATGAAATAGATGGGAAATATCAATACCTACAATGATATCGTTTTTCAAAGAATTTTGATAATTGGTAAAAAAAGATAATTGTCTTATATCCATTGGTTATCCATTGGTTATAAATTAATTAATTTAAGATGACCTATTTGAATCGATTATTTTTTTTACTTTCATGAGAAATTTTCAAGATATAACTATTTAGCCGTCATCAATTTGAATAGTTCATCGAGCACATATGACATCATGTGGATTATATAATTACTTATTTATACACCCACGAACTTTATATCGTCATGAAAGTTCAGGCATACGCAGCTCATCAACCCGGAGGAAAATTAGAAAATTTTGAATATGAATTGGGTTCGCTGAAACCAGATGAAGTAGAGATAGATGTAGAATATTGTGGAATCTGTCACAGCGATTATCATATGCTTAAAAATGAATGGGGTTTTACACGATACCCGTTTGTGCCAGGACATGAGATCATTGGAAAAGTATCTGATATCGGAAGTGCTGTAACCCATCTGCAACAAGGTCAATATGTGGGACTAGGTTGGCGGGCGCGCTCCTGTCTGGTATGTGACCAGTGTTTGAGCGGTCATCATAACCGATGTCTAAAGGGTCAGGATGTCATAGTTGGCAGACATGGAGGGTATGCAAACAAGGTACGTTGTCAAGCATTATGGGCCTTTCCCTTGCCTAAGAACGTTAATGTTAAAAGTGCTGGTCCATTGTTTTGTGGGGGAATTACAGTATTCAATCCAATTATTCAAAATAATATCAAGTCTACAGATCATGTAGCTGTTGTTGGAATTGGAGGGTTAGGACATATGGCCATTAAATTTCTTGATTCATGGGGAT
>Ga0209974_10000999_pt1 | contig 9965 bp, 5 predicted proteins | sample InoplaM3SPM_FD_187592 | JGI IMG/M metagenome (GOLD analysis project Ga0209974, IMG submission 187592) | Arabidopsis thaliana rhizosphere microbial communities from the Joint Genome Institute, USA, that affect carbon cycling - Inoculated... | ecosystem: Host-associated > Plants > Roots >...
GGCAGTGAGGCACGGTGCCACCGGAGATCTGCCGCATCAAAACGGTAGACGTCATTGCCGGCATAGTTGGCATGACCGCCGCCCCAGATGATGAGGTGACTGCGGTTCGGATCCCAGGCCATCGAGCTCCACGCGCTGATGATCTTGCGCGGATCGCCGACGGGTACGCCATTGACGTCGCGCGCGCGTTGCTGCAGGGGGGTCCAGACGTCGTCGTAGCGGTTGACGTTGACCTTGATCCAGCTCCCCTCGGGCGCCGCGGCGATGCGGCTCCTGAGCGCGTCGCTGGCAGACGACGGCAACACCGTGATCGACACGCTTGCCGCGTCCATGCCGCCGCGCCCGTCGGTCACTGTGTAGGCGAAGCTGTCGCTGCCATCGAATTCAGCCGCGGGCGCGTATGTCACGTAAGTCACCGACCCGTCGGCGTGCACCGCCGCCGTGCCATGCACCGGAGGACCGACGGAAACGATAGACAGGTCGTCGTCGTCCGCGTCCTCGTCGTTGGTGAGCACTTCGACGTCAACCGGCACGCCGCGTTGTGTACTCGCGGCGTCGTTGGCCGCGACCGGAGGGCGGTTCGCCGGAGCTGAAAGCAGGTCGGCGACGGAATAACGTCCGTCTGAGAAGGCGACGAATTCGACGCTGGTCAGCGTATCTGTGCCATCGGTGCCGACCAGTGCGCGCACCTGAAGCGCCCCAACGGTGCCGCTGACCTCATGGCTCGCGCGGACTCTTGCGTATCGAGCGTCGTCGGCCCCGGCTCCGCCGTCGATGATGTCGTTGCCGGGTCCGCCGATGAGCAGATCTGCGCCGTCCCCGCCCTGCATCCGGTCGTAGCCGTATCCGCCGTCGATCGCATCCGCTGCGCTGGAACCGGTGAGGCGATCGTCATCGCCTCGGCCCCGGATCTCGTGTGCCATCGACGAGGACGATACGTCGATCACATCGGACGCGTCGGTCCCCTCGATGACGATCGCGCTCCAGGCGCACGGTGTGGCGATGCCGAGCGCGACGAAAGCGACCAAGGAAAAAGTGACGCGTCGCGCACGCGGATTGTGCCTGGTCGAATGATGCGCCATCGGTCCGCCCGGTATCTCCCTTCCGGCGGACAGTATCGCATTTGAAAATCCGCGACCGTAGAGCTCGAGCGCCTAAGAATCGCCGGCGGAGGTTCTGTCAAATTGCGCCGTACCGGCGCGCTGCGCCGATCATTATGTGGCCTTGATAGGCCCTCAAATGCGGAACCAGTCCGGCATCTCGATAGGCGCAGTCTGCGTCTCCGGTCGCTGCTCGCCACCCACGAATACAGCAGCGCGTGGCGGGGGAGGGTATGGCCACGGGCCAGGCCCGCTTTTTTCTACCTGCGACGGGTCAGGGTAGTTGTTCAAGTCGAACCATCGTCGCGGGTCGGCCATGTCCTCGGCGGTCCAACCTTCATAGCGGTTGTTGGCGAAGAAACTGACGCTGCGCTCGACCCAGCCCAGAGGCACCGTGCCCCAGATCTCAGCGGTGGAGCCTTGAAACGCAGCCTCGCGCGGCGCGGTGCCGTCGTCGCGGAATACGGACTGACGTCGGTCGTTCTCGTTGATCCAGCGGAACCGGTTGTAGGCGATGTACTTCTTGAAGGTGTAGGGATTCGCCGGATCGGCGGTGTCGTATGACCGAACGACCCTCCAGAACTCCGGATTGACGAATGTCTCAGGTCCGGCGGTGAATCCCTCCGGCGCGAATCCGGGACGCACCGAGCTCTGCGGCGGATCGAAGCTGATATCCGGGTAGGCAGGAGAATCGGCGCCCCACATCCCGCGCCTGGCACGCAGATATACCAGGCCGTTGGAAGGCCCCCACCGTTCCTTGGAAAACGCGCCGACCAGGTCGTTGTTGTAGATGACGACCTCGCCCGAGCTCGCCACATCGACAACCTTGTCCGAGCGCATTCCGGCGTCGAGATTCTGCTCATCGAGCAGGCCGCTCAGGTAACTGTTGCGGATCGTGACGAAGGAGCGCGTGGACTTCACGCCGCTGCACTGCTTCGAACCGGTGATGCGGATGTTGTTGATGAGCAGCCGCGAGTCGAGTCGCCCTTCGATATACATCTGGTGCCGCAGATTGCCCTGCCATCCCATCTGCGAGCCGTGGAAGTTCCAGAACCAGTACCGCCAGCTGGCGCCGGGCAGCGGTGAACCAGCGGGCGCCTTGAAGCCGTTGGCGTCGTGAGTCGAGTCGTGTTGGTAGACCTGCGTGATGTAGAGATTGACGTCGCGGTCGTCCAGGTTGTTGCCCGTGTTGACCGTCGTGTCATCCAGCTCCAGGTTCTTGAGGTAACCAGTCCCGAGGCCATCGAGGTTCAAGTTGTCGTGCGCCAGCACGGGCCGGGTTCCCGGCTCTCCGATGACGTACAGGTTGAGCAGGTCGCGCTGCAGGTAGAAATCCTCGGAATAGGTGCCTGGCGTCACTATCACAACGTTGGGCGAGCCGTACGGGGCGGCAACCCTCAAGTCACGCTGCATCGCGTTCCAAGAGGTGCTTGCGGCGTCGCGGCCGATGCCAGGGAAGCGAGCCGCAGCACCGGCGCCCCAAGCCACCGTCGGCGCCAACACCCGGATGTTGAAGGCCTCTGAGTTTGCGCCTTCCGACGGCGCCTCCAGCCGGACTCGCGCGGTCGCGGTGCCGCCGCCTGTGCCGTCGTAGGTCAGTATGCCGGTGGCGGAGTCGTAGTTGACCCCATCGAGGTTGCCCTCTATGACGGCAAGTCGAGTCGCGACGCGCGGCGTCCAGCCGCTCTCGTTGCGCAGGTCGCCGGGCGTCCAGCGGTTGCGAGTGTCGAGATGAAATATTCCGAGATGCTCGGTCTCGCGGTAGCCACGGACGAACACGATCTCCGGGATCTCCGCAAAACGGAACGGGCCACCGGCCGACGGCATTGCGGGCGGCGAAACCGGCGGCTCTGAGGGTGACGGATCTGACGGCGTCGCGGAGGAAGCCTCGACGCGGATGCTGAACGGCGCCAGCGTCTTGCGCACGGCGCCGTCCGATACCGAGATGGTCACGTCGCCGAACGTGCCGACGTTGCTTCTGCGCGGCGTTCCGGAAATGCGGCCGCTGCCGGCATCGAAGCTGAGCCAGTCTGGCAGGTTCGCGACGCTGAAGGTGAGCGGCTGACCATCCGGGTCCGCGGCGCGCGGTGTGAACAGATAGCGCTCGCCGGCACGAGCCTTGATGCGAGGCGTGCCGCTGATGACCGGCGGACTGTTCTGCGTCGAGTCGAGGCCGAAGGAGAAGGAGTCGTTGTCGTCGTCTTTGCACGCACTCGTCGTCACCAGCACGACAGCGACTGCGAGCGCCTTCAGACCGGTCGTCAACTGCATCGTTCTGTCCTTCGTCATGGTCCGGACCCAGCGCGCTCGATGTGCGGCGAGCTGCGTGGCGCATCAGACGGCGGGTAAGTCGCGTGCCGGTGAACCGGCGGACAGGGACGGTGCGTTGCGCGGGGAATGCGGCCCTGCGCTCCGGCAACCCCGCTATCGCCTGCGCTTCACGCAGGGACCGGAGGCTTTGCGTCCCCGCCTTGCGACGGGTTTGCCCTTTGGTGCGTCGGGATGAAGTATTCGCCAGATCGCGCGGCGTCGGCTGAGACGCAACTCTCAGCCTTAATTCGCCGGCATTATTGTCAAAGCAGCAGCTCGATCGGCGGCGGATGACTCAGGAATCCGAGCGGGCTCGCGGTGAAACCATAGGCGCCTGACTGGAAGACAGCGATCAAATCCCCTTCGCGCGCCTGGTCCAGCTCCATGCGATCGGCGAGCAGATCGAGCGGCGTGCAGAGCGGCCCGACGACGGATGCCTGCTCGCGCGGACCGGCACCGATTCGGTTCGCGACCAGCACCGGATAGTTTTTTCGCAGCACCTGACCAAAGTTGCCCGAGGCCGCCAGGTGGTGGTGCAGCCCGCCGTCAGTGACGAGGAACACGTGGCCGCGCGAAATCTTCCGATCGAGAACGCGGCAAACGTACACGCCGGCCTCGCCGACCAGGAACCGCCCGAGCTCGAGCACGATGTGTGCGTCGGGCAGCTCGGCCTCGATGCGCGGCACGAGCTCGCGCAGGTTGGCGCCGATCGGTTCCAGGTCGAGCAGGTTCTCCCCCGGGAAATAGGGAATTCCGAATCCGCCGCCTAGATTCAGCAGGCGCACCGGCGCCGGTGCGCCGCGCGAGAGCTCGAAAGCGAGCGCCGCGGACTTCTGCTGTGCCTCGATCAGGATCTCGGGGCGGAGGTTCTGCGAGCCGCTGAAGATGTGAAAGCCCCAGAACTCGAGCGGCAGGCGGGCGAGCTCTTCGAGCAGCGCGGGCACCGCCTCGGCGTCGATGCCGAACTGCTTGGGCCCGCCTGCCATCTTCATTCCGGACGACTTGAGCTCGAAGTCAGGATTGACGCGCACCGCAACCTTGGGGCGCGAGCCGCTGCGCAGCGCGAGGTCGGCGAGCCGCCGCATCTCGAGCGGTGACTCCATGTTGATGACGATGCCCGCGGCCACGGCACGCTCGAGCTCCGCCATGGTCTTGCCCGGCCCGGCGAAACTGATCTCGGTGCGCTGCACGGCCGTGCAGAGTGCGACGGTGAGTTCCCCTGCGGACGCGACATCGAGACCATCGACCAGGCCCGCGAGATGCTTGACGATGCTGGGCAGCGGATTCGCCTTGATCGCGTAGTGCAGTCCCACTGCCGGCGGCAGCACCGCGCGGAGCATCTCGACCTTGCGTGTCATCACCGAGCGATCGTAGACATAAAACGGTGTGCGTCCGGCCTCGGCCGCAATCTCGGAGATGCGCCTTCCGCCGACGACGAGCTCGCCGTCCTGCACTACGTACCAGGGCATCGATGGATGCTGCGAGAATGCGTCGAGCGTCATGCCGGGCCACCGAAAAAGTCGCGCACGCTGGCGGCGAGCGCAGGGCGGTCGAACTTGCCGTTCGGGTTTCGCGGCAACGCCGTGAGCCACGCGATGCGATGCGGCACCATGTACATCGGCAGCCGCGCCCGGCAATGCGCGAGCAGACGCTCCTCGCCATCCGCCACCGCGCCGGAGTCGGGTGGTGATGCGATCAGTACGATGCCTTCGCCGAGCGCGGGATGGGGAGCGGCGACGGCCACGGCATCACCGACCAGGCCCGAGGCGTATACGATTTCCTCGACCTCCGTCGGGCTCACGCGATAACCGGAAGTCTTGATCATCTCGTCGCGGCGACCGACGAAGTACAGATAACCGTCGGCGTCGCGCCGGACGGTATCGCCTGACCAGACCGCCATCTCGGTGAGCGGCAGTTCCGTGCGCTGCGCGGGTACCGGCCGGAAGCGCTCTGCGGTCTTGGCTGGATCGTTCCAGTAGCCGAGCCCGACCAGCGCGCCCCGCTGGACCAGCTCGCCCGGCTCGTCAGGATCGCATGGCGTTCCATCGGGACGCACGACCATGATCTCCGCGTTCGGGATAGCCGTGCCCATGGAGTCGGGCCGCCGGTCGATCTCCTCCGGCGGCAGATAGGTGCCGCGAAACGCCTCCGTCAGACCGTACATCAGGAAGGGTCGCGTCCGTGGCAGTGACGCGCGCAGCTTGTCGAGCGTCGCACGCGGCATCCGGCCGCCCGAGTTCGTGATGTATCGCAGGTGCTCGTCGATCCCGGCGGGCCACTGCAGGTCCGCGAGCTGGATCCAGAGTGGAGGGACGGCGGCGAGCCCCGTGATACGGTCTTTCTGAACCGCCGTCACGACGTCCCGCGCGAACAGGTGGTCGATCAGCGACACACTTGCGCCCACCAGGAACGCCGTCGTGAGCTGACTGAAGCCGTAGTCGAAGCTGAACGGCAGCACGGCGAGCAACCGGTCGTCCGGCGTATTGTCGAGATACCCCGCGACGCTCGTCGCGCCGGCGATCATGTTGCGATGTGAGAGCACCACGCCCTTCGGACGGCCGGTGCTGCCGGAGGTATAGAGAATCGCCGCGACGTCGATGTCGATCACGCGGTGCAATGACCGCGGACCGCCCGAGAGCAGCGCGGGCCACGCGAGCTGCGCGAGATCCACGCGCGGCGGCGCGGCCGGCTCTCCGCCGACGACGACCACTGCGCGCACTGCCGGCGACGATGCGACCTCCGTGGCCACGTCTGCGAGACGATCGGCGCTCGTGACGAGGATCGACGCACCCGAGTCGCGCAGTATGTGCCCCACCTGTGCGCCCTTGAGCAAGGGGTTGACCGGGACGAACACGCCGCCTGCGAGACCGGCGGCGAAACAGGTGACGACGGTCTCCACGCGCTTGTTGAGATAGATCGCAACCCGGCCCTGCCTTTCGAGCCCGGCTGCGCACAGTCCACGCGCCGCGGCCTCGATCGTGTCCGCCAGTTCTGCGTACCTGACGATGGTATCCCTGTGCCGGAGCGCGACGCTGTCCGGCGTACCGGCGGCGGATTGCAGTGGCAGGTGAGGAAGCAGTCCGGTCATCTGGGCTATCCGTGCGCTTGTGCTACGACAGCGTAGTCTAGCGGCCGCAGTGGCCGTAAAAAGGTGAAGTGCTTGGCAGGCGCCAATCGCGCGACCTGCCCGGGGTCAGCGGTCCTGATTTCCGGAATGCAGGCGGTCGAGCATCGCTCGTATCGTCTCGAATTCCGCCGGTGTGACGCTGAGCCGGGACTGCGTGTCGAGACGCACGTTGAGCGCGCGCCGGACGGCGAGCGGCGCGCCCGTCCGCTCGCGGTACCAGTCCCCGACGCCGTCGAGGACGGCCTCTGGTGCCAGGCACAGCGACTCGTAGCTCACGAACATGAAGCGGTCGCTTCCGATCAGCGCCTGGTCCTCGCGGATGTCCCGTTCCAGCTCCACGACCTGCGCGCAGACCTGCTCGATCGGTGCGAGCCGGCTGATGCGCTCGTAGGCACGCGGTCGCGCGGAGAGCCAGGCTGTCTCGTCGTTGAAAAAACGACGTCTGCCGGCGAGGATGGACTGCGCGGTCATCTCCGGAGAACGGCGCAAGTGTATGAAGAGCGCCTCGGGAAACGCCGCCGCAAGCGCACGCAGGCGCGGTGCATGACGCTGCCACTTGCTCACGAAAGGCGCACGCCGCTGCCGCTGCAGCTGATCGACCGTCGCACGCATCTCGCCGACGGCAGTGGGGTCGAGCCGTTCTGGGTCGATGTAATCAAGCGACTCCGGTAACCAGCGGTTCCACAGCCTCCAGCCCTGATTCGGTCCTCGCCAGCCGCGTGTCGCACCAAACGTGCTCGCGACGTCTTCGGGCGGATCCTGCCCGCCGAGCCAACCCGAAATGACGGCGACTGTCACCGGGCTGTCCGGAAACGCCGCCATCAGGTTCGAGAAATACGCCAGCCGGAAGCGTTGCAGCAGGAGCTGATAGAGCAGCGTCGATCCGGACCTCGGCAGCGAGATCACAAACATCGGCGCATGCGTGAGGCGCTCCGGCGGCTGGAGGCGTCGCCGCTCGTGTCCGGCCAGGCGGCGCGACAACGCCCTGCGGGCGGCGGAGATCATGCTGCGGTCACGCTCGAGGGCACCTTGCGCCTGCGGATCGTTGTGTGACGGTACGCAAGATCTTGCCCGGGCGATAGTCTAGTCTCCCCCGACCGCGAGCGGCGGCACTGCCGTCGCGACAGGCAAGCCCATGAAGACCGCCTTTCTCAAGACTTGTAGCCGGCTCGGACTCTCGCGCATCGCTCGCGGGCTGACGGGGCACGGCATGCGCATCCTCGCCTACCACGGCTTCTGCGACGGGGACGAGGCACGGTTCCAGCCGATGCTCTTCATGCGCGCGCAGACATTCCGCACGCGCATGCAACGGCTGCTCGAATCGGGTCACCGTGTCATTTCGCTCGCCGAGGCGGTGCGGCGGCTCGAAACCCGCGACATCGAGCCGGGTCTCGCGGTGATTACGATCGACGACGGCTGGCACGGCATACACGAGCACGCCTGGCCCGTGCTGCGCGAGTTAAATCTGCCCGCGACCGTTTACGTATGCAGCTACTACGCACAATGCCAGCTGCCGGTTCTGAACGTGTTCGCGCGTTACCTCGTCTGGCGATCGCCGCTGCCGGTGGTGGCGCTGGACGGGCTCGCACCCGGTCTCGCAGGGCAGCAGGCGCTTGCGGATCGCGCCTCCCGGAACCTGCTTGCCGATAACCTGTCGGGGCATGCGGATGCGATGCTCGCGCCGTCGGAGCGTCTTGCCTTCATGCGTACCGTCGCCACGCGGCTCGAGGTCGACATCGAGCCCGTGCTCGCGCGGAGAACCTTTCACCTCATGTCGCCCGCTCAGCTAGGCGAGCTCGCCGCGACGGGCGTGGCACTGGAGCTGCATACCCACCGTCACCGGTTTCCGCCAGAGGACCGTGCGGCGTGCGGCGAGGAGATCGAGCGCAACCGTCGCTTTCTTGCAGATATCACCGGCACGACGTCGACGCATTTCTGTTATCCAAGCGGCGAATACGGTTTGCATCAGAAGGCGTGGCTGCGCGAGCTGGGGGTGAGAAGCGCCACCACGACCCGACACGGCCTGAGCTACGCTGGAATGGATGCCATGGAACTGCCGCGTTTTCTCGACTCGGACGCGCATTCCCCGGAACTCTTCGATGCTGCGTTGGCCGGCCTGCTCGCGATCCTGCGGGAACCGGCGGCGACGTTGCGCCGCTCGCTCGCGGACTGATCGTCTGCCCGGCGCCGCAGTGATCAGCGCCGTCGCAGCGAATCGGCGAGAAACCGCCGCCACTGCCGGAAATAGAGTCCCGAGTCGCCAGGGAACCTGAGGTCGTCCCTGACGCCCGGGTGCAGGAACAGGGCGGCAAACGACAGCAGCGCCTGCCCTCGCGTAAGCGGTGACAATCGGGCGTCGCGGAGCTTGGAGAGCATATGGCCCCAGTCGGTGGGCAGCGTCCAGCGGCTCGTCAGCCCGGTTGCGCCACGCGCGGCGGGACCGCTCCTTCCCTCGAAGTGGTGCTCGATCAGCCGTCTGGGATAGTCGGCACCGGCGTACAGGTCGAGGTGCAGCGCAGCCCAGAATCTCGAGTTGATCTCGATGAACTCGAATGCGTCGCTTACCGGGTCCCACTTGTACTCGAGCATCGCGATGCCTTGCCAGCCGAGATGGCGCACGCGGGCGAGCGCATCGTCGCGCATCGCCTGGTGCCACCACGAGCGGCGAAGCCCGCTGGTGCCTCCGGTATGAGGATTGTCGTGCAGGGACAGCATCATCGACTCGAGCACCGGATTGCCCTCGACGACGAGTAGATTGACCCCGGCCTGTTGCAGCGCGCGGGCATGGCCCTGGACCAGGACGCGCCCGTGTGTGCGTTGCGCCTCGCTCACCGCGTGCAGCGCCGCCTCGATGGAATCCGCCCGGCGCACCAGGCCGCGCGTGGCTCCGTGCGCATGCGCCGCGTCCGCCTTGATCCAGTAGGGCGCATCGAACACGCCAAGATCCGCGGCGAGCGGAGTCCGACCCGCGTCGTAGATCACAGACGGAGGCAGGTTGCGGCGCACCGCAGCGCCGTCCGGAGCCGCCGCAAAGCTCGTGAGTACGTCGCATTTGGACAGACAGCGATACACCACCGGGGCCGGCGGGAGCAGGGGCAGCCAGGCGCGGAACTCCTCGATGCGGGGGCGGAGCGCCAGCAGCAGCGCCTCGGTCGGGATGAGCGCACGGATGCCGTTCTCGACGAGGTAGCGCAGCAGCCAGTCCAGGAACCGCGGGTCGTCGTACTCAGGCGCTCGAACCGGGCGACGGTTGTAGCGCGAATAGAGACCGAGCGCCTCCGCCTGGCTCGAGTATCCGTGCGTCTCGTAGCCGGCACGGCCCAGTGAGCGCAGCACGCCCAGCATGCCGAGCGCATGTATGTCGGCGACCAGTACCGGAGCCAGCTGCGGCGGCGCGGCTTCGCGCGCCAGCTGCGCCGTCACGACCC
>Ga0209974_10001005_pt1 | contig 9949 bp, 10 predicted proteins | sample InoplaM3SPM_FD_187592 | JGI IMG/M metagenome (GOLD analysis project Ga0209974, IMG submission 187592) | Arabidopsis thaliana rhizosphere microbial communities from the Joint Genome Institute, USA, that affect carbon cycling - Inoculated... | ecosystem: Host-associated > Plants > Roots >...
GGTCGGCATTGCCTGTACGGCCGCCATCGCCTCGGATCGACCCAAACGGGGTGATCATCGCGCCCACATTGCCACCTGGCAACCCGAACGGCTGGTCAGCTATCATCTGGAGCTGGCCAAAGGCGCCCGCAACCGCCGCGGCGAAGAACTAGTCGTAAGCGCGGTGATCCTCAACGCACTGGCCGCGGCCTGTGGTCTAGCCGAACGGGTCGAACTGGTGTTGGGCCCAGGCGAGGAAGTGGAGTCCGTCGGAGGCGAAGATCGGTGACCCGGGTGGTCGCGCTCGATCGAAGGTTACCGCCTCCCGGTAGAACGCGTCGCCATCCGCCGCGCCGCGCGCCACCAGGATGTACGCAAGCCGGTTCAGGTGATCGCCCTCGTCGAGATGTCCCGCCGGGAAACTTCGACGCGTGATCGCGAGCCCGCGCCGCAGCAGTCTCTCGGATTCATTTCGGTCACCGCGATTGAGGAGAATTCCCGGCAATCCCGCCCCCGCGGTCTCGTACTGATCGGGCCCGTAGATCCGTTCTGCGAGCGCTTGCGCCCGGCGGGCGAGCCTCTCCGCTTCTTCCAGCTCTCCCTTTCGGTCGAGGACTATGGATAGCACAGTGATTGCGTAGAGCATCTCCAAGCGCTCGTCCCCGTACAGGGTCGAGGTGATCCGGACCACATCGCGGTAGAGGGCTTCCGCTTCGTCGAGATCCCCGCGGTCCCGGAGCGCGGAGCCGAGCGCTCGCATCGTATTCACCGAAGGGCCGTAGGTATCACCGAACAAGCGTCGCTGCTGCTCGAGCGTCGGTCGCAGGACCCCCACGGCCTCGTCGAACCGGGCCCGCAGGAAGAGCACGTACCCGAGCTCGGTCGAGGCCTCGAGCGCGAATGGCGATGTCGCGCGATCGGCTTCGGGGATCTTCGTCATCACGTCCCGAAGCATCGCCTCCGCCTCCTCGAGCTTGTTCACTTTTCCGAGGAGGACCGCCAGTGCGCGTTGATTGCGAAGCGTTTCGACGTGGCGCGGCCCGAGAAGCGATCGATACTGCTCGAGAGCCTGTCGATACGAGGCCTCTGCGGCCTCGTGCTCTCCCATGAAATCCAGGAGTCGGCCTCTGCGGGCGAGGGTCGCAGCCATGTCGGCGTTCGAGCCATCGTAGAGCAGTTCCTGGATCGCGAGCGCGCGTCCCAGGAGGGAGTCGGCCGCCTGCCACTCGGCGAGGCTCGTCTGCAGATCGCCCAGAACGCTGAGCGTGGCCGCCAGGGTCGCGGGTTGATTGCGAAGCTCGAGCTCCGCTCGACGCGACGCCTCCGTGATCATTTGCCGTGCGCTCACCTGACCGCGGTCGGCGGCATCGGGATTCCAGCCCTGAAAGAACCGACCCATGATCTGGGCCGTCTCCGTGGCCTTGGCCGCTTCCTGCCGGGCACGGTCCCGCTCCCCACGTACCTGAACGGTGTAGAACGACGCACCTCCCGCTGCCAGCAGCACGACCGCCGCCGCCGTCGCGACACCGATGCGGTGTCGGCGCAGGAACTTTCCAGCGCGATAGACGAAATCCTCCGCGCCGAACCGAATGGGGAGGTGGGAGAGGTGTCGTTCGACGTCCCGGGCGAGATCCTCCGCCGTCGGATAGCGCCGATCCGGTTCCTTCCGGAGCGCCCGCATCGCGATCGTGTCGAGATCGCCCCGCAACCTGCGACGAAGGCGTTCGATGTTCGTACCCCGGCGCTCGGTCACGACCCGCGGCTCTATCTCCTCCGTGACCCCGTCCCGGTGCACGATCGACGTGACGCGCCGGATGGCCGTTGATGGCCTCGGCGGAACCGATTCCAGGACCGCGCGCCGGACGTCGGTTGTGAGCCGCCCGCGTGTGGAGTGCGGTCGATGGCCGCTCAGCAGCTCGTACAGCAGCACTCCGAGCTGATAGACATCGCTCGCCGTCGTGACCGGCTCTCCGGCCACCTGTTCGGGACTCGCGTACTCCGGCGTCATGAGGACGGCTTCCGCACCGGCGCGGGTCGCGTCGAGGTCGTCGCTCATGAGCTTCGCGATCCCGAAGTCCAGGAGCTTCACCTCGCCCTTCTCGGTCACGAGCACGTTGGCGGGCTTGAGGTCCCTGTGTACGACCAGGTTGCGATGCGCGTACTGGACCGCCTGACACGCGTGGATGAAGAGGCGAAGCCGGCCGTCGATCGACAGGCGCCGCCGATCGCAGTGCTCGGTGATCGGCTCCCCGGCGACGTACTCCATAACGAAGTACGGCCGATCGTCCTCGCTGACGCCACCGTCGAGAAGCCGCGCAATCTCGGGATGTTCGAGCCGTGCGAGGATCTGTCGCTCGCGCAGGAAACGCTGCAGGATCTCGTCGGTGTCCATCCCCCGCTTGATGAGCTTGAGCGCGACCCGCTGCTCGAACTGCCCGTCCGCTCTCTCGGCGAGCCAGACGGTGCCCATCCCTCCCCGGCCGATGCTTTCGATCAGCCGGTAGCGACCGACGGTTTCGCCGGGGTAGTCGACTTCGACGGGATCCTGAGCGACGTGGTCGAGATAGGGGGCGGCGAACGTTTCGAGGGGGAGCTCCAGGAAATCGTCGTCGGGGACCCCCGCCGCCAGCAGGGAATCCACTTCCTGTCGAAGCTCGACGTCCCCCGCGCACAGTCGGTCGAGCAGCGTGGGCCGGTTCTCCGGGTCGACCTCGAGCGCCGCTTCGAGCGCGGCCTCGACTCTGTCCCACCCGTCAGGCGAGCTCACGGTAAAGCCACGCCTTCGCTTTTTGCCAATCGAGCTTGACCGTGCTGGGAGCTACGTCCAGCGCGACGGCGATCTCCTCGACCTTCATCCCACCGAAGAAACGCAGCTCGACCGTGCGACTCAGCCGATCGTTGAGCTCGGCCAGCCGTTCGAGCGCACGGTCGAGGGCCAGCATCTGATCGGCGCGGGTCTCGGAGACCACGAGCTCGTCGTCGATGCCGAGAGGAACGACGCCACCGCCGCGCTTATCGGCTTTGAAGCGCCGGGCGTAGGAAACGAGCACCTGCCGCATCGCTCTCGCTGCCAGGGCGAGAAAGTGGGCTCGGTCCTCCCACTGCACGCGCTCGACGTCGATCAGCTTGAGATACGCCTCGTGGACGAGGGCCGTCGTCGTGAGGGTATGGCCCGCCCCCTCCCGGCGCAGGCACTGGTGGGCCCGGCGCCGCAGGTCGTCGTAGACCAGCGGAAACAGCTCGTCCAGGGCGCCGCGGTTTCCGCGCCGCCAGGCGGTCAGGAGAGTCGTGGGATCGGCTTGAAGCATGTCGGGGGTCAGTCATGATATCACAAATTTCCTGTTCGAGAGCGGCGATCGCCGGGTTTCTTGTCGCCCGGGCCCCCGAATGGTACCTTTTTCGACCTCGAATCCGTTCGTTTCCACTCTACAGAGGGATTTCCTTCGATGGCCAAGATCTGCGCGATCTGCGGCAAGACCCCCCAGTCGGGGAACACCCGCAGCCACGCCAACAACAAATCGCGTCGCCGCTTCCTGCCCAATCTCCAGAGCGTCCGTGCGGTCATCCACGGATCTACCCGCCGCGTCCGGGTGTGCTCTTCCTGCATCCGCGCGGGCAAGGTGACCAAAGCCGCCTAGAGGCCTGCCGGCGAACCTTCCGCCGGACTGCCGACACCTCCCGCTCCAAACGGAGAGTCCGCGGCCAGCGACTCCAATTCGCGTTTCCAACCAATTGGCGGCTCTCGCGGTCGAACACGACATGGAGCAGCCGAGCTCGAGTCCTGCACCTGTCACGCACGGGATGCGTGGACGCTCGCTCCGTATCGACGGATTCGCGCTGACCCAGGCCCACTATCGGCCCGACCTCGCCATCGGGCGCCACGATCACGTCCTGCCGAGCTGGACCTACGTCGCATCCGGCGCCCTGACCGAGACGTTCACCGATCGGGACGAACATTGCAGCGCGGGCATGCTGTTGTCGAAGCCCGCTTCCGCGGTGCATGCGAATCGATATGGGCCGACGGGTGCGAGCTGCCTGCTGATAGAGGTAGCGGACGTGCGAGGCGTTCAGGAAAGCGGGACGCAGCGCATCTTCGACGACGTGACGGTTTGCGCCACCGGGCCGGGGCCGGGAATGGCGCGGCGCATCATGCAGCTGCTGTCCGAGTCCGATCCCCCGCTTCTGCTGATCGAAAATCTCGTGCTGAACATCGCCGCCGAGTTGACGCGACTCCGAACCACGCGTCGTCGTCGCCTCTCGGGGAATCGCCGCTGGCTCGATCTGGTCCGCGACCGACTGACCGCCGAGTATCGTTCACCCCCGTCGCTCGCCGCGCTGGCGGCTTCCGCGCAGGTGCATCCGGTTTACCTTTGCCAGGCTTTTCGCTCCGCCTTCGGCTGCAGTCCCGGTGAATTCGTGCGACGCCTGAGAATCGAGCAGGCGCGCACGGAGCTGATCCACGGGGACGCCGATATCACCACGATCGCCCTCTCCACGGGCTTCAGCGATCAGAGTCACTTCACGCGCCAGTTTCGCTCTTCGGTGGGACTTCCTCCGGCACGATTTCGGGCCCAGCACACCTGAGCGCTTCGGCCTTTCGATCGTTCAAGACACCCCGCGCTCCATCCGATACGCTGTGGCCATGGTCGGCGAAATCAAGGCGTGGGGTCGTCGAGCGAGCATGATCCTGGCCCCGCTGTGCTTTCTTCCCATGCTCCTCGGCGCACAGAGCGCTGCCCCGTCGACATTCGAGGGAGTCTGGTGCGGCGTCGCCGACCAGAAGCCGGACGCCGGACTTCCCGTGACGGTGCGGCTCGAGACGAGCGGCGTCGCCGACTCGCTGCGGGTCGCGCTCTCGCTCCCGGAGTCGCGCCTCGTCGATCTGGCGATCCCGAGCCCGTACAGCGACAGCGCCTCGGCGAGCATCGAAGACGGCCTACTCATGCTGGACTTCCCACCCGACATCGGCCTCGCTTTCATCGGAAATCTCGGCATACCGCGAGAAGCCGAGCACATTCGATTCACCGGGACATTCGAGCGCGGCATGGATGGTCAGGAACTCCGAGGTCGGATCGGTATCACGACCTATGAGTCTCCGATCGTGCTCTCGTCCAAACGGTGCGCGAGCCCGTTTCGCGAGCAGTCGGTCGCCTTTCCCAGCGCCGCCGACAGTCTCCGTCTGGCGGGTAAGCTCGTCTTGCCGGACGGCCCGGGACCGTACCCGGCGGCCGTATTCGTCACCGGGTCGGATCCGGATACACGGGAGGCCTGGCAGTTCGAGGCCGGCGCGCTGGCCGCGCGCGGGATCGCTTCGCTTCTGTATGACAAGCGTGGAGTCGGCGAATCCATCGGAGCGAGCCACGACCTCGCATCCTGGGACGACCTGGCGGGCGACGTCGCGGGGGCGGTGCGCTACCTGAGGAGCCGCGCGGACCTGATCGATCCCCGCCGCATCGGATTGATCGGTCAGAGCCAGGGCACCTGGATCATCACCAAGGTCGCGGCCGACGACCCTCAGATTCGCTTTCTTGTGAACATATCCGGAGGTGGAATCAGTGCCGCCGAGCAGGAGACGTATCGCACCGGCGCGCTCATGCGAGTTGACGGGTTCCCGGACGGCGACATCGAGCGCGCCACGGCGTTTCAACGCGCGAAGTTCGCGGTGGCGCGGACCGGGGTCGGGTGGGAACAGCTCGATGCGACCATGCAGGGCTTCCGCGCCGACTCCGTTCGATGGTTCCCCGGATACGGAACGGGAGCCGCGGCGCAATCACTCGCCGTGTTGCGCCTGTATGGCGTTCTGCAATTCAACTACGATCCGACGCGCGACCTCGAGCGAATCCGATCACCGGTTTTCATCCTCATGGGGGAACGGGACGTGGTCTTTCCTCCAACCGTGGTCATCGAGCGAACCCGGGCCGCCCTGGCTCGCGGCGGAAACGAAGCCGTCACTTCAGTCGTGATTCCGGGCGAGGGCCATGGTCACACGGTCGTGCAAACGTCCGGGGGCCGTCCATTCCGTCGGATCATCAGTGAAGAGTTCGTGCGAACACTCACGGAATGGGTCGTCCGACAGGTCGAGAACAGACCCGCACTTCGGTCTAGCGACTCCAGGCCGGCAGCTCCAGCAGCAGGTTGTGGCTGAAGAGGGCGATCCCGGCGACTCCCTCGCCGGCGAGCCGCCGCTCGGTGTCCGACAGCTCCCCGGGATCGATCCGGTCGATCCGCACGCCCACCCAGACCCGCTCGCGGGGGACCGACTCGGGCCAGTCCCGGACCGCGCTCTGGATGGATCCCGGAGAATTCCGGTAGACCATGGGAGCCACCTCGTCGACGATCCCGAGCTCGAGCCAGGTGGCCCAGTCCTGGCCGAAGTGGTCGCGCGCGATGGCTGGAACCGGCATCACGGCCGCGGAAAGCGCGACTCCCGGCCGCACGCGGGCCAGGTCGGTCCGGATGAGGGAGACGAGCCGGGTCACGTGCTCGGCGCCCCCCGCGGGGGCCCAGCCGCTCGGGTAACGGATGTAATCGAGATGGACGCCGTCGACCGGGTAGCGAGTGGCGAGCTCGAGCACGAACCGCCGGAGCTCGGTCCGGACCGGGGTCAGCTCGGGATCGAGGAACCACCCCTCTCCCACGAGGCCCGCCCGGTCGAGCTCGCCGCGGGTCAGATCGCGCATCGAGCCGCCGGGGCGGGTCACGAACCAGTCCGGATGGCTGTGCCAGACGTGGTGGGGGTCGGGCGGCGGTTCGGCCGCGGACCAGGCGAGGAGCGCGTTGACCCAGGCGTGGACCTCGATCCCGCGGGCGTGGGCCTGCTCGAGCGCTTCGGCCAGGGGATCCTCCCATCCCCGCGGTGGCGTGGCGGGCGGCACGAAGACGTGGCTCGGGTAGAGGGCGTCCCAGCGCCCGGAGACCTGCAGGTACATCCGCCCGCAGCCGGCGCGCTCGACCGCCGCCAGGGCGCGGGCCCACGAGTCGGGACTCTCCAGCGCGTTCCGGACGACCCACACGACGCACGGCAGGGCCGCCGATGGCGCTTCCCGGTGGCTCGCCGGGCGCACGCTGACCACGGCGGGAGTAAAGGGGACCGGATCGGGAGTCGCGGTAGCGGACCACCCCGGGATGGCCATGAGAGCCAATGAGATACGGCCGCGATACATGCGCCACAACTGGACGCTTCGACCTCGTACAGCTATATTCTTGGTCTGCCGCAAAACCTATCCCGGAGTCGAAGACGATGCCGAACTACGACCTGCACAAGCTTCACACGGAGTTCGATACCAAGAACATCCGCGTTCTCCTGAGCCGGCTCATGAAGAAGAACCCGGAGTTTCGCGAGCGCACCATCGTCACGTACGAAGTGCGCGACACCGGGGACATGCGCCTCCAGGTCTGCTCCGACCGGGACGAGGTGCGGCAGGTCTTCCTGAGCCCCCACTGCCGGGAGGCACGCACGGTCTATACCGCGCCCGCCAACGGGAACGGCAAGGCCGAGGAAGCTCCGGCTCCGAAGCGGGCCGCCCGCCGGCGCTAGTCGGCCGGCGACGCGCCGGCCGCGAGCGGCCGCGGTTCCACCAGATCCGTTCGAAACGCCTCCAGCGCGATCTCCAGCATCCAGACCGACGGCACGCCCTGCAGGCGGAAACCGTTCAGGAAGAACGTGGGCGTCCCCGTGACGCCGAGGGACCGTCCCAGCTCCAAGTCCTCGTGCATCCGCGCCTGGTGGGTTCCCTCCGCCAGCGCGCGCTCGAAGGCGTCCGCGTCCAATCCCAGCCACTCCGCATGCCCCACGAGCTCGGCGTCGCTGAGCGCCGCCTGATTCTCGAACAGCCGGTCGTGGTACTGCCAGAACCGGCCCTGGAGCTGGGCCTCGATGGAAGCCTGCGCGGCCCGCGCGGCGTACTCGTGCATGGGGAGCGGGAAATGCCGGTAGACGTGGCGAACGTCGTCGGGATGGGCGGCCAGGAGCGAATCGATCACCGGCCGCGCCTCGGCGCAGAACGGGCACTGGAAATCGCTGAACTCGACGATCTGGAGGATGGCGCCTTCGGGCCCGCGGGCCGGAGGGGGCTGGGCCCCCAGCGCTGCAGGCGCGGCCAGCGCGGCCCAGACGACCGCGACGATCGGTAGCCGCCGAGCGATGGGGGTCCCGCCTATTCGGCGGGGGTCGTCTGGCGGGGACTGGGGGGCGGCGCGGTGCCGCCGTCCGGCCCGATCAGCTCCAGCAGGGCGATCTCCGCGCCGTCCCCGTGACGGAAGCCGCTCCGCAGGATGCGCGTGTAACCCCCCGGACGATCGCCGTAGAGCCCGGCCCAGTACTCGAACAGGTGCCGCACGACCTCGGGGCTCCGCACGTACGCGGCCGCCTGGCGCCGCGCGTGCAGATCCCCGCGCTTGGCCAGCGTCACGAGCTTCTCCGCCACCGGCCGCGCGGCCTTCGCCTTGGCGCGGGTCGTCTCGACCCGGCCGTGCTCGAACAGGCTGGTCACGAGGTTCCGCAGCATGGCGCTCCTGTGCGCCGTGTGCCGGCTGAGCTTGTTGCCCTTGTTCGCGTGGCGCATCGGGGCCTACTCCTCCCCGCCGCCGTCCGGGTACTCGACGTCCGTCTCCTCTTCCTCGTCCCAGAGCTGGACGTCGGGCAGACGCCTCAGCTCCTCGCGGTCCTGGACCTCGTAGTCGCCCGAGGCGGGGTTCCGCCGCACGCTCATCCCGAAGGTCAGGCCGTGGCGCTGCAGGATCTCGGAGATCTCGGTCAGCGACTTCTTGCCGAAGTTCCGGAACTGGAGCATCTCCGACTCGCTCTTCTGCACCAGGTCGCCGAGCGTGCGGATGTTCGACGCCTTCAGGCAGTTGCCCGAGCGCACCGAGAGCTCGAGCTCGTCCACGGGCCGGGCGAACAGCTCCTTGAAGCGGTTGTGCTTGGCCTCCAGCTCGCCCTCCATCTCCTCGCCCGGCATCTCGAACGAGAGGAAATACTGGAAGTGCGTGCGGAGGATCTCCGCGGCCTGTGCGATCGCCCGCTCGGGATCGATGGCGCCATTGGTTTCCACGTCGACGGTCAGCTTGTCGTAGTCGGTCCGCCGCCCTACGCGCGTGTTCTCGACCCGGAAGTTGGCGCGGGTCACCGGGCTGAAGATCGAGTCGATCGGGATGAACCCGATCTCCTTGCGCCGCTCGTGCTCGTGCTGGTCCGACGGCACGTAGCCGCGGCCGCGCTTGACGTGCACTTCCATCGACAGCTTCCTGTTCTCGTCCATCGTCAGCAGGTGCAGGTCCCGGTTCAGGATCGTCACCTGGGCGTTGTCCTCGAAATCGGCGGCCGTGACGTCCCCGCGTTCCTTGCGGCTCAGCCGCAGGACCGATTCCTCGACGCCGTCGGCGAGCGTGATCACGAGCTTCTTGAGGTTCATGACGACCTCGGCCGTGTCCTCGACGGCGCCCGGGATCGTGGAGAACTCGTGCAGGACGTCGTCGATCCTGACGCCCCAGACCGCCGCGCCCTCCAGGGACGACAGCAGCACCCGGCGCAGCGCGTTGCCGAGCGTCAGACCGAAGCCCCGCTCCAACGGCTGCACGTGGAATTCGCCGTGGGTATCGCTCAGCGACTCGGGGTTCTTCTCTACGCGCTTGGGGAGAATGAAGTTCTCCAGAGCCATTCCTTCCTCCATCATCTCATCGGATTCGCGGCCCGCGAGACCGATCGGTTCCCGCGTCCTTCGAATTGCTTTTTGCCGAACCGCTACTTCGAGTAGAGCTCCACGATCAGCTGCTCCTCGGCCGCGATCGGGATCGTCTCCCGGCTCGGCATCTCCACCATGCTGCCCGACTGGGACTTGAAATCGACCTCCAGCCACGGCAGGGTGGCTTCCTTCCCCCGGCTCTCGATCGACCCGAGGATCAGCGGCATCTCGCGGCTCTTCTCCTTCACCTGGATCTTCTCGCCGGGAGACACCTGGTACGAGGGAAC
>Ga0209974_10001007_pt1 | contig 9942 bp, 12 predicted proteins | sample InoplaM3SPM_FD_187592 | JGI IMG/M metagenome (GOLD analysis project Ga0209974, IMG submission 187592) | Arabidopsis thaliana rhizosphere microbial communities from the Joint Genome Institute, USA, that affect carbon cycling - Inoculated... | ecosystem: Host-associated > Plants > Roots >...
TTTCGATCCGCTGGTGCTGCCACCGGGCATCGCCGCGTCCGACGACCCGCTGCTGAGCGCGCGCTCGGCCGTCTATGCCGCGTCGCTGCGGCGGCGCTCGGGCGAAGGTCCGCGCCCGGGCGCACCCGGCGATGCGTTCGCCACCACCCCACCGGAGTCGCAGCGATGAGCACGCCCGCCACCGAGTTCGACTTCAAGGCACGCCTGCTGCACTGGTTGATGGCGCCGCTGGTGATCGCGATGTTGTTCGTCGGCATCGGCATGCTGTCCACCACCTCGTCCGCGTACGCGCTGCTGCTGGCGATCCACAAACCGATGGGCGCGGCGATCCTGGCGCTGCTGCTGTTGCGCATCGCCGTGCGCCTGCGCCACCGACCGCCGCCGCTGCCCGCCGACCTGCCCACGTGGCAGCAACGCGCCGCGCACGTGTCGCACTGGCTGATGTACGCGCTGCTCCTGCTGCTGCCGCTCAGCGGCTGGGCGATGCTGTCGGCGGCGGGTTATCCGGTCACCCTGTTCGAAGGGGTCCGCCTGCCGCCGATCGTGCCGCGCGACGCCGCCTTGTTCGCCTGGCTGCGCGGCGCGCACCACTGGCTCGCGCTGCTGCTGTTCGCCACGTTCCTGCTGCACCTGGCCGCGGCGCTGTTCCATGGGCTGGTGCGGCGCGATGGCGTGCTCGCAAGCATGGCGCCGTGGTTCCGGCGCCGTAACCTCAATACGGGGCCTGGGCCGGACTGATCGCGCACGCACGACGCAGGGTGCTTTCCAGGAGACGGCCGCCCCACGAAAAAGCCCCGCCGGAGCGGGGCCTGGAAGCGTGTTCCGCTGCGCTCAGGCGACCGGCTGCACGCCGGCGGCCTGTGCGCCCTTCGGGCCCTGGGTGACCTCGTAGCTGACGCGCTGGCCTTCCTGCAGGCTCTTGAAGCCATTGCTGCTGATCGCCGAATAGTGCACGAACACATCGGCGCTGCCGTCCTCGGGCGCGATGAAGCCGAAACCCTTGGCGTCGTTGAACCATTTCACGGTGCCGTACTGCATATCGCTGGTGACCTCGTCTGGATGCGGTGTGCGTGCGTCGGCGCGTGGGGCGGCCTGGCGCACGGCGGGAGTATGCAAAGCGGCCGCGCGCCTTGCAATCACCCCGCCAGCGCCGCCAGCAGGCGCGAGACGCCGGCGCTGGCCGCGGCGACGTTGGCCAGCACCTCGTCCAGGGTGATGGCCTCGTCCGGATCGGGGCCGGCACCGGCGGCCCAGTTGGCGACGATCGCCAGGCACGCGTACTCGAGGCCGAATTCTCGCGCCAGGCCGGCCTCGGGCATGCCGGTCATGCCCACCAGGTCGCAGCCGTCGCGGCGCATGCGCGCGATCTCGGCCCGGGTTTCCAGCCGCGGCCCCTGGGTGGCGCCGTAGCAGCCGCCGTCGACGACGGCCACGCCCGCGCGCCGTGCGGCGGACAGCAATTGCGCGCGCAACGATGGCGTGTACGGATCGCCGAAGTCCACATGCAGGACTTCATTGCCGCTGCCATCGTCGACATCGCCCTCGCACAGGGTGGAGATGCGCCCCCAGGTGTAGTCGATCAGCTGGTCCGGGCAGGCGAGCACGCGCGGGCCGTGGGCCGGCGTGATGCCGCCGACGGTATTGAGCGCCAGCACGCGCGTGGCGCCGGCCTGCTGCAGCGCGGCCAGGTTGGCGCGGTAGTTGATGCGGTGCGGCGGCACGCTGTGGCCTTCGCCGTGGCGGGCGAGGAAGGCGACGCGGCCGCCGGCCAGCGTGCCGATGCGGATCGGCCCGGACGGCGCGCCGTAGCGGGTCGCCGGCAACAGGGTTTCGACGTCGGCCAGCTCGGCCAGCGCGTAGACCCCGGTGCCGCCGATCACGGCGAGGTCGATGGCGGGATGGTTTGGGCTCACGGCGCTTCCTTTCCGGTCCGGCTGCTCGAGTGGAGGGACTGCTGTGGCCGCGGGTCCTGCGCGCGGTGGATCGCGAGAATCAAGCGCCCGCGGCAAAAGCCGCCGGCACTGCGGTCGAAATCATGCCTGCAAGGCATAGATCGCCGGCAGGTTGCGGCCCTGCTCGTGGTAGTCCATGCCGTAGCCGAAGACGTAGCGGTCGGGCACGTCGAGCCCGGCGTAGTCGGCGCGCAGGCCGGGGACGCAGCGCCCATGCTGTTTCACCACCAGCGCGGCGATGCGCACCTCGCTGGCGCCCTGCTCCATGCACCAGGCGCGCACCGCGGCCAGCGTATGCCCCTCGTCGACGATGTCGTCGACCAGCAGCACGCGGCGGCCGCTCAACGACGTCGCCGGGCGGTGCTTCCACACCAGTTCGCCACCGGAAGTTTCGCCGCGATAGCGGGTGGCATGCAGGTAATCGAGTTCCAGGTCGAGCCCGTGCGCGCCGATCTCCAGCGCCAGCTGCCCGGCGAACGGCAGGCCGCCATGCATCACCGTCAGGAACACCGGCCTGGAGCCCGCGCTATCGCGCGAAGCCGGCACGCCGGCGGCGTAATCGTCGTGGATGCGCACGGCCATTTGCGCGATCGCCCGATCGATGGCCGCGCGGTCGTGCACGACTTCCGAACGGGCCAGCGCGGACGCAAGATCGGGAACCGCGCTCATGCGATGCCGCCCGACAGCCGCGACTGCGCATGGCCGTGGCGCGCCTCGGCCAGCAGCCCGTCCCAGCCCATCGCGCCGCGGCCGATCAGGCCGACCAGCGCCGCGGTATTGAGCTTGCGGCCGGCGACGGCGGCCAGCGATTCCTCCACCAGCTCCGGGTGGCACACCAGCACCACGTCGCAACCCGCGTCGAGGTGCGCATCGATGCGCGATTTGACGCCGCCGGCGGAGAACGCCGCGGCCATGCCGATGTCGTCGGAGAACACCACGCCGCGGAATCCCATCTCCTCGCGCAGGATGTCTTCGATCCAGCGCCTGGAATAGCCGGCCGGCTCCGGCGCGACCCGCGGATAGACCACGTGCGCCATCATCACCGCGTCGGCCCTGGCCTCGATCCCGGCGACGAAGGGCACCAGGTCGAGTGCGCGCAATTCCTCGAGCGTGCGGTCGTCGACGGCGTCGTCGAAGTGCGTGTCCTCCAGCACCGAGCCGTGCCCGGGGAAATGCTTGAGCGTGGCCGCCATCCCGGCCGCGTGCATGCCGCGCACGTAGGCGCGGGTGAATTCGGCGACGACCCGCGGATCGGCGGAGAAGGCGCGGTCGCCGATGGCGCGGTTGCCGCGCCCCAGGTCGACCACCGGCGCGAAGCTCAGGTCGACGCCGCTGGCGCGGATCTCGCTGGCCATCAGCCAGGCGTGCTCCTGCGCCAGTTGCAGGGCCGCGACCGGGTCGGTCGCATGCATGCGGCCAAAACCTTCCAGCGGCGGCAGCGCGCTATAGCCTTCGCGGAAGCGCTGCACGCGGCCGCCTTCCTGGTCGACGCAGACGAGCTGCGGCCGCGGCGCGGCTTCGCGGATCGCCTGCGCCAACTCGGCGACCTGCGCCCTGGAGGCGAAGTTGCGCGTGAACAGGATCACCCCGGCGCAGGCGTCGTGCTGCAGCCAGTCGCGTTCCTGCGCGGTGAGTTCGGTGCCGGCGACGCCGATCACGAGCATGCGTAAAAATCTCCAGGCGGCGGGTCCGCGCAATGCCGGCATTGTCGCGCAGTTGCGCGCCCGGGCGCAGCCCGGCACGCAGCGGTCAGGGCATGCAGCCGTCGCTGCCGCAGGCCTCGGCCGCGGGCGCCTGCTCCTGTCGCACGCCGGCCTGGGCGAAGGCCTGCAGGAAGGCTTCCGGCGGCTGCGCGCCCTGCACCAGCACGCGGCCGTCGATCACGAAGCTGGGCACGGCCTGGATGCCGAGCTGCCGTGCCTGCGCGATCTGTGCCTGGACCTCGGCGCTGCCTTCGTCGCCGGCGAACAATGCGCGCACCCGCGCTTCCGGCAGCCCGCCCGCGGCGCCCGCGTCGACCAGGGTCTGCAGCTCGGCGAGGTTGCGGCCCTCGGCGAAGTGGGCGCGGAACAGCGCCTCGCCGACCGCGTCGGCATCGCCCTCGCGCGCGGCCAGCCACAGCAGCCGGTGCGCCTTGAACGTGCCGACGCGTACCTGGCCGCGGTCGAAGTCGAACGGCAGGCCTTCGGCGCGACCGGTGTCCTGGGTCTGGCGCAGGATCTGCTCGGCGCGCTCGGGGCCGCCGAACTTGCGCGCGTAGGCCTCGCGCAGCGGCACCGGTGTATCGCCGGCCTCGGGGTCGAGCTGGAATGCGTGCCAGTGGACGTCCGCCCCGCGGCCGGTGGCGCCGAACCGTGCCAACGCGGCGCGCAGGCGGTGCTTGCCGATCCAGCACCAGGGGCAGACGACGTCGGACCAGATATCGATGCGCATGCGGGGAACATGGGGTCGCGGCCACGCCGGCTCAAGCACCCGGTGTCGCAAGATGGCCCGTGTGCGAGCGCCTTCAGCCGCGAGCTTTTGCAAGGGCCACTGCGATGGTGGAAAAACTCCCGACTGAAGCCGCTCCCACAGGGAATCCGTTCCTGCTCGGTCCCGTCCTAGATTGCCTGCCCGGTGCGCTCCGCCGCGGACCACTGCGAATACGGACAGGTCGCGAGCGCCAGGTTGTAGTAACGCGTGGACTCGGTGACTTCGGCACCCAGCCAATCGGGACGGGCGAACGCCTCATCGACGGCCTGCAACTCGATTTCCGCCACCACCAGGCCGGCGTTGTCGCCCTCGAATTCGTCGACCTCCCACAGGTGGCGGGCATGCCTGACGTAATGCCGGCGCTTCACGACCAGCCCGCCGACGCACAGCGCCAGCAGTGCGCGGGCATCGGCGACCGGGATCGGATAGTCGAATTCCTGACGGGTGGGACCGGCGTCGCCCGACTTCAGGTTGAGGAAGGCGTCGTCGCCGGCGATCCGAACCCGGACCGAGGCCCGCATCGCGCCGCTGCCCATCGTGGCGAGATCGTTGAGGTAACCCTGCGCCATCGGCACGACCTGGTGCGCGGCGGCGCGCCAGCTGTCGCCGGCAACGAGGTATTTGCGTTCGATTTCGATGGGCATGTCGTGTTCGGTCCTTTCCGGCATCCGCATGCCGCGACCCCATGGATGCGGCCCGAACGCCGCAAGCAAGTGTCGCAGCGCGCGGCGGCGCGTTGTGATCCATTGGACGCGCGTTCAGTCCTTGCGCGGTTCGAACATCGCGATCGACTCGACGTGCGCGGTGTGCGGGAACATGTCCATCACCCCGGCGGCCCGCAGTTTCCAGCCGCGCTCGTTGACGAGGTAACCGGCATCGCGCGCAAGCGAGGCAGGGTGGCAGCTGACGTACACGATCCGCTTCAACCCCTTCAGTGGCAGTTGCTTCAGCGCCGCGTCGGCACCGGAGCGTGGCGGATCCAACAGCAGCCTGTCGAAACCCGCGCGCATCCAGGTGTGTCCGCCCAGGTCCCGGGCAAGGTCGGCGGCGTGGAATTCCGCGTTGGCGATGCCGTTGTGGCGGGCATTGTCGCGCGCGCGCAGCACCAGCCCGGCCTCGCCTTCCACGCCCACCACCTCGCGGACGCCGCGCGCCAGCGGCAGGGTGAAGTTGCCGAGGCCGCAGAACAGGTCGAGCACGCGATCGTCCACTTGCGCATCCAGCAGCTCGAGCGCGCGCGCGACCATCTTCTGGTTGAGGCCGGCGTTGACCTGGATGAAGTCGAGCGGGCGGAACTGCAGTTCGACATCCCACTGCGGCAGGCGGAACGCCAGCTTCGGCTCCCGCGGCCACAGCGGATGCACCGAATCCATGCCGCCAGGTTGCAGGAAGACCGCGAAACCGTGCGCCTGCGCGAACGCAACCAGCGCCGCGCGGTCGCCTTCTGGCAAGGGCTGCAGGTGGCGGAACACCAGCGCGACGCCGCTGTAATCGGCCATCGGGTCGCCGGCGATGAACTCGATCTGCGGGATGTCGCGGCGCGCCTGCAGGCCGTCGACCAGCGCCGCCAGCGCGTCGACCTTGAAGCCGATCTGCGGGATCACCGTGTGGCAGACCGCGAGCTCGGCGACGAACCGCGGATCCTGTTCGCGGAAACCGACCAGCGTCCTGCCCTTCTTCTCGACCCGCCGCACCGAGAAGCGGCCCTTGCGGCGATAGCCCCAGGCCGCGTCGGTCAACGGCTGCAAAACCGATTCCGGGGACACGTGGCCGATGCGCTCGAGGTTTTCCAGCAGCACGCGCTGCTTGGCGTGGATCTGCCGCGATTCCTCCAGGTGCTGCAGCGCGCAGCCGCCGCAGGTCCCGAAGTGCGGGCACCGCGGCTCGACGCGGTCGGGCGATGCCTGCAATACCTGCAGGGTTTTCGCTTCGTCGAAGCTGCGTTGGCGGCCGGTCAGCTGCGCCACGACGCGCTCGCCGGGCAGTGCGCCGGTAACGAACACGGTCTTGCCGGCGTTGGCCTGGCCCTCGGGCCGGCGGGCGACGCCGCGGCCATCATGGCTCAGGTCGAGGATGTCGATCTCGAAGGGCGTCTGGTCGATGCGGGCCAACTCGGGTCACGGCGTTGTTGCGGGGCTGCGTATTGTCGCGCATGCGGACCCACGGCGCGCCCGGCCCGCCGTAGTCCCTGGCCGGTGCCCGGATACGACGACGGCCCGCCGAAGCGGGCCGTCGTTGCGGGCGTATTGCCGGTTACTTCTGCTTCCAGCCGCCGCCGGCGTCCTGGTACCACCAGCCGCCGCGGGCACTGGCGATCCACTGCTTGGCGAACACGCCGCGGATCTGCGACTCCCATTCCGGATGCCCGTTGGCGACCGCGACCTCGCGGTACACCGCCTTGCGGTCGCGGTTGTCGTCGGCCACCGCCTGGTTGACGGCGACGCGGTCCTTGAGCCCGAGCTTGCCGGCGTCGCGCACCACCACCAGGCCGTCGTTGCTGAAGCCCAGCGCGCCGGAGTCGAAGCCCGCGCGCAGCGAGCCGTCGAAGCGCGATTCCATCCGTGCCTGGATCGCCTGGATCGCGGGCGTCTTGATGGTGATGTCGGGCCTGCCCTGGGCGTAGGCCGGGGCGATGCCGATCAGCATCAGCGGATCGAAGCGGAGCGCCGGCAACGCGCTCGCCATGCCGCCGCCGTCATTGCCGTCCTGCTGCTCGGGCGCGGGCGGCTGCGCCTCCTCGCCGATCACCTTCTCGACGAACTGCTTGGCCGCTTCCTTGGCCTCGGCGGCCGGGAAGTACACGTTGATCGTCACGCACGCGGTCAGCACCAGCGCGGCGACCGGCATTCCCATCCAGCGTTTCATCTGCGTCTCTCCTGTGCGGACCTGGCGGATTGTGGCATCAAGATCATTGCACGACCGGCTTGACGTCGCCCTTGCTGGCCGCCGCCAGCCTTTCCAGCAGCGTCGGCCAGTCGACCTGGCGGTTGAAACCGACCACCGTCAGCCGCGGCAGCGAGGCACCTTCGACGATAGTAAAGCCGGTGCCGGCTGAATGCAGGCCGCCCATCTCGCAGACTTCGTTGGCGAGCCGGCAGGAAATGCCGATGCGGCGATAGCCGAAATCGTCGAACAGGCCGATCAGCCGCCCCTGCAGGCTGCCGACGAAGGAACTGTCGCCGACGCTGGAGATGTTCTGCACCGCGCGCTGGCTGATGCGCTGGCGCACGCCGGCCCGCCGCGCGGCTGCCCGATCGGTGTGCAGTTCGGCATCGAACGCGGTCGCGCCCCAGTCGACCAGGCGCAGGCCGTCGATGCGACCGTCGAGCTTGCCGCTGATGCTGCCGAAATCGAACACGCCGGTCAGCGCCATCAGGTCGATGTCGTCGAGCGCCAGGTCGGCGGTCAGCGACGGCGCCACGCCGAACGGCCGCTCCAGCGACAGCGCCGAGACCCGCACCTGGCCGCCGAACAGCTGCACGGTCAGGCCGCCGTCGAAGTCCAGGCGTTCGTCTGCGTAGCGCGCGGTCGGGATGCGGCCGCTGAGTTCGCCCCGGAACGCGGGCCAGCCGAGCGATTGCGCCAGCTTGCCGATGTCGAGCTTGTCGAGGACGAGCCCGAACTGCATCCGCATGCCCTCGCCCGCCGCCGGCGGCCGCAGCACCACGTCGTCGAAGCGCAGGCTGCCGCCCAGCGCGGGCACGGTGACGCTGTCGCGCAGGCGCAGTTCGCCGTGGCTGCTGTCGATCGGCAAGGTGGCGGCGGCGAAATCGAGCCCGTACAGCTGGCCGCCCTTCCAGCGGATAACGAAGGAAGATTGGCATGTTTGCCTTTACTATCAAGGCAAATCACGCGAACTACCTGATTGAGGTGATCATGACCGATGCCATCGACCAACTGCTGATCAACGCGCTCATGGAAGACTCGCGCCGCTCGCTCAAGGCCCTGGCGCAAATCAGCGGCCTGTCCTCCCCCAGCGTCGCCGAGCGCCTGCGCCGCCTGGAAGAGCGCGGCGTGCTCAAGGGCTACACCGTTGAAATCGACCCGAAAAGCTTCGGCTATCAACTCCAGGCCATCGTGCGTATTCGCCCGTTGCCGGGCCAGTTGCAAGAGGTGGAGCGGCAAATCATGGCCATTCCCGAATTCACCGAGTGCGACAAGGTGACCGGCGACGACTGTTTCATCGCACGCCTGCACGTGCGCTCGATGGAGCAACTGGACACCCTGCTCGACCGCCTCAACACCCACGCTGAAACCAACACGGCCATCGTCAAGAAAACCCCGGTCAAGCGCCGGTTACCGCCCATGGCGTGAGTGATATTTGTTTCAGGCTGCAGTAGATTGATGGTTTCCGGCGAAGGATTGACGGTATGAAAACTCAGGCAATGCTACTGGTGGCTATGATGCTTGCGGGTTGCGGCACGATTCAGACGGTTGTGCGCAGTGATGAAGTAGCGTCGAAAAGTCTCAAGGAACAAAAGAGTTACTGCGGCGCGGTACCGCGAATCTACAGCGGCGTGACCTACGACTTTTGCATGCTGAACGCGCCCCTCGAAGAGGGTCGGGATGCACAGATACATGGCCCCGCCCCCGCCGTCGTGCTGCTTGACGTGGTCGTGTCCGGGGCGATGGACACCTTGCTGCTGCCATACACCATCTACCGCCAGCAAGCTGACGGCAGCATTGTCATTACCGAGTAACCCTGGTTTCCAGGCAATAAAAAACCCGCCTGAGCGGGTTTTTTACTTCAAGGCCGACGATCAGTCATCACGGCTCATGATGCCGAACAACTGCAACAGGCTGACGAACAGGTTGTAGATCGATACATACAGGCTGATGGTGGCCATGATGTAGTTGCGCTCGCCGCCGTGAATGATGGCGCTGGTCTGGAACAGAATGCAGACCGAAGAGAACAGCACGAAACCTGCGCTGATCGCCAGTTGCAGGCCGCTGATCTGGAAGAACAGGCTCGCCAGCGTCGCACCCAGCAGCACAAAGAAGCCTGCCGTGATGAAACCGCCGAGGAAGCTCATGTCCTTGCGGGTAATCAGCACATAAGCCGACAGACCACCGAACACCAAGGCAGTCATGGCAAATGCCGAGCTGACCACTTCGGCGCCACCGGCCATGCCCAGGTAGCGGTTGAGGATAGGGCCGAGGATAAAGCCCATGAAGCCGGTGAGCGCGAAGGTGGATACCAGACCCCAGGCCGAATCACGCAGTTTGTTGGTAAGGAAGAACAGCCCGTAGAAGCCGATCAGTACCACGAACACGTTCGGGTAGCCGACGCGCATCTGCTGGGCCACGAAGGCCATGACACCGCTGAAGGCGAGCGTGAGCGCCAGCAGGACCGGTGGCCTCGAGACGCTGACGTGGGCGGCCAGCGGGGCGAGGACGAGGATGCCGACCACCGCGAGGGGCGGCCACTGGGCGAGCAGGGCGCCGACGAGCAGCGACGCCGCCGCCACGACCCCCACCATGCCCGTCCGGATGCGGCGACGGCGCAGGGGAGCCAGGG